>Ga0302324_100009571_pt1 | contig 20221 bp, 14 predicted proteins | sample Palsa_T0_1_FD_201949 | JGI IMG/M metagenome (GOLD analysis project Ga0302324, IMG submission 201949) | Peat permafrost microbial communities from Stordalen Mire near Abisko, Sweden - Palsa_T0_1 | ecosystem: Environmental > Terrestrial > Soil > Palsa > Peat permafrost | place: Sweden: Abisko...
CCGTGCCCAGGAGCTTCTGCTGGAGAACAAAGTACGATCACGGCGGCGCACCATCGAGCCAAGTATTGTGCAGGGGATGGTCAGCTGCCAGAAGTGCGGCTACGCCTTCTCCCGCACATCGACGCAAACCAGTGCCCGGAAGATCCACTATTACAAATGTATTGGCTCGGATGGATGGCGCAAATTGGGTGGCCCGGTTTGCGACAACGGTCGCTTTGTCCGGCAGGATCTGCTTGATCAGATCGTTTGGGCCGAGGTCGTCAAGCTGTTGGAAGACCCCACACTCATTCAGCAAGAGCTGGATCGCCGGCTGGCAGCGGCGCGCTCGTCCGATCCGACCAAGAAGCGCGAGCAGAGTCTGCAAAGAGAGTTGGTCCATGTGGGCAAAGGCATCGAACGTCTTCTCAGCGCCTACCAGGAAACACTCATGTCCATCGAAGAGTTGCGTGAGCGCATGCCAGGGCTACGACACCGCGAACAGGCGCTCCGTGCTGAGTTGCAGGCAATCGCCGACCAGGCTAATGATCGAGCAGCCTTTCTGCGGTTGGCGGAGAATCTTACCGCGTTCCTTTCCCGCATGCGTGGTACTGCTGATAGAGTATCACTGAAAGGCAGAGAATCGTCAGGCTGGTTGTGAAAGACGTCCTGATAGGTGACGACACCATCACCATTCGCCATAGCATTTCAGTTCCGCACCAGACCCCTCCGCAAGGCGGCAATCTACCGCCAGGTGGGGCTGAAGGTCGAAATTACCTTTTGTGTAAGGGGGGTGATAGCGCCCGTAGTCAGCAACCCTGTGCTGATTGAAAGGGCCGACGCCTTGAAACTCTCGACCGGTGACGTGGAACAGTTTGACAACTCGGCGACGGCCACCGGCCCGACTGTGGCCACACCGTCTAGTTTCACCTCAGCCCCATACGCGGTGGCTACGTGCACGGTTGTGCTGGTGGCCGCATAGGTTGGAGTTGCGGCCAGGGCGAATAACGAGCCTGCGAGGATAGCTCCTGTTATCGCGCCCGAGGGTTTATGCTGTTTGATACCTTGACTGATTTGCATGGTTCCATCCTCCGGTTACTAACGATTACTAAGAAACGATTGGGTTCTTCTTTCCTTTGCTAAGCTGACCAAGGTGGCGACCGCAACTAAATTAGGTTAGGTCAGGTTCCTGACGTTTTGTGCCCGTTTCTTGCATACGGGATACCCCTATCGGGGCTAAGTGTCATCTCTTATAGCTCCCTCACCTATATTCATCCAGTACGAGGCGTAGGATGGCCTTAGTTGGCGTGGCGTTGTATGGACTGCGCCGCATGACGATTACCTGCGCGACGGGTGAAGCTTCGTCAACGGAGGGATTCAGCACTCTCTCGCCAGACTAAGGATCTAAGTGTTCTATCCCGAACAGATTCCTGGTCTGGATGAGGCCGCTCTATATCATCGACTTCATGTCGACTCGATAGTTGGTCGCGCCGCCGGGGAAGAGACTTCCACGCAACCAGGTCGGAAAGAGCGGCCGACGCTCCTCTCTTGTACCGAGAACGTTAGGCTATAGTCACCATCGCCGCACTCGCAGCGGGAACCTGCAGACGAAGCCTGCCGCCCCTCACCGCAACCGTTTCTGGCCTCGGCACTTTCCACGTATCGATAGACTTAACCTCTGCTCCACCAAGGGTGATGCTGGCTTTGGCTTCCATTCCGGGCGCGGCGAGCCGAACTACGGAGCCGTGCCAGCTTCGCGGGGGTCCGGACAGAGTGACGGTCGGGGAGACCGGATTGCCGCTTTTGTTGATTACGGTCAACGTCAGAGCTCCTCCAGTTGCTCGCGTGGCGTAGGCCTTAATCTCAGGCGAACTCGGATCCGTTTCGGTTCCTAGAAGTTGGCCTTCCCCGGCAAGTCGGAAGGCGAGCATTCCGTAATATTCCGGTTTGGCCGTTGGGTGGCCTGATTCATCGTGTGCGATGGGCGAATAGGAGCTTATGAAATCGAGCTGGTTGACTCCCGTTTCCATATTGACCCCGGAACAGTCGTATGTAGCCAGGGTAAACATGTAGTCAAGAACCCATAACGCGGCTGCCATAGTGTCGCTGACGCCCGGCCGTCCGCCTCCGGAAAAGGAGTTGACCTCGCAAATCCGGTAGGGCACTCCGCAGCTTCGCGAGGCGGCCCTCAACGTTGCGAGTTGCGGCTGAAGTTTCGGATCCGGACCAAGAAGTTTCTGAATTGTGCTGTTCGGATTCTGGCCTTCGCGGTAGTAGTGATGGGTTAGCAGAACTATGTCCTTACCTTCGTCGGCGGCAAACCGCGTCACCCAGTCGGTCTTCACTGCGACATCCGGCCCCGCTAGCGGTATGCCGGGCACTTCCTTGCGAAGAACCGCTTTGTATTGACGGTATTCGCCGAGCCATTCCTCGTAGCCATAGTTCGGCGGACGGTGTTTCTCGTGAGAAAAAAGGTCTGGTTCGTTGCCGATTTCGAATGCCAATAGCTTCGATCCCGCAGCGCGCTGGACGGCCTTTGCTTCAGCGACCGCCTCCGCCACTGTCCCTTTTCCTAGGTCCAAACCCCAGATGAGCCGCCACCCCGTTGCACCGAGAAAGCTCGCTAGCTGTTGCAGCGCCTCATCGTTCACCACGGTTGTTTTCGGAGCTGATACGGCGGCGGCGTTCGGAGAGTAGCTGGCATAATCGGCGGTATTTCCCCCGATTCGAATCATTCCCTGCTCACTGAGGTTGCGAACCAGCTGGACGTAGACTTCATTTGAGGCGCTGAGCGAGCCTGGTCTGGCAACCGACGAGATTTCATAGCCGAGGCCGATGAAATCGGGCGCAATGCTGCCGACGGTCTGGTCGAGGTGCACCGTAACCTGCATCGTGCCATGATCCTCGGCCTCTGGCAACGAGGCCATCCAAGGAAACGCCGCCGAAGCGCGGCCCGCAAGAATGCTATTGATAAGGAAGTCCCGACGGTTCATTTCATGTCTCCACGCCGAGCAAAGTCGCGCCAAATCGAGAGCATGACATCTCTGAAGGTCGGGCGTTAAGATTTCACTCAGCAGCAATGGGATGTACGCTGGCTGCGTATTTTCGTTCACGGTCTTGCCAACAAAGACCTCGGCGAGAAATGGCAGCAATTAACCACTGATTCCATAATGCCGACAAAACAGGGAATTCGGGGCATCGCTCTTCTGCTGGTGCTGTGGGCCGGTTCCCTATCGGCGCAATCGTCGGCAGCTGGGTTAATACAACAGGCGCGCAGTCTCGCTGCTGCCAATCAACTCCAACAAGCCAATGAGGCGCTCTCCGAAGCCTTGCGGCAGGAGCCGGACAACGTCCCTGCCTGGCAGGCACTGGGCGAAGTGCAACTTGCCCAGATGCTCTATTCAGACGCTATGACCTCGTTTGAGAGCGTATTGAAGCGTCAGCCCGACTCGGCGCCGGCTCAGGATGACGAGGTGCGCGCTGCGGTAGCTGATTCGCTCTCGTGGCGCAATGCGGGCAATGAAGACCGGGCGCTCAGTAGCCTCGTGCGCGCCAGAAAATATGTACCAAAGTCTCCAGAGCTATTGATGGACTTTGGCGTTCAGGCCGACAGTATGCAGATTTATCGTGATGCGGATGAGGCGCTTACCGAAGCCCATGGGCTGGCTCCGGCGGACGCGAAGATCCTTTATGCGCTTGCTCATGTCGAGTTGGACGAACAGAAAACGGCCGCGGCGGAGTCGAACCTGCGAGCTTATCTCAAGGCCACGCCGGACGATCCCAGTGCACACTACGGACTGGGTCATCTTCTCTCTATGCTCGCAAGATACGACGAGGCCCGTCGGGAGTTGGAGTTATCCATAAAGCTTCAGCCGCGCCAGACTGAGTCGTATTACGAACTGGGTCAGATTGCACTTGCGCTACAGGATGACGTGACGGCCAAGGCCGACTATGCCAAAGTATTAGCCACGGTTCCACACCACGGAGGCGCACTTACTGGCATGGGGATTCTCGCCTATCGCGCGAAAGACTATCCGTCAGCCGAAAGATATTTAGCGCAGGCGGTGCTCGCTGCTCCCGAATATGTAACTGCTCATCGCTATTATGCGATGACCTTGGCCCGACTGGGGCGAACGGAGCAATCCCAGCGCGAGGCAGCCGTCGCGCAGGAACTCACCGCGCAACAAAACAAGTTGAGCCATGGATTTGCGCTGACCGATACCGCAGAGCATCCCTGAAGACCCAACTCTATCTCTCCGGAGTAGAGTGGGTCCCTTGCAATTGTTGAACCAGGGCAAACTCGCGGGCCGCTTTTTCGGCTTCCCCGCTCTTGCGGTAAACCTGGCCGAGTTGGAAATGCAGCGATGCGCTTTGCGGCTGAATTGCTATGGCTAGTTCGAAAGCGCGCGCCGCTGCTGCCAGATCGCCTTTCTCGGTCTTGAGGCGCCCGAGCTGTTCGAGAATCTTCCAATCGTGAGGAGCGATGGCTAATGCCCGCTCGAGTAGGGGAAGAGCTTCGTCGAGCTGGCTCCGGTCGACCAGCACCTTGCCCAGATTCAAGAACGGCTGTTCGCTGGGAGATGTTGAATCGGCTTGCATGGCGATTGCCTTCCGATACGCAGCCACCGCACCGTCGATCCGGTTAAGCCCCTCCATCGCGAGGCCCAGGTTGTTCTCCGCCTTAACCGAGGCCGGATCGAGCGCCAGGGACCGCTGGAAGGCGCTGAGCGAATCCTGGAACCGGTTGAGCGTATATTCAATGCGCCCCAATTGATACCACGCTTCGGCGTCGTTCGCATCGAGCGACAGCGCATATTTGATCCAGCGCTCAGCATCGGGGTAGTCGTTGAGCAGCACATAGTCGAGCGAGACGGTCCTCAGATTCTCAGCGACCGGTTTTCGCAGCCGCGCCGCCTGGGTGTAAACGGCAAGAGAGTCGGCCGGCTTATTCTCCCGGAACAGGACCAAGCCGAGCAGATAGCGCGCGTCCGCGTCCGCTGCGTGGTTGGCAATATAGTTGCGCACCACCTTCTCGGCCTCCGCGTAGCGGGATTGGCGAACATAGGACTGAGCCAGTTCCAGGTCGGCTGAAGAATTGGGTGACTGGCCCGCTGAACCGCGCAGAGCCGACCCGATCAGAAAGCCGCAGGTCAAGGTTCGGAGGAGTCCCGTTGCGTGGACGATTCGCGCTGTTGGCGACTTTCTCAACCTGCAACTTTCTCTCTTTCCGGGTCATCGAAGGCCTGCAGTAGAGTGGGGAAGAAGCTAGCCGTTCATCTTGGACGCGAGCACTGCTCAAAGCGTCCACGGCTGTTTCCGACCAAGCACTCGAATCGGAGGACTGCTTGCATGAGAAAACCCACTTTGAAGATACAGCACGGCTGGGCCCTGGCAGTGGCGCTGGTCACGCTGATCGTTCCAACGCGGGCCCAGGTCATCGACCACATGCCCGCATCTTCCCAAAAGGCTGTTGTCCACATTGTGGTTCACGCCGATCGCGGAGCGCTGGGGTCGATTCCGGAGACCCTCTTCGGCAGTTTTCTCGAGCCGATCGGTCACTCGACCTATGGCGGAATCTGGGCCGAACTGTTGGAAAACGGGAGTCTGGAGGATGGTCTGTGGAGCGCCGAAAACGTCGCGGCCATGGTGCGCGAACGGCCGGAATTGCTGCGCGGTTCCCAGCTTGGCTTGCCGCTCCCCTGGGAGCCCCTGGCTTCGAACCAGGGCAACCGCTACGAGCCGCGCTGGGGAGACGCGGTAAACTCCAGCCGCTCGCTGGAAATTATGGCGCTGCCCAGCGGAGAGACGGGCATTCTTCAGCGCGTTTATCTCCCTGTGCATCGGATGCTCGACTATACGGGTAGTGTATGGATCAAGCATCTGAGCGGTTCGACCGGAGTGTCGGTATCGATCAGAAAGCGCGATAGCAACGGCGGTAAAGTCGCGGAGGCCAAGCTCGACGCCCCCAATCCTGCCTGGACCCGCTATGACTTCCATTTGAAGCTAAATCCCGGCGACGTCCTTGCTCTCGAACCCGCCGACTTTGTGATTTCGTTGACCAACGACGGGCGTGCCCTCATCGATGCCGTCTCGCTGATGCCGGCCGACAATGTCGATGGCATGGACCCCGATATGCTTCAGATGGCGCGCGACCTCAAACCCTCGATTGTGCGTTTCGGTGGAAACTTTACTTCGGGATATCACTGGCGCGATGGCATCGGCCCGCGAGACCAGCGGGTCAGCGAGTTGAATCTTGCCTGGGGCATCCCCGAATACAACACCTTCGGCACCGACGAGTTCCTTCGCTTTTGCGAGCTGGTCCACGCCCAGCCGCAGATTGCCCTGAACCTCGGCACCGGTACGCCCGAGGAAGCTGCCGATTGGGTGAAGTATGTCGATGAACATTGGGCAGAGAAGCGCGGCGGCCTCTTGTGGGAGCTGGGCAACGAATTGTGGGGCAACTGGAATACCGGCTATCCGACCCAGGAGCAGATTGGCGACCGCACCCGGAGCTTCAGCGAAGCCGTGCGAAAGGTGGATCCGAATTCCCGCCTTATAGGAACGGGCCAGGATCCGGACCACTTTCAGGCATGGAATGCGGTGCAGCTCGCCAACCCTCCGGGTACCTTCAACTATCTCTCCACTCATTTTGTCGTGGGCACCGACGCAGTCCAGCTCGAACACCCGACAAATGAGTTCATTGCTCAAGCCGCCTTTGCTCTGCCCGTCGGCTTGGGCAGACAGCTGGAAAAAATGACCGAGCAAATCCGGCAAAGCGGCAGTAGCAACGTGAAGATCGCCTTCACCGAGTGGCTGTTCATCGGCAGTCGCCAACTGAACGGACATGGCGCGCCGGATTTCAGCAATATGGGCGGCGCTATCGAGGTTGGCGGTTTTCTGAATATGCTGCTCGACCACGCCGAAACCGTTCCCATCTCGGACATGACCGGAATTATTGAGTTTGCAGGCATCTGGCAGCGGCGGGGACAGGTGTACGCGGCGCCCGGATACTGGGTGCTGCGGAGCTACGCGGAAGCGGCTCCGCAGAGACTTCTGCCCGTTGAGAGCGACAGCCCCACCTACTCGGTGGAGCGCGGCGTGCTCAGACTGCCGACGATCGCCGATGTGCCCTGGCTCGATGTCCGAGCGACACTGGGAAAGAACGGAGATCTAGCGCTTTTCTGCGTCAACCGTAGTCTGGACCGTGACTATCGCGCGGTCATCACACTGCCCGGATTTCACCCCGCGCCTCGGGCAGCCGTAAAAACCATCTCCGCCCCTAGCATTTATTCCAGCAATAACGAGGACGACCCCGATGCTGTGGGTGTAACTACGAACTCCATTGATGCCGGCAATTCAACCAGCTATACGTTTCCGCGTGCAAGCGTGGTGGTGCTCGAGTTCCATCTCCTGGAGAAGCCTTGAGCGGTCGCCGGGCAGGGATGGGTGGTCGATCGGGGCGGGGGCGGCCCGCGATACGAAAACGTTTCACCAAGTTTTAATATTGTCCCATCGGTTTTCGCTTTTATCAAAAGCGAGTTCTGAAGGCAAGCAACCCCCGGCTTACTTTTCCGTAACAACCTGCATCGAAACTCTGGTTGTCAGCGGTCCTCCAAGTCTGGTCAACGGACAGAAATGATAACGGTTGCATGAACCCGTCCGTCCACCTGAACTTCCACTTGATCGAACTGCGAAGACCGGATGCGAAGTATTTTTGGGGGGGGGGAGGCAGAACATGAAATTTCTAACCACCGCACGGAAATGTGCGCTTTGGTTGTTCCTGGGGACAGCATTATCCGTACCGGTCAAAGCACAGACGGTATTTGGCAGCCTGGCCGGGACCATCACCGACCCAACCGGAGCCGTAGTCTCGGGCGCACAGGTTCAAGCCGTTGAAGAGGGTTCGGGAACAACCCTGCAGGCAACTTCGAGTTCGGCAGGCACCTTCCGCTTTCCTGAGGTTCCGATTGGACGCTACGACATCCAGGTAACTGCTCCGGGATTTCAGCAGCAGAATCTGACTGGGATCCAAGTCAACCTCCAGCTCACCACTGCAATCAACATAACGGTTCAGATAGGCTCAGCGACCCAGAGTGTTACCGTGAATGCGTCTGCGCCGCAGTTGCAGACCGAGAGTTCAGAAATCTCGGGCTCTATCTCCGATGAGCAATACCTGAAGCTTCCACTGGCACTCGGAGGGGTGGGCGCCTTCCGCTCGCCGGAGTCGTTCATCTTCCTGTTGCCCGGCAACACCGGCCCGGGAACCAGCAACAATAACTCCAACGGAGTGTTCTTCAGCAAACTCGCCGGAGGCCAGGATTACGGCGCCGAGGTGCTCATTGACGGCCTCAGCCAGCAACGCAGCGAAAACGGCTCTTCTTTCGACGAGGAGGCGCCATCGGTCGACGCGCTGCGACAGCTGACAGTGACTGATGCGTTACCCTCTGCTGAATACAACCGGACAACCGGCGGCATCGAGAATTTTGTGACCAAGAGCGGTGCGAATGCATTTCACGGGACCGGATACGACATCATCCGAAACACGGCTCTAGATGCCAACCTCTGGTTCAACGGCGGCAATGAGGCCCTCGCCTGCGTAGGCGCTAACGATACACCTGCCTGCCGCTCAACCTACGCCACGCCCGTCGATCGGAAGAACGATTACGGGGGTACCTTTAGCGGTCCCGTCTGGATTCCCAAGGTCTATAACGGACGTGACAAGCTGTTCTTTTTCTTTGCCTGGGAACAGCTGAAATACAGCCTCGGCGCGACGACCATCGCCACCGTCCCGACCGCGCAGGAGCTGGCCGGCGATTTTTCCAATCCCGCCATATTCAATCCCAGTCCGGCAACCGCCGTGGGAACTAACCCCTGCGACGGGACGACCGTCTACCGGGGGCAGATCTTTGATCCGAGCACCACCCGGACGGTGGGTGGCGTTGAGTGCCGGACGGCATTTCCGGGCAACAAAATCGATTCGCCGTTTTCACCCGCCGCGCTGAAGATATTGGGTTACTACCCGGCACCAACCAACGGGGATGTGTTCAACAATTTCTCCTTTTCGAGCACTTCGCCTATCACTAACACTGCTTACACGGTCCGTATCGACGCAAACATCACTCAGAAACTGAAACTCTGGAGCTCCTATAGCTCTCGCGACAACAACCGTGTCTCTGGAACGCCGCAAATCCTGCCGTATCCGATCGATCCAAATACCTGGAAGCAGGATTTCGAGACCCACTTCTATCGCCTCGGTGTGGATTACGTCTTTACTCCCAATTTGTTAAACCACTTCATCATCGGCTCCAACCGTTCTAACAGCATCAACTTCGCCTTCCCGGCGCTGGAACATACCAACTGGTTCTCCATGCTAGGTATCGGAAATGCCGTCAGCAACAACTTTCCTGTGGTCACCAACGGTTTTACAACCCAGGAGGGTATGCCCAACAATGGAGACAACATCGATAACGGTCTGCGGCTGATCGACAGCATTTCCTGGCAGAAGGGCGCACACAGCATCACCTTTGGAACAGATATCCGTTATCAGCAGTATTCGCCGATCAACAACAACTCTCCGTCCATCGGCTTTGGCGCCGGGCAAACGGCGGCATCCACAAGCCTGGGCGCCACCGGCAATGGGCTGGCCAGCGAGCTTCTTGGACTCGCTACGGGGGGCGGCCAGAATGTTTATTCGCATCAGTCGCGCTGGACCTCCTGGTACTATTCCGGTTATGTGCAGGACGACTGGAAAGTCAACAAGAGCTTAACGTTGAACCTGGGCTTGAACTATAGCGTGGACGTGCCTCGAAGCGAGGCCTTGAATTACACCTCCAGCTTCAGTCCCACGGCCCTCGATCCCGAGTTCGGAGTGCCAGGTGCGCTGGTCTTTGGAACCTTATGCACCAGTTGTAACAAGAAGTGGGCGAACACCTACTTTAAGGACGTTGCTCCACGCATCGGTTTTGCCTATTCGCCGCCCTGGCTGAACGGGCGGACGGTTCTGCGTGGCGGAGGAGGCATTCTGTATAGCCCGCTGCAATATGACGACTTTGGCGGCTCCATGAATGCTGGATACAAATCCAGCCCCAGCTTCAACTCCACCAATGGTTTCGATCCATCGTTTGTCATCGACGCCGGATATCCGGCTTTTACTCCTCCTCCAAACCTTGACCCGGGGCAATTCAACGGCCAGCCTCTTTCCGGGTCGTATATTGAGGCCAAAGCGGGGCGACCAGCAGCAATCTACGATTGGGATTTGCAGGTACAGCAGCAGGTGGCACAGGATCTGATCCTGAGCATTGGCTACATCGGCAGCGCAGGTCAAAACCTGCAGGCCAATAATCAAAACATTAACAACATTCCGTACCAGGATATTGCCTTGGGCAACCTGCTTGCCACCAATACGTTGGGCAATCCATATGGGGTCGCGACGCCGTTTCCAGGCTTCTTCAACCTCTGGGGGAATGGAGCACAAATTCAGCGTGCCCTTCGTCCTTTCCCGCAGTATGACTACATTGATTCAGGCTGCTGTCTGCAGGCGACCGGGCACTCGAGCTACAACGCGCTGCTGGTTTCGCTCTCCAGGCAATTCAGGAACGGCGTGAGTCTGCAAGCCTCCTATACCTTTTCCAAGAACATCAACGATACTGACAGTGCTTTGCCCAATACCAACCCCGGTCAGCCCCAAGTGCAGAATCCCGATAACCTTCACGAGGAAAAAGCAATCAGCGTCCAGGATCTCCCCAACGCATTCGTGCTCAGCGGAGTCTACCAACTACCGTTCGGCCGCAACCAGCAGTTCCTCACCCATGGACCTGCCAGCTACGCTCTAGGCGGATGGCAAGTTGGCACGGTTCTGCGCTATCAGGATGGACAACCGCTTGCGTTCTGCTGTACTCAAGGTATCCCCGGATGGCAGAATGCCACCCGCTACGACCTCGTTCCGGGGGCACCGATCAAGAGCGCGATTTACTACAGCGGATGGAAGAAAATCAATCCGTTTAATACCACTCAGGGGAGCGATCCTACTGCCAACAGTTTCTTCAACGCTGCGAATACCAGTACTGCGCTGGCCTATACGAGTGGGGCTGCGAAGCCTGCGTTTATCGACCAGGTCGCCGCAGTCAATGCTTTGCCCGCTGGCTCACCGGTCCCATACACACTTGGCAACACGCCAAGAGTGACGAACATTCGCATGCCGATGTGGGCCAACGAGGATTTCAGCCTGCTCAAGGACACTCCGATTCACGAGAGGCTGACTTTTCAGCTGAAGTTCGAATTCCTGAACGCTTTCAACCGTCACCTCTACGGTGCTCCGGACACAAATCCCGCGGATTTTGCCTACGGAATCCCCACTTACCAGGCCAACGCGCCACGGGCGATTCAGGTGACGGGGAGAATCAATTTTTAGCTATAGCTTAGCTAGTCGGGGAGCATTACCGCCGCTCCCCGATGTCTTCTTCAATCGGGTCGGGGTAGTTCCGTCTTCGAGCGAACCCGCCCCCGGCCATGAGGTTCGCGCTATGCTTGCTTAAGGCCGGTTGCTATGCGGGTGGTTGTACTCAGAGTCTGCGCGTTTCTGCTCCTGTTGGCTGTCATTTTGGGGAAGAGCCGCGCCCAAAGCGCTTCCTCCGAGGAGCTGCAGTCGCTCTTCAAGCAGGGCGCGCAAGAGATCCACGACGGAAACGCCGCTGCAGCCGAAGCCGCCTTTCGCCGCGCGACCGTGCTCGATCCTTCTTTTGCACCTGCCCAGCTGGACCTGGGCTTGGCGCAACTCAAGCAAGGCAAGCTGCTGGACGCGATCGCCTCAATCAAGAAATCCCTGCAGCTCGATCCTTCGTCACCCGGCGCACATCTTTTCCTGGGGATCGCCGAATATCAAAGCAGCCATGTAGAGGAGGCCATCGCCAACCTGCGGCTTGCCCTTCAGGAAGATGCAAAGAATACCCAGGCGCTAACCTGGCTTGGCATCGTCGAGCTAAACGCGGGCCATCCCGAGCAGGCAGTGGAGCCATTGGACCGAGCGGCCGAATTGGCGCCGACCGACGAGAATATTCTCGACTATCGCGTCCAGGCCCACATGGCGGTCGCGCGGCAGAGTTATACCGCGCTTTACAAGGTCGATCCCTCGTCGTGGCGTTTACATCGGCTGAATGCAACTATCGATGCCCAGGCGCTTGACCACAAACATGCGGTCGAGGAGTATCAGCTGGCCATTCAGCTGGCGCCCAAAGAGGCGGAGTTGTATGAAGGCATGGGCTGGGAGTACCGTCAGCTGGGCCACGCAGACCTGGCAGCGCAGGCCTTTGCCCAGCAGTTGAAACTTACTCCTGGAAATCCGATCGCTATGTACAACCTCGGGAGCGCAGAAGTGGATAGCGGCCAGGAGCAGGCGGCCATACCCCTCCTTCAAGAAGTAGTCCACGTATATGACCAGCCTACGGCCGCTGACTACTATCTCGGACGTGCGCTGGCCGCCGAAGGAAAGTACGATGAAGCTGCGAAAGAGTTTCAGCGCACCACGCTGTTGACCGGCGAAATCGAGCAGCGCGCCTGGTATGAGTTATCGCAAGCCTACCGGAACCTGGGCAGGACTGAGGATGCGCACGCGGCGGTGCAGAAATATCAGGCGCTCAAACAGGCAGCGGAGCAAGCCAATGTGAAGGAAGTGGAAGACTGGCGGAAGTTGAATGCGGCCAACGCCGCCGCGTCTGCGGGAAAGAGTGAGCCGTAAGCGTCCGATATGTTCCTCCTTCAGTGCCATGCTTTCAGTCTGGCCGCATCCGAACACGTTGATTCGGACGAATCGCCCCGAACCGGCAGCAAATCTCCCGCGACCCTAATGCTGGGCGTATGGATCGGCTCGCTTCTGCTGGTTTCATCTTCGGTGGCACAGTCGGCCGCAGCACCCTCAGCACCGATCGCGGGCAGATTCATCGACGCGACGGCGGCAAGCGGTGTCCATTTCCAAAGTAAGGCCTCACATACGTCGCACAAGTACCTGCCGGAGACCATGGGCTCGGGCGTCGCGCTCTTCGATTACGACAATGATGGCCGGCTCGACATCTTCCTGGTCAACGGTGCTCCACTCGCTGACCCTACGCCGGTTGGCGCCATCCCGCGTAAGACCGGACCGGCTTACTGGAATCGCCTCTATCACCAGAAAAAAGACGGCACCTTTGAAGATATAACCGAGCGGGCCGGCCTGCAAGGTGAGAACTACGACATGGGCGTGGCCGTGGGCGATTACGACAATGACGGCTTCGAAGATTTGTATGTCACCGGATACGGCAGCAACCATCTCTATCACAACAACGGCAACGGAACCTTTACGGATGTAACGAAGCAGTCGGGAACCGGAGGAGGAGGCTGGTCGACCAGCGCTGTCTGGGTCGACCTCGACAATGACGGGCTGCTGGATCTGGTGGTTCTGCGCTACCTGAAGTGGGACTTTGACGATATCTGGTGTGGGGAACGTCGTCCCGGCTATCGCACCTATTGCCATCCTGACTTGTTCCAGCCGGTCGGCCCTTTGGTCTATCACAACAATGGCAACGGAAGCTTCACCGAGGTCTCCACCAAGGTCGGGATCGACAAAGCCGGCAAGGGACTCGGAATCGCCTTGGCCGACTATGATCTCGACGGTCGTGTCGATCTCATGGTCGCGAATGATTCGATGGTCGAGTACCTGTACCATCAAAAACCTGACCGCACATTCGAGGAGAACGGCCTGATGGCCGACGCGGCCGTCGACAGCGATGGCCGCACGTATGCCGGCATGGGAGTTGATTTCCAGGACTACGACAACGACGGATTACCCGATCTGGCAATCACTGACCTTGCCAACCAGAAGTATGCGCTTTACCGGAACAATGGCGATGGAAGCTTCGATTACGCAACCTACATTTCAGGACTGGGAGCGGCGACCATGCTGCACTCCGGCTGGGGCGTCAAGTTTCTCGACTACGATAACGACGGCCTGAAGGACCTGGTCATTGCCCAGGGCCACGATATCGACAACATCCAACTTACGTTTCCGCAGCTGCGTTACAAGGAACCGATGCTTCTCCTGCGAAATGTCGGAGGAGGCAAATTTCAAGATGTCTCCGCCCAATCCGGTGACGTCTTCACCCAGGCATGGTCGGGTCGCGGCCTCGCGGTCGGCGATCTGGACAACGATGGTCTGGAGGACCTTGTCGTTACCACCAATGATGGACCGGCTTACGTCATCCGCAATATGACTCCAACCAAGAATCACTGGCTTGGCGTCGAGCTGGTTGGGCACAAGAGCAATCGAGACGCCGTCGGAGCCGTGATCAAGCTGAGCACTTCGAAAGGTTCTCAATGGTGGACGGTATCTACGTCGGGAAGCTATCTTTCTGCCAGCGACAAGCACGCTCATTTCGGCCTCGGAGCCGACAGCGAGGCTAAGTCAATCCAAATATCCTGGCCGAGCGGGATCCGCCAAGATCTGCGTGACGTGAAAGGCGATCAGGTCCTGCGGATCGATGAACCGGTAAATCAAGCTCAGAAGTAGGGAGCCCTTTACCGGTCCGGAGGCGGCTGGCGAAGTTCCAGCGCACAACCACCTTTCAACACCCAAGGGGCTGGGTCTTCGTGGAATAGCCTCGCTGGCTATAGCTAGCAAACGATCAAAGGACACCTGACGCCTGAGGCGATTGATATCGATATGCTCCGCCTGGGAAATGCCCTTCAGGCGTTCTTCCAGTGCTTTGGGGAAAGCACCTGCTGCTGCATATTTTCTTGACGAAGTTCTCCGAAGGCGGATGGACTGGATGCACCACAGAACTTGCACTTTTTGGTGTCGTTGTGGTGCCCGTTTAGTCCGGACTTTTGTGCTTTGCTGTAGGACGCAATGCAGGCCAAAATCACTGCTAACTATTTGATGAAAAGCACCTTGGGTGCCGCTATGCAATTGCATGCATTTCAGCGAAAAATGCCCATTTTCGCTTTGCTACCGCAGGTCGGAAGTTCGAATCTTCCCCGGGGTCACCCTAGAAACTGCTGCTGAGACCTAAGGATCCGGATTCCCTCCGGATCGCCAATCACCACTTCGCTGGCCATGCTTAGAAACAGACCATGCTCCACCACTCCGACGATGCTTTTGAGCGCCTCCCCCGCCTGCTCGGCGTTCAACCCGGACTTAGGAAGATCGCAGTGCAGAATGTAGTGCTGGCCGTCGGTGACAAACGGCGAGCCGTCTTCTTTGATGCGTAACTCTGACGAGAATCCCTTCGCACTCAGTCGATTGGCGGTCGTTTCCCAGCCAAAGGGCACCACCTCAACCGGCACCGTAAAGACCGATCCAAGCACGGTCACCAATTTTCGCGGGTCGACCGCGATCAACAGGCGCTTGCTTGCGGTGGCCACAATCTTTTCCCGAAGCAGCGCGCCGCCGTGACCCTTGATCAGGTTCAAGGTACCTTGCTGCACCTCGTCAGCGCCGTCAATGGTGAGATCCAGATGAGGCGTATGGGCGAAGTCGGTCAGCGGAATGCCGAGCGAGAGAGCCTGCCGGTGAGAAGCTTCCGAGGTAGCAATTGCGGTGATGCGTAGGCCAGCCGCAACCCTCCGACCCACTTCTTCGATGACCAGGGCGGAGGTCGTCCCTGTGCCGAGCCCAACCGCCATGCCGTCTTCTACCTGGGAAGCGGCCCATTCGGCTGCTTTACGTTTCCCCGCCTCAGCGGGATCGTGTGTGGCTGCATTTGTCATAACAGTGGTGATATCACGCGGAGCGGGCTACGGGCAAAACATAGTGCTTTTCATGGAGAAATTCTGCGCATGCTGCTTCACTTTGCGCCTTCAAGCGCGGTGGCAGCCCGATTAAGTGCTTCGGCTAAGAGCCCCATCTGTTCCACCGCGCGAGTCGTGTCCTTGGCATCGATCGCCTCATTGACTCCAGGGATTACAACCGCGGCGTACCCGGTGAATTCGCCCGGTGCATAGATCGTGTGTCTGTACCACGGTCGTCCCGGCAGGCCGTTGGTCGAGAGAAGCGCATGTTCGGCGTTGAGCAGCGCCTGGTTGAATCCGGGAATATCCGCCGCCGGAACCTGCCCTCGCTTTTGAATACCGGCCGCGGCAATGGAAAAACGCTCGGTCGCGGCCATAGCAGCATTGAATTTCAGGTCTTTCATCCCAGCTTCAACTGCCTTCTTTTTGGCAGTCTGCAGATAGATTTCGATCTCGCTCGCGTAGGTTTTGTAGTCATAGGGCAAAACGCCGATATCAGCCATCCTGACCACTTCCAGCCCAAACACCCGGGCCTGCTGCTGAAGCAGGGTGAAATCGGGATCGGCATTCTTGATATACCAACTGAAATCGTCGAACGCCGAGTGATACACCCCATATGGCCCACCCGACCCGATGTCCGTCGACGGCACCCCGAGATGCTGAAAGAAAGGCGTGTAGTCGGAGCCGCTGCCAAGATCGCCCACATCGACATCGTCGGTGACCCGCGCGTTGATGTGCTTTTCGCTGAAACCATTGTTGACATGCCCCTTGGATTCGGTGGCCTGACTCGACTTCCACTGGTCGTAAACGGTGGCGCCTTTAGCGCTCGGCACTTCATGGGCAACGTCGCGCACAAACTGCTTCAGCGTCGGCACCGAAGAGGCGGAAAAATCCGGGCCGGAAACCGCGACGTCGGTATTGAAATAAGCGACCGCGTGCTCCAGATGGCGAGCATGCGCCTCGGCCCATTCCGTGGAACCGATCAAGCCTTCCTCTTCCGCATCCCAACTGCCGAAAACGATCCTTCGCTTCGGCCTCCATCCGGACTTGAGGAGCTCCCCGATGCCATGCACCGCCTCGAGCATTGCGGCCGTGCCACTCGACGGATCGACCGCGCCGTAGACCCAGGCATCGCGATGGTTGCCCGCAACCACCCATTCGTCGGGATAGATGGTCCCGTCCACCGTGCCGATCACGTCCCAGATCGTCCGGTAGGCGTAGTCCTGCTTGAGCAGCAGGTGAACTTTCACGCCACCCGGCCCGGTATGGTATTCAAATGGCAGTCCTCCCTGCCAGTCTTTCGGAACGCCCGGTCCGGTAAGGTTCTTCAGAATTGGCTCGGCGTCCTGCCAGGAAATCGGCGTCGCCGGGATAGTCGGCTGGCTGACGGCGTTTTCCGGCGGAGTCCGTTTCGATTCCGGCATATCCGGGTCCGATGCAATGCCCGGCGTCGTCGCGTCGCCCGGGTACTTGAAGATGTATTGCACCGAGCCGCGCTGCACACCCGTAGCTGGCCGGTATGGCCCATTCGGGTACACGTTCCCTTTGGCGAAGCCGTCATCGGCGGGATCACTGTAGATGATCACCCCCGCCGCCCCTCCCAGTTGGGCCAGATATACCTTGACCCCACGGAAGTTATGGCCATAGCGGACCAGCACAATTTTCCCGTTGATATTTACGTGCAGATCGGCAAGCTTCTTGAAATCCTCCGGCGTGCCGTAGTTGGCGTAAACCACCTCGGCGGTGAGATCGCACGATGGAGACGAACTATTGAAGGCGGTTACAATGCGGGGATCGTCTTGATACGCATCCCCGGTAACATGCTCCGGAGTCGGGCCGGTCATCAGTACTTTGCCACTTCCATCGGTGGCCGTAATCTTCACTTCGTTGGGGAAATTCAGCCAGACTTTATAGGGAACGATGCTGGTTTCAAGCCCGGCGGCCTTGAACTTTCCCGCCACATACTCAGCCGTGGCATAATCCTCTTTTGAGGCGGCGATATGCGGCGCCGCGGTTAGCGTCTTCAAGTGCTCCCCAGCCAGCCTGGCGTCGGGAACCGCCAGAAATGCTTGCTCAATCTTCTGTTCGGAAGCTGAGACAGGCTGGGCAACGGACTGTCCTAGAGCTGGATTGAAGGCTAGCGAAAAAACAAGAATGGCGTCGGCAAATTCGCGCAAAGAGGACGGCTCCGAGGATCGCGGTGGTTCTAGTTTGCCCTAGACTACCACCAAACCGCCCCTTTGCAGGGGCACCCGATCAATCCGTTCGCCCCCGACCAATTGTTTTTATGCTGAGGCGGAAACCGGCTGGCCGCAGTGTGAGCAGCGAGCTGCGGCAGCGGGAATGTCCGAGAGGCATTCCGGACAAGGCCGCAAAGCTGGCGGCGGGGTGAGTACCTTCATCCGTGCCAGCAAGGTATTGAGCGGCAGTACAACCAGGAAATAAACCGAGGCAGCGATCAATAGGAACGAAATCAGCACATTCAGGAAATTCCCGTAGGTGATGTGGGCTCCATTGATATTGAGCACCAGGTAGGAGAAGTCCGGTTTCCTGACGATGGCCGCAATCAGCGGTGTGATCAGATCTTTCACCAGCGAATTGACGATCGACGAGAACGCGGCACCTATGACCACTGCGACGGCGAGATCGAGGACATTGCCGCGAAGGACGAAATCGCGAAAACCTCTCAACATGCAAGTGCTCCTTTACTTCGCAAATGCTTCAGGGCGAATCCGATTGCCGCAACCCAAGCGGTTCTCCGCAATCCTATCGCAGTTGGCGGGAATTGCAAGCGTCCAGGGGTTGGCCAATCCCGGCACCTTGATCGTGTGAACCGCCTACATCGACCAGCCAACATAAGGATAAAGCAGCAGGAACAGGATCATCGCCAGCGCCATGATATCCATGTAGATCAGCAGCATCACCCCGGCGTGATAGAAGCTCCACCGCATGCGAAGACAGCGCAGCGTATCGACCGTGCCGGCAAAGGCCGCGATGGTTGGCAGCAGGAGCCGAGGTTCCGAGTGCGTCTCTGGATACCCCGCCCAAATGAAAGCCAGAACCAGGCTGCCCAGAACCAGCACCGTGCCCCGCAACAGCGATTTCTTGCGAAGGTTGACCACGCTGGGCGTCTTGTTCCGGGATTGGAGGGCGGTAGCGATAACTCTCTCAGTCTAGCGAATCCTCGATGCTCGCATCGCAGCGCCCAGACGCCGGCACGATGAGATGGAAAAACAAGTGCGTCCGGTGAAGGGTCGCAATCCGGAACTTCAACCCGGGCTCGGCTGCCCGCTGCCTTGCCCCGCCAGGGTGGCGACCATCGCGGCAATGTCCGCCGTCGCATTGGGCCGCCCAAGCGCTCTGGCACTGACAGCCATGTTGGCCAATGTTTCCGGATGCTTCATCAGACCCGTCAGAGTTTCCAACAGAGTATGATCGGTCAACTCCGCCTCAATCAGCATTCGTGCCCCTCCGCCCTCGACCATCACCTCGGCATTCTTCCGCTGGTGATCGTCGGTCGCCTGGGGAAATGGGATCAGGACAGCCGGTTTCCCGGCTGCACAAAGTTCAGCAACCGTGCTCGCGCCGCTCCGAGCAAGAATCAGCGTCGCACATCCAAAGCGCCTCGGCATGTCGACAAGAAAAGCATGCACTTCCCATCGCGCCGGATCCGCGCCCGAAGACTGGTAGGCATTCCGAGTCGTCTCGGCATGTCTCTCCCCCGCCTGATGCAGAATCGTGAGTCCGGGTACCGCTTCCAGCAAAGCTGGGACTATTTTCGCCATCATGGTGTTGAAGACACGCGCCCCCTGGCTCCCCCCAAACACCAGCAAATGAGGTTCGCGCGCCAATGGCGGCGGCTGCAACCCAAAGAACTCCTTCCGTACCGGAATCCCCGTCACTCGCGGGTTCCGGAAATACTGGCACGCTGGGGCAAAACTCACCGCTGCCCCGCTCACCCACTTGCCCACTAACCGGTTAGCCAGACCCGGAGCGGCATTCGGCTCAAACGCCAGGGTTGGAATTCGTTTCAGAAGCGCGGCCAACATCCCTGGCCCCGATGCATAGCCGCCGACGCCAACGACGACATCCGGCTGGAACGCGTTGAGAATCTCGAAGCAACGCTGAACGCCCAGCGGCAGGTCGAGCAGGGTTCTTAAGCGGGTCCCCAGACTTACGCCCTTGAGTTGACCTACATGGATGAGTTCCAGCTGATAGCCTGCGGCCGGAACCAGCCGCGTTTCAAAACCACGTGCTGTCCCTAGAAAACGAACCTCGGCGCCACAGTGCGCGCGAAGCTCATCGGCAATCGCCAGAGCCGGGATGACATGGCCGCCCGTGCCTCCGCCAATCATCAAGACCCGCAAGGAGATCAGTCGCACTCCCGCGTAATGTTGAGCAACACGCCGATCGACAACAGGGTAATAAACAGTGAAGTTCCGCCATAGGAGACGAATGGCAGCGTAATCCCCTTGGTGGGGACAATGGA
>Ga0302324_100009576_pt1 | contig 20215 bp, 17 predicted proteins | sample Palsa_T0_1_FD_201949 | JGI IMG/M metagenome (GOLD analysis project Ga0302324, IMG submission 201949) | Peat permafrost microbial communities from Stordalen Mire near Abisko, Sweden - Palsa_T0_1 | ecosystem: Environmental > Terrestrial > Soil > Palsa > Peat permafrost | place: Sweden: Abisko...
ATCTTCGCGGATGAGCGCGGATAAAGGCGTAACGGTGATAAGGAGGATAAAAGCTGATAAGAGTTGGGTTTTGCGAGACGGCTTTATGGACGATGCTTGCTGCGGGACAGCGAATTTAGGGACAGGTAGAAGCAACTGCTTTGGGAACAGGCAAAAAGCAACTGCGAGATACAGGGGTCTCTGCACTGCGGCGGCATCGTGCGCCGCCTTCGGTCGAGATGACGTTTGTTTGGGTTGGATTTGGAGTGCGTTGTGGTGTGGTGTGATGCGGGGAGGTGGGGGATGCGTGGCCCATCACTGATTCGCTGGTGGTTAGGTTTGGAGGAAGAGGCGGAGTTCGCGGGGGGAGCGTTCGGCGCGGAGGTTGTTGGAGAGGTGGAGGGTGGAGCCGGTGCGGGCGGCGACGGTGGGGTTGGGGAGAAATCCACAGAGGCTAAGGAGGCGGGAGGTTTCGTCGAAGCTGAGGCGTGCCCCGAGCTGGCGGGCGGCGGCGCGGAGGACGCGGCGGCGGAGGGCGGGATCGAGGGTGCGGAGGCGGTCGAGTTCAATGGCTACGGCGGACTGTCCGGGGGCGGTGCTGACGGCGCGGCCTCCGCCCCGGACGGGCTTGCCGGGGAGCAGGAGCTGGGGGAGGAGACGGCTTAGTTCGGTCTGCCAGCGGGCCTCCTCTTCGCGGGCCAGTTCGGCGAGGTTGCTAAGGGTTTGGTCGAGGTTGGGGTTGAGGGCGCGGAGCTGGGGGAGGAGCTCGTGGCGGATCTTGTTGCGGGTGAAGGCGGTGTCGGTGTTGGTGGAGTCGTTGCGCCAGGGCTGGTCGGCTTGCTGGAGGAAGACTTCGATTTCGGCGCGGCGCGTGTTGAGGAAGGGGCGGAGGATTTTGCCGGAGCGTTGGTTGGGGTTGTTGACGAGGACTACGGGGTGGATGGCGCTGAGGCCCTCAGTCCAGGCGCCGCGGAGGAGCTTCATGAGGACGGTTTCGGCCTGGTCGTCGAGGGTGTGGGCGGTGAGGACGCTGTCGGCGTAGCCAAAGGCGATGAGGGTGGTGAAGTACTCGTAGCGGATGGCGCGGGCGGCCTCTTCGATAGTCTCGGGCTGGCCGGAGGCGCGGGCTTCGGCGATGCGGTTGGGGACGCTGGCGTGGTGGAGGTGGAGGGGGATGTCGAGGCGGGCGCAGAGTGACTCGACGAAGTGCTGGTCGGCGTCAGCCTCTTCGCCGCGCAGACCGTGATGAACGTGGACGGCGCTGAGGCCGACGCCGAGCCCGTCGCGTTTGGTGGTGTTGGCGGCGTGGAGGGTGAGGAGGAGGGCTACGGAGTCGGCTCCGCCGGAGACGGCTGCACAGAGGCGGTCGCCGGGTTTGATGTTGGTGCGGTCGAAGGGGAGCAGAGGCAGCATTGTGTTTATGGTAGCCGCTGCGGTGACCTTCTGGATGATTGCTAGGATGAGCCTTCTGAGTTTTACACTAGCTCGATGGTCGGGACGAGATTTGCTACGGTGGCGGATGCGGTGCTGATTGCAGGCGAAATGGATTTGAGCCGACGAGTGAGATGTGGTTGAGGCTGGAAGGCGATTCGTCCGGTACGCGTTAGTTTGTCGAATATCCGTTGGGGAGCGTGGCTTTGGTTTGGGCTATGGTGTCGGGCTCGCCGAGGGCGTCGTGATCGGCCTGGGATGGCTTGCCCTGTGCGGGCAGGAAGATGGAGAAGACGGTGCCGGATCTTTCGTTCGCAGTGCTGGAACGGACGCGAAGACTGCCACCATGTTTTTCGACGAGTTCGCGGGAGACCCAGAGGCCGAGGCCGGTGCCGGTGTCTTTTTTTGTTGTGAAGAAGGGCTCGAAGATTCGTTCGATATGGTCGGTTTGAATGCCGCAACCGGTGTCGGCCACGGTGATGCGGACGCCGGTGCGGGTTGAGTCGCGAGGATCGATGGCAGAGTTGGTTTCAATGCGCATGGTCGCTCCCTTTTCGCAGGCGTCAAGACCGTTGGCGAGAAGATTGGAGAGGATCTGGCGAAGCTCGCCGGCGATACCGAGGACCTGCATCTCGGTATTGGTGTTGGCGACGACGGTGACGCCCTGGGACATGGCACGGGAGGAGTAAAAGCCGGCGACCTCGCGGACGATGGTGGAGGGTTTGAAGGGTGCAGGGATCGAGGTTTCGCGGTAGAAGCCGAGGGATTGGCGGGTGATGTGCGCGATTCGTCCGAGCTCGCCGTCGGCCTGACTGAGGAGGTGGCGAATCTCGGTGAGGTCTTCGGAGTGACGCGCGATGTAGATGAGGTTGGTGAGGCCTTCGAGGGGATTGTTGACCTCGTGCGCGACAGATGCGGCCATGCGGCCTGCGGTGGCGAGCTTTTCGGCACGCATGAGGACGCCCTCGGAGACGCGGCGTTCGGTGATGTCGCGGAAGACGAGGACGATGCCGATTATTCGGCCCTGGCTGTCGCGGATGGGGGCTCCGCTATCGTCGATGCAGATTTCGGTGCCGTCTTTGGCGACGAGGAAGGTGTGGTTGGCGAGGCCTACGATGGTTCCCAGGCGTCGGACTTTGTCGACGGGATTTTCTACCGCGGCACGGGTGTCTTCGTTGAAGATGCGAAAGACGTTGCGGAGGGAGATGCCCTTGGCTTCGGCTTCGGTCCAGCCGGTGAGCTGCTCGGCGATGAGATTCATGAAAGAGACATTGCCTTCGGTGTCGCAGGCGATGACGGCATCGCCGATGCTGCGGATAGTGGTGTTTAACCACTGCTCGCGTTCATAGGACTGGTCTGCGTTGGATTTGATCTCTGCGATTTGACGGTTGAAGAGAGCCCTCAGCTGATGGAAGATCTTTCGCGTCTCCCATGTGAGCAACGCAGCGATCAGTGCAGCCAGGACGATGAGGACTACGAGGGTAGATCGATCGACGTTGTTGGCAACGATGGAGCGGCGAGCGCGGGCGCCCTCTTCGACGTGGATGAACTCTTCGACCTGGGCTCGCAGGTCGTCCATGTTCTGCTTGCGGGTGCGCATGTGCGCTTCGATGTCGGATGGATCTGGAGGAGCCTCTATCTCGTGTTTGGCGACCTGCTCCCAGTGCTGCTGGGCTGCCAGTATATTTTTCAGCCTGACGGTCTGCTTGGGTCTCTCTTTGAGGAGAGAGAAGAGCGTGTCGAACTCGGGGTCGAGCTGGTCGTCGGCATTATGGAAGGGCTGAAGAAAGAGCGGATCTTTGGTCAGGAGATAGCCGCGGAGGCCAGTCTCTTCGTCCACCATGAGCTGGACGAGACGGTTGGCGTGGGCGGTGATGAGATCGGATTGATCGACAGCGCGAGCGCTGCGCTGGACATCCTGCAGGCCTAAACCAAGGAGGAGGGCAATGACACTGAGTGAAGCGACGGGTAGAGCGAGAAGCCGAACCAGAAGTCGGTTGTATTGCCTCGGATCCACGGTGGTTCCTCTATTTCAGCGAAGACGTTTGACGATCGTTGAATGTATGGCTATTTCACACCACAACCGTATCATTTTACCTGCATAAAACTTTGCGAGAGGGTGGACTGAGGGTCATCTTGTATACTTCGCAGGTTATGCGAGTCTTTGTGATTCTTCCAGCAGCAGGTATTGGCACGCGGATGGCCGCGAGTGGTGCATCGACAGTAGCGCCGAAGCAGTTTCTTGAGATTGGCGGCGTGCCAGTGCTGGTGCGTTCGGTGCGAGCGTTCCTTGCGGTGCCTCGGGTGACCGCGGTTTGCGTTGCGGTACGAGCGCAGGAGCGGGAGCGGGTAGAGGCCCAGATGCTTGAACATAACCTGGGGCCGCGGGTGCATATGGTCGAGGGCGGCGGTAACCGGCAGCAGTCGGTGGGCAATGCGCTGGCGGCGCTGGAGTGCGATGAGGACGATGTGGTGCTGGTGCATGATGCGGTGCGGCCGCTGATCGATCCGGCGACGATTGAACGGACCATCGACGCGGTGGTGAAGCATGGCGCGGCGATTGTAGGGCTGCCAGCGGTGGATACGATCAAACAGGTGGAGCGGACAGCGGATGGTGCGATTGTGACGGCGACGATACCACGCGAGCGGATTGTGCATGCGCAGACGCCGCAGGGGGCGCTGTTTGGTCTGCTGCGGCGGGCGTTTGTGGAGGCGGAGGCGGATGAGTTTGCCGGGACGGACGAGGCGAGCCTGCTGGAGCGGGTGGGGATTGAGGTTGCGGTGGTGGCTGGGTCGGCGAGGAACTTCAAGATTACGCAGCCGGGGGATATTGAACTGGCGGAGTTTTATCTGGGTAAGGACAAGGCTTAACACGGATGAACACAGATAACACGGATCAAAAACGTTTAGCAGGTAAGCATGTTGAGCTTACGGAGCTGGTGATTGGTGTGTTCTTCGATGTGTACAACGAGCTGGGATCCGGATTTCTTGAATCGGTTTATCGAGAAGCGATGCGTGTTGCTCTGACGGAGACAGGTTTGGAGGTAAAGACGGAGGTGCCTGTGCCTGTTAGCTTTCGTGGTGTTATCGTGGGGGTTTTTCGAGCTGATTTAATCGTCAATGATCTGGTGCTGGTTGAACTGAAGGCGAGCGAGCAGATCATTCGACAACATGAATCGCAGACGATGCATTATTTGCGGGCGACACCTATAGAAGTGGCCCTGTTGATGAACTTTGGACCAGCACCTCGTTTCAAAAGACTTGTCATGGACAACGAATCTAAGAAGCCCAAACAAAAAAAAGCGGAATCGGTGACAATCGGTGTTGAGCCTATTGAGGCTTCCGAGATGATGTCATGATGAGGATTGGGTATGGGTTTGATTCGCATGCGTTCAAGGCGGGTGTGCCGCTGGTGATTGGCGGACTTGCGATTGAGCATCCTGAGGGGCTGGCTGGTCACTCGGATGGGGATGTACTGCTGCATGCGATTACGGATGCGTTGCTGGGGGCGGTTTCGGCGGGGGATATTGGGACGTTTTTTCCGCCGAGCGATCCGCGCTGGAAGGGTGCGGCTTCGAGTGTGTTTTTGAAGACGGCGCTGGAAGAGGTGGCGACGGCGGGGTATCGGATCGTCAATATAGATACGGTGCTGGTGATGGCGAAGCCAAAGATTGTGCCGATTGCAGGAGAGCTGCGGGAGAGTGTGGCTCAACTGCTGGGGGTGAAGCCGGGCGAGGTCGGGATCAAGGCGAAGACGCCGGAGGGGTTGAACCAGGACCATGTTGCGGTGGCACACGCAACGGTTTTGCTGGAGAGCGTTGCGTTGTCTGAGCCGGTTGGACGCATGGTTGCTACGGCCGAGGTTGAGGATGAGATCGACAAGGTGGTGAAGACGCTGGTGGGAGACTCGCGGGATGTGTCGGCGCTGGGGCGCAAGTTGCCCAGCTTCGATACGGACGATCTGACTTAGCGATTTAGACCCTAGCTGTGCTTGGGTTTTGGCTGTGTCTCGATTTTGGCTATGGCATGGTTTTGACGATGGCAAGGGCGAAGCCATCGTATCCCTTGGAGCCGACGGTCTGGAGCGCGGTGGCGTCGAGGCGGGGATGGCTGCCGAGGCGTTCAAGAAACGTGCGTGTGCCGACGACGCGTGGATCGGTGTCGGTTGCGTCGAGAATGGCGCCGTCGCGAATGACGTTGTCTCCGATGATGACGGTTCCGGGACGCGAGAGCTTGATCGCCCATTCGAGATAGGCCGGGTTGTTGGGTTTGTCGGCGTCGAGAAAGATGAGGTCGAAGGGGGCTTCGTTGTCGGCGTGCAGTTGGGCGAGGGAGTCGAGTGCGGGGCCGACTCGGAGATCGACGAGCGAGGTAAGCCCGGCGCGGTGGATGTTGTCTGCGGCTACTTTGGCGTGGGTTGGGTTGAGTTCGAGTGTGATGATTTTGCCATCGGCTGGGAGCGCGCGTGCAAACCAGATGGTGCTGTAGCCGCCGAGGGTTCCGACTTCGAGGATGCGCTTGGCACCCTGGATGCTGGCGAGCAGGTGGAGGAGTTTGCCCTGGTTGGGAGCGACGTCGATCGCGGGAAGACCGGCGCGGGCGTTTGACTGGACGGCTTCGTCGAGCGCGTGGTCGGGGTGAACGAGATTCTCGGTGATGTAGAGGTCGACAGAGGTCCAGAGATCCTGATCCATATAGGGAAGAGGATAAAACTGCTTTGGTGCGAGTGCAATCGCTGGTAGGTCGTGGTCGCGCGCACCAAGGAGATGCTAGCGTGGTGGATAGAGAGTTTCGTGGACGAGGAGACGAGATGAAGATCGGTTTGGGTTTGATGCTGGCGATGGTTTGCGGTGGCGTGGCGCAGGGACAGACGGTGGCGCAGGCGCGGTTGATGGCCGCTCCGAAGGTGGCGGATTGCAAGGTAGAGGGCGCGGAGTGGGCGACTCCGGCGGAGAAGACCTGTTATGCAACGACTCCTGACTACGCGGAGACGATGGCTTATCTGAGGCGGGTGCAGGGTGCGGCGACAGGGCAGGTGAAGATTGAAGGGTTTGGCAAGACGGGTGAGGGCAGAGAGCTGGACGTTGTGATCGTCTCGCGAGATGGGGTGTTCGATCCGGTTGCGATTCATGCGGCGAAGAGGCCGATTGTGCTGGTGCAGAACTCGATCCACGCAGGGGAGATGGATGGGAAGGATGCGTGTCTTGCACTGCTGCGCGACATGGTGATCAACAAGAGTAAGGCGGCGCTGCTGGAGCGGGCGGTGTTTGTGTTTATTCCGATGTATAACGCGGATGGGCATGAGCGGAGGAGTGCGTACAACCGGATCAACCAGGATGGACCGGCGGAGATGGGGTGGCGGGGGAATGGGACGAACCTGAATTTGAACCGCGACTACCTGAAGGCGGATGCGCCGGAGACGCGGGCGTTTCTGGCGATGTTTCATCACTGGCTGCCGGACTTTTTTGTCGATGATCATGTGACCGATGGTGCGGACTATCAATATGACGTGACGTTCACGATCGATGATGGGCCGAATGTTCCGAAGGAGACGGCGAAGTGGGTGGATGAGGTGGCGACGCCGACGCTGGAGAAGTATGTGGATGCGCATGGGCATCTGGCTTCGCCGACGTATATCACTCTGGTGAACGATAACAACCCGGCGGAGGGATTGGGTTTCAATGATGACCCGCCACGGTTTTCGACGGGGTATGTGGTGCTGGAGGGGCGGCCGGGGATGCTGGTCGAGCTGCATATGTTGAAGGACTACAAGACGCGGGTGACGGGGAACTACGAGATTCTTGCCGGGCTGATGGAGCTGATGAATCGGGATGCGGACAAGGTGATTGCGATGAATGCGACGGCGGATAAAGAGGCCGAGGCGATGGGGTCGCATGCGATGGAGAACCTGAAGTTTCCGCTGGCGCTGGGATGGGGCGGCCAGACAACGCCGTTTTCGTTTCGCGGGAACCAGTACACGCGGACGCTGAGCGAGGTTTCGGGGACGATGCGGGTGCAGTATTCGCGCGAGCCGTGGAATGTTTCGTTGCCGATACAGTCGGGGTTCAAGGTGATGACGGAGGCTGCGGTGCCTGCGGCTTATATTATTCCGGCGCAGTGGACGCATGTGATCGATGTACTGGTCGCGCACCAGGTGGTGATGGAGCGGACGACGGCGGCGTGGGAGGGGACGCTGGAGACGTATCAGTGCTCGGGGATGACGTGGCAGGACCCTCCGTTTGAGGGACGTCACCCGACGTTCAACGGAGAGGCGATGCGGAATCCGGGTAAGTATGGGATCTGCGCGCCGGTGGTGGAGCGTAGGAGCTTTCCGGCGGGGTCGGCGGTGGTGCGGCTGGATCAGCGGCTGTCGAAGGTGGCGTTGGAGTGGCTGGAGCCGGCGGGGCCTGACTCGGCGCTGCAGTGGGGGTTCTTCGATTCGATATTCGAGCAGAAGGAGTATGGCGAGGGGTATGTGATGGAGACGCTGGCGCGGGAGATGATGGCGAAGGACCCGAAGCTGAAGGAGGAGTTTGAGAAGAAGGTGGCGAGCGATCCGGTGTTTGCGGCGAGCTCCTATGCGCGGCTTAATTTTTTCTACGAGCGTTCACCTTGGTTTACGGCGAATCGGGTGGGGCGGTATCCGGTGGGGCGGTTGCTAAAGCTGGATGGAGTTCCGATTCAGGCTGAGGCTAAGTAAGAATTTTTCCTTCTTCGATATTTCCATCTTCGATAAAGGATTCACGGTTAGACTTTGTTATTGCGGATTTTTGACTGAGGGAACGAATGAAGATCAGGCTTGGGCTGGTGGCGGCGTGTTTGTTGTTGGTGGCTGGACGGGGAGTAAGGGCGCAGGCTCCGGCGGCGGCAGCGAATCAGACAGAAGAGTTCATCAAGACGCACTATGCGAAGTACGAGTACCGCATTCCGATGCGCGACGGGGTGAAGCTGTTTGTGTCGGTGTATACGCCGCAGGCGGGGGGCTTCAAAGATTCTGGGCCGTATCCGTTTTTGATGACGCGGACGCCATATAGCTGCGGACCGTATGGCGAAGACCAGATGCCGAAGCGGCTGGGTGTGAGCGAGGAGCTGCTGGAGAGCGGCTACATCTTTGTGTGCGGCGACGCGCGGGGGCGGTATCAGAGTGAAGGCGTGTTTCAGGAGATGAGCCCGCATATCGACGATAAAAAGTCGAACAAGGATGTGGATGAGTCGACCGATATGTACGACACGGTGGATTTCTTGCTGAAGCATGTAGCGAACAACAACGGCAACGTGGGTATTACCGGGATCAGCTACCCAGGGTTCTATACGTCGGCGAGCATTATTGATTCGCATCCCGCGATCAAGGCGGCGAGTCCGCAGGCCCCGATGACGAATCTATTCTTCAACGATGATGCGTACCACGGCGGGGCGTTTATGCTATCGGCGAACTATGGGTTCTATGTGTTCTTCTATCCACAGAAGAGTCCAGTGCTGCCGGAGGGTTCACGAAAGCCGTTCGACTTCGGTACCCCGGACAGTTACAAATTTTATTTGCAGGCTGGACCGACGGAAAATCTGGATAAAGCGTTCAATGGGGCGAACTTTTTGTTTCATGACCAGATGGCGCATACGACCTATGACGACTACTGGAAGAAGCGCGACCTGTCGCTGCATATGAAGAACGTTCACGCAGCGGTGATGACCGTGGGCGGATGGTTTGACGCTGAGGATCTGTCGGGGCCGTTCAAGACGTTTCATGCGATCGACGAGTTCAATCCGGGCGCGGTGAATACGCTGGTGGTGGGGCCGTGGACGCATGGTGGCTGGTCGGTATGGGATGGGGACAGGCTAGGGGATGTGACCTTCGGCTCGAAGACTGGAGTTTTCTTTCGTAAAGAGATTCAGTTTCCCTTCTTTGAGAAGTACTTGAAGGGGCGTGAAGAGGCTCCGCTGCCGAAGGCTTATGTGTTTGAGACGGGATCGAATGTTTGGAAGAAGTATGATGCGTGGCCGCCAAAGACGGCGACGACGAAGACGCTTTACTTTCACGAGGGTGGGAGGCTGAGCTTCGATGCGCCGAGTGCGAAGACGGGCGTTGATGAGTATGTGAGCGATCCGGCGCATCCGGTGCCGTTTGTGAGTTACACGACAGATACGGTTCCGCAGCGCTACATGGATGACGATCAGCGGTTTGCTTCGCAGCGGCCGGATGTGCTGACCTATGAGACCGAACCGTTGACCGAGGATGTGACGATTGCGGGGCCGGTGCGGCCGAAGTTGAAGGTGGCTTCGACCGGGACCGATGCGGACTTTGTAGTGAAGCTGATTGATGTGTATCCGAATGACTATCCGGATCCGCCGTCAGATGCGGTGGGAAAGCGGATTCTTGGGGCTGCTCCAGTTTTGATGGGCGGGTATGAGCAGTTGGTGCGCGGCGAGCCGATGCGGGCGAAGTTCCGCGATAGCTGGGAGAAGCCGACTGCGCTGACGCCGGGCAAGATGGTTGAGGTGAACTCGGAGATGCCGGACATCAACCATACCTTCCGCACAGGGCACAGAATTATGGTGCAGGTGCAGAGCTCGTGGTTCCCGCTGGTGGATAGGAATCCGCAGACGTTTGTGGATATACCGTTCGCGAAGCCGGAGCAGTTTGTGAAGGCGACGGAGAGCGTTTACCGGAGTGCTGGAGCGGCTAGCGGGGTTGAGGTACTGGTGGTGCCGCAGCATTGAGTTCAGCGCTGTTGGTTGATACAACTTCGGCGCTGTCTCGGCAGCTTGCGATTCATCAGGAACGACCTGCCTGGTGTGGCTGCGTAGCGGTCGTTGGACTTTGAATCAAGGTAGTGAGGGTCCGCTCGAGATAGATCGGATCTCCGCAGCGGTTTTCATGACAGATGAATGCTGCTGATTTTGTCAGCGCAGGATAAGGGACGTCGTTGCGAGGTATCGTTGCCTGCTCGCCGGACAGCCACTCCAGTCTCTCGTAGCTACGGACGGATTGAAGTGCCGCAGTGAAGAGGCGGCGGGCGTCCGGATCGTCTTTGTGTCCGACGATCGAGATGTGCAGGGGAGCGTGGGTGGTCTCATGGATGGCAAGCAACTCACCGCCAGAGAGCCAGCGCACGGCAATTGCCGGAGTGGCCAGATAACGCATCGATTGGTTGGCGATCGCCTGTGCCTGAAGGTCACCTGTGTACTGGAACATTAGATTGCTGAAGCGCGCGAGGGCGACGTTTTCGTCACGCTCCTGGAAGCGATGTGAGAATTTGTCGGTGGCCGCCTTTGAGGTGAGATAGCCGCTTTGGTTGGGCGACGAAAAGTTTGCAGCGATAAAAGGTAGGGTGGCCTTTGCCAGGTCGAGCCAGCGCGTGTCGGCGGTCACCTTGTAGAGGGAAAGAAAGGCCTGCCCCATGGCGACGGTGTCTCCAAGATAGGGGCCGGCGGCATCGGATTCGTCGTGGCGAAAGCCGCCGCCGGGGAGCGACCGATGCGTGACTACCCAGTTGGCCGACCGCTCCGCGTCCTCCAAGGCTTCCTGGTTACCGCTTACCGCATAGAGATCTGCCAGCGCGGCGATCATCCATCCGTTCTCGCGGGCATAGAGGTGTTTGTCTACCCTGGGGACTCCGAGCTTTCGGCGTGCCGCATCGTCGAGCTTGAAGTACTCTCCGCTGTGCTGTCCTTCGACCAGATCTGCGTCCTGACTGACGTAGAACGCTCCGTCCGGGCTGGTGAGGAAGCTCTTGACGTAGCGCTGAATATTCTGCGCTACATCGAGATCTTTGTCGTCTTTGAATTGCGAATAGGCGAGTGCGTAGATCCGCATGACCTGTGCCTGGATGTTGATCAGCTTTTCAAAGTGGGGCTCGTCCCAGTCTCCGCCGGCGGAGTATTGATAGGCCCCTCCCCACACGGGGTCCTGGATCTTCTGCTCGAGGCGTAGCGTATCGCGGACGCGGCGGCTTGCCTGTGCGTCGCCGTCGCGAGCGAGTTGAAGAGCATATTCCACTGAATCGGCATCGAGAAATTTGTGGCTAAAGCCCCACCCTCCGGCTTTCACGTCATATTGCGTTGCGTAGATCTTGCGTATGCGGGCGAGAAGAGCCGGGGAGACCTGGCTGGCGGTAGCGTAGGTGATTGGAGACTCGGGTACGACGGACGGACCGGGAGTCGGATCGTCGATGATCGCCTGCAGCATGGAGATCATCATCTTTGGCTGTAAGTAGCCCTGGCGCTTTACGATCTCCTTACCATCGGCGTCGAAGACCACTGTTGCCGGCCAACCGTAGTCTTCGTAGCGATTGGAGATGTCCGGGCGGGAGTCCTGATCCACCTTTACGGCGATGTATCTTGCGCGCATGATGCGTTGAACATCGGGGTCAATGTAGGTGGTGGTGTCCATGACATGGCACCAGTGGCACCACACTGCTTCAAGATCAAGCAAGACGAATTTATGTTCCTGCTTCGCCTGGGCAAAGACGCTGTCGGACCATGAGACCCATTCGATGGGTTGAGTGGTGGCCGGCTGTTGGGCGTGCGCGGTCGAGATGCGAACGAGCAACAGGCAGAAGACCAGGAGAATGGGGCGCAGCGTGGAGATGCTTGGTCCGGTTGGAGACAGGTCTCTCATCATGGTATGACTCAGGGGCTATCGTACAGTTACAAAATCTCCGTGTGGAGATAAAACATGCAGGATTTAGCTGCGGACTTGCCGGAGATGAACATGGCTTGGGCGAGTCGGATGGTGCTTCTGTTGGGTTTGATGTCGATCGGGTGATGCGTTCTGCTTACACTGCTGGTGCACTAGAATTGACGGCGAGGCTCTGATGGATGGAGAGATTGCGGTGAGCAGCGACATATTTTTGTGGCAGCGGTAGTGGAGAATGACGTCGACTCGTAGGGAATGCAGTTGGTGTGGAGAAGTTTTGCGGGGAGAGTCGCAGTGAATGGATTTAGGGCGGTGGTAACGGATATTCGCGAGGAGTCGCGGGTGGATGGGCGGCAGCGTTGGCAGATGGCACTGGATCGGACGGTGTTTGTGGCTGGTGATGTTGGAGTGCTGGAGGCGGTGGCTCGGAGTGGGGCGCGGCTGGTGGTTCCGGTGCTGGGGACGGTGGTGGATGCGGCAGGGGAGGTGTGGCATGTGGTCGAGAAGCCGCTAGCTGCGGGAACTGCCGTGACGGGGCTTGTGAGTTTGGGGTGAGCGATGAAGGGGCTTCGAAGTTGAGTCGAGAGATGAGTGCTGGTACACTCGGAGAGGTTGTTCGACGGCGGTGTGCCTGCGAAAGCGGTGTGCGGCGCAGGTTTGGTGTGGGGCTGTAGCTCAGTTGGGAGAGCGCCTCGTTCGCAACGAGGAGGTCAGCGGTTCGATCCCGCTCAGCTCCACCATTACGAATAACTTGCGGCTTGGGTGGTGGGCACAGGTAAATTTTGCTGGCTCGCGGTGGGCATATGTGGGTGTGCTCGCGTAGAGTTTCTTCTATGAGATTTGCAGGGTTTTTGGCTCGGGACAGCGGGTTTCGATCGGCGCGTTATGTTGCGGCGGCGTTGACGGGGCTATTGGCTGTGAGCGCTGGGCGTAGCCTGGTTGCGCAGAAGGGCAGCATGAGTGGGATGGATATGGGTAGCACTTCTGTGATGGCTGGGATGCAGGCTATTCCGCCGCCTGAGCAGCTTCCTGTTCCGATTCATATGACGGGGATCGGCAATGGGCACATCAGCATCTCGGCCAGCCCAGAGGCGCAGGTGTGGTTCGATCAGGGGTTGAACCTGATGCACGACTTTTGGGATTACGAGTCGGCCAAGGCATTTGAGCAGGGCATTCGCGTCGACCCGCAGTGCGCGATGTGCTGGTGGGGGATTGCGCAGGTGGAAGGCTTTCGCGGTGGACCTGAGCGAGTCTACGGCACGCGGGCCGTCGCTGAAGCGGTGCGGCTGAAGGGCCATGCGAAGGGTGCAGAGAAGTTTTATATTGAAGCGGCACAGGCTGCTTCTGTAGCGAAGAGCGGCGATAAGGCGCAGGAGGTTGTCGTCCTGCGCAAGCTGGTCAAAAAATATCCCAAGGATATTGATGGCCGGATCTTTCTCGCGATTGCGGTTGAGGATGGCTACGACGAGGCAGGCGAGCCGAAGGTGGGGGAGAAGGAGGGGATCGCGCTGCTGGAGGGCGTGCTTCGCGACACTCCGAATGACTCCGCCGGGAACCACTACTGGATTCACGCGATGGAGCCGGGCAATCATCCGGAGCGTGCGTTGCAGAGTGCGACGCTGCTGGCGAGCCTTGCACCGACCTCTGGACACATGGTTCATATGCCGGGCCACATCTTTTATCGTGTCGGAAACTATCCTGAGGCGGAGCGGTGGTTCACCGCGTCCACAACTGCGGATGAACGCTATATGCGCGAGCAGCATGTTGCCCCGGACGATGATTGGAACTACGTTCACAACATGATGTACGGCATCGCCGATCTGATGGAGCAGGGTAAGCTGGCTGACGCGAATGCTTTGTCTGACAGACTTGCCGGTGCACGCGGTCAACTCTCCGCGACGCTGTATGTGTGGTCGGTGCGGGACCAGATGGCGCGCCTTAGTGACAGGCTTCCGGTGGCGCTGCGCATCGGCGACTGGGATGCTGTGTTGAGGATGCTCGATCAGGCTCCGGTCGGGGATGGGGATAAGACGGTGAATCTGCGTTTTCTTGCGACGGAGCTGCGCGAGTTTGCGACGGGGATGCGGGCGCTTGATCGCGACGACGTCGATGCTGCTCAGGCTGCTTCCGCTCGTATGGACGCCGGGTTGTGGCGTGTGCAGCGGGAGCAGACGGATGCTGCGGCTAAGGCTGATTCGACAAGCAAGAGCGCGGAGAAGAAAGCCGAGCCTGCGATGGTGCCGGTTATGCCCGATGCTGATTCTGGGCCGCTGGTTCGTTCGCTTAGCGTCGCGTCGCTTGAACTGCGCGCCGGAGTGCTGGCAGGGCAAGGCAAGCTGGATGGCGCGAAGAAGCTCTACGCTACTGCAATCAAGGACGAGAAGAAGCTGGGCTACCATGAGCCGCCGATGTATATTCGCCCAGTGGGTGAGACCGAAGCGGTTGCACTGCTGAAGGCGAAGGACTATGCCGGGGCGAAGGCCGCGTATGAGGCTGCCCTGGTTGAGCGTCCCGACTCTGGCTTTGAGCTTTACGGACTCGCTCGGGTGATGGAGCTTTCAGGCGATAGCAAGGGCGCGCTTGTGGGCTATCAGACCTTTCTTAAGGCGTGGCCTGTGGCCGATTCAGGGTTGCCTGAGGTGATACATGCGCACGAGGCGTTGAGCAGTTCGACGGTGGCTTCTCGGTAGGTTTTTTTCGCAGAGAGTGTGTGCAGGACAAGTCATGGTGGAGCGCGTTGGTGCACTTTGCACGCGGACGGGTACGTGTAGCTTTGATTGCTTCGAAGAGAGACTGAGGATACAGAGCGGCTTGACTGGCGGATCTGCTCGCGCGTTGGTGGCCTCCGTGCGCCGGAGGGAGCCGCGAGGAGCGCACCCCTCAAGGATAGATGGGCCGCGCCGATAGAGCAGAGAGGGAACTGCAGAGAGCGGAGGAGGGCGAGTGAAGATAATGATTGTTGACGACTCAACGATGATGAGGAAGGTGATTGAGCGGGCGTTGCGTCAGGCAGGGATGAATCTGACTGAGGTAATTCAGGCGAACAACGGGCTGGAGGCTCTGGACTTTTTGCGAGAGAGTGTTGGCAGCGAGCCGGCGTTCGATCTGATACTTAGTGATATCAATATGCCGACGATGGATGGGTTGGAGTTTGTGGAGCGGCGAAAGCAGGAGGGACTTGCGCTGGGGGTTCCTGTGGTGATGATCACGACTGAGGGCAGCTCGCCGCATGTGATGCGCGCGCTTGCGGCTGGGGCCAAGGGATATATCTGCAAGCCCTTTACGGCAGACCAGATCAAGGCCTGCGTAACGCCGCTTCTGAACGCGGCATAGACGACGCGATTTTGTGGAAGGCCCGACGCTTTTGACTAGCAACAGAGTTTAAGAGGAGAGACGGACGATGGCGACAGTGATGGACGGAGAGTTGGCGAGTGTTTCGGTGTCGAAGGTGATCAACCCGGTTTACCTGGATGAGACTGTGGAAGAGGTCTTTGGTCTTATGCTTGGTGTTCCTGTTGAGGTGGTCGAAGGGGTTTTGCAGGCTGGGGATGAGACTGCAACGATGACTGCCATGATTGGATTGGCGGGAGCGATCAGCGGGACATGTGCCATGCTGGTGCGGTCTGAGGCCGGGATCCATATGGCCGGTTGCATGGCGGGGATGGAGTTGACTGCTGTGGATGAGACTGTGCTGGATGGATTGGGCGAGATCACCAATATGCTTGCCGGGGCGTGGAAGGCAAAGATTCCGGAGCTGCATGGCAGCGTTATGCTCTCGGTGCCGACCGTGGTTACGGGGACGCAGTATGAGGTACATAGAAAAGAGCCGGTATTTTTTGTCGAACGAAGCTACAAGCTAGGGGAGCACTTCTTTACGGTCAGGATTTATGGCGTGATTCACTAACTCACTGCGGCGCTTTCCCTTCGATGCTTTCGGCGGGAGCAGGGCTAACCAGGGTTAGAGGACGGTTGCGTCAAAGACTCCCGTTTCTACTGTAGATCCGTGCTTCATCTGAACGAAGATGCGGTAGGGGCCAGAGGAGGGGAAGCCGTAGGGGAACTCGACCGTGTTTGAGATGGGTTCTGTGGGCATGGGCATGTCCATTTTGTTCACGCCGTCTGGTGTTGATGGATCGCCGCCGTTGGCCAGCATGAGCGAGGCCATGGCAGCGGAGCCTTCGGGATGGGTATGGGCGAACACGGTGCCGTCGGTCTTGACGAAGGCGGCGTGGCCGGCCATGCCGAGGTAGGGTTGCATATTTGCTGCAGGCTTGCCGTCGGCATCGAGCAGGCGGAAGCGGAAGGCGTAGGCGGTGCTTGCGGTGATGGATTGGGGACGATCCCAGACCATGACGTAGCCATCGGGAAGCTTGCAGGAGGTGCCGAGCTGGCCCTGGCTGAGCGGCTGCGGGTGAGCGGATGCGTCTTGCTCACCGAGCGGACCACCGGGCATGTTGGCGGGGATGGTGATCTTCGCGACGAGGGTCTCGGGGAAGCCGTTGGCGTGGACGACGTCGCCGTAGAGGGCGTATTGGCCGGGCGGCATGACGGGCAGGGAGATGCGGAAGTCGCCTGGGCCGACGAGGACGGGATGGAGATGGAAGGCGGCGTCCATCTCGGGCTCGCGGATGGCGTAGAGGTGCATGAGGTGACCGTGGTCGGGGAGGAAGTCGTTGTTGGATCGGGAGCGATGTTCGCTGTCTGGTTTGTAGGCGAGGATGTTGAGGTCGAGCTGGTTGCCGGAGAGCAGCGGGTCGACCGTTAGCGGGTGGTAGACATCGAGTGAATAGCTGGCGGCTTCGACGTTCCACCATTTGGCTCCGCCCCAGAGCAGGACGGCCATAAAAGCGAGGCTGCCCGCGGTCGCGAAGATGGCACGGCGGTTGCGGCTGGGCGGCGAGATGGAACCGGGCTCGAGGCGAGCTTCGCGAACCGAAGCGGCGACGATGCCTGCCATGCTAACGACCAGGAAGAGGCCGAGTGCAGCTAGAGTGATGCCGAGGCCGCGCTGCATCTTGAGTGTAGAGATTGCGATGGCTGGAACCGGGACTGAGGTGGTCTGGTCTCCTGCAACTCCCGTGACTTCGAATCGTACCTGCCAGGAGCCCGACGCCATGAGCCAGAGACTGCCTGCGAAGAAGGCAGGGTCGGCGGTGGAGGCGGTCATGGGGTCGGCGGTGGGTGGATGCTTTGAGGCTTCGCCGGTGAGAGGGAGCGGCGTGATACGGATGTTGCTGATGGACGCACCGCTGGAGCGCACTTCGACCGTAGCTACTCCTGGAATGACAGTGGGCATGCGGATGGTGACGAAGAGTTTGTAGGGGCCGGCGTTGACCTGCTCGAAGACGTCCTTGCTGCCTACGTGGGCGTCGGCGGGTCGAGGAGCGGCGAGGATACAGACGAGAGCGATAAGAAGTGCGCGAATGCTAAGCTTCACCGTTGTACGCTCCGCATCCAGCGGCCAAAGCTCAGACCGATCCATGTGGCGATGGAGCCGTAGATAGCAGCGCGCAGGAGACCGGAGAAGAGATTGAGGCCATGGTCGGGCTCCCAGAAGAGACGCAGGCGGTCTACACCGGTTGGTCGCGAGTTGTAGTCGAAGTAGATGGTGCCAAAGAAGCGATTCTCGGATGCTTTGGAGAGGAGGAAGCTGGCGAAGGGCCACTCGACGATGGTGAGGACGGCGATGAAGAGAAAGCCGGAGACAAGTGCGACCTTCCACGGCTTCCAGGCGCGGGTTCGTTGCCAGAGGAGATCGAGCGCGATGGCGGGAACGAAGATAAGGATGGGGAATTTGGCCGGGACCAAATGGGTGACGGGATAGAAGACGGGGCCGAGTTTAGGCTGGGCCGGGAAGAGGGGAAGAATGAGAATCTCTGCGATCACGAAGATCGTGTAAATGGCGGCGGTGGAGGTGGCGGCCCAGCGGTATCGTGAGGCCTGCGACAGCATTGCGAAGACAAGCGGGACTGCGATGCCAAGGGCGATGTAGGCGCTGACAGAGTGCAGCTTGACGTCCCAGGTGTACTCCAAAAGGAAGAACATCTGGCCGGCCACAATGAGGCCGCCAATGTAGAGGAAGAGGCGTTGCAGTGTTTTGAAGCTAAGTTTGCTGGATGGCGAGGTGGCGGTTGCGGCGCGGTTCATCGCGGCGAGGATAAGGAAGAGGATGCCTACGCTGACGGCGCGAAGGCCGAGGATCAACAGAGTATGGGGCGGACTGACGATCTTGACGTCGAGACCGTAGGCGGCGTGCCACCAGTTGTCAAAGGGCGCAGAGGTAAGCGTGGCAATGCCGCCCCAGGCTGCGATGAAGGCGCCTAACGGGGCGCGAAAGCCAAGTACGTTGACTGAGGCAGCTTTGAGCTTCGCGGAGTGGCCGAAGGTGGTGGCGAAGATGAGGTAGCCGCAGATGATGGCCGCCAGAACACCGCAGGCGTAGATCGCCATGTGAGCCGGTGTCCAGAATGTGTCTCGGCCGATGGAGCGATGCCAGGAGACGTCCCATGCGCCGCCGATGGAGGACGAGGTGACGGCAAGTATGCCGCACCAGACGTACCAGGGGACGGTGACAGCTTCTGCGGAGGGATCGGAGATGGCGGATGTAGCGATAAGATCCTCCAGAGTCTGAGTGAATTTTATAACGACCGCGCTTCAGGCTTGATCCGATCGAACGACCTCTTCGCAGATTGAGCGTATGCCAGCGATGTTTTGCACTAAGGCTTCGGGGATGTTGTGTCTCTGCTGAAGAGACTCCGGACTGTTGTAGGAGAGCCAGACGGTACCTTCGGCATCCTGCGAGACGAGAGCCTTGAGAGGGAGGTCAATTGCAATTGTTGGGGAGGCGATCATCAGCGGGGTGCCGGATTTAGGGCTGCCGAAGATGAGTAGCTCGGTAGGCTGCATCGTGAGGCCTACCTTCGCGGCTTCGCCGCTGTGATCGATGTGAGCGAAGATGGTTAGGCCTTTGTTGGTGACGATCGCTTTCAATCGCTGTAGTGTGTTCGTCACTGAGTATGGGCTTCGAAGATGGATGATGCCGTTGGCTGACGGTGAGGTCATAGTTGATCCTTTGCTGTTCTGAACTGGTGCGAGACATTGTGTTGCGCGGTCTGCGGACGACTTATCGTAAACCTTAGTTTGCTATAGAGTGATAGAACTATTTCTTAAAACTCAGGATGGGCTATCTGTAAGTTGAAGATCAGGCCAGGTGTGTTGGCCTCAGGCGAACCTTGCTTTTGTTCGCAGCGTCTTGCGACTTCTGTTTTTTTTTTAGATACCTGAGGATGAATTTAATCTTGCGGTGGATTTTGAAAGAGGTGCTTTCCGTGATTATCACCAGACGTAATTTTTTGACGCGAGTGGGACAGGCGGGTGGGTATAGCGCGGCGTTTGCGACGATGCAATCTCTTGGACTGATGCCGATGAAGGGTGCGCTGGCGGAGCCGATTGCTGCGGCTGCGGGTTCGGGCAAAGGGGTGAAGGTGGTGGTGCTGGGTGCTGGCATCGGTGGTCTGGTTGCGGCCTATGAGTTGAAGAAGCTGGGCTACGAGGTGACGGTGCTGGAGGCGCAGGCGCGGCCAGGTGGGCGCAACTGGACAGGGCGTAAGGGAACGAAGATCGAATTCGTCGATGGGACGACGCAGACGATCGACTGGGAGGATAGCAACTACCAGAACCTGGGTGCGGCGCGGTTGCCAAGCACGCATTGGACGATGCTGGGATATTGCAGGGAGCTGGATGTGCCGATGGAGGTGGAGATTAATACATCGCGATCGACCTTTCTGCAAAATGATAAAGCGAACGGCGGCGTAGCAGTGCCGCAGCGGAAGGCGATCAACGATACGCGGGGGCATGTGTCCGAGCTGCTGCAAAAGTGTGTTGCGCACGGTGCGCTGGATGCTGAGTTGACGAAGGAAGATCGTGAACGCATGACGGCGTTTTTGAAGCTGTATGGTCCGTTGGATAAGGCTGGCTTGTATCAGGGGTCAGACCGTGCGGGGTATAAGACGGCGCCGGGAGCGGGGGCGCAGGTCGGGGTGCCTGAGGTTCCAATGGATATGCGTGTGCTGCTGGATGAAGACTTCTGGGACGGCATGATGTACGAGGAGGCGTGGGACTGGCAGGCGACGATGATGCAGCCAGTGGGTGGGATGGATCGGATACCGTATG
>Ga0302324_100009579_pt1 | contig 20211 bp, 12 predicted proteins | sample Palsa_T0_1_FD_201949 | JGI IMG/M metagenome (GOLD analysis project Ga0302324, IMG submission 201949) | Peat permafrost microbial communities from Stordalen Mire near Abisko, Sweden - Palsa_T0_1 | ecosystem: Environmental > Terrestrial > Soil > Palsa > Peat permafrost | place: Sweden: Abisko...
ATTAATAAAGATCCCGACGCTCCTTTTTTCAAAGCAGCGGATTATGGAATTGTGGGTGATGCTTTTGATGTAATTCCTAAACTGACAGCCGCGATAAAAGCAGCGAAATAGCCAGGAGAATTTGCCTTTTACCTAGAATTGTTAAATATTTTTTAATTTCAGCTATTCTGAACCCGCCACTTGAAGAAAATTAAATTAGAAATACTAGGACTTTCGTCCAGCCAATCACAGTCGGGTTCGTTTGCCCTGGTGCTGGGAGAGACGGAAGGTAACCGAAGATTGCCGATCATTATCGGAATGTTTGAAGCCCAGGCCATCGCCATCGAAATCGAGAAGATCATTCCCAACCGGCCCATGACTCACGATCTTTTTAAGTCCTTTGCCAACACCTTTCATTTTCATGTCGAGGAAATAGTCATTTCCGATTTAAAAGAAGGCGTCTTCTTTGCCAAAATTGTTTGCACTGACGGACTTAAAAAAACGGAAATTGATGCCAGACCTTCTGATGCTATTGCCATTGGCCTTCGTTTTGATTCCCCGATTTTCACGTATGAAACTATTTTGGCCGAAGCCGGGATCGTTCTGACGGACCAGGAAGAGGAAGAAGAAAAGGAAAAATCTGAAGCCAAGCCGGAAGCAAAAGCAAAAGTGAAAAAAGAAGGAGTGAAAAAGGGCGGTGATGATTTCAAAAATTATTCTATTGAGAAACTCAATGATCTCCTGAAAGAAGCCATCGAGAAAGAAGATTACGAACGTGCTGCCAAGATCCGTGATGAATTGAGCCGACGGAATTGACGCCCGGAAGACCAACCAAATTCCTAAAACGTAATGGATTATATCAGGGGCCTCGCCGGATTACTCTTCATCCTGGCGGTGGCCTATCTTCTCTCCAGCAACCGAAAGGCAATCGATTGGCGCCTGGTCATCATGGGTGTCACTATTCAACTTGCATTTGGATTGATCATTAGCAAAATAGAAGTTGCCCAAGACATCTTTAGTTATATCAGCCAGAAATTTGTTGTTTTTTTAGGCTTTGCTCAAAAAGGAGGGGAGTTTTTGTATGGAGATCTGGCGAAAAACAGCAACGGCAACCCGGGAGTCAGGCACAACCTGGGTTTTCTTTTTGTATTCCAGGCGTTGCCCACGGTAATCTTTTTCTCTGCCGTTACGGGCGGCTTGTATTTTCTTGGGATTCTTCAGAAAATAGTACTGGTATTTGCCTGGATTATGGCCCGGACCATGAAGATATCCGGCGCCGAAAGCCTGTCTGTTGCCGCAAACATTTTTGTGGGGCAGACGGAAGCTCCCATGCTGGTGAGACCCTTTATTCCAACCATGACGCTTTCGGAGTTGAATACCTTGATGGTGGGAGGGATGGCCCACATTTCAGGAAGTGTTCTTGGCGCATATGTGGCTTTCCTGGGGGGTGGTGATCCTATACAGCAAGCCAAATTTGCAAGTTATTTACTGGGTGCTTCGATCATGAATGCGCCGGCTGCCATCGTTTTGTCCAAGATATTCCGTCCCCAAACGGAACCTGAGAAAATCAACACAAGTCTTGTGGTTAACAAAGATCAGATCGGGGTGAGCCTGATTGATGCGTTGGCCAGAGGAGCATCGGCAGGAATGAAACTGGCCATCAATATTGTTGCTATGTTGCTTGCTTTTATTGCAATAGTCTATGCCCTCAATTGGGTATTGGTTGATTTCATAGGCGCCTATACCGGACTGAATGATTTTGTGGTGTCTTCCACCAGGGGTACGTTCAAAGGCTTTTCCCTTCAATATATTTTAGGTCAAATATTCAGGGTTTTTGCATTTTGTATCGGCGTGGAGTGGAAAGAGACCCTTCAAATCGGAAGTTTGCTTGGTCAGAAAATGGTCATCAATGAGTTTGTTGCTTACCTGGATTTGGCGAATATGAAAACGGCCGGGGTTTTGAGCGAGAAATCCATTCGGATTGCTACCTATGCTCTTTGTGGTTTTGCCAACTTCTCATCCATTGCTATTCAAATCGGAGGGATTGGAGGGATGGCTCCGACCCGTCAGGGGGATTTGTCCAAACTCGGATTGAAGGCGATGCTTGCGGCTTCGCTCGCCACGATGATGACGGCCACCATTGCCGGAGCTATTTTTCAATAACGATTAAATGAAGATTCTTAATTTACTTTTGACCATTGTGTTTCTGGTCTTGTCGTTTTTCCAGATCAACGGTCCGGATCCGATTATCTGGATCCTCATTTATGGCACGATGGCCATCGTTTGCGTGATGGCTGCCTTTGAGGTTTATGTTAAGCGGTTCATGCTTCTCCAGGTTATCGTTTATGTCCTCTATGCAATCACACTTTTTCCAAGCTTCAACGCCTGGGCTAGATCTGCCAACCCATCGTTGTCATTTGATAATCTTGACAAAATGCAAAATCCGTACGTTGAGAAATCCAGGGAATTCCTGGGTTTGGTTATCTGCCTGGTCGTGTTGGGGCTATATGGATTCAGATCCACGAGGAGGAAAAAAACTCACGGTGTACCAAGCAAGTAATGGAGATTTATTAAGTGTGCTCACGAATCAAGACAATAAACAGTACGAACAACCAACAACCAACAACCAATAACTAATTTTCTATCTTGTACGCCGTTTCATCCCATGACACCTCGATCGCCGCGACTTGTTATTTTATTTGCCATTTTTTTAGGCTGCACGAATCCCAAAGAAAAGATCCCCGATACCATGCCCAAGCAAAAGATCTCCGGTAAAATTGCGATTTATCAAATGATACCTCGGCTGTTCGGAAACCAAAAAACGCTGAACAAACCTTACGGGACAGTAGAAGAGAATGGCGTAGGCAAGCTGAATGACATCAATGACGTCGCGCTGAACGGGATCAGTGAACTGGGGGTTACGCACATTTGGTACACCGGAATCATAGAACACGCGCTCCTGACCGATTACACAAAGTATGGCCTTCCATTGGACGACGCGGATGTGGTCAAAGGCAGGGCGGGTTCCCCGTATGCCATCAAGGATTATTACGACATTGACCCGGACCTTGCTGTCGATGTCAGGAACCGGATGCAGGAGTTTGAGCGACTTGTTAAACGCACACATGACCATCATCTGAAAGTCATCATCGATTTCGTCCCGAACCATGTGGCCCGCCGGTACTCATCGGACGCAAAACCAAAAGGTGTGAAAGATTTAGGGGAGAATGATGATACAACCGTTTCGTTCAGTCCGAAAAATAATTTTTATTATTTGCCGGGGCAGTCCTTTCATCCGCCGTCGGACTATGTTCCGCTGGGGAACAATCCTTTTCCCTCGAAAGACGGAAAATTCGATGAAACTCCTGCGAAGGCAACAGGCAATAACCAGTTCACCTCGACGCCGGGGATCAATGATTGGTTTGAGACCGTCAAATTGAACTACGGGGTGGATATCCAACACGGTGGCCAGGGCTTCTTCGATCCTATTCCGAATACCTGGGAAAAGATGCGCGATATTCTGGTGTTTTGGGCTGGAAAGAAAATTGATGGCTTCCGCTGCGATATGGCTGAAATGGTGCCCGTTGAATTCTGGCATTGGGTGATTCCTTTTGTTAAGGCGGTTAATCCGGAGATCATTTTTATTGCTGAGATTTATAACCCGGCGCAATACAGAAATTACATCGACCAGGGAGGATTTGATTTTCTATATGATAAAGTGCAACTCTATGACACGCTGCGCGGGTTGATCAGTCAACACAATTCAACAACCGATATCACAAGGATTCAGCAGGAGCTGGCGGGCATCGACCGCAATATGCTGCACTTTCTGGAAAACCACGATGAGCAGCGCATAGCCTCTTCTTATTTTGCGGGTGACCCCTGGAAAGCGATCCCCGCGATGGTAGTCAGTGCAACGGTCGATCGCGGCCCGGTCATGATTTATTTTGGACAAGAGGTGGGGGAACCGGGTGCAGGGACGGAGGGTTTTGGGGGAGATGACGGCCGGACAACCCTGTTTGATTACTGGGGTGTACCCGAACATCAAAAATGGGTAAACTCAGGAAAATACGACGGCGATTCGTTGAGTAGTGAACAAAAACAACTGCGACAGTTCTATCGGGATTTGTTGAATTTCGTTGTTTCTGACCCGGCCATTGGGCAGGGAGATTACGAAGACCTCACCCTTTTTAATACGCAGGCGGGGAATATGTCCGACAGAATAAATGCGTTTGCACGAGCACTGGGCGAGGAGCGGCTCATCATCGTTTCCGGATTCAATTTGAAAACCGAACACGTGAGAATACAACTTACCAAAGAAGCCATTGAAAAACTTAAATTGCAATCGGGCACAATGTATATTGGACGAGACATTCTACGGAGCGGCATGGATATCGGATTGGACAAAAATTTTTCATTTGAACTGGATGTTCCGGCCTACAGTTCTTTCATTTTCAAAATTAAATGACGAAGTCCCGCGTAATTATTGAAAATGTTCAGCCCTCTGTTGACGACGGCCGCTATCCCGCAAAACGAACCCTAGGAGAAAGAGTCGATGTCACAGCCCATATTTTTGGCGACGGCCACGATCACATCCGTGCCAAAGCCTTGTACAAAAAGGAGAATGAAATGCACTGGAGATCGGTGGAGTTGCAACCCATGGCAAACGATGAATGGAGGGCATCTTTTTATGTGGATGAAAAAGGTACTTTTCTTTTCAGTGTCCAGGCGTGGATTGACCATTTCGATACCTGGTATGATGGGTTTAAAAAGAAAACAGCGGCGAAGATAAATGTCCGCATCGAATTGATGGAGGGAGCAGCCTTTCTCCATAAACTGGCGAATAAAAGTAATAAGCTATTGCTGAATTTAGCAGCGAAATTGGAAGATGAGACACATTACGAAGAAGCCGTTCGAGTAGTCTTGGGGAACGAATTTGCCGGCCTGGTTCAGGATTACCCGCTGATTGAAAATGAGAATACGTCTCCCGAATTCCGGATTGTTGTCGAAGGGAAGAAAGCTCTTTTTAGTACGTGGTATGAATTGTTTCCCCGTTCAAGTTCATTACATTCGGGTAAACACGGTACGTTTCAGGACTGCATCCGTTTGCTTCCTCGGATCGTTGCGATGGGTTTTGATGTTTTATATTTCCCGCCCATACATCCGATCGGTAAGATAAATCGCAAAGGAAAAAATAACCGTGTGCAAGCCCTCTCGGGAGAGCCTGGTTCACCCTGGGCCATTGGCAGTGAGGAGGGAGGCCATAAATCGATTTTGTCCGAATTGGGTACTCTGGAGGACTATAAGAAATTAGTCGCAGAAGCGAAAAAACTAGGCATCGACATTGCATTCGATCTCGCGTATCAATGCGCACCGGATCATCCTTATGTCAAGGAGCACCCTGAATGGTTTCACCGGCGCCCGGATGGATCAATTCAATATGCTGAGAATCCACCCAAAAAATATCAGGATATTTATCCGTTCGATTTTGAAACCGATGCCAGGAATGAGCTTTGGAATGAATTGAAGTCAGTGATTTTTTATTGGATCGAACAGGGCGTGACTATTTTTCGTGTTGATAATCCGCATACAAAGCCGATTCCTTTTTGGGAGTGGGTAATCAGCGAAGTGCGTGATCTATATCCGGATATTATATTCTTATCCGAAGCATTTACCAGGCCTAAAATCATGGCCTCTCTGGCCAAGGTAGGGTTTACACAAGGCTACACCTACTTTACCTGGCGTGTTACCAAACATGAACTTACTGAGTATGTAAATGAGTTGGTTTTGGGTCCCATGCGGAATTATTTTCGCCCTAATTTCTGGCCCAACACGCCCGATATACTTCCCTATCATTTGCAGCACCAGGGGGAGAATAGCTTCATTCTGCGTTTTGCCTTGGCGGCGACCCTTTCCTCCAATTGCGGAATCTACGGGCCCCCTTACGAATTTTATGATAACATTCCGATGGACGGAAAAGAAGAATATTTCAATTCGGAAAAGTATGAAATCAAGCAGCATGATTGGAAACGGACAAACCGGATGACTGACATAATTGCCATCGTCAATAAGGCGCGCCGGGAAAATGCGGCACTACAGTCGACCTGGAATATTCAATTTTGTGCCATTGAAAACCCTAACTTGATAGCCTATTTGAAAGCGACAGACAACTTGTCGAACATTATTTTGGTGGTCGTAAATCTCGATCCTAATGGAAACCAATCGGGATATGTTCAATTGCCGAAAGAAAGGCTTCAGTTGGGTGATAAAGTTAATGTGAAATTGCGGGACCTGGTGACCGAGGAGCATTTCACGTGGACCCAGGAATGGAATTTTGTAGAATTGAATCCGCATAAAATGCCATTCCATTTATTTAAATTGGACATTCACGAGTCGAACATGTAATTATGGCCACCGGGAAAACAGACCCTCTTTGGTTTAAGGATGCGATCTTTTATGAGTTGAGCGTGCGTGCCTTCTATGACAGCAACGGCGATGGTATTGGGGATTTTCCGGGCCTGATACAAAAACTGGATTACCTTGAGGACCTGGGTATCGATACGGTCTGGCTCCTGCCCTTTTATCCATCGCCACTTAAAGATGACGGTTTTGATGTGACAGAGTATTGCGATGTTCATCCGGACTACGGAACATTAGCCGATTTTAAGTCCTTTTTGAAGGAAGCTCACCGACGAGGAATTCGGGTTATTTCAGAATTGATACTCAACCACACGTCCGACCAGCATCCCTGGTTTCAAAAATCACGAACCGCCCGGGGAGGCTCACGCTATAAGGATTATTATGTGTGGAGTGACACACCCGACAAATACAAAGAGGCGAGAATAATGTTCTCCGACAATGAGTCGTCGAATTGGAGTTGGGACAACGAAGCGAAGGCTTACTATTGGCACCGGTTCTACCGGCATCAGCCCGAGTTGAATTTTGAGAACCCGGAAGTGCAACTGGAGATCATTAAGGTAGTTGATTTCTGGTTGAAATTAGGTGTGGATGGCTTTCGGCTTGCATCGGTTCCTTTTTTGTTTGAAGAAGAAGGAACGAATTGTGAGAACCTCCCGCAGACTCACGTCTTTCTCAAAAAATTGCGGTCCCACATGGACAAGCATTATCAAAACAGGATTTTGCTGGCTGAAGCCAACCTTTGGCCCGAGGATGCCGCGTCGTACTTCGGAGATGGTCAGGAGTGCCACATGAATTTTAACTACCCGCTAATGCCCCGCTTGTTCCTGGGATTGAGAACGGAAGACAGCTATCCCATAATTGATATTATCGAACAGACGCCGGCCACGCCACCAAACAGCCAATGGGCCCTGTTCCTTCGCAACCACGATGAAATCGGATTGGAAATGGTTACCGAGGAGGAGAAGGATTATCTGTTCAAGGCTTACGCAACAGATCCCAACACGAAACACAATTTAGGTATCCGGAGAAGACTGGCTCCGCTGCTCAACAATGACCGGCGGATGATGGAATTGCTTTACACCATTCTTTTTTCGTTGCCCGGCACCCCCGTGTTGTATTATGGCGACGAGATCGGCATGGGCGACAATATTTATCTTGGCGATCGTTTTGGTGTTCGCACCCCCATGCAATGGAACATGAACCTCAACGCAGGATTCTCCAGTGCGAACCCGCAAAAACTATATTTGCCCATCATCACCGATCCTGTCTTCCGTCATGAATCAGTAAATGTAGCCACTGAAGAAGAGAACCCCTCTTCGCTGATGTGGTGGATCAAAAATGTTATTGCCATGCGGAAAAGGCTAAATGTTTTTGGTCGGGGAGACATGAAATTTATGGAAAGCTCCAATGCCAAAGTACTTTGCTTTGCCCGTACATTTGAAAAGCAAAGCATTATTGTAGTCGCTAACCTCTCTCAGTTTTCTCAGTCTACAACCCTTCACTTGTCCGACTTCATAGACTGTGACATTACGGAAGTATTTAGTCAGAACCGATTCATGAGCGTTGAAGACAGGGAGTACCCCATAACCATCGGGCCGTACGGGTATTTCTGGTTTCAGGCCGACGCCTCCGACAAGAAAGACGCGTCGGGGACCAACAGCGAACTTCATCTTTTTAAAACTGATATATCGTGGGAAAAGGTCTTTAATAACTATAACGAGATCAGGGTATTTGAGCGCAAGATCCTGCAACCCTTCATGAAAAAGTGCCGATGGTTTGGTGGTAAAGCCAAGATTATCAGCAAAATGGGGGTTCACAAAGTAATTCCACTTAAAGTGGATGGGGACATGCATTTTCTGACCATCATCGAGGTGCATTATGTACAGCGGTTGCCGGATTTATATTTTCTTCCTATGTGCTTCGTCCCGTCGGATAATATTTTTGATCGGGTGGAATACACCGCTCAAAGTGTAGTATGTCGGGCTGAAATTCAGGGAAAATCAGGATTTATCATGGATAGCAGCTACGACCGCGCGTTCCGTGACTTTTTGTTCGCAGGAATGGAAAAGAAGGTAAGGGTAAAGGAAGAGGACGGTGTTTTGGATTTTAATTCCAGCGTCTATGCTAAATTGAATACCGACCATATCGAGTCCAAAATTCTGAAAGCAGATCAAAGCAATACGGCCATCATCTACAATGACCAGTATTTTTTCAAATTTTACCGGAAACTGGAAAAGGAGATCAACCCGGATTTGGAAATCGTCAGGTTCCTTTCGGAGAGCACAAGTTTTCGAAACTCACCGAAATATGCGGGCAGTATAGAATATCAATATAATGACGGCAAGACAATCGTATTGGGCCTCCTCCAGGAAAAGGTCGACAACCAGGGAGACGCATGGAATGTGACTATTGATTCGGTGGGGCGTTTTTATGAACGCATTATGACAAAAGCAAAAAAAGAGAAGTTTCCGAAACTGATCAACTCGTCGGCGCTGACGTTTGAGGAGGCTCCGGAAATCATTCAGGAATTTATAGGCAAAGGCTTTTATGAGCGCGTGGTTCGACTGGGTCAACGCACGGCCGAAATGCATTTGGCGCTGGCTTCCGATAACTCCAATCCGGCTTTTGCTCCGGAATATTTTACGAGCAATTATCAACGGGCTTTATATTCCTCGTTGCGCAAACTTGTAAAAGACAGGTTCAAATTATTGGAGAATTCCCTGGATAGGTTATCGGCAGAGACTCAGCAGATGGCACACCAGGTGCTGGGCATGGAAAATGAAATACTGGAATGTTTCAGCGATATCTATTTGTTCAGGATGAATGCCATCAAAACGCGAATCCACGGAGATTATCATCTGGGACAAGTTCTTTTTACGGGAAAGGATTTTGTCATTATTGACTTTGAAGGCGAACCAGGTTTTTCGTTCAGCGAGCGAAGGTTAAAGAAAAACCCTCTCAAGGATGTGGCCGGAATGATGCGTTCATTTCACTATGCCGCATTCGGAAAAATTCTGCTCAACGAAAACTACCGGGAACGGGATTTGGAATTCCTGGAGCAATGGGCCGAACAATGGCAACACTATGTAAGCCGGTTTTACCTGGGGGCGTACCGCGAACGAATGGGGAAAGAACCTTCTCTTTCCCGAGAAGATGAAGTCCTCATCCGAACTTACCTGCTGGAAAAGGCTATCTATGAGCTTGGCTACGAACTGAACGGCAGGCCCGATTGGGTTAAAATACCTTTGAAGGGAATCCACTACCAGATGCAACGGTATTTTTTGGAAGAAAAGCAGGGGAAAGAGAAAAATAAAGCGAGGCTTTAAACAATAGAAATCATGGGCAAAAAAAAATCGTTAAAAGATCAAAGTGATTCGCCGGATTCTTTCAGCCTCCTCACGGATTTTGACATTCATCTTTTCAAAACAGGAAAACATTTCAAACTCCACGAAAAATTGGGTGCACATCTCGCCGAATTTAACGGTGATGCGGGGACCTATTTTGCCGTTTGGGCGCCGAATGCCCGGACTGTTTCGGTGATCGGAAATTTCAATCAATGGCATGAAGGAAAGCTTAAACTAAATCCCCGATGGGATGAATCAGGAATATGGGAAGGGTTTTTTCCGGGCATTGGGAAAGGGGAAGTTTATAAGTATGCGATTCATTCCAACACCGGTGAGTATTTGGAAAAAGCTGACCCCTTTGCGTTTTACACTGAAATTCCGCCCAAGACAGCATCCATTATTTGGGAAACGGATTACGCCTGGAAGGATGCCCGTTGGCTGGACGAGCGAAAAAAACAGATCAATAAACCAAAGCCCTATTCCGTCTATGAAGTTCATTATGGAAGTTGGCGTCGGAAGATAGAGGATGGAAACCGGTCCCTGAGTTACAACGAAATGGCCGTCGAGTTGGTGATGTATGTGAAGGAGCTTGGCTTCACACATGTGGAATTCCTTCCTATCATGGAACACCCTTTTTTTGGGTCCTGGGGCTATCAGCTGACGGGGTACTATGCTCCGACAAGCCGCTTTGGGGCTCCTGAAGAGTTCATGGAATTGGTGGATGCTTTCCATCGCGAAGGGGTCGGAGTCATCCTGGATTGGGTGCCTTCCCATTTTCCGGGGGACGTTCATGGCCTCTACAAGTTTGATGGTACTCACCTCTATGAACATGCCGACCCGCGCAAAGGATTTCACCCGGATTGGAGCAGTTACATCTATAATTACGGACGCAGCGAAGTACGTTCTTTCTTGATCAGCAATGCCCTTTTTTGGTTGGAGCGTTATCACATCGATGGCCTTCGGGTAGATGCTGTGGCCTCCATGCTTTACCTGGATTATTCGCGCAAGGCAGGAGAGTGGATACCGAACGCCTACGGTGGCAATGAAAATATTGAGGCCATTAATTTTCTGAAAGAGTTTAATGAGGTTGTTTATGGAACCTTTCCGGATGTGGTGACCATTGCAGAAGAGTCAACTGCCTGGTCCGGGGTTTCCAGACCTACCTATCTGGGTGGCTTGGGCTTTGGACAAAAATGGATGATGGGGTGGATGCACGATACGCTCGACTATTTTAAAAAGGACCCGATCCACCGCAGGTATCACCAGAACGAGATCACCTTCAGTATTATGTACGTTTTCACAGAGAACTTCATGCTTCCCCTATCGCATGACGAAGTCGTTCACGGAAAAGGGTCGCTGCTGGGGAGGATGCCCGGGGATGAGTGGCGTAGATTCGCCAATCTCCGTGTGCTCTTCAGTTATATGTTTACACACCCGGGAACAAAACTCGTGTTTATGGGTGGTGAATTCGGTCAGTCGTCGGAATGGAATCATGACCGGAGTCTGGATTGGTACCTTACGCAATTTGATTTTCACAAGGGAATACAAATGTTGTTCAAAGAGTTGAACCGGTTGTACAAATCGGAGACGGCTTTATACCAGTTTCCTTTTGACAACCGCGGATTTGAGTGGGTAGATTACTCAGACCGCGACAACAGCGTGATCGTTTTCATGCGCAAATCGGAAAAGCGGGAAGAGGCGTTGGTCGTCATTTGTAATTTTACGCCGGAGGTCAGACCAGGGTATCGTGTTGGTGTGCCTTACCGGGGGACCTGGACAGAGATTTTCAATTCCGATAACTCGAACTATGGAGGCAGCGGTCTGGTGAATTCCGGGTTGCTGTATACGTCGCCCGTCAAGTATCATGGGAAAGATTATTCCGTTTCAATTACCCTTTCGCCTTTATCGGTTTCTATCGTAAAACTTCAGGAAGAAATGGCTGAGTTTGAGATTGAGGGATAAGAAAAAACCATTAAATTTCTGGCTTCCCTCAGCCACAACACCATTTGATCTATGCCTCAGGACAACAAAAAATACATTTGTATTCACGGTCACTTTTATCAACCCCCCCGGGAAAATGCGTGGCTTGAGGTGATTGAAGTACAGGATTCAGCTCATCCTTTTCATGACTGGAACGAACGGATTACCGCCGAGTGCTATGCTCCTAATACGGCTTCCCGGATCCTGGATTCCAAGAATGTAATCAAAAACATCATCAACAATTATGCAAAGATAAGCTTCAACTTTGGCCCAACCTTGCTTTCGTGGATGGAGATTAACGCAAAGGAAACCTATGAAGCAATTTTAGAAGCCGATCGGGAGAGCATCCGGTATTTCAAAGGCCACGGATCGGCGATGGCCCAGGTGTATAATCACATGATTATGCCGCTGGCCAATCAGCGCGACAAAGAAACGCAGGTGATCTGGGGTATTCGTGATTTCGAGTCTCGCTTTAAGCGTAAACCGGAAGGCATGTGGTTGGCGGAGACAGCGGTCGACTATGATACCCTGGAGATCCTCGCTGAAAATGATATTCAGTTTACTGTGCTCGCGCCCCGTCAGGCAAAAGCTACCCGGAAAAACGGAAGCGCAGATTGGAATATAGTCAACGATAAATCGCTCGATTCCCGTAAAGCCTATCTTTGTCGTCTTCCTTCCGGCAAAAAAATTGATATTTTATTTTACAATGGCGAACTATCCCAGTCCATCGCGTTTAATGGATTGCTAAACGATGGAAAACGATTTGCCGAGAGTTTGTTGGGTTCTTTCGAAAAAAATGATGGGGATCCTCAATTAGTTCATGTCGCGACCGACGGTGAGACCTACGGGCACCATCACAAACACGGTGAAATGGCTCTGGCCTTCTGTCTTGATTTCATCGAGAAAGATAAACGCGTTGACCTTTGTAATTATGCGGCGTTTCTAAAACGCTTTCCGGCGCAGCACGAAGTACAAATCATTGAAGACAGTTCCTGGAGTTGCGTTCACGGGGTTGAACGCTGGCGATCCGACTGCGGTTGTAATACCGGAGGTCATCCGGGCTGGAATCAGGGGTGGCGAGGACCCCTGCGCGATGCCCTGGATTGGTTGCGCGATACGGCATCGGAAATCTTTGAACGGGAAGGAGCCAAAATTCTTAAAGATCCCTGGATCGCCCGCAATGAATACATACAGATTATCCTGAAACGAAGCGACGAAAATATTCAGCGATTCCTGCGGGGCAACGCGTCCATAGAAACGAGCTCGAACAAGATTTTAAGGTTGATGGAAATGCAGCGTCATGCCATGCTCATGTATACCAGTTGCGGTTGGTTTTTCGATGAAGTTTCCGGCATTGAAACGACACAGGTCCTGCAGTATGCTTGCCGGGTCATACAACTGGCTGCCCAAACAGGAGGCGTTGATTTGGAGACAGAGTTCATGAAGCGACTAGAATTGGCCCCGAGCAACATCGCCGTGTATGAAAATGCCGCCCAGGTTTACCGAAAAAATGTTTTGCCATCACGGACTAACTTGCAACGTGTCGGAATGCATTTTGCGGTTTCTTCCTTGTTCGAGGAGGAACCTGAAACGCTGATCATCTTTAATTATAGCACGTCCAACGATTTCTTTATTAAAAAAGAAGCCGGGGAACAAAAGCTTGCGCTCGGAATCACCAAAGTAAAATCGTTGGTGACCCGGTCGGAAAAGAAATTTGCGTTTGCCGTTGTACGCATTGGAGTTCATAATATCATCGGCAATATTTCCCTCGACATGGACCCGGAGAAATTCGCGAGCATGCAGTTCCGGATGGTGAATGCATTTGACGAAGGGCGGCTCGGTGATGTAATCGGATTGATGCAGACCTATTTCGGCCCTGATAAATATACGATCTGGCAGCTTTTCCAGGATGAGAAAAGGAAGATTCTGGATCAGATCGCGCAGGAGAGTTTGCAGGAGTTGGAAGCGTCGTTGCGAAGAACCTATAATCGTGACTACCCCCTGGTGAATGCGTTGGCCAACAACTCCATTCCCATACCGAATGCCTATCGGACTACGTTTGAATACATTCTTAATGCCGATTTAATCGATTGTTTTCAATCCGACCGGATCAATATCAAAGAGCTGGAGCGGATCTCGGCCGAAATGGAACGATGGAATTTGAGGATCGATGATTCGGAAAAAGTCGCGCGAATTGCAGGGCAGAGTATTTTCAGAGAAATTAAACGCATCCGCAACGAGCACGAAAACAGTAAACGGATACAAAGGCTGAACCGGTTATTTCCATTGCTCAAAAAATTTGAGATTGAAACCAATCTGAACAACAGCCAAAATTTGTATTTTGAGATATCGATGGAGAACAAGGGCAAGATTCAGGAGGAACTCCACAAAGAGTGGTATGAGCAGTTCAATTTGCTCGGGGATAATTTAGGTGTGAAGGTTGAATGAACTAAGCTAACTCTTCCTTCGCTTGCAGCTTATCCAAAAAATCCCAAACCAGACTACTGGCACCCAGGATCGGAGCTGCCTGATTTTGAAGCGCCGAAGGAAGGACTTTCACCTTGCCCCGAAACAGAGGCATCAGGTTTTCTTCCATATGACGTATGGTAGGTTTGAAGATCAAATCACCCGCCATGGATAAGCCGCCAAACAAAAATATGGCCTCGGGATCCGTATGCACGACGGTCTCTGCTAGTTTCATACCTAAGATCCGACCTGTATATTCGAACGCCGCCTTAGCTACAATGTCTCCCCGGTGGGCGGCTTCCGTGATCATTTTTGTATTCAGATTATCGAACGAAATCCCGCGCAATTCGCTAGGCTCCAGGTAATCCGCTAATAGTTTATACACCGAGCGCTTAATCCCTGTGGCCGAAACGTACGTCTCCAGGCAGCCGCGCTTTCCGCAATTGCAATAGCGTCCATTGGGGTTGACGCTGGTGTGGCCCAATTCTCCGGCGATGCCATGGAAGCCATTTAGCAATACTCCATTACAAACGAAGCCGCTTCCCAAACCGGTGCCCAGGGTAATCACCACAAAGTCCTTCATGTTCTTCGCGTTGCCATAGACCATTTCACCAACGGCAGCTGCATTGGCATCATTCGTGAGGATGCAGGGAACATTGAACTCCTCGGTGAACATTTTGGCCAACGGCAAAACTCCTTTCCACCGAAGATTGGTAGCCCGCTCGATCGTGCCCGTATAATAGTTGCCATTGGCGGCACCGATGCCAATACCGACAATCTTGGTGTCTGCGGGTAGAAAATGAATTGATTCGCGCAACGCATCGGCCATCGAATCAAAGAAATCATGAAATTCTTCAAAGTCCGTGGTGGCTATATTGCCCTGGTGGAGCACTTTCCCTTCACGATCGACAATACCATACTTCGTGTTGGTTCCTCCGATATCTATTCCAATGGTTAAGTCCTTCATGGGTTGATCGAATCGTTAGATGGCAAGAATTTTTGAAATGCGTATGAGTTCCGGGTCAATTTCATGGTGATTAGCCATAATCATGTTGAACGAATTATAGACAATTTGATTATTCCTTATGCCCACCATAACATTGTCTTTTCCGTGAAGCAGACCCTCGATAGCCGCAATTCCCATTTTACTTGCGAGCACGCGGTCAAAATACGATGGGGCTCCTCCGCGCTGTAAATGACCTAAAATGGTGACTTTAATATCGAAGTAATTATTGCGCTCAGAGAATTTCTTAGCCAATTCCAAAGCGCCACCTAATTTGCTGCCTTCGGCAACAACGACCAAGCTGGATTTCCGGTTGGTTTTTCCGCCTTCGTCCAGTTTAGCAAAGAGTTCTTCCAGCGTGAGATCTACTTCCGGAATGATGATTGCCACCGCGCCGCCGGAAATGCCGCAATTAATGGCAATGAACCCGGAGTTTCTTCCCATCACCTCAATGAAGAACAAACGGTTATGCGAAAGGGCGGTATCTCTGATTTTATCGATTGCCTCAACGGCTGTGTTCGTTGCCGTATCATAACCAATCGTGAAATCCGTTCCGGCCAAATCATTATCAATGGTCCCGGGAATGCAAACCGCCGGAAGATCATACTCCTGAGAAAATACATGTAGTCCGCTGAAGGTCCCGTCGCCTCCGATAGCGACCAGGCTATCGATTCCGTTCTTTTTTAAATTCTGAAATGCTTTTTCTCTTCCTTCTTTGGTCCGGAAGATTTCGCTTCGGGCGGTCTTGAGAATGGTTCCTCCGCGTTGAAGAATGTTACCCACAGAGCGCGCACCGAGTTTGACAATATCTCCGTCAATCATCCCCTCATATCCCCGCATGATCCCATAGACTTCCTTGTTGTAGTAGATGGCGGCGCGCACAACGGCTCGAAGCGCTGCGTTCATTCCGGGAGCGTCACCCCCGGAGGTAAACACCCCAATTTTCGAAATTTTACGATCCATTCATCTGGTTAACGCGCGTCAAAATTAATGGTTGATAACTTCTTTACAAGATTAGTTACTTGAATGGGCTTTCAATCGTTTGAAATAGTTAATCAATCCGTTCGTGGACGAATCGTGCGAAGAAATTTCTCCGCTGCCGGATAGTTCAGGAAGAATTTTTTTAGCCAGCACTTTTCCCAATTCAACACCCCATTGATCAAAGCTGAAGATGTTCCAGATCACTCCCTGTACAAATATTTTATGCTCATATATGGCGATCAGCGTCCCGAGGGTCCGGGGTGTTACTTTGGTGAACAAAATGGAGTTGGTGGGTTTGTTTCCGGAGAAAGCCCGGAAAGGAGTAAGGAATTTTATTTCCTCCGGCTCCAGGCCGGCCTTCTTAAGTTCGGCCTCTACTTCTTCGGCCGTCTTGCCGGCCATCAAGGCTTCCGTTTGTGCAAAGAAATTAGACAGCAGTATCGGATGATGATGGCCGATCGGATTATGACTAATGATGGGCGCGATAAAATCACAGGGGATCACGCGAGTTCCCTGATGAATGAGTTGGTAAAAAGCATGCTGCCCGTTGGTGCCCGGCTCGCCCCAAATGACCGGGCCCGTTTGATACAAAACCGGTTTGCCTTCCCGGTCCGTTGACTTTCCATTGCTTTCCATATTTCCTTGCTGGAAGTAGGCAGCGAACCGGTGCATGTATTGGTCGTAGGGAAGAATCGCCTCAGAAGCGGCGTCAAAGAAATTGATGTTCCAGATACCGATCAGAGCCAGGATTACAGGAATGTTCTTTTCAAAAGGTTCGCTTTTGAAATGATTGTCCATGGCATGACCTCCTTCCAATAGTTGCACAAAATTCTCAAAACCGATCGTACAAGCGATCGATAGCCCGATGGACGACCACAACGAGTAACGCCCTCCAACCCAATCCCAAAAGACAAACATATTTTCAGGAGCAATACCAAATTTCGTAACGGCTTCGGTATTGGTGGAGACGGCTGCAAAATGTTTGGCCACCTCTCCGACTCCCTTGGACTTTTCAAGGAACCATTCTTTTGCCGTTTCTGCGTTGGTCATAGTCTCCTGCGTCGTGAACGTCTTGGAGGCAATGATGAACAGCGTTGTTTCCGGGTCGAGAAGTTTTAAGGTTTCCACCATTTGTGTCCCGTCCACATTGGATACGAAATGAGGCGCTATCGTTTTATGATAGGGCCGGAGCGCTTCCGTAACCATGAACGGTCCAAGATCAGAACCCCCGATGCCGATATTCACAATGTCAGTAATTACTTTTCCCGTGAACCCTCTCCAGGTCCCGTCGAGCAGGTTGTTCGAAAACGTTCTCATTTGGTCCAGCACCTTGTTGACTTCAGGCATAACATCCACGCCATCCGACATCATGGGTTGATTGGAGCGGTTTCGCAGGGCGACGTGCAGGACGGAACGGTTTTCCGTTTGGTTTATTTTCTGGCCGAGAAACATAGCTTCGATTGCTTCATCAAGCTGGCACGTCTCGGCCAGTTCTCTCAGCAAACTCATGGTTTGCTCCGTGATGATATTTTTTGAGTAGTCGATCAGGATGTCTTCAAAATACAAATGAAATTTATCGAACCGTTGAGGGTCCTCCGCAAACATTTCACGGAGGTGATTGGCCTGCATGGAAAGGAAATGAGTCGTTAGCTTTTGCCACGATAAGGTTTCCGTTGGATTGGTATGAGGTAACATGAATTTGATTTTGGTATAAAGAAACAAAAATTGTTGGGGATTCCTGAAGGTTCGGAAGGACCTGCGAATAGCCCGGGAACAATCAGCCTCCTACCACCGCCTTCAGATTTTCGACCAGCCCTTCCCAGAGTTCCCGGAGTTCTTTCACATCATCAAAATCAGAATAGTCCGTTATTTTGAAGAAGGTTGTCTGAGTAAGTTCACCTACCTCCAGCCGCAATTCAAAATAGGAGGGGTCTTTTTTATCCCCCGCAGTTTCGGGGATAAATTCGAATTTTGTGAAATGATTTATCCGATGGGCCGTCATGACGGCTTTGTGCTGCTCATTGTCCCATTCAAAGGTGAAGACTTTTTCCGGACTGATTTTCACATCGTCGGCAAACCATTCGGCCAACCCACTGGCTGACTCGATATACGGATAAAGCATTTTAGTTGAGGCATGAATTTCGTAATCGGCAGTATAAAGTTTTTTCTTACCCATTCCGGCATTCCCGTTTCGATTGGTTTTTAATTTATAGCAATTTTCGCTCACCGTCAAATAAAAAATCAGAATAGCTGAAAATCTGAAAAGTTTGTAAGTTTGCGGCTCTCCAGAAAGGCGCGGTAGCTCAGGCGGTTAGAGCGTTGGATTCATAACCCAAAGGTCGGGGGTTCAACTCCCCCCCGCGCTACATCAGCAGAGGCAGTTTTCCGCCGCCTTTTTTTGGTTTAATGAATCCCTTTTTCTGGCCTCATTTTTGACATATTATCTTTGCTCCATCGCCAGCGATGAAAAAGATTGACAAACTTATCCTCACGTCCTTTATAGGGCCATTCCTTCTCACGTTTTTAGTGGTGGTCTTTATTCTTTTAACCCAGCACATGCTGAAGTACTTTGACGATATTATCGGCAAGGACCTGGGGTGGGGGGTTTTAGGGACCTTGCTGTTTTACTTTGCCATCTTCATGGTTCCAGTAGCCATGCCCTTGGCAGTATTGTTGTCTTCGTTGATTACGTTTGGGAATCTTGGAGAGCATTTCGAACTGACCGCTGTCAAAAGTCTGGGAATCTCACTAGTCAGGAGCCTCCTGCCGATTTTTTGGTTTGTTGTTTTCCTTACGGGCTTAGCTTTTTGGGCCAACAATAACCTGGTACCCAAAGCAGCGCTTGAGGCGTATAGTCTGATGTATGATATCAAGCAGAAGAAACCCGCCTTGGATTTACGGGAAGGTGAATTTTATAATTCAATACCCGATATCAGTATCAAAGTCAATCGCCGTCTTAAGGATCAGAAAACATTGAAAGGCATTATCATCTACGATCATCGCGGTCATGTGGGGAACAAGGAAGTGATCATGGCCGATTCTGGAAAAATGTATACCATTCTGAATAATCAGTATTTGAAATTCGAATTATTCAAAGGCTTCCGATATACCGAAGGAGCTAGTACCGATCGCGATTTAACGGGTCGTCCGAAGAATGCTGAGAACTCAAGCAAAACGAAATTCTCCGAAATGCAGGTCGTTTTTGACTTATCGTCTTTTGCTCTTTTGAGGACCGATAAGAAATGGTTTCAGGGGAATCGGATCATGAGAAATATGCCGGAATTGAATCTGGATATGGATTCGGTAAACCGGGAAGTGGATCTGGTGAGACTGGAGGCGTTCAATACCCGGGAACATCTCTTTAGGTATCATTTTGCTAAGGATACACTCAAACTTCCGCATAGCCTCGAGCTCTTTAAGAAGAGGAGGGATTCCATCGCCCGGCGACGGTCGCCCAGCTCAGGGGTCGGTGTTGTCAACACAACTCCGATAAAGACGTTCGAGCCTAAAAAAGCTTCGTTCATTGTGGATAAGAAAACGGAGGCCAGATCGGATAGTATTTTTCGTCAGCCGGAAACGCGCCCTGAATTAGATGCTGCACTCAACCAGGTGCGGCTTATGAAAAGTCAGTTTCTGAATGCGCGAACCAGTTTGGAAGAACAGGACGCAAGGTTTAAGGAATTCCAGATACAATGGCACAAGATACTTTCCAATTCGATGGCGTGCATCGTCATGTTCTTAATCGGGGCACCCTTGGGCGCCATTATTAAAAAGGGAGGACTGGGTGTGCCTGTTCTCGTGTCCATTCTGTTTTTCATTCTATTTTATTTGATGACCATGACCGGCGAAAAGTGGGCAAAACAGGGGCTTGTATCTGTTCCGGTAGGTATTTGGGCCTCCGATTTTGTTTTGTTCGTTGTGGGAATGCTGTTTTTGCGTCAGGCCCGTGTGGATGCCAGGCTATTTGATGCTGATTTCTATAATGTGGTGTGGGATAAGTTCAAAATCCGCTTTTTGAATCGAAAATTCGTCCGTACT
>Ga0302324_100009580_pt1 | contig 20210 bp, 21 predicted proteins | sample Palsa_T0_1_FD_201949 | JGI IMG/M metagenome (GOLD analysis project Ga0302324, IMG submission 201949) | Peat permafrost microbial communities from Stordalen Mire near Abisko, Sweden - Palsa_T0_1 | ecosystem: Environmental > Terrestrial > Soil > Palsa > Peat permafrost | place: Sweden: Abisko...
GTACGCGATTACAGGGAGATACCCGGAATGCTCCTCGAAGGCCCTCTCGAGCCATTCGAACGCTTTGTCGTTCTCCCCCAGGTTCGCATATATCGATGTCAGGGCTATCGCCCCCCGGTGGGTCCTTTCTTGCCACTCGAGCGTTTCAGTAAGCAAATCCCTGAGCTCGCCGACCCTCTCCGCCTTGCCCAACGCGTACCCCAAGTCGGTGACGTACCCGACGTTGAATCCCTTCTGCATGCGGATAGATTCCCGGATCAACGTGATGCCCTCATCGAACATGCCTTTCCGCACGTATGCGAGCCCTATGTTTTCCCGTGCAAACGTGGCTTCTGGGTCGATTTCCAGCACCTTCTTGTGCAGGGCGATCGCCTCATCGGTGTGGCCTGAGTAGAGGAGGTTGGTCGCGACCTCCTGGAGGGTGTTCGGTGAGAGGGGGTCCACTTCGAGCGCCCTTCTTGAGAGGCTATCGCATTCTTCGAGGCGTCCCTTGTGCCTCATGAGGTTCGCTTTGCCAGCCAGGACCGCGGGGGAGTTTGGGTCAAGGGCGAGAGCCAGGTCGAACTCTACCTCGGCTTCCATAAAGTTCCATTGACCTAACAGGGCCCAGCCGAGCGCGTTGTGCGCTTCCGGGAGAGAGGGGTCGAGAGAGATCGCCTTGGTCGCAAGTTCCCTGACTCTTTGGAATGACTCTATCGGCGGAGCCATCTCCCACCAGCCCATCAGGAGCGTCGTCCAGGAGAGGGAGGCATAAGCAAGCGCATACCCGGGGTCCTTGCGGATCGCCGCTTGGTAGAGCTTTCCTGCTCTGGTCAGGCTCGCCTGCGTGTCCCTGAGCTCGAAAGACCTTCCCTTCAGGTAAAGGGCATGGGCCTCCGGGTCCGCGGTCGGAGACTTTCTCAGCTTCATCTTGTCGCCCTTGAGGAGCGTAACCCTGAGCGCTGACGCCACGTTCTGCGCGATGTCGCTCTGCATGGAGAAGATGTCGACAAAGTTCCTGTCGTAGCTAGCGGCCCAAAGTTGCTGGTCCTTCGCGGCTTCAATCAGCTGTACGCTGATCCTTACCCTGTCCTCGGACTTCCGTACGCTTCCCTGAAGCAGGACGCTTGCATTGAGCTCTTTGCCGATCTCCGACACGGTCTTCTTGGCATCTTTGAACTTCATCGCCGACGTCCGGGAGGTTACGCTCAGCCCGCTTATGTTGGAAAGTGCCGAAATGAGTTCGTCGGTCATACCGTCCGCGAAGTAACTATCCTCGGGGTCCGGGACGAAACTCGCCAGGGGCAGCACGGCGATTCTGCGGCTCCGGTCGATGTCCGGGTCAGCGGCGTCCGCATCCCGCCATTCGATTCGGCTGGTCGCGGCTCCTAAAGGGAGGCGCACCCCGCGCATCTTCTTGACAGTGAGGAGGGTAGCATTTTCGCCCTCTTCTGGCGCGCCGAGATAGATGACGCCATCGAACAGGTCCTCTACGGTGGCGACCACCTCTTGCCTGTGCATCCCCGGCTCGACTAGACCCAGCAGGACGGCGTCTCGCTGCTTTATGTTGGCGAGGAGCTGGCTAAGGAAGCTGTAGACCGTTTCGGCGGGGTTTAGGATCAACATCGGCGACAGAAAATCCAGCACGACCCTGACCTTCCGGGCGCTGTTCCTGTCCAGGAGTGCCTTGATATCGATGGACAGAATACCAAGTTCGTCCAAGTTGAACTTGAGGTCTCCTCCTTCAGAAGCGATCCACGACGGGGAATGCCCGGGTCTCAAACCGTTCGCCCTGCCCTCGAGTTCCGCGTCTCTCTCCGAAAGGCGCGTCACGTAGAGGCAAAAATCTCCCCTGGCGAGACCTGCGTCGATGAACCTGTAACCCAGCCTTTCTCTTTGTGTTACCGCTGCCCCTTCTATCAGGATTACTGATTTTTCGGGATAGCCGCTCCCAAGAAGGTCGTCCAGGAGTGGAATGCCCGTCGAGACCAAATCGAGCGTACGAATCGTTTTCTGCGTTCAGATAAGGATATGCCGCGTAGGCTATCTTGCAGTTCGGCTCAGGCGCGCCACCAGTCGAACGAGAGAAAGTCTACCTTCTCAGCACCGCCGTCAACCACTGCGATGATGAACTGCTTCCTCACCGTCGTGGCGAGCCTTCCGGACCTCACCATGTCCGTCGCGGTTATCTGGTTGCCCGTCTTCTCGACCTGGATGATGTAGGGCGCGTGGTCAATGCCGGGGCCGTGTTCGTAGACGGCGAAGTCCGTGCCGAATTTTATCCCTGGCGCCACGATGTACCCTGACTCCTTCAGCAGCGTATAGACCCTGAACTTTTCCTGGAAGTCGGAATAGGATTCGGTACAGATGCGCTCGAGCTTCTCTGCCTGCAACGCCTTCCCCTCCTGGTCCTCCACCCTCAGCTTCTTCCTTTTCACCAGGTAGTACCCCTCCATCAGGTCCAGGATCAGCGGAGCGTCGAACTCAAAGTCCTTCGGCTTTGGGATACCGAGCGGCTTCCCATAGTAGGCCTCCTTGAACAGCTTCCTGGAGGCTTCGATGTCCCAGACGACTATCCTGTTCTCGAAGAGACGGCCTGCTGGGACCTTGGTGGTCGAGGCGGATGACCCCTGTGTGCCTACACCCCGAGCGCGACGATGCTCGTGGAGTCAGCGGCGCGGAGCGCAGCGTCCGAGGTGTCCTCTATGGCCTGGATGACGTCCTTGATCGCGATCAGGTCCCGGTATCCGGCTACGGACTTTAGGACCTCGTTCATCAGGTCCCTTTGCTTGTTATCAATCTCGCTCTCGATCTTCTGGATCTGCGAAGCGGTCTCGATGGTCTGATCCGGGTTTAGGGATAGGGCGCGGACGCACTCGGCCTGCTTCGACACTTCTTCGACGAGCAGGTTGATCAGTTGCGTCAGGGGGTCCTTGTACTTCTTCGTCTTCACCATCGACCTCCTGAGGTGTGATAGCTTGAATGCGGTCCCGTTGATGTGGCCGACTATGTCTTCCACCAGGAAGGCCAGCCTCAGCAGGTCTTCTTTGTTGACGAGCAGCGTCCCCACCTGGGCGAGCTCGCGTATCAGCGACCTGCGCAGTGACACGACGTCCTCTTCAGCCTTCTTTATCCTCTCCAGGGACGCCTTGACTGCCCCCTTGTCGTTGGTGACGAGCGCCTGGTACTCCTCGTTCAGTACCCTGCATGCATCGGTGTTTCTTCGCGCCATGTCTTCGAGCACAAGAAGAGTTCGCCTCCTCGCTTGGAGGTCGGCTTCGGAACCTGACAGTAATATTCGCCGCTTGGGGTATGAAAAATATGCAATATAAGCCCGCGGTTTTTTGCTACTTTTCACCGGGCACCGTCTGAACAGGGATAAAAGCCGGCCTTCGGGGGCTCGCCCGTGCAACCAATACCCCCCGGACCCTCTTGCCAGAGCTGCGGCATGCCCATGTTCCGGGACCAGAACGGCGGCGGGACCGAGATGGACGGGGTCACAAGGTCGATAGAGTACTGCTCACGCTGTTACAAGGACGGAAAGTTCACGGAGCCTGACCTCACGGTCGACGAGATGATAGCGAGGATTCAGGAGAGGCTGCGTTCTGAGGGGATGGCCGAGCCCGTGATAGAGCGGAACCTGATGGCCGTCTATGGCTTTACGCGCTGGTCTGACTAGCCCTTCGTGTCTTCATCGCCCATCAGCGACCTGAGGGGCTTTAGAAGTTCTGTGAACTCAGCCGGGATGATGTACTTCGTGGACGGGCTGTTCCCTATCGTCTTCAGCGTGTCCAGGTACTGCAGGGTCATGGTCTTGGCGTCGATCCCTTTCGCCGCCCCGTAGATCTGCAGCAGCGACTCTGCGTAACCCTGCGCTCTTAGTATCACTGCCTGCCTGTCTCCCTCTGCCTTGAGTATGGCCGACTTCTTGTCTCCCTCTGCGACGAGGATGGTAGACTCTCTCCTGCCGTCCGCCTCGAGCACCATGGCTCTCCTAGTTCTCTCGGCCGCCATCTGTTTGACCATCGACTCCTGGACGTCCTTCGGAGGTTTGATCTCCCTTATCTCGACGTTCGTGACCTTGATTCCCCACCTCTCCGTCACCTCGTCCAGCTTCGTCCTGAGGATGCTGTTGATCTGGTCCCTCTTCGCCAGCAGCTCGTCCAGCGGGATATCGCCGACGACGGACCTGAGCGTGGTCGTCGCGATTCCGACCGATGCGCCTGCGAAGTTCTGGACCTGGACGATGCTCTGAGCCGCGTCCACGACCTTGTAGTAGATCAGGAAGTCGATGTCCGTGGGGGCATTGTCTTTCGTGATGCACGTCTGGTGCGGGACCTCGATATACCTCTCTCTCAGGTCGACCTTGTTAACACGGTTGATGAACGGAAGAACGATAACGATGCCGGGCCCCTTGGCGCCCACGAGCCTGCCGAGCGTGAAGAGGACCACCCTCTCGTATTCTCGGACTATCTTGACAGTCGAGCTTATGAGGGCGAGGGCGATGATGATGACGATAACTATTACGGCGTAGCCTGCGATGTCGGCAATTCCCTGAAGAGGGAGTGACGAGATTATGCTCAAGAACTAACGCCTTCTACTTTCAGCGTGAACCCTTGTACCTCTTTAACCTTTACACGCGTCCCTTTAGTGAGGTCGACGACCGCTGTGACCGACCAGTCCTCGGAGTCGATGTTTGCGGAGCCCGTCGAGCCCGCCTTCACATCTGATGTCAAGACGCCCTCTTTCCCGATCATGTTGTTGAGGTCGAACCTGCCCTTGCTGCGCTTGTAGAGGTCCTTCCTGAGCCTGTAGAGGTAGATGCTGCCGATGACCACTACGAATCCCAGCACAACCAGGAGACCGTAGGTAACCGGACCAGGGCCGATGAAGTTTGCGACGGGAGCGCCGGTCGCCGTAGTCGAGAACGGGGTCTGGAATATCAACAGCGACCCGATGATGAATATCACTATCCCGCCGGCCGCGCTCACGCCGTGGTGCGTCTTAACTTCGAGGAAGATGAACGCTGAACCTATGAACATCAGCAGAATGGCCGTGAACGAAGCTCCGAAGTAACCGAAGCCTATCAGAGCCAGGACGATCGCGGCCGCTCCGGCCGCCGAGAGTATGAAGGTGGGATGGAAGAGGTCCACCATTATCGCCAGGACTCCCGCCAGAAAAAGAATTGTGGAGAGGTTGGGGTCGCTCAAGAGGCTGATCAGCTGTGACCTTATGCCTTCGGTCTGGATTGGCGTGTTTGGCGGGGCTCCGATCTGGAGGAGGGCCCCCGAGACGGTGGACGAGTCTATCACGCCGTTGATCACGTGGAGCGAAAGCGCTTGTTGGTCGACGTAGGATGCACCGGTGCTGACCATCAGACCGGTGGCCGAGGCGTTCCTGCCGAAATTGGTAGCGAGCGCCTGCATGTAGGCGGTGAACGCCACCGTCGTGTTGCTGTCACCCGTCGGGAAGGTGCTGAGGACCGGCGTGGCCGAGCCGATGACCGTGCCGTTCATCATGTAGACCTGCGTGGAGGCCTCGGCGACGTAGGCGCCCGCGCTGAAGGCGTTGGCCCCGTACGGGCCCACGAGGGTGATGAACGTCCCGCCGCCCGCTTCATAGCTTGATATCGCCTGGACTATGTTGTCCATGCTAGTCCCGTCTCCGCCGAAGGTGTTGAGGACCAGCACGAAGTGAGTTATCCCCATCGACTGGGCGCTGCTGATGGCGCTAGTGATGTAGTCCTGAGCCCCGGGGTCGACCGAGGAGTTGAGGGAGGCCACGAAGTATGTCGAAGACCCGGTCTGGGAGTGCGCGACGGCGGGCACCAGTGAAACCGCGAACGCCGCGAGAAGCAAAGCCAGGCCGAGTTGGCTCGCTCTCTTCAATCAAAATCCCTGAAACCCGACCCTGGCGCGTCTGTAATTAAGGTTCCTTCCGAAGTCAGAGTCGAGTCCGGCGGGACGCTTTTAATCGGAGACTGAGACGATACGAGGAGGCATAGTCTACTTGAAACCTCTCAATGCGGAGGAGCTCCGAGGCAACTGGGCCACCCTTCTGCTTCCTATCATGGCTGACCAGTCAATCGATTATGGTCTCCTGGAGTCCGAGGTGAACCTGTTCGGGGCGGCGAAGGTCAGCGGCGCGTACTCAAACGGCACCGCTGGCGAGTTCTACGCGCAGACAGAGGATGAGTTCGACCGCATCAACACGACCCTTGCTGAAAACTGCGAGCGAATGCGCGTCCCATTCCAGGTGGGCGTCTCGCATCCGAGTCCTCAGCTCTCTCTCGACCGCTTGCGGCGAGCCCGGAACTTGAAGCCCTCGGGGGTCCAGCTGATCCTGCCTGACTGGTATCCTCCTACGATGGACGACGTCCACCGTTTCCTCGACGCGATGGCTTCGGCGGCTGACCCTATCCCTCTCATCGTATACAACCCTCCTCACGCCAAGCGCAGGCTAGACCCGAGCGAATGGGTCGAGGTCATGGACCGTCATCCTCAGGTGGTCGGGATCAAGGTGCCGGATGGCGATTCCGGCTGGTACGAGGCGATGAAACCGGTGCTCGACAGGATATCGGTCTTCGTCCCAGGCCACCACCTGGCGACCGGGCTCAGTCACGGCGCGCGTGGCGCGTATTCCAATGTCGCCTGCCTCAGCCCCCGCGGAGCGCAGAGATGGTACGGGCTTTGCCTCAGAGACCCCGCTGAAGGGTTGAAGCTCGAGGAGAAGATCCAGCGGTTCATCGCTGAGCAGGTGATGCCACTCATCACAACGAGGCACCTCCCCAACATGGCCGCTGACAAGGCACTCGCGGTCGGCGGCGGATGGCTGCCGGGTCTGACCACGCGACTGAGGTGGCCCTACGAAGGCGCTACCGAGGCTGAGGCGGCCCGAATCGGCGCCGCGGCGCGCGTTTCGATTCCAGAACTGTTCAGTGAAGGATGACGGCCGGGGCAGACCTTCAGAGACCGCACAGGAAGCACTTCAGGTCTGTGCCGTTAGGTGCCATCGGGTGCTTCTTGCTGTCGAGCTGCGCCTGGAAACTGTGGAACTGCGCGCACTCCAGCTCGTATGCGCTCCTAGGGCTACCCGTGCTGAACTTGAAGTAAGCATACTTGGTCTCGAGCTTGGCGGTGAGCTCGCCCTTGAGGTCTGTGTCTGACCTGCCTATGACCTTCGGGATGAACTCACCGGCTTCGTCCTTGATGCCGAGCGCATAGTTCCCGGAATCCGCTGGCTGGACGAGGCGGTCAATTACTACCTGCTCAAACCTGAAGGCTTTGTCGCCCATATAGAGGTTCGGCATTCGGTCGCGGTCGCCCCCGGGGGCGTAATTATAGTTGTGCTAACAGGACGCGTCCACCGTATCACGCGTCGAGGGTATCGTCGCCGAGCGGCGAGACCTTCTCATAGAATGGCGCCTCGCCCGCGACCGCCGTCTTCTCGACCAACCCTTGTCCGACGAGCTTCTCGCAAGCTGCCTCCACATCCTCGGGTTCGAGCTGGATGTTGTACCTTTTTTCGACCTCGTCCTCGATCGTCAACGGACCCCTGTCTTCGTAGTCACTGAGAAGGTGGTAAATGCGTCCCTCCAAGGTGGCGGTATCGGGCGCGCTCGGAAGGGGCTTGAAGACCTGCTTCCCTTCCTTCAGTCGTTCGATCACCGCAGCCCAGTCGTTCAGGTTCTTCTTCCTCGAGGACCCGGTAATCTGCTGTATGAACTCGGTCTTCCTTTCGCTCCCGGCGTTCCACCTCACCTCGAGCTTCGGGGCCTGGGCCATCCTCTTGTGCCCTGTCACCGAGACGATGCTCTTCAGCTCAATCCACAGGTTGGCTGGGTCTGACTTTACGTCGTCAAGGTCGTCGGCGTCGAGGAAGACGATGGATTTCGACCCGCCCGCAATGGCGCCTACAAAGCCTCCCGCACGGGAGAGCTTCTCGGTGGTGTCTCCCCTTGCGTAGATCAGCCGATTATTGGTCAGGATGAGCGTCCCCTCGGACTCCTTCTTCGAAGCGTCGAAGCCGCCCTCGAGCTCCTGTAACGCACCTGTTCCGCGATTTATCACACCCTGCTCCTGGGCAAGTATCGTCTCGTCCGGCAAGCTGTCCAAAGTTACGCCCGCATCGTCGGAGCTGTATTAAAAGATAGGAAGCCTTCTCCTGGGTTGACCTGCCATCAGCGCTTCTTGGGAGGCGTCACAGTGACAGCGTAAGGGTGTGGCAATCGTCCCCGGTGGGCACTCAGCTCGAGATCTTCTTCTTCTGGTTGTTGTACATCTGGACTATCTCCTTTACGGTGGTGGCGTCCTGTGGACCTTTCTCGTCCCTCACCTTACCCGTGAACTTTGGGAAGCGGAGTGCGAGCCCGCTCCCGGGCCTTATGCTATTGAGTCCAGCCGGATAGTTTGGCGAGAGCGTGATCTCCGAGGCGATGGTCTCGATCACCACCTTCGGACGGTACCACACGTCGGGGACGAGGGAAGACTCGACGTTGGGCGGTTTCACCTCGCTTTCATAGGGTTTCAGGAGCTTTGGCAGCCTCTCTAGGTCCTCATCGGAGAAACCCGTCCCTATCTTGGTGATCGTGGGGAACGCGTCTTTCTTCTTGTCGTAGGCTGCCAGGAGGTACGCTCCATACACGCCCGCGCGCCTGCCTCTTCCGTGCAGAGCGCCCACGATGACGAGGTCGATGGTGTCGCTCAGCTCGCTCCTGTACTCCCGCTTGAGCTTGATCCACGCGAAGCCCCTGGCGCCAGCGTTGTATGTCGCCTTTGGGTCCTTGATCATGAGGCCTTCTCCTCCCTTGGAGATCGCCTCCTCCATGTACCGCTCGATCTCATCGGGGTCCTTGGTCCTCTTCGCAGGCACCAGCCTCGCGTACTCGTTCTCGTCGACTATCGTTTCGAGCTCCTTCCTTCGTACCGTGTACGGTTTTCCGGTGAAGTCCTCGCCGTCGACGAACATCACGTCGAAGAAGTTGACGGCCACAGGGTACTGCTTCATGATCTCCTCGATTCCGTGCTTCCGCCTCCTGTGCATCAGCTCCTGGAACGGTAGGTAGTCCCCAGTCTCGATGTTCACTGCAACTACCTCCCCCTCGAGTATGACCTGTTTCGCCTTGACGTACTTTCTCGCGTACTCGACGACGTCAGGGTATGTTTGCGTGATCACCTCCAGTCTCCTCGAGAAGATCACGACTTCGTTGCCGTTCTTGTGCACCTGCGCACGCTCGCCGTCCAGCTTGTACTCCATGACGACGTCCCCTCCCATCTTCTCAAGGATCTCCTTGGCGGTGGAGAGCCGCTCTGCGAGCATCGGCCTGATCGGCTTGTCTATCTGCTCCTTGACGTTCTCGATCCCCTTGAGACCCTTCTCGGCGGCGAGCTGGACCACGAAGCCAAGGTCGGAGGTGACGTTGTAGGCCCTCTCGAGCGCTTTCCTGTGTCCCTTTTCTCCCAGAATCGAGAGCGCGCACGCGTCGAGGATGGTGTAGTCGGCGACGCCCAGCCTGAGCTCCCCCGTAGCCGTCCTCAGTATGTACTTCGCCTCCTTCGCGGTCGCGTCGGCGATCAGGTTGATGAGCTCCTTGAGTTTGGAGTCGATTGAGCCCTCTCCGCTCCTCTGGGAGATGTCCATCAGCGTGTCGTAAACGCGCCTCAGTGTGAGGGGTTCGGGTAACAGCGCGCCCTGCCTGCTTTCCTCGAGGAGCTTCTCGGCGGCCGTCCCTATGTCTCCCGCTTGCACGTACAGCTTCTTCACCTCTTCGACCGGTTTGCCCGAGGCGACGTGGAGCACCCTGAGCGCGTACTTCTCGGCTATCCCTACTTCGATCCCTTCGTAGTCCGGGCGCAACTTGCCCTGGGTGAGATAGACAAGCATCGGGAGCTCCGTCTCCGGAGTCTCCTTGAGCAGCCCTGCGAGGATTTCGGTCATCGCTATCCTGCCGGTGATGCCTTCGAGCTTCTCGTAGGCTTCTACGACGACGGAAAATTTCAAGCGCAGCTTCACAGTGTCCGCGCGTATTTATCCTGCCACTGTCGGGCAGGCTGCTCTATTCGGGCGGTATCTCCTTGAATAACAGAGACAGGTCCAGGCCGCGCTTCTTGTGGTATCCGTTGGAGACAAGATAGATGACGACCCCGGCCACAAGGGTGGTCAGGATGTACCCGTACGCAAGGTCGTTGCCTCCCCAGACTCCGGGCGCGGCCAGGAACTCGTACGAGATGTACAGGAACGACGCCGCCATCAGCGTGCCGGCGACCGCAAGGGTCGTCCTGGCCCTTCCCTTCTCCTTTCTGACTCCGTAGACCGCCGCGCCCGCTCCTACGAACAGGAAGTAGACCATCGCCGCTAGCACGGCCCCGTAGAGCGACGAGACGGTCCCGTAGATGAAGGCGGCCAGCCCTATCAGCGTGACGGTCACGACGAGGTCGAACACGTGAGCGAATACAGGTGAGCCCCATCTCTCGCTCACATATGCGAACCTGCTCGGCAGGAACCTATCGAAGGATTGTGCCAAGAGGTACCTCGAGATGGTGATTATGCCGAACGCGAGTATCGCCACTTCCCACAAGATCCACCCGGCGCCGATGAACAGCTTCAGGGCCGTCAACTGTGTGACCCCCATGGCCAGCGTCCAGAAGTTGAAGCCGGCATCGTATACGAGGCTTGAGTTCGAAAGGGCAGCGTTGGTGAAACCGAATCCGCCTACGTAGTACATCGTAGCCAAGGGGATGGTCACTACGAGGAATGCCATCACGGCGGAGAGCGGCGCGTTCCATGCGACCGCCTTTGCGTCCTTGAGCTCCGAGCCGACAGAGGCAGACGCGTTGAACCACGGGTAGACGAAGATAGCGAAGAACGGGAGGACTGACAACGTCGCGCCTAGGTCGAAAGTGGAGCCCTGGTAGGAGCTCGCCACCGACTGGTACGTCACTCCTGCCAGGCCGAGCCCGTTCACGTAGGTCGCGACGCCCGCGCTTCCGGCCGCGAGGAGGGTCACGACCGACACCACGAGCGCTAAGACACCGACGACCATCAGGACGGTAATGAGCTTGAACCCAAGCCTGGGCCTGACGATGTTCAGGGCGATCAGTGCCCCAAAGATTAGGGCCCCGACGACGAACTGCGACAGAGGGTTGGCTCCGGCTGCCGCGAGAGCACTGAACGACCCGTTCCCAAGCGAGGTGCCGACTGAACCTATCGCGAAGACCGCCGATAGCGCGATGAGAGCGAGGTACGGCATCGTCTCCATCGTCATCCCCATGAAAGTTATGGCGCTCCCGGTGAACCCTCCGAGAGAGCGCGACATCCAGACGTAATCTCCGCCAGTCCTCGATGTCCGCTTTGCCATCATCGAGTAGACGATTACCTGGGGTATCGAGATCAGGAATCCTATCGCGGATGCGTAGACCAGGTTGACCCCTGAGACGGAAGGGAGCAGTATGACCGTGAACCCAATCAGCGCAAGGGCTGCGCCCGTCGACATGTAGCTCACGTTGAGCGCTATCGCATCGAAAAGTGAGACGTTCTTTACCAGGCCCGTGGCCTCGCGGGTGAAACCCGCCGCCTTCGAGGTCATGTCGACCCTTTCGCGACCGACCGGATAAGTCTTGAGGGTTCCACGCTTTGCAGCGCGGGGATATTTCGCCAGAGTCGGACAAAAGTATTTATCACGAAAGACCCATTTTTTCGTTGAAACTCGAATTGCGGTCGACAATAGCCTTCGCCGCCTTGGTGGGTTTCGCTTTGGTCAATACAGCGTTTCTCGGGTACTATCTATACTCCGGCAGCGGACTGGTCGGTGGCACGAGTACAGGTTCCGCCGCAGTCGAGAGCCTGACTGTCACGGCCACTTCGACAGCGGCTACGGTGGCCAACACCGCGCCCAGCAGTACCGTGACTGAATCCGGCACCATTACTGCTACTACGACCGTTACATCAGGGGTCCAGTCGGGCGCTCTCGCGGTGCTCTCATCTAACGTGACTTCCAGTACAACCCAAACTTCGGTCACCAGTCTCACCGGGCAGTTGTCCTCCTCGCAGGCAGCATTGGGCGTCAGCGTGGCCAACGTGTCGTCTGCGGCACCCGCGTCTGCCATCGTAAAATTCTTCGAAGACCATTCGCTGCTCCTGGCTCCAGGGAGCTGGGTCGCGGTCGGCGGAATGTGGATCTGGAGGGGCAGGATGAGGTCCAAGTGGACAGACCTGGGGTTCGATTCGGACGTGTTCACACTCTTTGTCAAGATGAAGGGTGCCAAGACCAGGATCAGGCTCTTGGACGCCCTTTCCGTGCCGAAGGACCGGCTGCAGCTCGCTGAGGAGCTCGGCCTCGACTGGAAGTCGGTGGACAGGCACGTCGCGGTGATGAAGAAGTATGGCTTTCTCGACGACAAGGTCGCTTACGGGCGGGTGAAGATGTACCAGCTCACGCCAGTCGGCGTGTCGCTGCTAAAGCTGCTCCAGGAGCTCAGCAAGGAAGAGAAACGAGCTGACGATTCTCCAACGCCTCTCCTCGAAGGAGAAGCTTAATTATTCACCCGAATCGCGCTGAGGCAAGTGATATAGATGGGCGGAACCAAGAAAAAGACTCTCGCCTCGATGGAGAAGACCCAGAACGAGGACGGAGAGACCCAGCAGGACGGTAGCAAGGTCAAGAAGACTGCGACCAAGGAAGCGAAGCCGGTGGGCGAGCGGAAGCGTGCTGAGGTTCTCATGCCCAAGTTGAGCGACCAGGAATTCATGAAGAGCCTCTCTTCACAGAAGGCAATCACGATCTACACTGCGGCCAGGGGCCTCAACGTCAGCGCATCTACAGCCAGAATGATCTTGGGCTCGCTGGAGGCGAAAGGACTGCTTTCGAAGGTCGGAGGTTTCAGCGGCCACTACGTCTGGGCGTCGGCTTCGATCTCGCGGACCTGAGTAATCTCCATAACGTCGCCAGCCGAGAGCTTTTCCAAGAGCTCCGGATTGGACGATATCTTGCCTATCGGGTTCAGCGGACTCTGGCTCTTGACCGGGCTCATGAAAAAGCAAAGCGACCCGTTCGCAGCGAGGAAGGCGATCTCGCCCTTGCTGTACTCAAGTCTCTGCTTCTCGACGCCGGTCTTCAGCGCTGAGAGGATGCAGACCATCGTCTTCGGATAGATCGTGACCCTCGCGTTCATTGGCAGCGCGCGGAGGATCGCGCTGACCGTTACGGGAGCCAGGTGTTTGTATAGGTCTATCATGAACTCTCCCTTCCCTCTCACACTTACCTTGCATTCGACCCTGGAGACGGACATGCTAATCTGATCCGGCGTTTGGTACCTTCGGCAAGTTTGGGAATGGCCTTCCTTCCCCCCTATTTCATCATTGTTGTCTACCGCCTCGGGAAAATCTACGTAGGTGCGGTTCTCCGGGTCGCGTGACGTCGGCGCACTGACGGTGAAACCCATATCGCGCTTATTTACCGAACCGCGTTCACCAGTCTCTCGGAGACACCTGAGTTGACTTCCGCATGAGCCCGGAGGAGTCGGGACGGGCCACCTATCGCATGAAGGAGGCGGTCTTCGCGTTAGGCTCGGGTGCCACGGCGATTGGTTTCTGGGGGCTCGCGATAGACGTCGCGCTCAGGTCATACATCTACCAGACAACTGTCAACTATCGACCAGATATCGGCCTCTGGTTATTCGGCCTAGTGTTCCTGCTCGGCCTGGTGGCGATGGGAGTCTCCTCTCTCAAGAGGGTCGGGTCCCGAGCGTAAATTTGCGGGGGACTCAGCGGTCAATCTTCAGCAGTTCCATCACGCGATGGTCGATGTACTCGTTCAAGGTCACGAAATACGGGCCGCCCCTGTAGCCGTCGAGTATCTTCTTCATGCTGAGGAGTTCGAAAAGCTCGTGAGTGGTCTCGGCGCTCATCTGAGAGTCAAGGAGGCTGTTGGAGCCCGCTACTTCTCCGTTTGCGCCCGCAATAGCAGAACCTTTATAGAACCATATAAAAGGGCGGTGTATCTTCTGGTTATTTGTTTGGCGCCAATAGCTGCTTCTAGAGAAAAGAAAAAAACACGACGCGCCGTCGAAGAAGGCTTCGAGATCAAGATAGGTCCGCCGAAGCTGACGCGTTTCGAGAGGGCACGCATCGTCGGGGCGCGTTCGCTGCAGCTCGCGATGGGTGCACCATTCTTCGTACCGCTCGACGAGACTACAAAGGACCCGATAGTGCTGGCGATGGTCGAGTTGGCCGCGGAGGCGCTTCCGCTGTCCATCCGCAGGTCGCTGCCAAACGGCGAGTTCCAAGACATCCCCGTTCGCTATCTGCTCTGATAATCCCTCGCCGCGATAGACGATTTATCTAGTTACCCATAAATAGCCAGCGTCGGCTGCCGGGAACTTACCATGTCAGCGAAACCAGCAGCAAGGAAACCAGAGTCCGCGACCCCTGCCGAGGAGGAAGTAGTGGCAGAGAGGAGCGGAGCAACACAAAACCACATCTACGTCGGCAAGAAGCCGGTCATGAGCTACGCTATGTCTGCGCTCATTCAGCTATCGCAGGCGGGCGAAGTAGTGATCAAGGCGAGAGGTCTTGCAATAGGAAGGGCAGTCGACGTCGCAGAGATAGTGACCAAGAGACTCGGCAACGGCGCCTTCGCAGTGAAGAACATCAGCATCGCGACCGAGCAGGTCAAGAGCGTCGACACGGGCGAGATGCGCAACGTCTCCTCGATCGAGATCCTAGTAGGCAAGTAGGCCTCCGACACTTCGGAGGCCGTACGGACAGACGGGAAGTTCCCCAGCGACATCGCGGGGACTTCGCCTGAGGTTTGTCTTCAGCGGATTTGGCTTCGAACGAAAACGCTCTCCGGAAATTTTTCCCAAAAGCGCAGTTGCGTATGATCGTCCCGCGATTTGTGGCGCGAACAAAATTGCGTGCTAACATTTCCGTCACCGAGAAAATTCTGGTGACGAAAAGTAGTTTGCGCGGGGATAAAGTTTTAAGCGAAAGTTTTGATGCTGGAGCCACAAACAATTGCCTGAACCTCGGGCGCATCCGGTAACTAAGGTCCGGAATCTGACTACACCAAAATTCAACGACCAGGAGTTATTTAGTCTGGCTCAGAAATTTGGCACACCTTACTTCCTCATAGACGAGGGAGTTCTCCGGCAGAACGTGAGCGAAATCGAAAGGGCCTACCAGACGTTCAAGGGGCCCTTCAGGGTCGCGTACTCGATCAAGGCGAACTTTAACCCCGCCGTGATCAAGACCTTCGTATCCGAAGGCATCATGTTCGACCTCACGGCGGCGAACGAGCTATACTTCCTCATGAAGTGCGGCGGCTCACCCGAGAACGTAATCTACACTAGCATCACCGAGACCGCCGCGGAATACGAGAGCGTAATCAAAGGAGGCGTGAGGAAGATCGTAGTCTCCAGCTACAACGGCCTGCTCAACCTGATCGATGCAGCCGCGAAGGTCGGGGGAGACGTCAAGGTGCTGATAAGGGTCAACCCGGAGGTGCACGTGAAGGCGGAGCTCAGGTTCTCCATCCGTCACGGAAAGTTCGGCGTCCCTCTGGACTCGATGGGAGAAGACAGCGCCATGTTCATGCTGAAGAAGATACTCGAGACCTCGTCGCTCAAGTTCGACGGGTTCCACTTCCACCTCGGGAGCCAGATAGAAGACCCGTCCTGCTACTCGGAGGCGCTCGAAAGACTGGAGAGCTTCATCCTGGACGCAAAGCGGTCGATTGGAGACTTCCCTATCAACACCCTCGACATCGGGGGAGGGCTCCCTACTTCCTACGGCAAGAGCGTCCCTGCGCCCGCTGACTTTTCTGCGACCATCCTTGAGCAGCTAAGCAGCCTCGCGGAGAGCTTCGGCAGCAAGTTCACCCTCATCGTCGAGAGCGGCAGGTATCTCACCGCGGACTCCACCATCCTGGTCTCAAAGATAGTCAACGTGAAGAGGTTCGGCGATAACAAGTACGTCTATCTCGATGCAGGCTACAACAACCTCGCCGACTCGGCTCTCCTTAGACACGAGTACCCAGTAGAGGTCGTCCCTGGAGGCAACACCACCCACCAGAAGACCGTGCTAGTCGGTCGCCTCTGCGACTCACTCGATGTGTTCACCACGTCCAGCAGGTCGAAGCTCGGCGGCGCCGAGGTGGGCAAACTAGTGCTCTTCAGAGGCGTCGGGGCATACTCCATCGTCCTCTCCTCCCCATTCCACTGTCAGCCTAGGCCGTTCGTCCACTTGAGGGACGCACAGGGCCGATATTCGGTGGTACGAAAGGGGCAGACCGTCGAGGAGCTCTTCGACGACGAAGGCGGCGACGTAGCGTCTCCGACGTCTAGCTGAGCTCTGACCCGGTCAGCTGATCGAGAGGACCGTCGAAAGCACGTCGGAACCTCTTAGCACTCCCAGTGAGCCCGCAGCCGCGTCTGCCTCAGTGAACCTGCAGCAGTCCACGTCGCGTTGTTTCGTCGTGATCAGGAGCGGGACGGGGTCGCTCGAATGCATCTTCAAGGTGGACGGTGTAGCGTGGTCGCAGGAGACCGCCAGAGTGGCGTCTTTCCTCTGCTCCGAGACCTGTGAGAAGAAGACCTGGTCTATGGTCTCGATGTTCTTCTTCTTCCCGGACGCGTCCCCGTCGTGCCCGAACTCGTCGGGACCCTTTATGTGAGCATACACCACCGTGTCTTCAGAGAGCTTCTGATTGAACAGCTTGGCCTTCTTCGCGAGGTCACGGTGGTCTTCGAGCATGACCTCCTTCATCCCGAGGAGCCTCGCTATCCCGATCTCCGCCGGCATCTCGACCAGCGCCACTCCCTTCATCCCATACTTCTCCCTGAAGGAGGTCACCACAGGAAGATGGTCGCCTGCGTCCCTGAGCAGCAGCAGGTTCGCGGGCTTCTTCCCTTCCTTTCTCCGCGCAGCGTTCACATCGGCGTCCTCCAGGGCTTTCGACGCCTTGGCCAGGAATTCGTTTACCAACTTAGCGGATTTGTTGGCAGCCGAGTCATCTTCGAGAGGCACGCACTTCTGGACCTTCTCGACCCCCTTCACTTCCACCGCGGCTCCGAACCCCCGTGTCCTCACGTAGGCGGGGTCCGTGTTCGATACCTCGGCTGACAGGCGTCCGCTCGCCCGGATGACCACGACCGCGCGGTACCCGACGGTGCTCCTGAACTCGAAATCTGCTCCCTCAAGCTTGACGCCGTTGATCACCCGCTCCAGTCCCTTGGCCTCCTTCTCAGTCAGGTCCCTCCCGGCCCTCCTGTCCGAGATCAGCCCATCCTTCGAGGTCGCGAAGTTGGCCCTTAGCGCCAGCTCTCCGTCCCTGAACTTGAGGCCCGCTCCGATCGACTCGACCACTCCGCGGCCGGGGTATCCGCTCGCGAAAGAATAACCGAGCATGTTGAAGACAGCAATGTCCGACTCGGGCGCGATTCCCTTCCCCACCGTAATCACCGTCCCCATCTTGCTCCTCCTCGCCATGGAGTCGAGGTAGGGCGTGTTCGCCGCCTCAAGTGGCGTGGTAAAGTTCAGCGATGGGACCGGTCTGTCTCCGCACCCGTCGAGCAGTACGTATCCAAACTTCATGCGCTTCGCGGGGGAATCCATGTCCGTTATTATCCTTGACACGTGGGTGCACTCCTTGAGGCTGGGTGGAGGGAATGGACGGCGCGTCCAGACCTTCGGTTCTCGGAGCCTATAAACCGCGGTCAGGAAAAAGGCAACCATGTCACGGAAGAGCGGCGAAGAATATCTCGCCATGCTGGAGTCCTGGGTCGTCGCTAGCGGGCAGTCCGCGGCGATCGTAGCCTTCTTTGCCGCGTACTCCGCCCTCCTGAAGGGCGCCGGACCCGGTTCGGGACGAAAGCCGCGCCCGACATCCCTGAAAAGCGGCCACGGGCCGAGAAACGATATATCCGAACCCCGTTGAAGCAAACGCCATCAATGGTCGAGATTCGAAAGGATTACTTTACAGACCGGCTCTCTATCGTGACGGGGGAGCGAAGCTCACGGATACCGGTCAAGCACCTCGACCACGGGAAGTGTCCCTTCTGCCCGGGGAACGAATCCATGACCCCGCGGGCGGACCTGGTCCTCGTCAAGATGGGGGAGACCCTGGTCAAGCAGACGGACGAGGAAGGACAGCTTGTCACCGGCTGGGTGGTCCGCGTTTTTCCGAGCAAACATCCGGTAGTGACGCCGAACGCACCGGCAGCTTACGGCGAGTATCCTCACTATAGCGAGCCTGCTGTGGGGTACCACTATGTGGTGGTTGCGACCCCAAAGCACGACCAGACGTTCTCGCGGATCGACGTGGACCAGTGGACGAATGTCCTCGCGACAGTCCAGGACAAGGTGCGATGGCTCTACGCGCAGAGGGGCGTAAGCTACGTCGTGACCTTCATCAACCACGGCAAGGGGTCCGGGGAGACGGTCGAGCACCCCCACCTCCAGATAATCACGATACCGCGGCTTCCGCCAAACCTCGAAGCCGAGGCCATAACGGTCCAGAACTCACTGAACGAGCTGGGTGTGTGCCCTATGTGTCAGATACTGGCGTCGGAGAGCGGCGGCCCGAGACAGATAATCTCGACGGAGTTCTACCTCGCTTTCGCCCCCTGGGCTTCGTCACACGCCTACGAGTTCTGGATCTATCCCAAGAGGCACCAGACTAGCATGCTCAAGCTCTCGCAGAAGGAGCTCATGGACCTGGCACTGATGCTGCGCAGCACTCTCGGCGGACTGTCCAAGGTCCTGCCAGGGGTGGGCTTCAACCTGGTCATCCACAGCTCATCGGAAAAGAAGACGACGAAGCAGATCCACTGGCACATCGAGGTCTATCCCAGGGCGTCAGACTGGACCGGCCTGGAACTGGGGACAGGGGTGTTCGTCAGCGAGACGTCGCCAGAGGCGGCCGCGGAGCAGCTCGGCGCGGCGAGCAGGAAGGAGCTCGCTCAGCTGGTCGGAATTACCTAGACTTCTTCAGGTCGTCGATCAGCTTTATCTCGAACGGCTCGACGTCGTTCAGCAGCGCCGTATAGTATGAAGCGAGGTCCAACATGTAGCAAAGGCTCATCAGTTGCGCAAGATTCCCCTCGCCGGTTGCCTCGACCCAGGTCGACTCTACATTCCTTGTCCTTAGGAACGCGCTGAACGCCTCCAGAGCCCTCGTTTCGAACGAATGGTCCTTCTCCCTCCTCAGCATTATGGGCTGCCTGTGCAACGCGTCCAACTCCCAGGCCTCCACCTCGTTGTGGAAGATGTCGGGCGCCGAGTCGAACAGCGCGTGCATCTTGGCATTCTCGTTGAGGCTGTTCTTAAAGCGACGGGCGACGCTCTTTGTGACAGACGACGCGTAGATACATGGCTGCTTGTCGTCTATGGCCAGCGCGACCTGTTTGGACTTGTTCTGCGCTACGGGACTGGCGGGGTCTACGGCGCGGGTGACCTTCTTGAGCGTCGATATCGCGTCGTCCAGTTCCCACTCAACCCCGTCCAGCAGGCCCGCGCTCCTCAACACCGCGATGGACGCGAAGAGGCTGAACGGCAGACTGAACCGCGGGGCCTCCGCGAGCTCGATCTCGACGTGCATCATGCCTTCCCTGTCGGCCAGCTCCTTGAGCTTCCCGTTGTGGGAGATGGTGACCACGTCGGGATGGCGTCTCCCTATTGCCTCCGCCATCCTCAGGGTCTCGACCGTATCACCGGAGGTGCTGCAGATTATCACGAGCGTGTTCTCGAGCCTGACCTTGGGGAGGCTTCCCCTGAAAACGGATACCTCCACTTTGCCGGATGACAGGAACCAGTCGGAGATGATGTCGCCCGCCGTGGCAGAGCCTCCGACCGCGAGGTAGACCACCCTGTCGTACTTCTTCGGCGTCATCGCTAGGCTCTTCTTCAGCGTCGCTTCGGCGTTGGCCGGCCAGCTCTCGAAAAGTTGGTAGATCTTCTTCGGGTCGGATTTCGCGATGTTCTCGCGCGAAAGTTTCTGTTCAGCAGACATGTTATCGGACGTTCTTTGTGCACCTCGTGCCGGAACTTCCTCCTTTTAAGCATCGTAGAGCCAAACGAGCGTCCGCTACTTCGACCGGGCGCTTCTGAACGCCACGGAGTACAGGTGCTTGAGCATCGCCTTCTGGGGGGTGCTGAGAGACCTTTCTCTGCGGCTCATCATCCTTTCCTGTCCCACGAGTACCGGCGCCAGCTCCAGCCTCGAGATGGTTCTGTCT
>Ga0302324_100009581_pt1 | contig 20208 bp, 14 predicted proteins | sample Palsa_T0_1_FD_201949 | JGI IMG/M metagenome (GOLD analysis project Ga0302324, IMG submission 201949) | Peat permafrost microbial communities from Stordalen Mire near Abisko, Sweden - Palsa_T0_1 | ecosystem: Environmental > Terrestrial > Soil > Palsa > Peat permafrost | place: Sweden: Abisko...
TGGCAAATATTAGTCCTAGTGGAGCTGTGGATTTGACATTCGCTTCACGAACTAGCGATTTGGCGGGGGGCGAATGTCAAATCCGCTCCACGAGTGCGACGCGGACGCGGGTTGTGATCGTAGGCGCAGGCTTTGGCGGCCTCGGCCTCGCGATCAAGCTCAAGACCTCCGGCGCCGATGATTTCGTTATTCTGGAAAAATCCGATTCGGTCGGCGGTGTGTGGAGCAACAATCGCTATCCGGGAGCGGCGTGCGACGTGCCGTCGCATTTGTATTCCTTTTCGTTCGAGCCGCGCGCCGATTGGCCGCAAAAATTTGCCAGCCAGGGAGAGATCCTAAAATACCTGCGACATTGCGTGCAAAAATACGACCTTGCGCCACATATTCTTTTCCGCACGGAGGTGAGTGAAGCCCGCTGGAACGAGGAAACAGCCCACTGGATGGTGCGCACCGCCGACGGCCGCCTGTTCGAAGCGCAAGCGCTGGTTACCGCGACTGGTCAGCTCAGCCGTCCCGTGGTTCCGCAATTGCCGGGCTTGAAGGATTTTTCCGGCGCCGCGTTCCATTCGGCCGATTGGCCGGATGGATGCGATTTGTCCGGCAAGAACGTCGCCGTCGTCGGAACCGGCGCGAGCGCCATACAGATCGTGCCGTCGATTGCTCCGCTCGCCGGCAAGCTCTACGTGTTTCAGCGTTCCGCCGCCTATGTTCTGCCCAAGCCTGACAAGTTCTATTCGCGGCTCGAGCGTTCTTTGTTCAAAAAAGTTCCGGCCATGCTCAAATTGAGCCGGATGCGAATGTATCTGCAGCACGAGGCGAGAGCGCTTGCGTTTGTCACCTGGCGCGCCGCGCTGCGGGTCAAACGCGGCGCGTTCTTTCGTCATCTCGAAAACGGCGTCGGCGATGCAAAACTCCGGCAGCGCCTGATCCCGGATTACAGCATTGGCTGCAAGCGTATCTTGCTGTCGAACGATTTCTTTCCAGCCATGGCCCGCGCCAATGTTGAACTCGTGACGCACGGCATTCGCGAAATTCGGCCGCACGGCATTGTCGATGAAACCGGCACGGAACGCAGTATTGACGTCATCATCTTCGCCACCGGATTTTCGGCGACGGATTTTCTGGTGCCTATCAAGATCACCGGCGTTGCCGGACAGGATTTACACCAGTCTTGGAAAGACGGCGCCGAGGCTTATCTCGGGATAAACGTCGCCGGCTTCCCGAATTTATTCATGCTCTATGGCCCAAATACCAATCTCGCGCACAATTCCATCATCTATATGCTCGAGGGCCAGATCGGCTACGTCATGGCGTGCCTGAAGCGGTTGCAGCGCGGCGAAATTCGCACGCTCGACGTCAAAAAAACCGCGCAGCGAAGTTTCAACGCGGCGATCCAGCGCCGCTTGAACAAATCCGTCTGGGCGAAGGGCTGCAACAGCTGGTACCTCACCGCGACGCGGAAAAACACCACCAACTGGCCGGGCTATTCGCTCGGATTTCGGCTGCAAACCCGCGCGCCGCGCTGGGACGACTATGCCGTCCGATGAGGCGGAGTTTGAGCGGCCGCGAGCGCGCGAGCAACTGACGGCTGCGATCGTCCGGGCGGCGTTGCGGACAATGGTGAAGCCGGCGCTTTCGCCGAAAGTGCCGATCGTTTGGCAGCGGCGGTGGCTGGCGCAACTGGCCCGGCTCACGCGCGCAAGCGGGGAAACAACGCTCGAAGCGGGAACCGCCGGCGGCGTCAAAGGCGAATGGCTGCGCCCGCACCGCTCTGGCGATGCCGCGGCGTCAACAACTGCGCCGGGTGCGATCCTCTATCTGCACGGTGGCGGCTATTGTGTGGGATCGCCGCGCACGCACCGCGCGCTCACGTCGCGTCTTGCTCGCGCGGCCGGACTACCGGTTTTCGCTGCCGACTATCGGCTTGCACCCGAGCATCCGTTTCCTTGCGCGCTAGACGATGCGGTCGCCGCCTGCCAGTCGCTAATGCAACGCGGACCGGTCGCTATCGCGGGCGATTCCGCCGGCGCCGGCCTTGCGCTTGCCACCGCGCTGTCCCTTCGGCAATGCGAAATCGGCTCGGCGGCTGCGCTGGTCCTTTTCTCACCCTGGGCCGACCTCACGCTGTCGGCGATTACCGATGAGGCGGCGAGAAAAGAGGTGATGCTCAGTGCCGCTTGGCTCGGCGACTGCGCCCGCCGTTATCTTGCCGGCGAAAGCGCAGCGACGCCGCTCGCCTCGCCGGTTTTTGCCGACCTTCGCGGCCTGCCGCCGACATTCATTCAAACAGGCGCCGACGAGCTTCTTTGCAGCGACGCGCTGCGGATAAGAGATGCGCTTGCCGCCGCGGGTGTAACGGCGCGCTGCGAAATCGTACCGGGACAGTGGCACACGTTCCAACTTTGTGCCGGAATTTTGCCCGCCGCCGACGCGGCGATCGCGCGGGCCGCACGCTTTGTTGCGCTTGCGCTCACGCGCTGATTGGCGCCGAGCGATGAACTTTCCTGCTCGCACTATTCCGGCGAGGTGGTCGGAGATTTTTGCATGGGTGTTAAATCCGCATCCGCGTCCAATTCATCCTGAACCGGCGGCGACTCTGTCCGTGCCGGCCGTTTGGGCAAGCGCCGTCGTTTTTTGGGCGGCCGCTTCTCTTCGGTGCTGGGGATCAGCTCTTCGTGCAGGGCGCGCATGACCTTATCCCTGATCGAGCGCTCTTTGGCCAAGCGGTTTTGCAACCGGCGCAGCAGCGTGGCGACCATTCTGTCTGCCGTCGGCTCGGCGATCCCTGACTCTAAAATCGTTTGCCGGTAACCACGTCCGGCGGCCGCCAAGGCTTCCGCGTGATGTTTCGACGGAAGTCCCGAGATCGCCTGGACGACGCGCGGGATGCCGGCGACGGCGGCCCGGTAAACTTTTTGTTGAGATGGCGACGATCCCATCGGCGGTAATGTTTAACTGCTCGGTTTGGGATCGTTCTTACTGCAATCGTTGACTCTTTGCCCTTGCAATTCGGCCGTTGCGCTTGCCGGGCCGCGCACAATTGGCCTTTACCTTAACGATAAACCTCGGCGGCAGATTTTTGCTGCCCGAAGCAAACTCTTTAGGGGCCGTGCTTCCTTAACTTCGAGCGTTTTTCGGACGCCGCAACTTGGCCGCGGGCATGGCGGAGGTTCACGAATAGAATCGTGATCCCAGCCACGGACGGCCGAGCAGGTAGGTCCGCAGCGATTGGTTGATCTTTTTACGGCCGCTCAGACAGCGAGAAACCGCGCGATTTCCGCTTCGTTGACGTGCTCCCGCGTGTCGGTATGCACGATCCGGCCGCCTTCCATGACGAGAATGCGGTCCGCAATGTCGAGCACGAAGCTCAGCACCTGCTCGCAGACCAGGATACAGATGTTGCGGAGGTCGCGGATTTGGCGCAAAAGCCGCGCGATGTCCTTGATGATCGAGGGTTGAATTCCCTCCGTCGGCTCGTCGAGCAGCAGCACCTTGGGCTCGCTCGCCAGCGCGCGGGCGATGGCCAATTGCTGTTGCTGGCCGCCGGAAAGATTGCCGCCGCGACGGCGGGCAAACTCACGCAAGATCGGGAATAACTCGAAAATCTCGACCGGGATATCGGTCTTGCCGGTAACGATACGGCCAGTCTCGATGTTTTCCTTAACCGTCATCGTACCGAAAATTTGTCGGCCTTGCGGCACGTAAGCCAGCCCGCGCGCCACACGCTCGTAACTCGGCAGTCCGCTCAAATCCGCCCCGTCGATGAGAATCCGCCCCGACCGCGCCGGCATCACACCGATCAACGATTTCATCAGCGTCGATTTTCCCATGCCGTTGCGGCCGACGAGCGCAACGATTTCGCCGGCCTGCGCCGAAATATCGATGTTGTGGAGGACCTCGCTTTGCCCGTAAGCGGCGGAAAGATTGTGAATTTTCAACATCGGATGTGCCCTTAATGCCCCAGATAAACTTCCTTGACCTTGGGATTATTCTGCACGGTCTGCATGTCGCCCTCGGCCAGGACCTTGCCCTGATGCATCACGGTGACGCGATGCGCGATGCTTTCGACGAATTGCATGTCATGTTCGATGACGATCACCGACCGGTTCTTGATGATTTCCTTGAGCAATGCGGCAGTCTTGGCGCGTTCCGCGACGCTCATTCCAGCCACCGGCTCGTCGAGCATGAGAAGCTCCGGATCCTGGATGAGAAGCATGCCGATCTCCAGCCACTGCTTCTGGCCGTGACTCAAAGTTTCGGCGGGTCTCTCCAGTTGATCGCGAAGGAAGATCATCTTGGCCACTTCGCGAACCTGCTCGATCACCTCGGGCGTGCGTTTCCACATCAGCGCACCGAATACATCGCGGCCGCGCGGCACCGAGAGTTCGAGGTTTTCGAAGACGGTGAGGTCTTCGTAGATGGTCGGGGTCTGAAACTTGCGCCCTATGCCGCGGCGGACGATCTCCTGCTCCTTCCAGGCCGTGATCTCCTGATTCTTGAACTTGATGGATCCTTCGGAGGTTCGTGTGCGCCCGCAAATTAGGTCCAACACTGTTGTTTTGCCGGCGCCGTTTGGCCCGATGATGACGCGTAGCTCGCCGTAGTCGACATAGAGGTTGAGCCCATCGACGGCGCGAAAGCCGTCGAACGACACTGCTACGCCTTCTAGCGCGAGCAGGAAGTCGGTGTTGGAGGCCATAACTCGATCCTCTGCATTATTCCGCGGGCGTCGGCGCCGGGCGTGGCTCCGCGCTGCGCCCAAGCGTCGTCCACGAACCAAGCCTTGGCAGGATTTGGTCGGTCATGATTCCAGCGAGTCCGCGCGGGAACGCGACCACCACCGCGATGAATAGTCCGCCCATGGCGAAAAGCCACAGCTCGGGAAACGCTTCCGAGAACAAAGTCTTCGCCCAATTGACCAGCAACGTTCCCGCGACCGCGCCGACAATCGATTGGCGACCGCCGACTGCGCAGAAGATCACGAGCTCGATGGAGGGAACGATGCCGACAAAGGACGGCGACATAAACCCGACTTGCAAGGTGAACATCGCGCCGCCGATCCCGGCCATCGCCGATGCCAGGCAGAAAATGAAAATCTTGTAGTTGGCGACGTCGTACCCGGAGGACCGCACGCGGTCTTCCTTGTCGCGGACGGCGACCAGGATGCGGCCGAGCTTGCTGGCGAGCACGAACCGTGCGGTGAACATGGTGCCAAGCAACAGCAAACAGCAGACGAAGTAGAGAACGTACTTGGCGCTGTCGGTGCGGATATCCCAGCCAAGCAGCGTCCGTAGATCGGTGATGCCGTTGATGCCGCCGGTGTAGCCTTGCTGGCCCACGATCAAGATCGTCATCACCGCCGCCAGCGCTTGCGTAATGATGGCGAAATAGACGCCGCCGACGCGACGCTTGAACAAGGCGGCGCCGAGGATGAACGACAAAAGGGTAGGTACCGCAATCACGGCGAACAGCGCGAATGGAAGCGACTTGAGCGGTACCCAGAAGAACGGCAGCGCGGTGATCTGATTCCAATCCATAAAATCGGGGATGCCCGGCGTCGATTGGATTTTGGTGTTGGCGACGCTCGACGCCTCGAGCTTGAGGAACGCAGCCATGGCGTAGCCGCCGAGCCCGAAGAATAGCCCTTGCCCCAGACTGAGAATCCCGGTGTGACCCCAGCAGAGCACGAGACCGATCGCGACGAATGCGTAGGTCAGATATTTGCCGAACAGATTAAGCCGGAAGATATCGAGAACCGACGGCAACAAGACGAGGATGACGAGGGCGATCAGCGCGAAGCCGATGAGTTCAAGCCGGCGGTTGTCGAGCCGAAACGAGGGTACGGCGGACATCTCTTATTACCTTCTGACCTTGAGGGCAAAGAGGCCCTGCGGTCGCAGCATCAGGATGCCAATGACGATGAGCAGCGTGAGCACTTTCGCCATCGATCCGGTGAGAAAGAATTCCAGTGTCGATTGCGATTGCGAGATGGTGAACGCGGAAGCAATGGTACCGAGGAGGCTTTGGGCGCCGCCGAACACGACCACCAGGAACGTGTCGACGATATAAAGCTGCCCGGCAGTCGGGCCGGTTGACCCGATCATCGTAAAGGCGCTGCCGGCGACACCGGCAATGCCGCAGCCCAAACCGAACGTGTATCGGTCGATGCGCCGCGTATCGATACCAACGGCGCCGGCCATCGAACGATTGGCGACGACGCTGCGCACCTGCAGTCCCCAGCGCGAGCGAAACAAAAGGACTGCCACTGCGGCGGTGATGAGCAGCGTAAGCCCCATGACAAAAAGACCGTTGATCTGCACCTCAATCGAATCGGTGACTTGCAGCGATCCCATCATCCAGCTGGGCAGTTCGACGCCGACCTCGCGGGCGCCAAACCCGGAGCGGAAGGCCTGCTGCATGATCAGGCTCAGGCCCCAAGTCGCCAGCAGCGTGTCGAGCGGGCGCGCGTATAAGCGCTGGATCAGCGCCCATTCAACAAACAGCCCAGCTATTCCGGAGGTGATAAACGCCACCACCATCGCGACGAAGAAATAGCCGGCGTAAAGGCCCGGGAGGTAACTTTGGAAAAGGTGCGAGCAGAAATAGGTCATATAGGCGCCGAGGATCATGAACTCGCCGTGCGCCATGTTGATTACGCCCATCTGGCCGAAGATGATCGCGAGGCCGAGCGCCATCAGCAGGTAGACCGAGAACAGGATGAGGCCGGAAAAACCCTGCATCACCAGGATCGAACCGAGATCGCCGAGGGAATAGCCAAACATTGCGTGGTCCCTGGAGAGGGAAAATGATTGCGGCGTAACAGGAACGAGCGCACCCCGGCTTCGCGCCGGGGTGCGCCGGTCCTTTACTGGTACCCCTTCGGGAACGGATCCGGCTCCATGAGCTCGGCGGTCTCGTAGATCACGTCATACTGACCATCGTTGCGGGCGCGGCCGACGCGCGTTTTGCTCCAGAGGTGATGGTTCTCGTGGATACGCACGTAGCCTTCCGGCGCGCCTTTGAATTCAACGCCGGGCGAAGCCGCCGCGATTTTGTCGATGTCGAAGCTGCCGGCTTTCTCCGCCGTGAGCTTCCACAGCCAAGGCCCGAGATAAGCGGCTTGGGTAACGTCGCCGATGACCGTCTTGTCTCCCCACATTTTCTGGAATGCCGGGACGAATGCTTTGTTGTTTGGATTGTCGAGTGATTCGAAGTATTTCATGCAGGCATAGGCGCCGACGATATTTTCGCCGCCGATGCCGAGGATTTCGTCCTCCGTGACCGAGATGGTCATCAGCGTTTGTTTGGTGAGATCGACGCCAGCCGCCTTCAGTTGTTTGTAGAAGGCGACGTTGGAGCCGCCGACAATGATCGCGTAGATCACGTCCGGCTTCACCAATTTCATCTTGTTGATAACGGAGTTGAATTGCGTGCTGCCGAGCGGGAAGTATTCCTCGCCGGCGACCTTGAGTTTGAGGACATTCTCGATGTGCTTGCGCGCGATCTTGTTAGAGGTGCGCGGCCAAATGTAGTCGGAGCCGAGAAGGTAGAACGTCTTGGCTCCTTTCTCCTTGGTGACCCAATTCAGACCGGCGAGGATCTGTTGCGTGGCTTCCTGGCCGGTGTAGATGACGTTCTTCGACTGCTCGAGGCCCTCATAAAAGGTCGGATAGTAGAGCATGCCGTTATATTGTTCGAACACCGGAAGCACCGCTTTGCGCGAAGCAGATGTCCAGCAGCCCATCACCGCGGCACACTTGTCCTGCACCAGAAGCTTCTTCGCTTTTTCCGCAAAGGTCGGCCAATCGCTGGCACCGTCCTCCTGAATGAATTTGATCTTGCGGCCGAGCACGCCGCCTTGCGCGTTGATCTGATCGATGGCGAGCTTCTCGGCTTCCACCGAACCGGTTTCGCTGATCGCCATCGTGCCGGTCACGGAATGCAAGATACCGACGGTGACATCGGTGTCGGTGACCGCCAGTCCCGTCGCGTTGACGGCCGACGTCGCCGGTGCCTCGGCGCGCGCCGAAGGCGGCAGCATAGCCCCGGCAGTCAGAGCGGCGGCGCCGGTCAGCAGGCCACGGCGTGTCGGGGTGAGAAGACTTCCAGGGAGTTTTTGGGAAGACATAAGACGCCTCGATTCAGCAATGGTTGTCGCCCATCGGAGCCCGCGAGAGCGGCTCCTTGAATCGAAGCTTGGGCTGAATTATTGCAGTGCAGCATACGTCGATTGACGTATATGCCTACGTAAAATGGCGTAGCAGAATGCGAATTACCAAGGGAAAATCACTTAAGCGGCCTAAAGCGTGAACGTTGCCTGCAGTTTATTCTTTTGCACTGCAAACTGCCTGCACTTTACTCAACGCCGCCGGGCTGGCCGGCTTTAAAAAGGGATGTGCCCGGCGCACCGCAAGTGGCGTCGGGACACAGGGAGAAGAAACGCAGTTCGAGGCGGGAGGCCAGCGGTAATTCGGTCGGCACGGTAACTGCCCATGACAGCGCAGCAACGCATCGTTCGCGTTCGCCGTAATTACAACAAGTGGGTCGCTAATCAGACCCTGGAAGACTACGCTCTTCGCTTTACCGCCAAAACCGCGCGACGTTGGTCGAGCCTGCGCGTCGCCAACACCGCGATCGGCGCGGTTTCGTTCCTTGCCCTGGAGGCGATCGGCGGATCGATCACCGTCAATTACGGCTTCGTCAACAGCACCGCGGCCATTCTCGTCGTCGGCGTCCTGATCCTACTCACCAGCCTGCCGATCGCGTATTACGCATCGAGCCATGGCGTCGACATCGACCTGCTGACGCGCGGCGCCGGATTTGGCTATCTCGGATCGACGATCACGTCGCTGATCTATGCATCCTTCACTTTTCTATTCTTCGCCATTGAAGCGGCGATCATGTCGCTCGCGTTCGAAATGTGCTTGGGAATACCGCTATTCCTTGGATATCTGCTGAGCTCGCTCGTCGTCATACCGCTGGTCACTCACGGCATTACTTTTATCAGCCGCTTTCAATCCTGGACCCAGCCGTTTTGGATCGTCCTGCACCTCGTTCCATTCGCGTTCATCGCCGCCGCCGACCCTGCCTCATTCGAGCGGTGGACGAATTTCTCCGGAATGGCCGGCACTGAAGGCGGCTCATTTAATCTTTTCTTGTTTGGAACAGCAGCGACGGTCGTGTTCTCGCTCATCGCGCAAATAGGCGAGCAAGTCGACTTCCTGCGATTTTTGCCGGCGCGGGAAGGTCGCCGCAGGGCCGGCTGGTGGTTCGCCTATTTGGCGGCAGGTCCCGGCTGGATCGTGCCCGGCATGTTGAAACTGCTCGCAGGCTCCTTCTTGGCATTTCTTGCGGTTGAGCACTTCGTGCCGCTGGCCGCAGCGACCGAACCGACGCAGATGTATCTCGTGGCCTTCGGGTATGTCTTCTCCTCGCCGCAAATGGCATTGGCTTTTACCGGCGCTTTCGTCGTCATCTCCCAGCTCAAAATCAACGTCACCAATGCCTATGCGGGCTCGATCGCCTGGTCGAATTTCTTTTCGCGTTTGACGCATAGCCATCCCGGCCGCGTGGTATGGCTGGTCTTCAACGTCACTATCGCGCTCGTCTTGATGGAGCTCGGCATATTCAAAATGCTCGAGCACGCGCTTGGTCTCTATTCGATAGTGGCGGTGTCCTGGGTCGGTGCGCTGGTTGCCGACCTCACCATCAACAAACCGCTCGGGCTCAGTCCTCCCGGAATCGAATTCCGCCGCGCGCACCTCTACGACATCAACCCGGTCGGTGTCATTGCGATGCTTGCCGCGGTTGCCGCCGGCATTGCCGCGTTTTGCGGCGTGTTCGGTGCCATAGCGCAATCGCTGTCCGCCTTCCTGGCCTTGGCCGTCGCTTTTGTGATGGCGCCGCTGATCGCCTGGGCGACGAGCGGGCGCTACTACGTCGCTCGCGAGCCGCGGCAAAACTGGGGCGGTCAACAGGTGATCTGCTGCTCGATCTGCGAGCATCATTTTGAGACCGAAGACATGGCGCATTGCCCCGCTTATTCCGGGGCGATTTGCTCGCTCTGCTGCTCGCTGGAGACGCGCTGCCGCGATTGTTGCAAGCCGCAAGGCCGCATCTCCAATCAGCTTATCGGCTGGTTCGGGCAAAAGCTGCCCGCGCGCGTCATCTCCCTGCTCGATACTCAAGTCGGCCGTTACCTCGCCGTGCTTGGCGTCTTCGCCGCCGTGATCGGCGCCGTTCTTTGCGTCGTCTATTTGCTGGTGTCCCGCGATATCGACGGACCCCGGGAACTGCTCCGAGAAACGCTGTGGACGGTGTTTTTCATCCTCACCATTATCGCCGGCGTCGTCGCCTGGTTCTTCGTATTGGCACAGGAAAGCCGCCGTGTGGCCGAGGAGGAAACGCGGCGCCAGACCGATTTGTTGATAAACGAAATCGACGCCCACAGACGCACCGACGCCGAGCTGCAAAAAGCCAAGGAGGCGGCGGAAGCGGCCAACAACGCCAAAAGCCGGCATGTCGTGGGACTCAGCCACGAATTGCGTACGCCGCTCAACGCTATCCTTGGCTACGCCCAACTCCTCGAGCGCGATAACGCGATACCGAGGGCGCGAAGGAACGCGATCAAGGTGGTGCGTCGAAGCGCCGAGCATCTCTCTGGCTTGATCGACGGCTTGCTCGACATATCGAAGATCGAAGCCGGCCGCTTTCATCTCAGCCGTAACGAGGTTCAGATCGCCGATTTCCTTGATGAGATCGTAGCGATGTTCCGCCTGCAAGCGACCGCTAAGGGTATCGAGTTTCGCCACGTGCGCACCGGGCGGCTGCCGGCCGCCGTGCAGACCGATGAAAACCGCTTGCGGCAAATCCTGATCAATCTTCTCTCCAACGCGATCAAATTCACCGAGAACGGGCACGTGACGTTTGCCGTCCGCTATCGGCATCAGATCGCCGAATTCACCGTCGAAGACACCGGCATCGGCATTCGTCAGAGCGACCTTGAGCGCATCTTCCAGCCGTTTGAGCGCGCCGACACGGCTGGGTCGCTGGTTACCACCGGAACCGGTCTTGGACTAACGATTACCAGCCTGCTGACCAAGATCATGGGCGGCGACATTGCGGTGAGCAGTGAAGTCGGGAAGGGCAGCACCTTCCGCGTCAAGCTGTTTTTGTCGGAGGTATCGAATCCGCGCACCGCCTCGACCATGGAATATAATGTTCGCGGCTACACCGGGCGGCGTCAGACGGTTATCGTCGTTGACGATTATGAAATACAGCGCAATTTGATCCGCGATTTGTTGGAGCCGCTGGGCTTTATCGTGATCGGCGCGGCTGGCGGACGCGAATGTCTCAATATCGTCGAACACGTCAGCCCTGACATCATTCTCCTCGACATTGCGATGCCGGAAATGGACGGCTGGGAGGTCGCGCAGCGCATTCGCCGGCATCCCGGTAAGCGGATCGCGATCCTCATGCTTTCAGCCAACGCCATCGACCCGCATCACTTGGTGGATGCGGAGCGGCTCTATGACGACACGTTGATGAAGCCAATCGATCTGCGCCAGCTGCTGAAGAAAATCCATGCGCTGGTCGACATCGAATGGATTTACGAAACGCAACCCTCGGCGGGCGAGGGGCCAACGGCCGCGCCGCGAACCGCATCCGCGTTGCCAAACAGTGGCGATCTAGACGAGCTGTTCCGGCTTGGCGAGATCGGTCACGTGACCGGGATTCTCGCCAAGCTCGACCAAATCGATGCGAGCGCTCCGGATTGCCTGGCCTTCACGAACAGAATGCGCCTGTTCGTGAACGCATTCGATTTTAACCGTTATGCGTCCGCATTGCAGCAGGTTCGAGGCGCTCATGCATAAGCGCGAGACGAGAACGCTCGTGCTCGTGGTTGATGATTCCCCCGGAACGTTGCGACTGTTGACCGACGCGCTGGAAGAAGCGGGCATGACCGTGCTCGTGGCGCGCGCCGGCGAGCATGCGTTATCGATCGTGGAAAAAGTCATTCCCGACATGATCCTCATGGACGCGGTCATGCCTGGCACCGACGGCTTTTCGACGTGTCGTAAACTCAAGCAGAACCGTTCGCTCGCCCACGTGCCGGTTATTTTCATGACCGGGCTGAGCGACACCGAACACATTATAGAAGGACTGGAGGCCGGCGGCGTCGATTACGTCACCAAACCGATTGTGCCCGGCGAACTCCTGGCCAGAATTCGCGTTCATCTTTCCAACGCTCGCATAGCGCAAAGCGCCCACATTGCCCTCGATGCGTTCGGGCGTTTTCTGCTGGCCACGAGCCGTGGCGGACATGTGCTTTGGTATACGCCGCAGGCGGCGAAGTTACTCAGAACGGCTTTTATCGATTTCGATCGGGAGAATTACGCTCTGCCGGACGAGGTCCAGCTTTGGCTCGGTCAGTGTGCCGCCGCGCCCGCCGGCGCAGAGCCGGTGCCACTCACCGTCAGTCAACGCAACGCCCCCGCCGGAATGCTGCTGATCTATATCGCACAGATCGGAGCGGACGAATATTTGCTGCGGTTGGTCGAAGGCTCAATCGATGATGGCCGCACATTGCTGAAGCAGAAGCTCGCGGTGACCGAGCGGGAAGCCGAAGTCCTGCTATGGGTCGCTCGCGGAAAATCCAATCGCGATATCGCCGAAATTCTCGACCTCAGCCCACGCACCGTCAACAAGCATCTCGAACAGATTTACGCCAAGCTAGGAGTCGAGAACCGCGCTTCGGCCGCGGCGCTCGCCGTGCGCACCATTGGCGTTCGCTAATATCTCTTTCTATCCCGCGCTTGCGGCGACTCGCATTTTTGCCGCGTGAATCGCAGGGAGAATGCAAGAAAATGGCGCGCCCGAAGAGATTCGAACTCCTGACCCCCAGATTCGTAGTCTGGTGCTCTATCCAGCTGAGCTACGGGCGCGGTTAGATCGCGAAAAACGCGACCCGCGGGGCGACCCGCGGCGCGCGCCATAGCTATAGCCTTGGCTTCGCGTTGGCAAGCAGGCGGGGTCGAAACGCGAGCGGAACAAAATTACCACGCACAGCTATTATTGTTATAAATTTGCGGCCTGATCCGGCCCTTAGAGAAAGCACAGCAAGCCGTGTGGCGACCCCCGCAGCGTATCCGCTATACCGCCGCCGCTGGCCGTGTGCCGTCCGCGGCCGAGGCGGCCGCATCGGTGCTGTTTTCCCCGATCGACATCGGCCCGGTACGACTCGAACAACGCACCTGGGTGCCGGCCATGGTGCCATGGCGCGCGACGGAAGAGGGCGACGCGACCGACGAAGTCATCGACTGGTACGAGCGGTTCGCGCGCGGCATGCCGGGCGCCATTGTGGTCGAGGCCACCGGCATTCGCGACGTGCCAAGCGGGCCATTATTGCGCATCGGTCATGACCGTTTCCTGCCCGGCTTGCGGCGTCTCGTGGAAACAGTGCGGCGCGCGAGCGGCGGCCGCACGCGTCTCTTGGTCCAGCTGATCGACTTTCTGGCCGTGCGCCGCCGGCCGGAGCCGAAAAAATTCTTCGACCGGTTTCTCAGCATCACCGATAGGCACCGCGCGGCTTTGGGCGATCCTCATCTCGCCGACGCTGCGGTGCGCGAGCGCCTAAGCGCCATGAGCGAAGATGAGCTAAAGGGCGTGCTGGCGCCAGAGGAATGGGAAGCGCTGCGCTTCGGTTATCGCGAACGCGTGACTGACGTGCAGCTCCCGCATATCCGCGATCTGCCGAAAACGCTGCCGCGGCTATTTGCCGAAGCCGCGGCGCGCGCCGAGGCCGCAGGTTTCGACGGAGTCGAGCTTCACTACGCCCACGCCTATACCATGGCCTCGTTTCTATCCCGCACCAATACGCGCGCGGACGGCTATGGCGGCCCCTTGGAAAATCGCGGGCGGCTGCCGCTCGAAGTGCTCGCCGCAGTGCGTCGCGCCGTGGGCAAGAATTTCGCCGTCGGCCTTCGTTTTCTCGCCGAAGAATGCATCAGCGGCGGCAGCACGGCCGAGGACGCGACGTTCTTCGGCGCAGCCTTTGCCAGGGCCGGCGCCGATTTTATTTCGCTGTCCCGCGGCGGCAAGTTCGATGACGCCAAGCAACCGGGGGTCGGAGACGCGGTTTATCCTTATACCGGCCCGAGCGGCTACGAGTGCATGCCGCAGTATATTTCCGACGAGCGCGGGCCATTCGGGCGCAACGCCGCGCCGACCGCGGCGGTGCGCCGAGCGGTGCGCGACGCCGGATGCCAGGCGCCGGTGGTGTGTGCCGGCGGCATCCACAACTTCGAAATGGCCGAGGACTATTTGGCGCGCGGCGTTTGCGACATCATCGGGGCGGCGCGCCAATCATTGGCCGATCCCGATTGGTTTTACAAAATCCGTCTCGGCTTGGGCGATCAGGTGCGGGTCTGCGAATACACCAATTATTGCGAAGGCCTCGACCAGAAACACAAGCAGGTCACCTGTAAGCTGTGGGACAAGCTGCCTTCGTTGCCTGGCGAACGGCCCGCGCGTGACGGCAAACGAAGACTCACGGCGCCGGTGTGGCAACCGCCGGAATAGGCGACGCGCGTTACGCCCGCATGACCTGCGCGCCCGGCAAAGCCTCCGGGCTTTCTTCGGCGCGGCCAACCACGCGATTTCGCCCCGCCGATTTGGCGAGATAGAGCCGCCGATCGGCGCATTCGAACAGGCCGTCGTAGTCGGAGGCGTCCTCGGCGCAGGTGGCAAGCCCGATGGAGACAGTGACCAGCGGCGTCCCGGCGTCGGCGTCCATGTGGCTTGCGACATCGCGGCGGATGCGCTCGCCGAGCGTGTGCGCCGCGGCACGGGAAAGGTCCGGCACGATCACCACGAACTCCTCGCCGCCAAAGCGGAACACCGCGTCCTCGACGCCGACCGTACGCATGACAATGCGGGCGATGCGCAGCAGTACGACGTCACCCGCGGTGTGGCCGAAGCGGTCGTTGAAACTTTTGAAGTGGTCGATGTCGAGAATGAGCAGGCTCAATGGCCGCCCGGAAAAGGCCGCCGCGGCGACCCGATTTCGGCCTTCGCGTTCGAGCCGGCCTCGGTCGAGCGCGCCGGTGAGCGCGTCGCGGCCGGAGCGCGCCATCAACTCTTCGTAGCGTTCGCGGTAGGTGAGAAGATCGAACACGTCGCGTACACGCGGCGCCGTCTTGTCGCGCCGGCGCGCGAGCTCGACGTAGCGCAAATACACGGCGCCGAGTACGGCATAGATCGCTACCGCGGCCATCTTCGCGGCCCAGCCGCCGAACAAAACCGACAGCGGCGCGCCGGTGAGATAGTGCAGGCCGCAATAGAACGCGCCCTGGTCGAAGCTCAGGATCAGTGCGCCGGTCACGAAAAGCCGTAACAGCAAGCGCCGGCCCGTCGCCGCACGCAGCTTTTCGTAGAGCAAGATCATCATAATGCAGTCGACGAACAGAATGAGCGTGCCCCACACCATCAGGGCGCCCATCTCGTCGAGGAATCCGAAATCGGCGGCGTGGCCTTCGAGCACGCCGGTGCCGTGCCAGCGCATCAGCGCGGCGAGCGCAAGCAGCAGCACATTACCAAGGAAGAGGCCGTAGATCGGCTGGCGCACCACCACCGCATCTTCGCGGATGTAGACGAGAAGAAGGAGCATCAGCTTGCCGGTGAACAACACTGTCGAGCCCGGCGAGGCGACGATTCCGAATGGCAGCGACACATAAAGAATGCCGGCGAGATAGGTCTCGAGAAAATGCATGACGCCGAGCGCGCAGAAGAACGTGCCGATGCCGAGCCGGGTGCGGGCGCGGAACAGGCCCGAGAGGACGGCGAAATAGACGGCCGCTTCCGCCGCCATCAGCAGCGCGTTGACCGCGGTCGGGCTCAGAATGGATGTTTCGGCGGCGAGGAAGTTCGACATGGCGGGCCCGCGCGGTCGCGCGCCCAACGGCGCGCGACCATCGCCGCCACCCGAAACCAGCCATCGGTTAACGAGTCGGAAACCAATTCGGGTGGGCTTCATCCGCCCCCGCGAAGTGAAACGGAGCGGGGGAGGGGGACCATGCGAGCAAAGCCATGCATGGTGGAGGGGGCGCGCCCCCCCTCGCTCGCTTCGCGAGCTTCGGATGGTCCCCCTCCCCGCTATCGCGGCGCGGGGCGGGAGGGGAGCATTATGCCGCTTCGGCGAGCACGCCGTTGAACTTGAGGCCCTGCTTGCCGGCGGCGATGTCGACTTTTTCGCCGTCCTTGATGCGGCCGGAGAGGATCAATTCCGCGAGCGGATCCTGCACCGACTTTTGGATGACGCGCTTGAGCGGCCGCGCGCCATAGGCCGGGTCCCAACCCTTGTCGGCCAGCCACGTGCGCGCGCTCGGCTCGAGCGCGATGGTGATTTTGCGCTCTTCCAGAAGCTTCGCCAGCCGCTTCATCTGAATGTCGACAATGTGCGCCATCTCCGACTTTTGCAGCCGGTGGAACAGAATGATCTCGTCGATCCGGTTGAGGAATTCCGGCCGGAAGCTTGCTCGCACAATCGCCATCACTTGGTCGCGCACCTTGTCGGTGTCCTCGCCTTCCGGCTGATTGACCAGAAGTTCGGCGCCGAGATTGGAGGTCATCACAATCAGCGTGTTGCGGAAATCGACGGTGTGGCCCTGGCCGTCGGTCAGCCGGCCGTCGTCAAGCACTTGCAGGAGGATGTTGAACACGTCCGGATGTGCCTTTTCGATTTCGTCGAACAGCACCACCTGATAGGGCCGCCGCCGCACCGCTTCGGTAAGTGTGCCGCCTTCTTCGTAACCGACATAGCCGGGCGGCGCACCGATCAAGCGGGCGACCGAATGCCTTTCCATGAACTCGGACATGTCGATGCGCAGCAGCGCGTTTTCGTCGTCGAACAAAAATTCGGCGAGCGCCTTCGTCAGCTCGGTCTTGCCGACGCCGGTCGGCCCCAGAAACATGAACGAGCCGATCGGCCGGTTCGGATCCTGCAAGCCGGCACGCGCTCGGCGCACCGCAGTGGAGACCGCCTTTACCGCGTCGGCCTGGCCGACCACGCGTTTGCCGATTTGCTCCTCCATGCGCAGGAGCTTTTCCTTTTCGCCTTCGAGCATGCGATCGACCGGAATGCCGGTCCAGCGCGAGACCACTTGCGCGATGTGATTGGCGGTGACCGCCTCTTCAGCGAGGACGCCGCCACTGCTCGCGGCGGCTTCGACGTCTTTCAGTTTCTTCTCGATTGCGGGAATGACACTGTACTGCAACTCGCCAGCGCGCTGATAATCGCCGCGCCCCGGACGAACAGCCTCGGCGAGATCATTTTTGGCTTTGTCCAACTGCTTTTGCAACTCGGCCGCGGAGTTGAGCTTTTCCTTCTCCGATTTCCATCGCGCGGTCAGATCCGCCGACTGCTTTTCGAGCGCCACGAGCTCGGTTTCGAGACCGCCGAGGCGCGAGCGCGAACCCGGATCGCTTTCCTTCTTCAAAGCTTCCTGCTCGATCTTGAGCCGGACGATTTCGCGGTCGAGATTGTCGAGCTCTTCGGGTTTGGAATCGACCTGCATGCGCAGCCGCGCGGCGGCCTCGTCGATCAGGTCGATCGCCTTGTCGGGCAGGAAACGATCGGTGATGTAGCGGTTCGACATCGTGGCGGCTGCGACGATCGCGCCGTCGGTGATGCGCACGCCGTGGTGCGCTTCATACTTGTCCTTCAAGCCGCGCAGAATGGAGATGGTGTCCTCGACGCTCGGCTCGTTGACAAAGATCGGCTGGAAGCGGCGCGCCAGCGCGGCGTCCTTTTCCACGTGCTTCTTGTATTCGTCGAGCGTGGTGGCGCCGATGCAGTGCAATTCGCCGCGGGCGAGCGCGGGCTTGAGCAGGTTCGACGCATCCATGGCGCCGTCGGCCTTGCCGGCGCCGATGATGGTGTGCATTTCGTCGATAAACAGAATGTAGGCGCCGGCGGAAGACGTAACTTCCTGCAGCACCCCCTTGAGCCTTTCCTCGAATTCGCCGCGATATTTGGCGCCGGCGATCATCGCGCCCATGTCGAGCGCGAGGAGCTTTTTGTCTGCCAGGCTTTCGGGCACGTCGCCGTTGATAATGCGCAGCGCCAAGCCTTCGACGATCGCGGTCTTGCCGACGCCGGGTTCGCCGATCAGCACCGGGTTGTTCTTGGTGCGCCGCGACAGCACCTGAATGGTGCGGCGGATTTCCTCGTCGCGGCCGATCACCGGGTCGAGCTTGCCGTCGCGGGCCGCCTGGGTGAGGTCGCGCGCGTATTTCTTCAGCGCGTCGTAGGCGTTTTCCGCCGAAGCCGAATCGGCGGTGCGGCCCTTGCGCAAAGCCTCAATGGCGGCGTTGAGATTTTGCGGTGTGACGCCTGCTTGCGCGAGGATTTTTCCGGCTTCGCCGTTTTTTTCCAGCGCCAGCGCAAGGAGCAAGCGCTCGACGGTGACGAAGCTGTCGCCAGCCTTTTCACCGGCCTTCTCGGCGGTCTCGAACACCCGCGCCAAGGCCGGGTCGAGATAGACCTGACCGGCGCCGCCGCCGGAGACTTTCGGACGTTTGGCAAGCGCCGCGTCGACGGCCGCCAAAGCCTGACGCGAATTGCCTCCGGAACGGTCGATCAGCCCTGCCGCCAACCCTTCTGGGTCGTCGAGCAGCACCTTAAGCAAGTGCTCGGGCGCAAATTGCTGATGTCCCTCGCGGGTCGCGAGCGACTGGGCAGATTGGATAAAACCGCGGCTGCGGTCGGTATACTTATCGAAATTCATAGCGTTGCCCTCGGCCTATTCCGAACGCCCTTACGGCGCGAGCGGAACATCGTCATGGGGAAATTTGACTTTAACCCGGCGCCGCCGACCCGGAAAAGGCCGGCCAACCCTCGGGCGGGCGGACCCTGTAAGGCATCCGCCTCCAGGAAATATGGGGATTGGGAGCGCTGGCGGAAGGGCGCCGCGAATGGAGCGAATGCAAAATCTTCAAGCCGGGAACGCCGGTGGTGCCGAAGAGGCTGCTAGGCCAGTAACCCTTGCGGTAAGGCGCCCTTAACGGTGATGGCCGTAACTTTCGGACCGCCCGGCACGGGCAGGGAGAGGATCATGGCCGAACGCCGCGTCGCCCCGAGGCAGAAGAGTTTTCTGCGCGGCTGCATCTATTTCAACAACCGGCGCAGCGTGCTCGATTGTCTGGTTCGCGATCTGACCGACGATGGGGCGCGGATCATTTTCTCGCACGCCGTGAACGTGCCCGACATTGTCGAACTTTACATTCCGCAGAAGGAGCAGACGCTACGCGCTCATGTGAAATGGCGCCGCGGCGATGACGTCGGTCTCGATTTTACTAACCGCGAAACCGCCGCGTCTCCCGAAGAGGCCGAACTCGCCAAACGGGTCGCGCAACTTGAAGCCGAAGTCTTAGCGCTCAAGAAAACGGTGCGCCAGATCAAGCGCGAGCTTCCGAACGCAAACGACGCCGAGGTCGCTTAGCAGCGGCACTGGCGGAGCGACCTACGCCCAGGCGCGGTGTGACGGGAAGGCTTTCAGCCGAACATCCGCTCGCCCTGCAGATCAATCATCTGCCTCGCCTTGCCGAGCGTGAAGGTCACGGCGTCTTCGTAAGTCGCGAAGGCGTCGGCGCGAACGAAACGATGCTCCTTGAGCGCGCCCGCTAGTTCCCGCTCGATGCTGCCGGCGGTCTGATATTGACCTTCGTGCCTGAACGGCGCGGCGCGGATGACGAAGCCCTTATATTCGACGGGCTCGGGGGCGTTTTCGCCGGCCCCGCCGCCGCGGTGGCCGCCGCCGAACAGAGCGCTTAGAAACGACATGGGTCGTCACTCCCTATAAATTCGCGACCGCGCCAGGACTATAGCATTCTTTCTGCTCGGTTCGCGGCGATGACGCGGCCAGCGATGCGCACCGCGTCGGCTATCCGGCACGCCTCCGCCGTGGTCTACTCGCCGGCGCATGAAGTTCGATGGAGTGTCATGAATGCCGAAAGCCTTGTGGATAGTTTTCTATCACTCGATCTCCGATCCGAAAAAGCTGGAGGCCTACGCAAAGCTCGCACCCGCGGCTACTACACCCTTCGGCTCGCGTTATCTTGCCCGCGGTACGGCGGCCGCCGTCTTTGAATCCGGGTTGAAGGATCGTGTGGTGGTCACCGAATTTCCGAGCGTCGAACAGGCCGTCGCCG
>Ga0302324_100009586_pt1 | contig 20198 bp, 12 predicted proteins | sample Palsa_T0_1_FD_201949 | JGI IMG/M metagenome (GOLD analysis project Ga0302324, IMG submission 201949) | Peat permafrost microbial communities from Stordalen Mire near Abisko, Sweden - Palsa_T0_1 | ecosystem: Environmental > Terrestrial > Soil > Palsa > Peat permafrost | place: Sweden: Abisko...
CAGATTACCGCTGCAAACCAGCGAGGAAGATGCGATATTCATGTGCATGACGGAGCGGGTGTTCGATGCAATTGGTCAAGGAGAAATCCAATCACTCGGCCTGGATCAACATGTGGTGATTGAGTCGATCGTCGAAAGACTGCACGCGTTGCTTGAGTGAGGGTTCTGAAACTTCGTATCTCGTATATTTCAGGGATTTAGAGTGCTTTTGATTACCTTGCTTAGCCGTCAACGGGCATGGAGTCAGGAGGTTGCGTTCATTTGCCGCTCTGTCACGGCAGCGCCATTCGACGCTACACGGCCAGGTAACCACTGAAAGGAATTACGAGTAAATTCGAGACGTTGCAGGCCCTCGCAGTTACGCGAATTTACTGACGCACAAAATGATCACTTGACAGGATGATCTCTATCTACTGCTTCGTGAACGATCAAGCCTGCATAGCGCGAGAACAAAAAAACAGCCGTGAAACTCGGGGCGCCGCCTCCATGGACCACGACGAACGGTATCACGATCAAATGGTCAATCGGTGGACATCGCTGCGAAGTGACGTGTGGGATCGTAAATATCAGCTCGGTCGGCGGAAAGATTGGAAAGCCATTTATGAACGGATATGTGATTTTGGCCATCGAGAAGCGCCTTATCAATGGGTGCCGAATCGCGCTGCTGTTCGAGCCGCATTCAGAAGACTTCGCGACTCTCCCACTCTTGTGGAACGTAGGCGGCATCTGCTTTGAAGATCAGAAAGTGTCCAGTCTTCTTCGCCGCCAGCTTGGAGATGACACCTGGCTCGAATCCTGGTGCGACGATGGCGTCAGCGACAATTCGACTAACGAAAGCGGCCATGTCATGATCGACTGCGTCTGACATGACGACCATCTCTAAACGCTCGAACACATCGTTGATATACCACTCAGTATCTTGGCCTCCAATCGGTCATCCGTTCTTTCAAGCAATACGGCCAATCGAGATGTAGACTAAGCATATTGGAGAAGGGGATCCGGTCTCGGTCGCTGGGTTGAATGCGCTTTTGCTCTGAGAAACAAAGTGCCACTAAAACTGCCACTCGTGTTTTTCGACTTTCTCAAGTCGTTGAATCTTGAGACGATAGAGGGCAGACGCACCAGACTTAGGAGCTAGCGCCGCAAGGCTTAGGGGTTCAAGTCCCCTCTTCCGCACCAAAGAGCCCCAAGCCATCCGACCAGAGCCCGTTTACTCAGGAGACCTCTGTTTGAGTGGGCCAAGCGACGTTACGCTGTTCCAGGAACAGTCCCTTGGGGGTTAAAGCCGTGCCCTTTCAAAGCAACATGCATTTGACTTGATAAGAGGCTACCGCGAGGTTTGATATTGTTGTACGTTGGCCAGCGGGGTGTTTATGAAGGGGATGGTTTCAGCGGCAAAGACCGCCCATCGTTCGGGTATTGGGTTGTTTCGGGTTTATCTGTTGGTGTTTGCCGGGCTGGGGTTTGCGGCGCAATCGGCGTTTGGGGTTAGCTGTCCGGTGGTGAAGCACAATGCGCCCAGCGAGGCCGACAAGGCGGTGCTGGCGGCCGATTATTCCAAGGCCGAGAGCCTTTACCGCGCCGATCTGACGGCGCACCCGGGGGATGTGGACGCAACCGCAGGGTTGGTGCGCACGCTGTTGCGCGAGCAGAAAGTGCTGGATGCCGATGAGGCGGTAACGACCGCCATGGAAGCGGCAGAGACCGCGAAGACCGCTGCGGATGCGGGTCCGAAATCGGCGGCGCTGCTTACGCTGCATGGCGAAGTTTTGTTTCGCCAGGGACAGCCATGGGACGTGGAGAAGGTGGTTCTCGACTCGTACAAGCTTGACCCGTGCAACCCGCGCACACGGCTGCTGTTTGCGCGCTTTTCCGAGGTCAACTCAAAGCACGCAACGGCTCGTCAGCAGATTCTGCTTGCGCACCAGTTCGATCCCGCGGACCCGGAGATTCGCGAGGCCTGGATTCAGACATTGCCTTTGGCGCAGCGGGTTACGGAGATGGGGGACTATCTGAGCGCTCCATCGGGCGACGACGCGGAAGCTATCCGCCAGATGAAGAGCGATCTGGACCGCTGGAAGAAGCAGGTGGGCGAACCGCCGCGGGCCTGCAAGCTCACCTCCGCCGCAACGTCCGCGGATATTCCGTTCATCAAGCTCATAGGCTGGATGGGGCATACGCGCGCCTCCGGTCTTGAAATGGGGTTGAACTCAACCACCGCGCGCTTGCAGTTAGGCGCAGGCGAAGGCGGGCTTACCGTCTATCGTCCCGTGGCGGAACGCGCCGGACTCAAGCGCCTGACGCCGTCAGAGCCGGGGCCGTTTCCCGGCGCAAAACCCACGTACACGGCTTACGCCGATTCCATCAAGGTGGGAGGGCTTGAATTTCACGACTGCACAATCAAGGTCATCGACGCATCCAGCCCGGACGACGATGGAGACGGCCTGATCGGGATTGACGTCTTCTCGGACTTCCTGCTCACCGTGGACTACCCGATGCGCAAGCTGCAACTGGCGCCTCTGCCGGTACGCCCGCAACAGGGCACAGCGCCCACGCCCAGCCTGCAGACAGATCGCACGCAGGACTCGGAGTTGGCCGGCGCGCAACCTACCGATCGTTATATTGCGCCGGAAATGAAGGACTACACGCAGATATACCGGGCCGGAAAGAGCCTGATCCTGCCTGCGGGGTTGACCGGCGAAAAGGCCAAAGACCCGAGCGCGGCGGCCGTCAAGCTTTTTATCCTGAACCTTGGCGCGATGGAGACAAATGTCTCTTTCGGCGTGGCCATGGACGTTTCAAAAGTCCAGGAGAAGAATTTGCCCGGTGGCGGCAAGATTAAAATCGCGGACGAAATTATCTACAACTTCGCCCACATGTCCCAGAAGGTGAATGGCGTTGTTACTGCGGACACCTCCGCGGAATCGAAGGACGTGGGCATGGAAATATCGGGCGACTTCGGCGCCAATACCTTCAAGTTGCTGATCATGCACATTGACTACCGCGACGGGCTGGTTAAGTTCGAATACATACCGAATCGCGGTTACCAATTCGAGTAGACCTTGCGTTCCACGTTTGAGCGCCTTCGTCGATTCAGGAGGCAGGCCGTGCCTTATGCTTGAATCACGAGGGTCTTGGTGACGGATTCGGCTTTGTACGAACGGATGTTGGCTGTGGCGCTTGAAGAAGCGCGGCTGGGTTTCGATGAAGGCGGAATTCCCATTGGAGCGGCCTTGTTCCGGCGCTCGGGAGAACTGCTCAGTCGCGGCCGAAACCGGCGGGTGCAGCAGGGCGACCCCAGCGTCCACGGCGAGACAGACGCCTTCCGGCGGGCCGGCCGGCAGAAAAGCTATCGCGACCTGGTGATGGTGACCACGCTTGCGCCGTGCTGGTATTGCAGCGGCCTGGTGCGCCAGTTTCGAATTGGGACGCTGGTGGTGGGTGAGAGCCGCAACTTTGCCGGGGGCCTCGACTGGCTGCGCGAAAACGGCATCGAGGTCATCGATCTCGACAGTGCGGAGTGCCGTGTATTGCTCGAAGGCTATATCGCGGCCCATCCTGAAGTGTGGCATGAGGATATTGGGGAAGGTTGATAGAGCAGGGAACAGGGATTAGGGAACAGGGAATAGGAGACTGGCAGTGCCTCAAATGCTGCGCCAATCTAAGCGAGGAATTGTGCCGGTGTCATGATAGGAATGCCGCGCCATGGATGCAACACCAACAAGTCATCGTCGCTGCTGACCACGACGTTTGCCCCGGCTACCTGCGCCAACGCGAGAAACTGGTTGTCTCTGGGGTCGCGGCATGGAGGGTCGACGGCCGCGAGGTCAGTGTCCCGCACATCGAACAGGTGAACACTCCGCCGGATCAGAGCGACAAAGGAGCGGCGCGATTCTGGATCGAGATAACGATCGAACTTTTTGCGTTCCAGAACCAATGCCAATTCGTCCAACGTTCCCAAACTGGCGCAAATATCACAGGTACCCATCGCCTTCAACAACGCTTGTTCGGGTATCGATCCGGTGCGGAGAGCTGCGCTCACCAGTGTGCTTGTGTCCAGAACGACCCGTCGAGGTCGGTTCATCTGGCGTCATGCACCATGCGGTTCACATCTTGATCGGTCAATGCCGCTGCTGCTGCCGCCTGCGCTGGGTTGCTGCGCTGCAAGACCTTTTCCCTCCAGGCCTCCAGGTCGGCCAACGCACTGCTGCGTTTGCGGCGTGAATCCAGCAGTTCCTCCATGTCCTGGGGCGATACGACAAAGGCTGTTGGGCGCCCATGACGGGTAATGGCCACGGCCTCTCGCTGCGCTGTGTCGAGCAGTTTCCCAAAACTGTTTTGGGCTTCCACGGAAGTCATGACCACCATCGCTTGTCTCCCTAAATCAGCTAATATAGACAATATAGCTATTATAGCCATAATTCAAGGACGAGTTGACATAGCAGCCTGGAATCATTGCCGAAGCGGATTACCATCGACAGCCCACGCAGAAAGGGCGTCCGCGAGATTAGTACGCCCTTTATGCATCGTTGCTGTTGAACCGGATTAGAAGTTGAGCCGCAGGGACATCTGGATCTGGCGCGGGCTGCCGATGGTGTGGGTGACGATGCCCAGGCCTCCGGGGCAGCTATAGAAGTTGTCGGCCGCTGCCGATGTGCCGCAACCGGTGGGCAGCACGGGTGTGCCTGAAGCGGGGAAAGAGTTGTAGTACGCGTTCTGCGAGACCTCGTTGCCGGGAACATCCAGGCTTGTGGTGTTGGTGAGGTTGTAGACATCGAACGTGTACTTCAGGCTGTAGCGGTCGTTGATGGGAAGGTCTTTGACCAGCGAGGCGTCGGCGCGTTTCTGGAAAGATTGGCGGAAGATATTGCGCTGGCCGGTGGTGAATCCGGTTTCGAAGGGATCGGTGGAGGGGATGGCCCCGCCCAGGCCGCCCGCCGCGAGCAGCGGAAGCGTGAAGCAGGCGGCATTCAATGCAGGCTTGCCGCCGGCCGGAGTCCATGCGCCTGAAGACTTGGTGAGGGCGCTTTTTGCCGAGCATCCACTTGCCAGAGGCACGATGGGGTTGGTGATGCCGTCATAGGTGGAGTAGTAAATGCTGCCGATGGCGCCGGAGAAGTCAATGATGCTGTAGGGCTGTCCGCTTTGCAGAACAGCGAGACCCACCAGCGACCATCCGTCAACGATTTTTCCGGTGAGGGTGTGCTCGTTGGCGAGTTTGGGAAGCTGGAACACGTAGTTGACGCTGATTACGTGGGTGCGGTCAAAATCCGAGGACCCATAACCGCTGCGCAGGTTGAGAGCGTTGTTGCCGTTATAGAACAGGCCCAGCCCGCTTTGTTCATCGAGAGCGTGTGACCAGGTGTAGGACACACCTGCCTGTATGCCATGGCTGATGCGCTTTTCGACGTGGGCCTGGAGCGCGTTGTAGGCGTCCACACCGGCAGCTTTGTAGTCGATGGATTCGGCCGCGTAGCCGATGTAGGGAACGCGCAGATCGCCGTTGCCGCCCTCGTCATTGGCCTGGTAACAGGTGCCGTCGGGGAGGGTGAGCGGCCCGTAGACTCCGGCTCCATAGCAACTGTTCTCGGCTTCGACCGTATAGCCGTAGCTGTAGCTCTGCTTGTAGGGGCCGCCAGCCAGGGTCGGCTTGGCGGCGGTAGCGATGACAGGTTGGTTGAAGGGCACCGGGATCACCTGATGGCGGCCCACGTTGCCAACGTAGCCCAGTTCAATTGCCAGATCGGGCCGTGGCTGCCATTGGATGTCCAGCGTGTAATTGATGGTGTATGGCAGTTTGTTCTTGCGATCGTAAACACCGAGGGAGATGGGCTGGCCGTTGTTGATTACTCCGGGAGCGCCGTCGTCATAGTTGATGATGCTGTAGGCGTTGGGAAGGTAATTGCTGAGATCGGACGACTTGGGACTGGAAGGCGCAGCATGTTGCAGGACCGTGCCGTAGGGATTTGATAGATTGCCGGTTTCGGCAGTTGGCGGTCCGGTGGGCGGATTGAAGCCTCCGTTTCCGCCACATGTGGGGATGTAGTACTCATAGAGCGACTGCGAGGCTGTGGGGCAGATTGAAGTGTTGACGAATGGAAGCTGCTGGTTGACGCCGAAGGGACCGCCGGGAACGGTGCCGATGGCGTACCCGGGCGAGAAGTAACTGAACAGCTCGCCTCGATCGTAGTACATGCCCGCGCCGGTACGGATGACGATCGAATTGTGATCTCTGCCAGGAGCCCAGGCAGCGCCTACTCGTGGACCAACGCCCCACTGACGGCCGGTCAGCGTGGTGTTGCTGACGCCCTTGGTCCCGTTGGCGTTGTTGCCGGCGATAACCAGGCCAGGGTTGGTGATGGTGTCTGAGCCGACGCTGTAGCTATACAGGCTGGGATCGAAGTTGAAGATGCGTCCGTATTTCTCTGTCAGTCCGCCGTCCCAATCGTAGCGAACGCCCGCGGTCAACGATAGGCTCGGCGCAATCTGCCACTTGTCTTGCACGTAGGTGCCGAGCTGATTGGCGCGGTAGTAGCGGTTGGCGTTGCCTTGCAGGAACGACGTGACATAGAAGCCGGTCGATGAACTGCCCGGCGTGACGAAACCCTGAATCATCTGGCTGAAGTCATCGGTCGCGATGGTGCCCGTGCCGGTGCGCTTGTCGACGGTGTTCAGCTGCGTGTAGGTATAAGTACCGCCAAAGCTGAGGGTGTGCTTGCCGAGCATCCAGATGGCATCTCCGCGCGGGGCCAGGCGGTTCTGAAACATGCCGGTGTTGGATGCCTGCCCTTCCGCGTTGGGGCCAAAGTTCAGATACACGGGGCTCACGCCGCCGGGCTGATTGTTTCCCAGTATGTTGTAGATGGAGACGCCGGGAAAGTAATTCGATCCGAACATGTTGATGGAACCAGTGCCGGCCGAGCCGCCGGGAATTGAACCTGGGCCGAAGGGCTGCTCGTTGTCTGCCCAATCTTTCTCGCGCAAGATTCCGAGTGTCTGGGTGGTGCTGAGGTTGGACTTCAGAATCAGTGTGTTGGTGATGGATGCCACCTGCGCGCCGGAGTCCAGATGCTCGGCGAAGCCGGGAACGCTGGAATAGGAGAACGGCGCAACAGTGGGATCGTGCTGGTAGAAGTACTTCAGCGCGACGGTGTCCTTGGGGCTGGCATTGTAGTCGACGTCCGCAACGGCCAGATCGCCGGTAAACCGGCCTGTGCCAGGGATGAACGCATCGTCGATATGCGCGGTGGTGGGCAGCGCACCATTGAGCCCGTCATTGGGAATCAGCCACTTGCCGGGCTGGCCTGGAAGCGACGGCGAATTGAACAGGATCAGGGCGAGAGGATCGACGTTGGCAGCGGTGAGGGTGGTGCCAAACGAACTGTTGGTGACGCTTGCCAGAGTTCCGGCAGAGCGGTCGTCGGTCAATCCCACGGGAACGTCAAGGAATGAGTCGCCCAGTTCCGCGTCAGAGACGTGCAGATGCTGATAGGCGGCAAAGAAGAAGAGCTTGTCTTTGATAATGGGACCGCCCAGCGTGCCGCCGGCAACGTAGCGGTGCAACGCCGGAACCTTGTCATACGACGGGACGTCCGGATCCTGGTTGTAGAAGAACGGAGCGGCGTTGATCCAGTTGGTGCCGCGGTGGACGTAGGCCTGGCCGTGCAGGACATTGGTGCCGGAGGCGGTGCTGAGATCGATGTGAGCTCCGGATGTTGAGCCTTGCTGCGCGTCATACATCGACGCATTGACGCGCACTTCCGAAATGGTCTCGGGCGCAGGCGTGGGAATGGCGTTGCCGATGGTCAGGTAGACGGAGGCCGCGGATTGGATCACCCCGCCGCCGCCGCCGGGACTGGTCTGTGCGCCGGTCGAGTTGATGACGCGCGCCGAGGCCACCTGGCTGGTGCTTTTGCCGTTAAATAAGTTGCTGGCGTCAACGCCATTGAGCAGGAATGAATTCGAAGTATCGCGTTGGCCATTGGCCCAGATGGGAGCGTTGCCGAGGCCGGAGTTTGCGCCGGTTCCGCCGCCCAACTCGGCGCTGACCCCGGCAGATTGCGTTGCGAGGCCGGTGAAGCTTCCCGTGGCCAGCGGCACAGATTCGATCTGCGCTGTATCCATCACGTAGCCGTTCGTGGTGTCAACGGCATTCATCAGCGGCGAGGCCGCAACTTCCACGGTGGTGGTGGTCTGGCCGACCTTGAGCGAGGCGCTCACAGTCGCCGTGCGATCCGCCTGCACTGTGATGTGCTGCGTCTTCTGCACGTCGAAACCGTCCGCCGTGTATGTCAGCGTATAGGTGCCGATGGGAAGGTTTACAAACGAGTAAGTTCCCGACCCGTTGGTCTTGACCGAGCGCGTGAGCGCTGTGTTCTCGTCGACAACTGTTACCGTTGCGTTGGGAATCACTCCGCCGGACGAATCGGAAACTTCGCCTGTAATGCCGCCAAGAGTCTGCTGTGCCAGAACAGCACTACAGCACAGCGCAACGACTGCCACAAATGCCAGCAGCCGCGGAATCAGAGGGGAAACACTACGCATGGTAAATCTCACGTTACACGGCCTCGAAAATAGAGATTTCCCCAGCGGTCTCGGTGGAGGAGGGCGAGAAGCTCTGGGGTGAGTGAAATTCCTGGTGCTCTTGGGTTAATCCCAAAAAGAGAAGGGAAAGGTAGCGATACGAGTGGATCTCGTTTGTCGGACTAGCCAACTTGCGTTGCGGATTGGCAATAGGATACCTGTTGGAGCACAGAACTCAAGAGGAATTTAGGCTGATCTTTATATGATCTTTATGGGCTTCCGCATGGTTCCTGGTCGCTATGTATGCAAAAAAACAGGGCCAGATTCAAGGCGAGGCAAAATGCGAAGGTTCGGGCCGGTGAAAAGGCGAGCAGTTTTCTGGGAGACACTCTGCGCTCACTCTCGCCGTCCACTATGCGGCGTAACTCAGCCGGCCAGAGGCGACGCTTTTTTCCGTCTCAGCGCATACCAGGCGAGCCCGGCGGCAATGTAACCCAGATAAATCCACGGAATTCGGGCGTGGATTGCGTCCGTTGCGGAGCGCAGGTCAAAGATGACAATCAAGATCATGACGACCACGGTGACAATGCTCAAGCCCGCGACCCAGTGGGAATGCTGGCCCAGGGCGCGGCGCGCAAAGGGCAACGCCACGGCAACGAGGGCATATGCCGTGAGAAAGCCGAATACCGACAGCGAACCGAGCCAGTCGTACATGTCGGACCCTTGCACTCCGCGCATCGCCAACGCTGCCGTGGCCGCAAGCATAAGGCCTGTTGAAAGGGCAATCGCCGTGCCTGGCGTGCCGTGCTTGCGGCTGGTGCGTTCTAGCACTCTAGGCAGCAGGCCGCCGTGCGCCATGCGCAGCAGAACGCGAGCCGCGGCCGTGGTGCAAGCCAGCACACAGGCAAACATGCTGACCGCTGCGCCAAAGTCGATGGCAATCCCCAACGGCGAGATGCCCGCCTTGGCGGCAAGCAAATGCAGCGGGCTGGTGGAAGTGCTGAGCTGCGAGGACTCGCCGCGGAATCCCAGCACCTCGCTGTAGCAACAGAGCATAAAAAACACGCCGGCCAGAATTGCGCACTGCAGCACTGCGCGCGGAATGGTCCTGAGGGGCTCGCGGGCTTCGCCACCCAGCGTGGTGGCGGCCTCAAACCCGACAAAGCTGAACATCGAAAGCACCAGCGCCGGACCCAGCGCAGAGATTGAGACGCCTTTGAGCTTGAACTGGTCCAGGTCGAATTGAAATCCGAAGCGAAAGACGAGGACCGCGAGCACAACCAGGATGAGGCTGACGGAGACCACTTCAATCCAAAGCATCAACTCCGCCGAGAGCTTGACGTCGCTGTAGGCGATCAAGCCTGCCACGCCGCAGACCACTGCCAGTGTGAGCAGCGCGGGCGGCGTCCAGTGGAAGAATTGTTGAGACAGCACGCCCGTATAGTAAAGTGCCCCTCCGGCCACGGAAGCGCCAGTGGCAATGTAGGCCAGCAGCAGCGCCCAGGCGGCGACGACTCCGAAGGCGGGCGGCAAGGTGTCAGCGGCGTAGGTGTAGAGCGAACCTGGCGAGGCCGAGAGACGCGCAAAGCGGCTGACGCAAAAGCCTACCAACAGCGTTGCCGCGGTGGCCAACAGATAAACAAACCAGGTTGCATTGCCTGCCAGCGCGAAGACCAGCGGAATGGTGAGAGACGGCGAAGTGGAGGGCGCCATGGCCGAGACGGATTGGGCCAGCGTCTCAAGCGGACCCAGCACGCCGGCATGGAGTCCGTAGTTTTCCGAGTTGCCGCCCCGTGCGGACACTTCTCCTATCGTCTGGCTCGACACCGTCGCACCTCTCGCTGCTTGGCCTGAGAGCGTACGGCCAATCCGATCGATTGTTTTCCGGTTGCTCTAGTCTTATGCCAGGGCGGGGCTGCGGTCAAGGTGAAGGCGAAAGGAATTCGATTATTCACGTCCGCCCTTTGTCCGTTTAATCCTTCACTTCCCTCGAGCGCTTGAGCAATTGCTCCATTGTGCTGGGAGGATTGCCGGCCTTCAGCAGGTCGCTGAACACTCGATAGGGATCGGTCTTCGAACCGGCCTTGCGCATGGTCAACTCATCGCTCATCCACGCGTAGACAATGACTTTGTGAGTGATTGAGAAGCGGTAGAACAGCCGAAATCGCTGATGAAACTTGGCCCGGAACCAATGCCGGTTGTCGGGACCCAGGGTATTGCCTTGCCTGAATTCAGAGGCATTCGGATCTCTCGGAATGATCTCGAAGATCAGTCGTTTGATGGCGGCCAGCATTTTCGCGGCGGGCTGGTCTTTATAGTGAACTGGCTGCTTCGAGGCGAGGACTTCAACCCGATCTTCCAACGTCTGAAGCTGTTGATCGAACAGCTGGTACGCGTACAGCCTCCAGCCATTGACGATCATTTAGAGAATCGCTTCTCTGCCGAGATCTTCGTTGAGATCGACCGCAATCCCTTTTGTCAATCGTGCGATTCGTCTCTTGCGGGCCGTACTCAGCGGTTGGATTTTATGCGGAGACTGCGCCATGTCCTGCGCCAGAAATGCGAGAAAGGAGGCCACCACGGGATCGGCATTTACGCGACCTTCGGGCTCCGCCATGACAAGCATTCTGCCTGGGGCAATGATTTGAGCGCGGACTTCGCCATTGAACTCCGGATGGCTTTTGAATAAGGCGCCCTCGAAACGGAACCCCAAAGAATTCCCGGTTCGGGTTTGCTTGCCCCGGTATTCGGTCTCTGCGATCGTCTCGCGGCCGGTGCGCAAGGACTTTTTACGGTTCGGCATTGGCACGGGTGCACCTCACAACCATGTTAGCACAATTGTAAGCACATTAAAGCCCCTTGGGACCCGGCTGCCGCGGCGCGACTTCATTTGCTCCCCACGCGCGGCTTGATCAGGTCATCCAGATAGTCCGGCTTTTGTTCGTCGCGAACCAAGTGCGGATAACGCGGACCGCCGTTGAAATGAATTGTCGAGGTGTTGATGTAGTCGTCACTCACGACCAGTAGCGTGATGGGCTGCGAGGAATCCTTGGCGGCTTTGATGGCGTCTTCAAGCAAATCGTGGGTGTAGACGCGGCCGTTGACGCCAATGATTTTCATGCCCGATGAGATGCCCGCTTCGAACGCGGGGCTGCCAACGATGGAGTCGTTAACGGAACCATCGCCTCCGAGTTGCAGGCCGATGGAATAGGCATCGGTCGGAGTACCGCGGCGTCCGCTCAACTTCGCCGGCTCACCGCTGAACGTGACCTTCCAGCCGCCGTTTTCGATGCCGCCAGTGGGTGCTTCCGGAGCAATGGAATCGAGGCGTGTGTGAAGGAAGGTGGCCCAGTCAAAGGGCGCGATCGCGTTGAGGGCGGCGACCAGCTCGTCGAATGTGTAGGTCTTTACTTCTGGGCCATTGTTGGGTCCGCCGTGGAACGCCTGGCAGAAGTCGTCGATAGATTTCTGACCGTGGGATTCGCGATGAAGGATGGTGGCGACTTCAAGCCAGAGCAGGTCGCCTTCGTCGTAGTAGTCGCCACCGCGGCGCCAGTTGAGCCAGCCTCTGCCGCCGCCGCCCGGGCCTCCGCCAGTGTTCAGGCCCGCCGCGGTGTCGAGCAACGACCGCCAGGTGCGTCCCGGTCTTCCGGGCCCCAGCGAGGCAGCGATGCTGGCCAGGTATTCGTGGTATTCGTCCGCGGTCCAGAGGCCGCTGCGCGCGGCGAGCAGGGGGCCAAGATAATCTGTGAGCCCCTCGTACCCCCACAGCAGATCGTCCTCCATCGGCGCCTGGTAGTACGGCACCGTAAGGTCGGCGGGGCGGCGGAACTTGCCGTTCCAGGAGTGGACGAACTCATGGGCCAGCAGGCCGCCGAGCGACATGCCCGCGCCGGGGGAGATCAATGTGCGCTCCGGCAGACGGCTGTCGTTGGACTCGTGGTGCTCAAGGCCGAAGTGGGCGACGTGATCGCTCAACGTGAGCAGGAAATGGTAGTCGCGATAGTGGCGCGCGCCAAACAGCTTGCCCGATTCAGCCACCAGGTTGGTCAACTGCTTCTGGTTCTCGGGGCTCAGCTTGAGCGCGATTTCGCTGTCGGCCACCAGATCCAATTCATGGTGAATTGGCTCGCCGGCGGGGGTAATATCGATGGCCCGATAAAATTCGCCGGCGATGACGGGCGAGTCTACCAACAGATCGAGCGAGATGGGCTTGAAGTTGATCTGGTTGCCGGATTGAGAATCGATGGGTAGCGGAGTGCCGAACTTCCAGCCATCGGGCAGAATCAGTTTGGCCTCGTAACTCAATTGCTGGGCGGGGACGCCGGCGGGATAAAGGACGACATCATTCCATTCGAGAACCGTCAGCGTGTCAGTGGATGAGAATCCGTCAGGCTCGATGAAGCCGAAGTTGGCATTGAGTTCAGTTACGCCGTCGGGCACATCGACATGGAAGGTGAAAACATCGAGCGTATCGCGCTTCCATGGGATCGTCTTGCCCCCAGCCACGAATTTCAGGCCGGTGACACTGTTGATGGGGCCGTCCGGGCCGTGCTCTCCGGGTATCCACTTGGGGTAGTAGAGCGTGAGCGGGCCCGCCTTCACCGGAATCACTTCGTGAATATGCAGATATTTCTGACGTGTCGTCGTGGCATCGACGGTGAGCGAGATGGTTTCAGCGGCAAGTGCTATCGAGGCGGTGAAAACCAAAAGTGCGGCGAGTGACAGGAGCGAACTTAGGCGGTAGCGATGCATGCAAATACTCCTTTAGCGACAGGGGAAATCCTATCAGAACGTGATACAGCCGACAGATGATACAGCCGAAGGCCTGGCTTGTTGTGAAGGTGACTCGGGCATCACGGCGCGGGCGCGCTGGGGCGCACAGGTGTTGCGCAACTCTCTCCCGCAACTGTGGTCCAGGGGCGCACGTACCACCGCTTCACGATGCCGTTGGTTACATAGGGATCGACTTTGGCAAAGTCTTCCGCGACCTGGGGTGAATCGCCCTTGAACACCACTAGAACACCATCCACGGGATCAGCCAACGCTCCGCCCAACACCAGTTCGCCGCGCTCGACTGCTTCCCAGGCCAGTTTAAGGTGGGCATTGCGAAACTCGGCGCGGCGCGAGAGGTAATCGTCGGCTACTTCGTAGAACAGAATGTAATGCATGGGGGAGTCCGGGTCCTTTCGCTGAATTGATGCCTGGTTCACCGAGGCGATCGTTCCCTGAAATCGTTCACTGAACAGGAGAAACAAAAAGCTCCTGAGCCTTTGCCAGCTTCGATTGTAACTGGAGCGTTAAGAATAGCTCTTGACGTATGCTGTCGAGGGGCGCAAAGGCCAGGTTCTTCGGCATGTTTCGAACCAACTCGTTTCTGTTCAATCCAGCGTGGCACCGCAAGAGATCGGAGCGAAGGCAAATGTTTTCTTCCAAGAGCTTTTGCCGTTGACAGGGGACTTTCGCGGGACGATAATCGCACTGAATTTGCGCGTCGTTTCTGGCGACCCGCTTCAGTTTCGTTCCTTCCCGTGATCGAAGAAAGTTGCTTCTTCAATTAGTTAGATCCCGGCCGGATAACCCTTCGTTCGCGCTTTCTGAAGTAATCCGCTCAATAAATGCGACATCGGCACGTTGTTGGAGGCTCAGTGAACTCTTTCCGTAGATACTGGATGCTATCGATTTTTGCATGTTTTCTGAACACGACTACGAATTGTCAACCGGCGAAGAATGGGCCTGCGCCTCGAATCAAGACCTATACCGGACTAGCGGCGCAGCGCGCAAAAGATCGTGGATGGACGATCTATCAGGGAGACATCATTCAGGACAAGCTTGCGCCAGTTGCGCTTGACGGTCGGCCTCGCCCGGAAATGCTGACGGTTGCGTCGCAGAGTTCTCTATGGCCGCCTCCACAAGGAGGCGGGGTGCCAACCGTCTACTATGTGAATGCCAATGCGGGCGCCACTGACCCGGTAGATGAAGCGGCAAACGCGAACATCCAAACTGCAATCACTACGTTCAACACGGACTTTGCAGGTGTGATTCAGTGGGTTGCATGGCAGTCATCCGACGGCCCGAACTACGTGGAAATCGATCTCAACGCCGACGACTTCAGTGGAGAGTGCGAGGCGGCGGAGGGATATGAGGCGGAGCCGATGCAGCCGATGACCGGCTCGGCAGCCTGCGCGGTTGGGACGATCTTGCATGAGATGGGACATATCATCGGGTTGTGGCATGAGTTCGAGCGTCCCGACGCCGATAACTACGTGACTGTGAATTATGGCAATGTGATCAAGGGTTCATGGGGGAACTTCGAGACGCTTACTCAGAATGCGCAGATTCTAGGCCTCTACGACTTTGCCTCGGTGATGCAATACCTGCCATACTCCTTTTCGCGCAATGGCGGTCCGGTGATCGAAACCATTCCGGCGGGCATGCCGCTGGGCAACGCGGAAGGAGTGCCTGCGCCAGGGGTCGATGGCGCGCCGGCGACGGATTATTCGGCCGGAGACAAAGAAGCGATCATGCGGCTATACGGTGCGCCTCCGACCAAGGTGACTGTAACTTCGAACCCCATCGGATTGCAATTGGAAGTGGACGGAAGCACGGTTACCACGCCGCAGACTTACACCTGGGCGTTGAACTCGACTCACACTCTAACAGTGGTGAGCGGGGTGCAGACGCTCTCTGGAGATATAGACGGCAGCACCACCGCGGCGACGTTTTATTACACGTTTGGCCGGTGGAACGACAACGGCTCGCAGAGCCATACGATCAAGGTTTTGCCGGGCGACGGGGGTACAGGTTTTCCAGCGACCTCTCCGCAGGTTGCTACTTATTCGGCAAATTTCATCCAGCTTGTTCCGTACACAACAACCATTTATCCCGCGAGCGCTGGAACTGTGGCAGCCTCCCCGTTGCCTCAGACCTACTCAGGAACGACGGGCGAGTTCTTTGTCGCACGGCAGCAGGCTACACTCACCGCGACTCCGGCGTCCGGACAGAACTTCTATCAGTTCAATAACGGGCCGTTCTGGCTTGAAGGGGGCCTGGGAGCCAACCCCAAGACGTTCAACGTTCCCGACACCGGAGATCCGGTCAACACTACGGTTTACTTCAGCAGTGACCCCGTCTACACCGTAGATATTACTCCGGAAACATACAGCTCCAACCTTGCGGTTTATGTCGATGGCCAGTTCACTTACACTCCGGCGAATTTCACGCTCCAATACATTCCTCCAGGGCAAACCACGTCGACCTGGACAACCGGCAGTTCACACACTTTAAGTATCGACACCCCTCAAAAACCCTATAGCATCAATAGCCGATACGCATTTTCGCAATGGACTGCCGGGGGCATGCCGGTGACGCCGGCAAACCCGGCGTATACCATATCTTCCCTGCCTTCCACCAAGACCAGCTATGTCGCGACGGTGATTCCGCAGTTTGCACCGGCTACAAACTTCTCCTATCCACCGTGCGGAGGGACCGGCACGTTGACACCGGCATCGCCAACGGGCGATGGGTTTTATCCAACTGGAACGCCATTGACTTTTACCGCTTCGCCAGCTTCCGAGTGGACTTTTGGCGGATGGACATTCGATTTGACCGGCACCACAACCCCGGCGATGTTGTCGCCGACCGACGAGTCGCTGGTGTTCGCCAACTTCAACATTGTGGCAGCGCCGCTGACGATGACGAGCGTAAGCCCGGCCTCCGCAATTGCGGGAGGCGCGGCATTCACGCTCACACTTTACGGCACTGGATTCAGCCCGGATTCGGTTGTCGGCGTAGTTGTCGGAACGACCACCACATACCCAACCTTAACCTACGTGAGCCAGGGAGAGCTGACGGTGCAGATTCCTCCGGCGGATATTGCTTCCCCAGGCACGTTTCAAATATACGTAGAGAACTTTCCGCCGGTTCCGGATACATGCGCGGTCTTCGGCTACCAGACATTTCTTGTTCATGCGTCGGCTCTGGCGACTTCGACCGTGGTCACTTCTTCCATCAATCCATCCGCTGTCGGAATTTCGGTGACATTTACAGCCACAGTCACTTCCGCGGAGAGCAACGCAACCGGGACGGTGACATTCAAAGACGGCTCGACCGTATTAGGCACCGGAACCCCGACCGGATCGGGGATTGCAACTTACTCCACCTCATCTCTTGCATTGGGCACGCATAGCATCACTGCCGTCTATGGGGGCGATAGCAACAATTTGAGCAGCACCTCTGGAGTCTTGACTCAGACGGTCACAAATCCTGCGACCATGAGTACTCCTGCGCCGGGCGGCGTGCTCGGTACTTCCAACGTGCAGTTCACGTGGACGATGGGCACGAACGTGACGCAGTACCAGCTTTGGCTGGGCCTCACCGGGCCGGGCTCAAGCGGCCTCTATACCTCGGGTTGGCTCACGACTCAGTCCACGACGGTGACCAGCCTGCCGGCAAAAGGCGCTACAGTCTATGCCCGGCTGTACTCAACGATCGCTGGAAAGAATCAGTACTTCGATTACACCTACACCGAAGCTCCACCTCCAAACGCGCCCGCGACCATGAGCACTCCTACGCAGGGCAGCACGCTTGGTGCTTCCAACGTACAGTTCACCTGGACGGCGGGTATCGGGGTGACACAATACAATCTTTGGCTGGGCCTCAGCGGGCCGGGCTCAAGCGGCCTCTACACCTCGGGTTGGCTGGCATATCCGACGACTACCACCACCGTGACCAGCCTGCCCGCGAACGGGGCGACGGTGTACGCCCGGCTTTACTCGATGATCGGCGGAAAGAATCAGTACAACGACTACACCTACACCGAATCTGTAGCTGGCCTACCCGCGACGATGACCACTCCTGCGGAGTCGGGCAGCGTTCTTGGTACTTCCGAAGTACCGTTCGCGTGGACAAAGGGCACCAACGTGACCCAATACCAGCTTTGGCTGGGCACCACGGGGGCAGGCTCGAGCGGCCTCTACACCTCCGGTTGGTTGACGACTCAGTCCACCACGGTGCCCAGCCTCCCGGCCAAAGGGGCAACGGTCTATGCCCGGCTGTATTCGACGATCGGCGGAAAGAATCAGTATGTCGACTACACCTACACAGAACAGTAGGTAACCAGGCATCACGCCAAGCGGTCCCCGTTTGGCGTGATGCTGTCTCAGTCATCGGTTATAGAGATCCAGCGTGTCTGCGGCTCATGACCTCTCAGTCGAGGCTCGCGTAGGGTGTCCACCGCAACCGTCGGCGACATAAATTAGAGAGTCTTGAACGGCAATGATCACCCGTCTGCGGTTGCAGCCAGAGCCAATTGCCCAGACCAGAATGCTTCTCGCACATCGGCCAAAAATTGTTCAGGCAGCGCAGGCTGTAAGCCTTTAATTACTCCTGCGCGTTCCCGACGTATCTGCTTCCGCCGGAGTTCGGGCTGATGACGAGTGGTATCCACTCGGCTCTGGCCGCCATTAGCGGCGGCGCATCTTGGCGCCTCCGCCCCGCAGAGGGTTGCTGGCAGCATTGTTCCTCACATTCCCTTCGATCGCCTCCCCGTGGGCCGTTCAACTTAGGTGGTCGCGTCGACTGCAAGCAAACGCATCATTAGCCTCGCCGCCGTAACTTTGGAGTTTTTTGGCAGACTCTCATGAGCCGATACAGAGAATAAGCAGGCGCAAATGTGCCGAAGCAAAGAATAAGAAGGTGCTCATCAACGCACCGATTGGCAGTTGGCCAATCACCACCGCAAACCGGCTTGCAGGCACACATCAACCCCCGCTGCTCAGAGAGGTTTCACTCATGCCACCATTTGAATTCATCACGGTAAAAGGGTCGTCGAAGCGCATTTGCCTTTCTCTTTTTCCGATGATTATGGCCATCCTGCTCCTTTCTCCGTCAGCGCGAGCCCAGGTAAGTTTCACCGGCACAGCTGCTATCGAGAATTTTGGCTCGCAAGCCATCGGCGCACCCAGCGCGGCGAATGGCATGACGTTCTCAATCTCTTCCGGAACAAGTGTTGGCAGCATTGGGGTGCTCACGACGGGCCATGCGAATCTGGACTTTGACAATGCGGCAGGCAGCACGTGCACGGCGAAGAAGTATTCGGCAGTTACCAGTTGTGTGGTCAATGTGACATTTACGCCGCAGGCCGCTGGACTGCGCATGGGCGCGGTGGTTTTCTTCTCCGGCAGCAACAACGCTGGCACCGTGCTGGCCACGGTACCGGTGTATGGGGTTGGGACCGGGCCGCAGGTTGCATACGGTCCTGGCATAGCTTCTGTGGTAACAGCCCCGATATATTGGAAAAACCTGCAGAGCCCCGCCAGCATAGCCGTGGATACAGCAGGCGATCTGTTCATTCTGGATGATGACAGCGACCCAATCGGTTACAGATTGGTGAAGGTGCCTGTAGGCGGAGGCACGCCGACAACGATTGACCCGACCGTGAACGGCGAAGCGTTGTATCTTCCATCGTCGGTAGCAGTGGACGGGGCCGGCAATGTGTACATCGGGGATTTTGGCAATCGCATCGTGGTGGTTCCGGTCGGCGGGGGCGCGGCGACGGCCATGTACCCGGGCGCGGACGGCATCCAGATAAATTATCCTTCGGGCCTGGCGGTGAATGGAGCAGGGGACCTTTTCATTGGGGACTACCTGAATAACCGCGTTGTAAAGCTGCCGGCAGGCGGTGGCGCAGCAGTTGCCATCGACCCCACGGTGAATGGCGAGCCATTGAGCGATCCACACGGCCTCGCGGTGGACGGGGCGGGCGATCTGTTCATAGCCGATCTGGGCAATGACCGGGTGGTTATGGTGGCGGCCGGCACCGGAGCAGCCACGGCTATCGACCCCTCTGTAGATGGCATAGCGTTGAGGAATCCCGTGGGCGTCGCGGTAGATGGGGGAGGCGATCTATTCATCGCCGATAATGTGAACCACCGGGTCGTGGAGGTCCCGGCGGGCGGAGGAGCGGCGTTCGTCGTCTACCCTGTTTCGTCTTTGTCCGATGTGGGTGAGGTCTACGGCATGGCGGTGGACGGGCTGGGCAATTTGTTCACCCTGCAGACGCGGCTGGGGGGCGGCAACAAATTCGTGGAAGAGATACAACACGCGCAGGTCCCTGCGTTCAACTTCACGACGACGACGGATGTAGGATTTACCGACACCAAGGACGGCGCGCAGACGGTGCAGATTTTCAATATCGGCAACGAACCGCTTACGTTGAATGGTCTGAGTTATCCCGTCGATTTCTCCGAGCCGGGCGGGGACTTGAACTCCTGCACCGGCCTGGCCAGCCTGAGCGCAGGGCAGCAGTGCAATATATCAATCGTGTTCACTCCGCAGCAGCCCGGCACGCTGCACGAAAGCGTGACGCTTCCCGACAACGCCATGAATGCGACCGGGGCGCAACAGTCGATCATGGTGAGCGGTTTGGCCAAGCAGCTAGCGGCGATGACATCTCCCGCGCCGGGCAGCACACTTGGCGGTCCCAACGCGACATTCACCTGGACGGCGGGTTATGGAATTGCACAATACAGTCTTTGGCTGGGCACGACCGGGCCAGGCTCAAGCTCCATTTTTCACTTGTCTTCACCGAACGCCACATCCGTGACGGTGACCGGCATACCGACGAAGGGGGGTACGATTTACGCCCGGTTGTATTCGGTGATCGGCCGAGTTTC
>Ga0302324_100009588_pt1 | contig 20196 bp, 11 predicted proteins | sample Palsa_T0_1_FD_201949 | JGI IMG/M metagenome (GOLD analysis project Ga0302324, IMG submission 201949) | Peat permafrost microbial communities from Stordalen Mire near Abisko, Sweden - Palsa_T0_1 | ecosystem: Environmental > Terrestrial > Soil > Palsa > Peat permafrost | place: Sweden: Abisko...
ACCTGAAGGAACTCGTCGGCATGGACACCGGCACCTACGGCTATGAGGCCACCCCGCTCACAACCCAGGCCACCGGTGCGAGCTTTGCCCCGCTCGTCCAGGGCCCTGGCGGCTCTGCCCTCGTCGGCATCTACACCCACCCGAACGGCGTCCAGGAAATGGTCGAGAGCTTCGATCAGAACTCCTACCAGCTGCAGTCAGAGCTGTTGCGCCACGGAGCCCTGAACTGGGTCACGCGCGGGGTCTACTTCGGCGACCAGCGCAACTACGTGGAGATGGACATCGACGACACCTTCACCCCGGATGACTCCTGGGACACCGCCACCCATCAGATCAACTACGACAACAACGATGCGCTTCGCATGCAGCCAATCGACGTCGACTACGCCGCCAAATGGGCCAAAGAACACGGCAACTTCCGCATGGAGCAGCTGTTCAACGGCGGCGGCTCGGTCGAATACCAGGAGGACAACGGCGGCATCGACCCGGTGCTGGCCGAGTTCCAGAAGGAAGACCCGGAAACCAAGAAGCCCTACGCCGACTCCTTCGGCTGGCTCAGCCACACCTACGACACCCCCTACCTGGACGTCGGCTGCGCAACCCAGAACTACATCGAGGCGGAGCTCAACGAGAACACCGCCTGGGCGGCCGCTAAACCCGGTGCGACGCCCGGCACCGGCGGCCTCGGCCTGACCCAGTCAAGCGAACCCTCGGTGGCGCTCGGGGCCGAGAACCCGAAGGTGTTCGTGCCCGGCAACCACTCGGGCTTCGCAGACCTCGTGCCGGGCAACCCGGCGACTGTCGATGAGCCCGACCTCGACGCCTCGAGCGTCAATCAGAGCGGCGGCAGCCTGCCTCAGGGCTCCTACCAGTACGCCGTAACCGACCAGTTCGTGGACTCCTCGAGCGCCGGGCAGTCCGCCGCCTACATAACCGAACCGCTTGCGGTGCCCGCCGGCGGCTCTGTGACGCTCGAATGGGAGTCGATCTGCCACGCCGCCGACTACACCGTCTACCGCGAGCCGGCGGGCTCTGGCAAATGGTCTCTGCTCGGGACGCTCTCAACGCCCTTCTCGGCCACGCTGCCTGACAACAGCGTCGGTGAAGCGGCCTCGAGCACCAACGTCCAGGGCGGCGGCGAGTCCCAGCAGACGTTCCTTGACTCGGGCGCCCCCGGCACCGCCGAGCCCGCCGGCTGGACGCCTCCGAGCTCAGAGAACGCGCTCGAGTCCGCCTGGGAGCAGAACCCCTACTTCATCCCCGCCCTTGAGGCGGTCGGGATAACGGCCGTGGGCGATGACGCCTCCAAGGGCTACCCCGACCCGCCGCAGACCCAGTTCGGCATCGGCACCACCTACTCAGGGCCCGAATACGCCCCCGGGGAAACCTTCCTCGATGGGACCGCCCAGGTCGTCCCCCGCCACCCGATCAACATCTACTACAACGCCTCCACCGAGGCCCAGGAGGTCGATGAGTACAACACCCTGTATCTGCCGCCGTCGTTGGGTGGCGAATGCGTGGCGAGCGCCACCACGACCTGTGAGAGCGCCCCCGCGACGTTCTCTCAGATCGTCTCAAGCGTGGTCTCCGGCATGTTCCAGAACATGATGGGCAACGACCCGCGCCCGAGCTATGTCCACCAGACGAACATCATCGGGCACCCGCCGGCCGGGCCTGCGACCACGGGGACACCGCCTGCCACGCCGGAAAAGACCGGCGATGGGCTGCTCTACTCGGTGCTCAACCCGCTGCTTGAAGAGTACGCGCAGTACTTCGCTCAAGACGCCCCCTATGAACAGCTGACGCTCGGCGCGATCGGCACGCTGCTCGGCGAGCAGTCGGCCTGGAAGGCGGCCCAGAGCAGCGTGAGCGGCTACATCGAAGGCGCGACCGTGACGCTCACCAACTCCGGCACCCAGGCGATCAGCGTGCCGCTGACGGGCGTCACGGGCGTGGGCTCGCTCTACGGGGGGATCCAGTCCGGCTGGACGAGCCTCCCGGTGTCCACCACCAGCTACTCGGCCCCCACCGCCTGGCCGGCGCCGGCGGCCGAAGCCACAACCCCCGCAGAAGCGCCCAAGGTGCTGAGCAACCCGGTCTCAAAGACCGTCACCGCTCCTGAAGGCGCGACGTTCACGGCCTCCGCCTCGGGCTCGCCGGCACCGAGCGTGCAGTGGCAGGTCTCGACCAACGCGGGTGTGACGTTCACAAACGACACGACCGACGCGGGCAACACGACCACCACGCTGAGCGTGGCCTCGACGAGCACGGCCCTCTCAGCCCATGAGTACCGCGCGGTGTTCACGAACTCCGGCGGCGCCGCCACGAGCACGGCGGCTGTGCTGACGGTCAACCCCAAGCCCGAAGCCCCCAAGCTCGCCACCAACCCGGCCTCGAAGACCGTCACCGCTCCTGAAGGCGCGACGTTCACGGCATCGGCCTCGGGCGTGCCCGCACCGACCGTGCAGTGGCAGGTCTCGACCAACGCGGGCGTGAGCTTCGCAAACGACACGAGCGATGCCGGCAACACGACGGGCACGCTGACTGTGGCCTCGACGAGCACCGCCCTCTCAGCCCATGAGTACCGCGCTGTGTTCACGAACTCGGCCGGCACGGCCACGAGCACGGCCGCCACGCTGACGGTCAACCCCAAGCCCGAAGCTCCCAAGGTCAGCGCCAACCCGGCCGCCAAGAGCGTGACCGCCGGCGAAGGCGCGACGTTCACCGCGGCGGCCTCGGGCTACCCGGCGCCGAAAGTCCAGTGGCAGGTCTCGACCAACGGCGGGCTGAGCTTCGCAAGCGACACGAGCGACGGGGGCAACACGACCGGCACGCTGACGGTGTCGAATACCACGACCGCGCTCAGCGGCCATCAGTACCGCGCGGTGTTCTCCAACGCCAGCGGCACGGCGACGAGCTCGGCCGCGACTTTGACGGTGAGCGCGAGCGTCCCGGCCGTGACCGGTCTGGACCCCAACTCAGGTTCGGCCAACTCCGTGATATTGATCTCCGGAAAGAACTTCACAAACGCCCAGGCTGTGTACTTCGGCTCACAGTCCGCCGCCGGCTGGATACTTTCCAGCACGGAGCTCCTGGTGATCGTTCCTGCCGGCAGTGGCACGGTGGACGTGACCGTGAAGACGCCGAGCGGCACAACCGCGAAGTCGACAGCTGACCGGTTCACCTACGTTGCCGCACGTCGCAGCTAGTGAGTGATCGATCGACCCGTTCAGCAGCTGAACGCAAGATGGGTGACCCGGACCATTGGGTATCCGTTCGGAAACCAGGACACTCGGTAGCACAGTGCGTATTGGCGACTGAGCCCGCACACCAACAAAGCTAATAAGTGTGAGATACAAGCATGGATGCAAATAAACCACATCGGATCATCGGCAGGCTCCTGAGACTAGGCGTCTCTGGGGCGGCGAGATCCTCCTCGGACGATCCCACAGCGGTGGGCGAGCTCGAGACGGAGTTGGCGCTGCTGCGCGAGGAGAACGCCTGGCTCAAGGTGGAGCGTCACCGGGCACCCGACGCCGGCCGCGTCATCGAGCGGATGCGCGAGCTCGCGGGCCCGTCGCAGCCAACCCACGCGACCGACGGTTTGCACACCAGCGACGGGGCCCAGGCGATGGTGGAATGCCTGGCGATACGCGACGGCCTGCTCGACGCCTGCCAAGAGATCCAGCAGGCCATGCAGGGGATACGACACCGGCTGAGCGGACTCTCCGTCGACGCCCAGGCGAGCGCCGGCGACCGACCGACGTCCTCTCCGATCACCTCTCCTTCGAACGGCGAGGTCAGCCGCGACACGGCCGTTGACCCGCGCGCCACACCGAACCTTTCCCACAACGCGGCCTGAACGATGCGTACACACGAATCGCCAGTCAACGAAGTGTCACCGATGAGCAACCGTGAGCTAAAAACCTGCGAAGTGTCACCGATGAGCATGCCAAGACCGAAAGTCAACCAACAGTTCGAAAAGAGGGGATTTGAGATGTTCAAAAGATTGATCGTCCTGACGATGACCCTCGTTTCGGTCTTCGCAACGCTGGCACTGACCACCGCAACGTCGGCTTCCGCCGCACAGCGCATCGACATGAAGGTGCTGCTGCTGGGGACCTCAGCGACAGAGCCGGACTTCGTCTCCTGGCAGGACGCGCTGCAGCGCGAGGGAGTCCCGTTCGAAGCGATCATCACTTCAGCCGGGCACACGCCGATCACCGCGGCCACGCTTTCGGACACGCTGGCGAACGGCACACCGGAGGCCAAGTACCAGGGGATCATCGTGTCGGTGGGCAACCTTCCCGAATGCACCAAAGGCGCCACCGAAACCTGCGCGTCCACGCTGACGGCCACCGAATGGGCGACCATCGAAGAGTACGAGCAGACCTTCAACGTGCGCCAGCTGACCGGTGACGTCTTCCCGAGCGCAACCTACGGCCTGAACGCCGCGACGACCACCGGCGCGCTCGAAGGCGAACTCGGAACCGTCACCACCGAAGGCAAAACGGTCTTTCCCTACCTGAAAGAACACGTGGGCGTCGAAGCCGGCACCTATGGCTACGAGGCGACCCCGCTCACCACCCAGGCAACGGGAGCGAGCTTCCACACGCTCGTCTCCGGACCGGCCAGCTCCGCGCTTGTCGGCGTGTACACGCATGCAAACGGCATCCAGGAAATGGTCGAGACCTTTGACCAGAACGAGGCCCAGATGCAGGCCGAGCTCCTGCGCCACGGCGCACTGAACTGGCTGACGCGCGGCGTCTACTTCGGCGACCAGCGCAACTACGCGGAGATGGACATCGACGACACCTTCACGCCCGATGACTCGTGGGACAGCGCCACGCACGAGATCGACTACAACGAGGCCGACGCGCTGCGCATGCAGCCAGCGGATGTCGACTACGCCGCAAAATGGGAGAAAGAACACGGCGGCTTCCGCCTGGAACAGCTGTTCAACGGCGGCGGCAGCGTGGCCGAGGCGAACGCACTGTCCACCGCGACCGACCCCCTGCTGGCGGAGTTCCAGAAGGAAGATCCCGAAACGAAAAAGCCCTACACGGACTCGTTCGGCTGGCTCAGCCACACCTACGACACTCCCTACATGGATGTCGGCTGCGCCACCCAGAACTACATCGAGGCCGAGCTCAACGAAAACACCACCTGGGCCGCCAAAGCCCCCGGGACAACCCCGGGAACGGGTGGCCTGGGCCTCGCGGAGAACGAAACCCAGGCACTTGGTGCAGAGAACCCGAAAGTGTTCGTCCCGGGTAACCACTCGGGGTTCGCGGACCTCGTGCCGGGCAACCCGGCGACGGTCGACGCGCCGCAGTTTGACGCGGACACGTTGACCGAAGAAGGCACAGGCACGCTGGCCGCGGGCTCCTATGAATATGCGATCACAGACCAGTTCGTCAACTCGCCAACCGCCGGTGAATCGGCGGCAGCCGTGACGGCGCCGCTGACTGTGCCGGCGAATGGATCGGTGACGCTCGAATGGGAGGACATCTGTCACGCGGCTGACTACCGCCTGTACCGCGCGGTCGCCGGAAGCAACGCATGGTCTCTGATCGGAACGGTTTCAACACCATTCTCAGCCACCCTGCCTGACAGCAGCGTCGGTGAAGCGGCGTCAGCGACCGAAGTCACAGGTGGCGGCGAGAAACAGCAGACCTTCACCGACAACGGGATCGCCGGCACGAAAGAGAAAGGCTGGACGCCTCCGATCACCGAGAATGCGGTCGAGGCGCCGTGGGAGCAGAACCCCTACTTCATCCCCGCACTTGAAGCGGTCGGGATCACGGACGTGGGCGACGATGCCTCCAAGGCATATCCGGATCCGGCGAACGCCGAATTCGGTATCGGGACGACCTACAAAGGACCCGAATACGCGGCTGGGGAAACGTTCCTCGAGGGCAAAGCACAGGTCGTGCCCCGCCACCCGATCAACATCTACTACAACGCCTCGACCGAGGCGCAGGAGGTCGACGAGTACAACACCCTGTTTGGCCCCGACTGCGTCGCGAGCTCGACCACGACGTGCGAGACCAAAACGCTGACATTCGCTGAAATCGTGAAAAGCGTCGTCTCGGGCATGTTCCAGAACGTGATGGCCAACGATCCGCGCCCCAGCTACGTCCACCAGACGAACATCATGGGCCAGCCACCCGCTGGGGAACCGACGAACTCGACGCCGCTTCCGAACACAGCCGAAACGACCGGTGACGGTCTGCTCTACTCGGTGCTCAACCCGCTGCTGGCCGAGTACAACAAGTACTTCGCCACCACCGCCCCCCTCGAACAGCTGACGCTCGGCCCGATCGGGAACCTGCTCGGCGAGCAGGCGGCGTGGAAGGCCGCCTCGGCCGTCGGCACCGGCAAGGTGAGCGGCTACATCGAAGGTAACAAAGTCACGATCAACAACACCGGCGCAACCGCCGTCAATGCCCCGCTCACGGGCGTCACCGGCGTCGGGACCTCCTACGGCGGAATCACGTCCGGGTGGACGAGCGTTCCGGCCGCCACGAGCACGCACGAATCTGCGACCACGTGGCCCGCGGCGCCCGTCACTGAGGAACAGGAACCGCAGGGCACCTGGGCGGGCAAGCTCGGCTCGGCGGGCTACCTGCTCGGCGGCTGGGACGGTACCCAGGACAACTCGGTCATGCCCGGTGTGACCGCGACCCTCGAAAAAGGAAGCCGCTGGGTGTGGGCCCAGAGCACCACCGACGTTCGCGCGCTCGAGGGGCCAGAAGGCACGGCCCGCACCGCCGCGACCTACTATGACCCGAACCAGATCCAGGTGAAGCTGAGCTTCCCGACTACGGCATACAACGGCACACTGCATCTGTACGCCGTGGATTGGGACTCGACCGCTCGCAGGGAGTCGATCACCGTCAACGACGGGACCGGGCCGCGCACCGTAGCCTTGAGCTCCGAATTCAACAAAGGGGCGTGGGTCACGCTTCCGGTCGACGTCGCGGCCGGCGGGAGCGTGACGATCACGGTCAACCATGAAGCCGGCTCCAACGCCGTGCTCTCAGGCATCTTCCTCGGCGGAGCGGGCACCCCGCCGTCGACAAGCGGCCTCGAGCTCTCGCAGGGTGGTTGGGTTGGCTCATATGGCTCGGCGGGCTACGACCTTGCCGGCTGGGACGGTCCGAGCGGAGACGTGTCCTACATACCGCATGCCTCTGTGACGCTCGAAAAAGGCAGTCGCTACCAGTGGGCTCAGGGCAGCACCGACGGGCGTGCGCTCTCAGAACCAGCGCAGCAGACGCGAAACGCCGCGGCCTACTATGACCCGAACCAGATCCAGGTGAAGCTGAGCTTTGAAAAAGCGTTCACCGGCGACATCCATCTATATGCCGTCGACTGGGACTCCAGCGCACGCCGCGAGACCATCTCGGTGAATGGCCAGACCGCAGATCTCTCGAGCAGCTTCAACCTCGGCGCCTGGGTGTCATTCCCGATCAGCGTAGCCGAAGGCGGAACCGTCGCGATCACGGTCGATCGTACGGCCGGCTCAAACGCGGTGCTCTCGGGCATCTTCCTGAACGAACTCAAAGGGACCGAAGAAGTGAAAGGCTCACCTCCCGGGCCGACGGTCGCCAGCGCGCCAAAGGGAGCCTGGGTAGACGCAGTCGGGTCCGCCGGCTACGCGCTGGCTGGGTGGGATGGCACGACGGGAGACGTCTCCAATCTCCCGAACGCGTCGCTCAGCCTGGCGCAGGGCACTCGCTATCAATGGGCGGCGGGCAGCGCCGACGCGCGGGCCCTGTCCGACCCCACCGGCTCGACGCACAACGCCGGGGCATACTATGACCCCAACGAGGTTCGTGTGAACCTGACCTTCAAAGAAGCCTACAGCGGCAATCTTCACCTGTACGCGGTGGATTGGGACAAACTCACGCGGCGGGAGATCATCACCGTCAACGGCCAGAGCGCGGTGCTCGGTGACTTCAGCGAAGGAGCGTGGGTTTCGTTCCCGATCAAAGTGGCCGCGGGGGAAACCGTGACGATCACCGTGGACCGCACCTTCGGTCCAAACGCGGTGCTCTCGGGCATATTCCTCGGCGACGCAGGAGCCCCGCCGGCGCGCTCGGCTGTCAGCGCACCGCAAGGAAGCTGGGTGGGCACCTACGGATTGACGGGAGGCTACGACCTGGCCGCCTTCAACGAAGGAACCAGCGATCTCACATCGCTGCCTGCGAACGCGTCGTTGAACCTCGTACAGGGCAGCCGCTATCAGTGGGCCGCCGCGACGAGCGACGCGCGCGCGCTCGAGAGCCCGGAAGCCACAACCCGCAATGCCGCAGCCTACTATGACCCCAATGAGATCAGCCTGCGCCTGACCTTCAACGAAGCCTACAGCGGCAACCTCGAGATGTACGCGATCGACTGGGATTCGACCGCGCGCAGAGAGATGATCTCGGTGAACGGACAGACAGCCGTGCTCTCGGGCGAATTCAGCCAGGGCGCATGGGTGACGTTCCCTGTGACCGTGCAGAAAGGTGAAACGGTCACGATCACCGTCGACAGACTGGCCGGATCCAACGCGGTGTTGTCGGGCATCTTCCTCGGCTGAGGGAAGCACGGAAGCTGGTTCTGGGTGTTCTCGCGTGGCCACGCGAGCGCCCGGACCAGCGGCGGCTCGTTGGGCTTGGCTCCCGCACACCCCGCCCGGAGCAGGCGCGACATCGAAGCCGGCGTCGGCCGCGACCACGCCGCGACCTCGAGCGATTCTGGGCAATCCGGCGCCGTTCAACGGTTGAACGCAAGATGGGGCACCCGGGCCATTGGGTATCGCCAGCGGAAGCAGGAAACTCGTTGATAAGGCACAGCGGGCGCTCGCCCGATGGCCCGAAGGCAAGGAAGCCTTATCCGGCAAGAAGCGAAGTCACCAACGTCAGGAGGACCACGGTGAGTACGAGCAGAGAACGAGTTGTCGTCGCGGGAGCAGGCGGTTTCATAGGTGGCCACCTCGTGGCGGATCTCCTCCACGCCGGTGACGACGTCCTCGCCGTCGACCTGAAGCCGTTCGAGGAATGGCATCAGCGGTTTGACGCGGCCGACAGCATCCAGCTCGATCTCTCCCTGCGGGATGCCTGCTACCGGGCGCTCGAGGGGGCGGACAGCGTCTACAACCTCGCCGCCGACATGGGCGGGATGGGCTTCATCGAGAACAACAAGGCGCTGTGCATGCTCTCGGTCCTGATCAACACCCACCTGATCGAGGCGGCCAAGGATCTCGGCGTCAAGCGCTACTTCTACTCCTCCTCGGCCTGCGTGTACGCGGCCGACAAGCAGACGAGACCCGACGTCGCCGCCCTGAAGGAGTCCGACGCATACCCCGCCATGCCCGAGGACGGCTACGGCTGGGAGAAGCTCTTCAGTGAGCACATGTGCCGTCATTTCCGGGAGGACTTCGGCCTGGTCACCCGTGTGGCGCGCTATCACAACGTGTACGGACCAAACGGGACCTACGCAGGCGGCCGCGAGAAGGCCCCGGCCGCCGTCTGCCGCAAGGTTGCCGCGGCCGTCCTGTCCGGCGATCATGAGATTGAAATCTGGGGCGACGGCAAGCAGACGCGCAGCTTCACCTACATCGACGACTGCGTGTTCGGAACCCGGGCGATCATGGACAGCGCCATCGAGGATCCGATCAACCTGGGCAGCAGCGAGATGGTCACGATCAACCAGCTGGTCGACATCGTCGAGCGGATCGCGGGCGTGGAGCTACGCCGGCGCTACAACCCCTCAGCCCCCAAGGGCGTGCGCGGGCGCAGCAGCGACAATGCGCTTATTCAGGAGCGGCTGGGCTGGCAGCCGAGCACATCGCTCGAGCAGGGCCTGGAGGTCACATATCGCTGGATCCTCGAGGAGATGACGGCGTCGTGGCAGGCGCCTGTCGCGACCTCGAGGCTCGTCGCGGCGGCAGGTTGAGTCATGCATCAGGATGAGCATGGCTCGGTCTCGGACCCCGTCCACCGCGACGAGGGCCTCGTGAGCACGGGCGGGATCAGTGCGCAGGCACACGTGGCCCGCAGCGACGAGCTCGCGGCCGTGCCGCACGAGTCGGTGCACACGTGCCTCGGCTGCCGGTCGGCGCAGACGGTCAACGGAATTCGCTTCGATCTGCTCGGCCGCCGGGAGCTTGTTCAAATCACCCAGTCGTTCGTCGATTGCGGCAGAAGCCATGTCGTGCACTTCCTCGCGGTGGACCCGACGGTCAGAGCGGCAGGGGACGCCGGCTACCGCCGCGTGCTGAACGAGGGAGACCTCAACATCGCCGATGGGCAGCCGATCGCCTGGGCTGTGCGCCTGAACGGGCAACACACCGCGCGGATTGCGGGCACCGACGGGTTCGGCCTGCTGTGCGATGCGGGAGTGCCGGAGGCACGGACGCACTATCTCTACGGAGGCAGCCAGCAGACCAGCGATCGCCTTCGCTTTCAGCTGCGCCGGCGCGATCCCGGGATAAGCGTCGTCGGAGCCGAGGCGCCGCCCTTCGGCATGCCCACAGATGCGGAGCTTCAGAGTTCCGCCGCACGCGTGAGGGCGTCCGGCGCCGACTTCCTGTGGATCGGCATCGGCACACCAAACCAGCACCATGTGGCAGACCGCCTGCGTGAGCTCGGCGCCGCCCCGGTGATCCTCTGCGTCGGCGCCGCGTTCGACTTCATGGCGGGTACCAAGCAACGTGCGCCGGAATGGATGCAGAGGCTGGGCCTCGAGTGGAGCCATCGTCTGTTGAGCGAGCCCCGGCGCCTCGGTCCCCGCTATCTCGCGGGCAACCCGCAGTTCGTCCTGAGCGTGGCTCGCGAGTACCTGCGCCCGGCCGAGATCGCTGAATGAGCGCCGCGTCGAGGCTTGGCGCCGCCGTCAGAGGCGCCCGGCCGGCGGGTACGCACCGGGGCTTCGGTCTCGCCAGGCGCACCGGCTGGAGCGTTGCTGACCAGGCCGTCTCCAGTCTCACCAACTTCGCACTCGTGATAGTCGTCGCCCGCGAGAGCAGCCCTCGAACGCTTGGGCTGTTCGCGCTCGTGTTCGCCACCTACAGCCTCGCGCTCGGCTGTTGTCGAGCGATCTGCAGCGAGCCGCTCGTCGTGAGGTACAGCAACGTGTCAGCGTCGCGCTGGAAGTTCGGTGCCTCGCTCGCGACGGGAGCGGCGGTGGTGATCGGTGTGATCGGCGGCGTCATATGCGTGACCATCAGCATCGTGGCGAGGGGCCAGGCGTCGAGTCTCTTTCTGATACTTGGCCTGACGCTGCCCGGCCTGCTCCTTCAAGACACATGGCGGTATTCGTTTGTCGCGGCGCGGCGCACCTCAGGCGCATTCGTCAACGACACGATATGTGCGCTGTTGCTTCTGCCGATGCTCGTCGCGCTCGTGGCGAGCGGCAATTTCAGCGTTTCGCTGGCGATTGCGCTGTGGGGCGGAGCGGCGCTCCTCGCCGCGCTCGTCGGGATCGGGCAGGCGAAGCTGTTGCCGAAGCCCCTTGAGATCTCTGCATGGTGGCGCGGGCAAGCCGATCTGGCACCCCGCTACCTCGGCGAGTTCGCGGCCGTGGCAGGGGAGTCTCAGGTTGTGCTCTACGGCATCGCGGTGATATCGAGCCTCGCGGCCGTGGCCGCGATCCGAGGCGGCCTTCTACTGCTCGGTCCTCTGAACATCCTCGTTTTCGGGGCAACCATGTCCGGCGTGCCCGAGGCCGTTCGGCTGCTGCGGTTCGGAACTTCTCACCTGATCGCCGTGTGTGTGGCGATCTCGGCAAGCCTCGTCACGCTGACCGCGGCGTGGGCAGCCGCCCTGCTCATCGTCCCCTCCTCACTTGGGGCCTCGTTGGTCGGACCCGTTTGGCACAGCGCTCGGCCGCTGATCCCGGCGCTCGCGATCGGGACCGCTGCACTCGGTGTGGTGATCGGCGGCGCGATCGGCCTGCGCGCGCTCGAAGCCGCCCCGCGCGGGCTGCGTACGCGCCTGATCGTGTCCCCGATCATTCTCTGCTGCGCCCTCGGCGGGGCGGTGTTCGATGGGGCGCTCGGCGGCGCCTGGGGATTGGCGATCGGCCAGAGCGTCGCGGCGATCGTGTTCTGGCATCAGTTCATGCGCGCTGTCACCCATCGGCACAGCGAGTTCTCACAGAGCCGCGTGGTTGCACTCGACTATCGTCCCGATGTGCGTACGGGCGGCGACCGAACACAGGCCGCGTGTACGACTCCATGATCGCGCGACCCGCAGAAAAGCTCGGCATGCTCGAAATCAACCGGAAGCGAGACGACGTCAGCTGGGGCGGATACCTGCGCCACGGGATCGGCACTCGCCTGGCGACCCTGGGAGAACGGTGGGGACAACCGTGGCTCGTATACAACCCCCTGATATTCGCGCAGTACCACGCGCTCGCGCGGGAAAACGCGCCCGGCGTGATCGAAAGTCTCAATGAGCTATTTCCCGACACCAAGCGCTTGGCGGACATAGGGGCGGGCACCGGCGCCTTCTCTGCAGAGGCAAAGCGTCGAGGCTTCACCGTTATGGCGTGCGAGCACAGCCGGATCGGGCGCACGTTCGCGCGAATGGCGGGCGTCCGCGCCCGCTCGTTCGACCTCACCCGCGCGGACCCGATTCACTGGAATAGCGACCGGCCAGGCGACATGCCGGCAGACCTTGCAATCTGCCTGGAGGTGGGTGAGCATCTTCCACCCGAGCTCGGTGACCGCCTGGTGCGCCTGTTGAGTGAGCTCTCCCCGACGGTGGTCTTCTCCGCGGCACCACCCGGACAGGGCGGGATCGCTCACATCAACGAGCAGCCGAGGGAATACTGGATGAGGCGCTTCGAAGATTGCTCGCTGCGCTTCCGCGGCGACCTCACAGAGGAGCTGTCGCGACGTTTCGCGACGCATGGGGTTGCGCAGTTCCTCATCGACAACGTGCTGGTGCTTCAGAGAGCACCAAGCGACGGCGGCGGCCAAGCCCGCGGCGCTTAGCCAGCCCTCGCTGCGCCACCACGCTCACGGCGCATCCCTACCCCACTGGGCCTCGCGCGCACGCTCGTCGGCCCACTCCATCGGCGGCCTTGGCATGAGCACCAGGCGAATCCTGTACTCCTGCCTGCGGATCCATCGCAGAGCCGGCGCGATGATCCTCGAACGCCAGCTCGCCCGTACCAACGCCACCACCAAGCGGTCCGCGCGGCGGCCGATGAGACTGCCGTCGTAGCTCAGCAACAGCAAGCGCAGATCCGTATCGCCGTCGATCCCCGGCCTCGCGATCGCACTGTCGAGCGTCCGGCGCACCAGCGCCAACGTCGAAACCCAACCGCGCTTTCCGCCTTGGTGCCAGTTTGCGAGCACGTTGAGAGCGTGCAGGTCCTGCGTGACGCGTCCGCGTGCCGACATACTCGTGTGCTCGATGCGCATTGCCGTGAGCGGGGCTTCCAGACACACGATCGTTCCGCGTTCCTTGAGTCTCAGCCAGAGTTGCAGGTCCTCGACGCCCCGCCAATCCGGTCGTTCGGTGAACCGCAGGCGACGCACGAGCGGACCGTCGCAGATCATCGACGACACGACGATGGTGCTCGAGAAGGCGATCTGGCGATCGGAGACCGAGCGGACCACCGGCGAACCGTCTGGCGCGGGCCACTCGAAAGGCACGCGGGAAAAGCTCACATAACGTGTGCAGCAGCCCACCGCATCGGTGGCACTCATGACATCGATCTGGTGCCTCAGCTTGGCCGGATGCCACAGGTCATCGTCGTCGGCGAACGCGACGAGCTCCTCCGTGGCAGCCTCCAGACCGAGGTTACGCTTCGCGCCGAGACCTTGAGCGAGCGTCGGTACAGCCGTCACCTGCGGAGCGAGTCGCGAAATGACCTCTGTGATCTCCGGTCGCTCCAGATATACAAGGTACACGTTGACCTGCCCCGAGTAGTCCTGGGCGGCGATAGACCGAAGCGTCTCCAACAGGCTCTCCACTCGGGAGTGATTCGGGACAATGACCCCAACTGAAGGATGGCGACTCTCCTCTGGCATAGCGGTGCGCGCCCGACACAATACAGTCGAGAGGAGTTGGAGCGCTATTGCCGGCATGGTAGGCTCCGCTCAGTGCGGATAGCCGTCCTCCATTCGCGCTACCTCTCCGGACCCGCATCGGGCGAGAACCGGGTAGTCCTCGACGACGCGCAGCTTCTCACCGAAGCGGGCCATGAGGTGAGAAGCTGGACACCCTCACCCGGCACCGGCATCGTGGAGCAGGCAAAGGCGGGCGCACAGGCAGTCTGGTCAGTCGACGCGGTCGCGCGGGTCAGAGAGCTCGTAGCGGACTGGGGGGCGCAGATAGTGCACTGTCATAACCTCTTTCCACTGCTGTCGCCGGCGGTGATCCGTGAGGCCAGCGCTCAGGGGGCGGCTGTCGTTATGACGCTACACAACTACCGCCTCATGTGCCTTTCGGGCAGCTTCTTTCGAGACGGCCATATCTGTGAAGAATGCCTCGGGCACCCCCCCTGGCGCGGTGTCGTTCATCGCTGCTACCGAGGGTCCACGATGGCGAGCGGGACGCTTGCCACATCACTGGCTGTCCACCGAGGCTTGAACACATTCGAGCGAGTCGACCGATTTCTGGCAGTCAGCGATTTTGTTCAGAGAAAGCACATCGAAGCCGGTATCTCGCAGGAGCGCGTCGTGGTGGCACCCCAGTTCGCGTGGCCGACCGAGCGCCGGGAGGGGCCGGGAGACTACTTTCTGTATCTCGGCAGGCTCACCCAAGAGAAGGGTGCAAACGCGCTCATCGATGCATGGGCGCCGGGCCTCGGCCGGCTGGTGGTCGTCGGAGACGGCCCTGAGATGGCTCATCTGCGTGCGGCCGCGGCGCCCAATGTGGAGTTCCGGGGCCTCGTCCCCGCCAGCGCCGTCCCGGCACTGCTGCGCGGGGCGAGGGCGCTACTGGTTCCCTCGCTGTGGGATGACGCCGCGCCGAGATCGGTGACCGAGGCCAACGCCGCGGGCGTGCCGGTGCTCGCGAGTCGAATAGGCGGCCTTCCCGAAAGTGTGCGAGATGGGGAGTCTGGCCTGTTGATGACCCCGGGGGCAGCAGATCAGTGGACGGCCGCCGTTGAACGCCTCGCCGACGACAGCGAGAGCGTACGACTGGGGGACGGAGCACTGCGCATGTGGTCTGCGAGGCATCGCCCCGAGCACAGCCTCGGTCGGCTGGAGAGCGCCTATGCCGCGGCGCTCGACGGTCGCGCCGGGTGAGTTGACCGTGGCCAATCGGTACATCAACTGCCTCACCGCAGACGGTCAGCCGCGAGTCATGGATCTCTCACAGGCCAGCGGGCCCGATGAGTGGCCGGAGTCCGTCTACTTTCGCAGGGTCTTCGAGGTGCTCGAGCGCATCCAGAGCGACGGGGACTTCACGTTCTACCTGACCAACGACGTTCAGAGACTGCCCTCATACGGCGCGGACGTGGCCGTGATCGTGGTCGGCGATGATCATTGCCGAATCCCTATGTATCTGCACAAGGTCGCTGCGGTCTTCAAGAACTGCGGCAACCGGCCACGCCTGGGGTGCCATCCGATCCGCGAGCCGTCGTTCGTCAATCTGCTGTCGCTGCTGGTGTTCGGGCGCCGCTGCCTGAAGTACCTGCCCGGATTGGCCTATTACGCCAGGGGACTGCTGTCGGGCGGGCGCCTCCGGTTTGCACCGCTGTGCGAGATCCCTCTGGGCACGGCAAACCAGACGATCGTCCCGATGAGGCAGTTCGCTCATCGGGCGAGCACCCTGTTCTTCGCAGGGAGCGTGACCCACGCCTTCCTGCCCTCCCGGCTGACAGCGATCAAGGACATACTCAGCCCGAAGCGGGCTGCGCGCGTAGCGATGCTGCGCAACCTGAATGCGATCTCAGACCGCCATCCGAACCTTGGCGTTGAGGTCTCCGTGGCGGCCGATTACAGCGAGGCGATTCACGGTGACGGCCGCAGCTACTCCGAGGAGCTGATGGACGCAAGGATTGCGCTTGTGCCGCGGGGGGCCTGCCCGCAGACGTTCCGCTTCTTTCAGGCCATGCGAGCGGGGTGCGTGGTGATCACCGACGTGGTCCCGGCACAGCGCTTCTTCACGGGCTCCCCCGCGGTACGCGTGAAGAGCTGGAACGACCTCGAAGACGCCGTGCAGTCACTGCTGGCCGATCCTGCGCTGCTCGAGCAGCGCCACCGACAGGCGCTCGAGTGGTGGTCGAGGTATTGCTCAGAGGAGGCGGTCGGCGAGTACATCGCCGGCGTGCTCGCCGGCGCCTGACCAGGCCGGCCGGGCCGAGCGCAGTGGACTCATGACGACGCTCAGCGGTCTCACCGCGCCCACCTGGCAGGCGCGCGCGCTCAGGTGACCGAGCGCCCAGAAGTAGGGGAGCGCCCCGAACGGCGACTCGAGGATCACTCCCAGCAGAGCGGCCACGGGGATGCTCGCGACCAGCAGCATCGCGAGCACGTCGTCATCTCGCACTCGTGGCGCGCGCCTTGCCACCAGGCGCGCGAGCCGAAGGCCTGAGATGAGCAGGCCGAGCACGAACGCGAGCCCGACGACTCCGAGCCTCGCCCACGTGTTCAGCAGATAGTTGTGGGGCGAGCGAACATCTTCCTGTGTGGCGGCGTGGGTCCCGAGCAGCAGCGCGTCGGCGCCGGAGTCGTGCAGGAAATCGGGGCCGAAGCCGACGCCGCGAACCATCCGAGCCGGATCTTTCACGATGTACCGCACCAGCACCTTCCATGACTTCTCGCGCGCGTTCTCGGTGCCGATCGCGCCGTGGGCTTCTGAGGCAGCGCCGTTGCCGGTCACGGCGAGCGACAGGCGGTGCACGGAATTACCCTGGCTGATCCCGAGCACGACTATGGGTACACACATCAACAGCACGGCGACCGCGACGCGCGCATCGTACTTGCCCCTGAGCCGCCGCCGAGCGGGCGCCAACAGCGCGACGATGATGATCTGAACGACGAATGCCAAAAGGCCGGCACGCGAGTTGAGCAGTAGGACGAGCGTGACACCCCAACCGGTGAGCAGCAGATTGCGCGCCGGGTTGCGTCCGGCCAGCGCGCGATGCAGGCCCATCGCCGCGAGCAGGCCGCAGACCAGGCTGTCGATGTCGGTGCGCAACGACAAAAGATGCGTGGTTCCGTAGATGACCGGGGTGCTCGAGGCAAGCGACGGCGAGATCTGCACAAGCGTCACCCAAGCGGCGTGGAATATCAAGACGGCCATCAGCGCACGACTGATGGCCGTCTCCGCCGACGCTCTCGGCGGGCGCACGAGCAGGACGGTCACGCCGTAGAGGTAGGGCGCGGCGTCCCGAAGCGCATTCTGACTCACCGATCCGAAGGCAAGAAGGATGACGCTCCAGGTCAGCAGAAGGACGACGAGGGAGCCGACCCAGGGCTCGATTGGGATGGCGATCGAACGATGCGCAGCGGCGGCGACGGCCCGGTCAATCAGCAGCAGCATCAGCACCAGGTCGGTGATGTATGGAGGGCCCCCGAGCGGGCTGATGCCACTTCCCCACTTGGTGGTGGCCAGCAGATAGAGGGCGATGGCGTACGGGCCATACTGCTGCAGGAGGCTGACGCGAGCGGTCTTCTGCGCGACACCGACACCGGCGAGCGCCTGCTCAGCCACGGCGCTGCACGTCTCCTGTTGGGAGCGATATCGGGCTGGTTGGTTGTATGCGGCCGAAGCCATGAGCGATTCTCATCGGCGTTGGGGAGTCCCTGTCGTCTTTCGGAGCGGCCCCTCCGCGCACCGGTTGCGCGCTGGGACCACCACTACCATCGTCCGCTCCGCGCCCAATCGTTAGCCCCGGTGAGTGTTCATCTCGCGGGCCGATCGCGGGATCATCGGCAAAGGGGCTCCAGTCGGCGGAGGAATCGTCCGATAAGACCACCGACGACCGGCTTATGGCCCCGACCGACTGGAGACAAACGTGACACTTCGTGACTATGTGCAACTGCTGCGGCGCCGGTGGTTGCTCGTGATGCTGGTCACGCTCGTCTGCGGCGGCGCCGCCGCGGCGCTGAGCCTCTCGGAGAGGCCCGAATACGCATCGAGCGTCAGCCTGTTCGTCTCAGCCTCGCAGTCGCCGACCGACGCCGGGTCGATCATCGCAGCCGAGCAGCTGACCCAGGAACGGGTCAGCTCATACGCAGACCTGGCCAGCAGCAGGAACCTCGCGGGCGATGTCGTGAGCCAGCTTGGCCTGAACGAGTCGCCCAAGTCACTGGCGTCGCGTATCAGCGCGACCGTGCCCACCGGCACCGTGGTGGTCAACATCACCGTGACCGACCCCTCAAAAACGCGCGTGCCGGCGATCGCCAACGCGGTCGGGGAACAGCTGTCGCGGACCGTTGCCCGGCTTGAGTCACCCCTGTCCGGCCAGCCCTCTCCGATCAAGGTGTCGGTCTCTCAGAGTGCGACGGAACCCACTTCCCCGGCTACGCCCAAGACCACGCGCAACGTCGCCTTCGGCCTGATCGTCGGCCTCGCGCTGGGCGCCGGACTGGCGATCCTCCTGGAGGTCCTCGATACCCGTATCAAGGACCTGGACACGCTGCGAGACCGCATGGGTCTGACCCCCCTCGGCCTGATGCCCTACGAACGGAAGGGGAGGTCGAGGCCGCTGGTCGTGCGTGACGCTCCCCGGTCGGCACGCGCGGAGGCGTTCCGCCAGCTGCGCACCAACCTGCAGTTCCTCGGCGTCGAGCAGCCGCCTCGGTCGATCCTCCTGACGAGCACCGTCCCCGCCGAGGGAAAGTCCACGACCGCCGGCAACCTGGCGATCGCGCTGGCGCAGGCCGGCGAGCCGGTCACCATCGTCGACGCCGACTTCCGCCATCCCCAGCTGAGCGAGTATCTCGGGACAAGGGAGGGCCTTGGCCTGAGCGACGTGCTGATCGGCCATGCGACGCTCGAGGAGGCGCTTCAGCCATGGGGCGAGGACGGAATGCTGAACGTGCTTTCGAGCGGCACCCCCCCGCCCAACCCGAGCGAGCTTCTGGGATCGAGCGCGATGCGACGGATGGTCGCCGAGCTGTGCGAGCGGGGAACACTGATCATCGACTCACCGCCGGTTCTTCTGTTCACGGACGCGACCGTGCTCGCGAGGGTCACCGATACCACGCTGCTTGTGGTCCGGGCGAATTCGACTCGCGTGGACAAACTCGAGCGCGCGCTTCAGGCGCTGCGGACGGTCAACGCCCGTGTGGCCGGAGTCGTGCTGAACATGGTGAAGACGAGCCGCTCCGACGTCGACGACTACGGCTACTACGGCGCGGATAAGGTCCCTGAGGTCTCGCCGGCGGTGCACGCCAAGGACCGCGTCGCGGTCTAACGCCGGGCGCCGGTAACCGGCCCCGCGAATGGCGTGGCGGACGTGAGGCCCGGCGCTACTGCAGGAGGATGCCCGACAGCACGGCGTTCGGCCCGGCGGTTCGGTCGACGGTGACCGCGACGGTCTGTCCGGCCGCGACGTCGAGCGGGAACGAGACCCAGGACCCCTGTTCGAAGTCGCTCGACAGCAGGGCCGTCTCTCCGTTCACGGTGACCGTCTCGCGCCTAGCCCTTGCATCCCAGTCGACGGCGTAGATATCGAGATGCCCCTCGAACGGCGCGCTGAAGTGCAGCTGCACCTGGATCTCGTCCGGGTCATAGTAGGTCGCCGCCTCGCGTTCGGGGCCCGTGGGAGCCTGGAGGGCGCGCGGGTCTTCGGTCTGTGACGCCCATATGTAGCGGCTTCCCTGCACGAGGCTCACCGACGCGCCGGTCATCGAGACGAGATCGCTCGCGCCATTCCAGCCGGCGAGGTCGTACCCGGTCAATCCGTCGAGGCCGACCCAATCACCCTGGGGCGCGCTGGTCACGGCCGGAGACGGAGGGGGCCCTGAGTCGCCGAGGAAGATGCCCGACAGCACGGCGTTCGCACCGGCGGTGCTATCGACGGTGATCGTGACCGTGCCGCCCGCGTCGACGCCGATCGGGAAGGACACCCAAGCGCCATCGTGGAAGGAGCTCGACAACTCGGCGGTCTGGCCGTTGACGGTGATCGTCTCGCGGCGCGCGGTCGAGTCCCAGTCAACCGCATACAGGTGAAGGTTGCCCGAGTACCCTTCGGCGAAACTCAGCTTCAGGCGCAGCTGCTCCGGGTCGT
>Ga0302324_100009589_pt1 | contig 20190 bp, 16 predicted proteins | sample Palsa_T0_1_FD_201949 | JGI IMG/M metagenome (GOLD analysis project Ga0302324, IMG submission 201949) | Peat permafrost microbial communities from Stordalen Mire near Abisko, Sweden - Palsa_T0_1 | ecosystem: Environmental > Terrestrial > Soil > Palsa > Peat permafrost | place: Sweden: Abisko...
CCAGCAGGCGCGCCGCCAAGATCGCTTCGAAGTCCCGAACGCGAATTCCTTTGCGATCGAGCCGCTTCAGGAAGCGCTCCGCCTTCCCCGGCAAGAACGCTTGCTCGACCGCTGCCTGCAGCTTGCCGAACTCTTCGACCTTCTCAACCTTGATTGTCGCCTGTTCGAATGCCAACGTCAGCTCCGTGCGCTTCGCGCGTCAATCAATCTCTGGAGCGGGAGACGGGAATCGAACCCGCGACCAACAGCTTGGAAGGCTGTGACTCTACCACTGAGTTACTCCCGCCCTAAAATAGCTCTCAGCTATCAGCCGTCAGCTTTCAGCTAAACCTCAGCGGCCAAAGCCGCGTTTTCTGTCGACTCCATGCGGCACGGCTGAAGCCGTGCCCTTCCCAAAACCTTCCGCGGACTTCCCAATCTCTGGAGCCGATGACCAGGATTGAACTGGTGACCTCTCCCTTACCAAGGGAGTGCTCTACCAACTGAGCTACATCGGCTCAAACCCAGCTGTCAGCTTTCGGCTTTCAGCTCTCAGCCACTTCTACTGACGTCGCCTTCTCTGGTTCGCTTGCCGTATCGTCTTCCGCGTGCAGCACATCTCTGCGGCGTAAGACCGACTTCACTGCGAACAGAGCCAGAATCACCAGCGTGCCTGCCCTTAACTTTGGGTCCGTGATCGTGGCCCACGTCAGCGCTCCCAGCACCACGTAACAGATCAACGCAATGGACAAGCGGTTCACAGAATCAAATGGTGCACAGGGAAGGATTCGAACCTTCGTACCTCGCTAGGAGGGACAGATTTACAGTCTGTTGGCTTTAACCACTCACCCACCTGTGCAAAAAATCCCGGGCGATGCGGCCGTTACGCTCCGTCCAGCAGACCACCAATGCAGGGACGCCGGAACCGCTCACGGAAAACCCGCAGACCAATCCATTTTACTTTCGCAACACAGGGAAACCAAGGATCGCGCACAAGACACCCGCGAAGATCACTACACGCCGGAAAATTTCCGAATGGAGTGGGTTTGGAAAAACCTGCTGCGCCGCTACCGAGTCCGCCGAACCGCCGGAAATTCGTCTGCCTGCTATCGTTACTTTGCTAACGTTCTCTGGAGCTGGCGAAGGGATTTGAACCCCCGACCCCCTGATTACAAATCAGGTGCTCTACCGACTGAGCTACGCCAGCAATTCGGGAAAGACGCGCCTTCGCGCAAACTTATCCCTCTGATCCCTGCCAGATGTCCGGGACAATTAATTAAGTTATCACAATGGGAATTGCTGGCGCAACCCGGCTCCTTGGTTCGCAACATGGGAGATGCGCTTGCATCGAGTTTTACTGCCAGGGGTGAGACCTACGAGTCTCGTTCCGTTCGCCCATATCGACACTGGCCTTTCCGGTTCGTACGAACCTTGGGGTCTTTCGGTCCAAATCTTTCAAGATGTCGGACGAAGCCCTTGCGTTTTATATCTTGGCTTGTTTTACCGCCGCATTCGGGGCACTTCCAACCGTTGGCCTCAGCCACGCTAGTTTTCATTTGTCTCTCCTGGATGGGGTCGGACAATATTAATCCTTCGTGGGGCCTTTGGGCAGGCTCGGTAGTATTTGGGCAAGACGGGGGTTTTTACGCAAAGCCGACGCAACCCCGGGTCTACGATCGCTGACAAGAGTGCTATCATTTCAGCGCTAGTCGCATTTCATGCGCATCAGACGACCTTTCCCCCTTGTGCTGGCGGTGGTGGTTGTGGCTGCGGCGGTTACCGTCGCAGTGCAGCTGCGAAAGAACGCGCCACCAGAGCCGGCCCGGCTTCTGCCCGGGGCCGATGCCTTCGTGTACGTGAATCTGGGCTGGGTGCGAAAGCTGAATCCCGAGAGCAGCGTGCCCGCCGTTTACCACGATCCTGAGTACCAGCGTTTCATCGAACAGACTGGCTTCGAGTTTGAGCGCGACCTGGACGCCGCGGCTTTTGCCGTCCACTATCCGGTGAACTGGCCGGGCGGCGGGACGGGCAGTGCTGCGCCTGAGCCTCGGTTCTCGGAGGTTTTCGTCGGCAGGTTCGATGGCGGGAAGCTGGGCGCTTACCTGAAACAGCACGCGCAATCTGTCGAGAACTATCAATCGGTGGACATTTTCACGATTCCGCTGGAAGGTCGGTCGTTCCGGGTGGCGATTCTTGGGGTGGACGCGGTGGCGTGCTCGAACCATGACGATGCGGCCGTGATCCGCGGCATGGTGGACCGCTCGCGGCGGCTGGCGTCTCCGTTTGGCGGGCCGGCGTTGTTGCGCCGGTATTACAAGCGCGTGCAGTTTGACAGCCCTGCCTGGGTGGTGGCGCATGTGCAGCCTTCCGCGCCGGGGTTCGGCGGATGGGACGACATTTTTTCGAAGCCTGCGGATCTGGTGATTTCGGCTGGCTACAATCCGCTGCATTTGCCGTTGCGGTCGGGAGCGCTGCATCTTCGCGCCGAAGCTTTGACCGGCAGCGTGGATGACGCGCGCGGTATTGCCGACAAACTCAAGGCTTATCTGACTGTTTTTCATGCGGCCGAAGGTTCGGTGGGCGGCTCGGGAACGGACGCGGATGTGAAGGCTCTGTTTGACAGCTTGCAGGTGCGGCAGGAGGGTGACCGGGCCACGCTCAGCGCCGCGATTCCTGCCGGGTTCTTGAAGAAGATGTTTTCCGAGATGCCCGAAGCCCAGCAGCAGTGGAATCCTCAAACGCAGGCGAAGCCCGCAACCTCGGAGCCGCACTAAGCGGCGCGCCGCATAGACCTTGGCGTGAAACTAAAAGCGGATTTGAGAGTCTGATCATAAATGAGTGAGAACCCGGACAGGTACAATAAAGGCTGATGTCGAATCTTCCTCTCCCTATCGCAGCATTTCTCGCCGGCCTGATTTCGTTTCTCTCGCCGTGCGTGTTGCCGCTGGTTCCGGGATACCTGTCGCTGATCTCGGGGGCTGGGGTCGAGGAACTGAAATCGCCGCAGGGCCACCTGATGCGGCGAGTCATGGTGAATTCCGTGGGATTCATCCTCGGCTTCAGCGTGGTGTTTATCGCGCTGGGCGCCGCGGCCACCGAGATCGGGCAAGTGCTGGGGATTTACAAGCACACGCTGGCCAGAGTGGCAGGCGTGATCATTATTTTGTTCGGATTGCATCTGACCGGCATCTTCAAAATCAAGGCGCTGTACATGGATGCACGGCTGCACAGCGTGAAAGGCAGCAGCACGCCGATCGGAGCTTTTGTGATCGGCTTTGCTTTTGCCTTCGGCTGGACGCCGTGTCTGGGACCGATTCTCACTGCGATTCTGACCATCGCGGGCGAGCAGAACACGCTGGTGAAGGGGATCCTGTTGCTGGCCGTATACTCGCTGGGATTGGCGGTGCCGTTTCTGTTGACCTCGCTGCTGATGGAGCGGTTCCTCAAGTTTTACAGCCGCTTCCGCTCGCACATGCACGCGCTGGAAGTGGCGTCCGGCGGCCTGCTGATCGCGCTGGGAGTGCTTCTGGTGATTGGCCGCTTCACGCTGATCTCGAGTTGGTTTTCGTTTTTGAACCGTTTCGCGTTGTAAGGAGTTTGCCTTATGGAAACATCGCCGCCGATTACACCTCCGCCTTCCGGGCCGACCCCGCCGCCATCCGGCGGCGCGGGACGCAATCCGCTTGCCTTGGTTGTGGTGGCCGTTTTGGTCGCCGGAATGCTGTATTTTGGCCTTCACATGGCTAAGCGGCCGCGCCCGCATCTGACGCAAGCCACGCTCGCTCCCGACTTCACGCTGGAATCGCTCGACGGCAAGAGCACGCGATTGTCCGACCTGCGCGGCAAGGCTGTGCTGCTGAACTTCTGGGCGCCCTGGTGTGAGCCGTGCAAGATCGAGACTCCGTGGCTGGTCGAGTTCCAGAATCAGTATGGCTCGCAGGGACTGCGAGTGGTGGGTGTGGCGCTTGAGTATCAGGATAAAGACGAGGTTGCCAAATTCGTCAAGCAGATGGGAGTCGGCTACACCGTGCTGCTTGGCAAAGACGAGACCGGGGATGAGTACGGCGGCGTTCCCGGGTTGCCGGAAACTTTCTTCATTGGCCGCGATGGGAAAATCGTGGATAAGATTATGGGGCTCAGGGGCAAGGGCGACATCGAAGAGGACATCAAGAGGACGCTCGACACCGGGCAAGACGCGCAACACGCATCGGCCGCGGACGGCGCGGTGCAGCCTCAGAACAAGCAATAGGTAGCGGCGGTTTCCGGCTTTAGTATTGTGAATTAATATTTTCAGGGATCGCATGACGCCCAGCGCAAACACGCGAAAGGAACACCGTAGCCTGCCGATTGCGATGTGCGCAATCGTTTTGCTGGCGGTTGCTGCGAGCGCCCAGACCGCGGGCAAAGTTCCTTCGGTGGTAATCGCGCCGGTGCCGCTGGTCACTGCGCCGCGCGCCGCGCAGACCATGGTGAATCTGGATTTCCGCGTTCCGCACGGTTATCACATCAATTCCAACACGCCCAAGTCTGAGTTTCTGATTCCTACAGCGTTGAAGATGGACCTGCCCACTGACATCATTCTGGGCAAGATTGAATATCCCGCGGGGGACGATTTAGCTTTTCCCTTTTCTCCCGACGAAAAGCTGAATGTTTATACCGGAGACTTCAGGATTGTGGTGGCGGTGCATCCGCTGCTCGCGGTGACGCCGGGCAAATACATTATGCACGGCGTGCTCCGCTACCAGGCTTGCGACAATTCCGCCTGCTATCCGCCGAAAACGGTGCGCGTGGAGTTCGATGTGAAAGTGGTAAAGGAACCGGCGACGCACCACGCCAATCCCGCGCAGAGCCCGCACGTGCATAGTTAGGTTTCAGCTATCAGCTGTCAGCTCTCAGCCTTCGGAACCGACTCCCTTGTCATGCTGAGCGGAGCGGCGAGGATCGCGAAGCGATCGTCAGCGCGGAGTCGAAGCATCCCTTTAGCCATTACGGACGCGTGGGTCTGTGCCTTCTCATCGTTGTGGTCCGTGCCGCGCGTAGGGATGCTTCGACTGCGAACGACCATTGCTTCACGATGGTCATTCTTGGCTGAGCATGACAGCCGTATGGGGGATAAAGCATCTGCCTGCACTTAATCGGTTCGTGGCGTCGCGCTGGCCAGAGCGAGAATCGTTCCGGCCCACAGCAGCGTGTCGAAGAAGTAGTTGAGCCCCTCGACTTTGACTGCGGTGCTCGGGTCCCGCAACGACGCGATCAGGATCGGCCCGTAGACGAGCACGACGAGCAGCACAATCCACGCACCGAGATAAGTGGCCGCCATGCGGGTTTTCTTAGCCAGCAGAATGCTGGCCCCGGCAACCACGAGAATTGCAGCCGTGAGGTAGCCGATGAGCGGGCGCGCCGGAATCCACTCGGACATCAATTTTTCGAGCGGGATGCCCGGCATTCCCAACGGGTGAAGAAAAGTCTCCACGCCATAAAATATCGAGGCGATCGCGGTCAACACGCGGCCCACGGTGATGAATATGCTTTGGCCTTGCCCGCGCATCGCAGAGCTCGCAAGCAGCCAGCCTCCGCCGCCGAACGCCAGTTCGCGGAGCATCAGAGCCCAGGAAAACCTGTTTTTGGGGTCGGCGAGAGTTCCCGGGATATCCATCATCGCCACAAAAAGAAACATCATGATCCCGAACAGCAGGCCGGACCAGCGCACCTGAATTTTTGTGGCAATGCTCAGGGACGCGGCCAGCAACGCGAAGCCCACAAAGTACGCCCAGAACAAATGCCACGGCACATACGAAGGCACGCCTTGCTGGATGAATTGCGCGGCCGAGAGATGCTCCGCGCCGAAGACCGCTAACGGGAGCGCGAAACATAAATTGTTCAACGCGACCATTTTGTCGAGGCCGCGGGCCCGCGCGATATCGGTCTGCGCAGCCCACAGCGCGATCAGAAAAAGCAGAATGGCGGCGGCTTCCATCGAAGCCGCGGTGCGGGAGAACTCGAAAAATGCGAGGAGGATGGGTGGGTGCATGGGGATGTCTGCGCGTAAGCTTGCACTCGATCTGAGCCCGTGGTCAATAAAGCGCTTCAAAGTGTACTAGGAGTGCATGTGAACATACTGGTTTGCGGGGCAGGTCTACGGCGGGGAATCTCCGACAGGCGGACTTCTCAAGTAACGTTGACTTCTGATTCGTGCCCTCGATAATCGTCAATGAGCTGGACAGGCTGATGTGTTACCCCGAGCGGAATTTACGCTCGGGGTTTCGCATTCGAGCGGCATTCCCTGACGAATGATCGATGCTTTCAGCCTTTGCCGCCCTGCTTTTTCTCCGCTCTCGCCCACGCATCTTTCAGCGCCACGGTGCGGTTGAACACCGGCTTCCCCGGCTTCGAGTCGGGATCGACGCAGAAATATCCCAGGCGCTCGAACTGATAACGCGCTCCGGCCGCGGCGTTGGCCAGAGACGGTTCCACCTTGGCGTCGGCGATGATCTCCAGCGAATTTGGATTGAGATTGTCGAGAACATCTTTCCCCAGTTCCACGTCGCTGGGATTTTCCTTGGTGAACAAGTTTTCGTAAATGCGCACCTCGGCGTCGACTGCGTGCGCGGCCGACACCCAGTGGATGGTCGACTTCACTTTTCTTCCGTCGGGAGAGTTGCCGCCCTTGCTCGCGGGGTCGTAGGTGCAATGCACTTCGATCACTTCGCCTTTTTCGTTTTTCACCACGTTGGTGCAAGTCACGAAATAGCCGTAGCGCAGGCGAACTTCGCGTCCGGGCGACAGGCGAAAATATTTCGGCGGTGGCACTTCGCGGAAGTCGTCCTGCTCGATGTAGAGCAAGCGCGAGAACGGGATCTTGCGCGAGCCTGCGCTCTCGTCCTCGGGATTATTCACCGCATCCATCTCGTCGACCTGATTCTCCGGGTAGTTATCGATCACAACTTTCAGCGGACGCAGCACCGCCATCACCCGCGGAGCGCGCTTGTTCAGGTCTTCGCGCACAAAGTGTTCGAGCATGGCCAGCTCGATCGAGCCAGTGGTTTTCGATACGCCAATCGACGCACAGAAATTCCGGATCGCCTCGGGCGTATAGCCGCGACGGCGGATGCCGCTCAGCGTGGGCATGCGCGGATCGTCCCAGCCGCGCACCCGGCCTTCCTGCACCAGTTGCAGCAGCTTGCGCTTGCTCAACAACGTGTAAGTGAGGTTGAGCCGGTCGAATTCGATCTGCTGCGACGGGAAAATTCCCAGCTGCTGGATGAACCAGTTGTAGAGCGGGCGATGGTCCTCGAACTCCAGCGTGCACATGGAGTGCGTAACTTTTTCGAGCGAATCCGACTGCCCGTGCGCGTAGTCGTACATGGGATAAATGCACCACTTGCTGCCGGTGCGGTGATGATGCGCATGCAGAATTCGGTACATCACCGGATCGCGCATATTTAAATTCGGCGAGGCCATGTCGATCTTGGCGCGCAGTACGCGCGAGCCGTCGGGGAATTCGCCGGCACGCATGCGTTCGAACAGGTTCAGGTTTTCTTCCACCGAGCGATTGCGATGCGGGCTGTTCTTTCCCGGCTCGGTGAGCGTGCCGCGATGCTTGCGAATTTCTTCTGCTGAAAGATCGTCGACGTAAGCTTTGCCGTCTTTGATCAGCTTGACCGCCCATTCGCAGAGCTGGTCGAAATAATCTGACGCGTAGAAAAGTCCGTCCCAGTGGAAGCCGAGCCACTGCACGTCGGCCTTGATCGACTCCACGTATTCTGTTTCTTCTTTTTCGGGATTGGTGTCGTCAAAGCGCAGGTTCGTGTGTCCGCTGAACTCGTCGGCCAGCTCGAAATCGAGGCAGATGGCCTTGGCATGGCCAATGTGCAAGTAGCCGTTCGGTTCAGGAGGGAAGCGGGTCTGCACGCGGCCCGCATACTTATTGGTCTTCAGATCGTCGAGAATAATATCGCGTATGAAGTTGGAGGGGCGAGACTCGGGCGCGGCGGGTACGCCAGCCTCGGCCTCGACAGGGGGCGTTTTCATACTCTGATCTTATCGCAAGCGCAGGCGTGGAGGGCACGTGTGCACGACTGTCGCGATACAAGGTCCGAGCCAGGTGCCGGCGATGCCGGGCGGTCCGGGGCGCCACTTCAATCTCGAGTCAGACGCCTGCCGACACGATCTGACCGGGAGTGGACACGAGCGTTTCTTGCTCTGCGAGTCGCCTTCGATAGATCACGTGCCGCCAGCGCGTCATCTCGACCAGTGGCTTCCACACTGGGTTCACCAGGTCGTGCTTGATGAGCAGGTGCCAGAAGCGGTTCGACCGTTTGTAGAGATACGACATGGCGAGGTAGAGCGGCACGGCCTGCAAATCCTGTGGCCGCCGGCGCCAAATCGAGGAATGCGAAAACAGCCGTTGGTAAATCCAGGCGTAACCGTGTTCGAGTTCTTCGGGCGTCATGTGCTTCGGCTGAAACACGGAGTGGCCGGTGTCGTAGAGAGTCCAGTCGCGATGCAGGATGCGGCCTTGCGCTTCCATCTGCTGAAACAGCGGGGTCGCGGGATAGGGCGTGAGAATGTGAAACGTGGCGCACTCGAGGCGGTTCTCTTCGATCCATTCGGCGGTGCGGGCGAAAACATCTTTGCGGTCGTGGTCGAAGCCGAGGACGAACGATCCATTCACCTGAATGCCGTAGTCGTGCAGAATGCGCACGCGGCGCGCGTAGTCGGCAGTCTTCGGCGTTTTCTTGTGGGCGTCGGCAAGGTTGTCGTCGGAGAGAGATTCAAATCCGACGAAGGCGCCGGTGCATCCCGCGAGCGCCATGGCGCGAATCAGGCTGGGATCGTCGGTGACGTCGATGGTGACGGCGGCGCTCCAGATTTTGTTGATTGGGCGCAGCGCCGCGCACAGTGCGTGCAGGTAGTCGCGGCGCGAGCCGAGATTGTTGTCGATGAAGACGGCGTAGGGCTGATTATCTTTCTGAAACTCGTCAACCACTTGCTGCGGGCGGCGCATGCGATACGGCATGCGCAGGCCGTCGGTCGCCAGATAACAGAAGCCACAGCGGTTGTGGCATCCGCGGGTGGCGATCAGGCTGGTGGTGGTGAGAAAACTGTGGCGTGGAAGTATCGAGCGGCGGGGGGATGGATCGTCGCGGTAGTCGTTTTCATACGTGGCCGCATATCGGGGCTGCAGATTGTTCGATTCCACGTCGCGAAGGATTTTTGGCCAGAGCTGGACGCCGTCACCGAGCGCCAGCGCATCCGCGTGCGGCGCGCATTCATCGGGACAGGACAACACATGCAGGCCGCCGAAGATTACTTTCGATCCGCGGGCGCGATACCAGTCGGCCAGCTCATAAGCCCGCCGCGCAAACGTGAGATGCACCGTGATGCCGACTACCTGCGGGATGGGACAAAACGGCGGGCGGCCATCGAGCAGGTTTTCATCCCAATAGTCGACGCGCCAGTGCGCTGGCGTGGTCGCGGCGAAGCTGGTCAGGGCCAGTGTGGGCGTGAGCACGTGCTTGCCGAAGCTGGCATTCGCGTCTTTGGCATAGAACGGGTTGATCAGCAGCGCGTAATGCGGCTCGATTTTGTTTGCGGGCTCGTTGCGATCGAGAGCTGGAGCGGTCGTCATTTCCGCGGGGATCCAGCGTTTCTTGACCGTGCGAAGGAAGGGTTCGTCGGGTGCGATCATGAACTTACTTTATATTACAAAGTACTTCATTTCAATACCATGAAATGCTCAGCCCGTCACCAACGATGCTTAACCACGGGCCATTGTCATGCTGAGCGGAGAACGAACTTCGCGAAGCGGAGGTCGCTTGCAGTCGAAGCATCCCTGCGGACGCCACGGGACGCGCGGGGTAAGGGGCGTAAAGAGTCTCGGAAAACGCGGCGGAATCAGGCCCCCGTGGTGGCCATAGGGATGCTTCGACTCCGCGGTGACGATCGCATTGCGATCATCACCGCTTCGCTCGGCATGACAGGGCCGCTGACCGCGTGATGATAAAAATCGAGTCGGGGGGCGACAACGCGACTATGCCATCGTCAGCACGACTCTGAATCTCGCTCGGCCGCTGATCATCTGGTCGTAAGCGTCCGCGGCTTTTTCCAGCGGATACTTTTCGATCATGGGGCGGACCCCGGTGAGAGAACTGAAGCGGAGCGTATCCTCGGAATCTTTGCCGGTGCCGGAGGCCCATCCCTGGAGAGCTTTGCGGCCGCCGATGAGTTGGATCGGCGTGACCGTGAGCGAGTCGAAAGCCGCACCCACGACCAGGAGTGTGCCATTCACGGCAAGACCATCCACGAGCGTTGAGATCGATTTTGAATCGGGAGCGGTCGCCAGGATCACGTTCGCTCCGCCAAGTTTCCGGAGCGCTGCGGCGGGCGCGCCGGCGCTGGTGTCGATATATTCGTGAGCGCCGAGCTTGGCGGCCAGCGGTTTCTTGTCGGCGCCGCGGCCGATGGCGACGGTGCGAAAACCCATCTGGCGGGCATATTGAATTCCGAGATGGCCCAGGCCGCCGATGCCCTGCACCGCGACCAGATCGCCGCCGCGGGCGCGGGAGTTGCGCAGCGCGTTGAACACAGTGATTCCGGCGCAGAGCAGTGGAGCGGCTTCGGCTGCGGGCAGGTCGTCGGGCATGGCGGCGACGGCTTCGGCGGGAGCGACCATGTATTCCTGATAGCCGCCGTCGAAGGAAATGGCCGTGATCTTCGCGTTCTGGCAGTTCACGAAATCGCCGCGGCGGCAGGGGTCACACTGGAAACAGTGCCCGCCGTGCCATCCCAGGCCGACCCGCTGACCGGGCTTCCACAGCGTTACGTCGGCACCGAGGGCGTCGATGCGGCCAGCAATCTCGTGCCCCGGCACGCGCGGATATTGAAGCCCGGGCCAGAGTCCATCTTTCACCAGCGCATCGCCGTGGCAGATGGCGCAGGCCTCAACTTTAATGCGCACCTGACCGCGGCCGGGCTCGGGAATGGGACGCTCGACGAGTTCGAAACTTCCACCGGGCTTGCTGATTTGGACGGTTTTCATGGGAGTCCTCTTTCGATATCTGATTTAGAAATTTGTGGGTCGGATGGCGATTGCCGAAGGATTTACTATGCCGGTGAAGACATTCTTACGCGCTAATAGATTAGAAACTGGGCGCCGGGATGCAACAAACTCTGCGGCGACATATTCGACGCCGACAAACCTCATTCACCACTAAGGACACTAGGGCGCACGAAGGAGACCCTTTGGTCTTCCGCTTGTTATCCAGCTTTTTGGATCGCTTGTTCGATTCGCCTGAGAGTGGTTTCCTTGCCCAGCACTTCCAGGGTCTCGAACAGCGGCGGGGCGTTCTTGCGGCCGCAGACGGCTACGCGGATGGGTTGGAACATCTGTCCGGCTTTCACGCCTAGCTCCTGGGCGGCGGCGCGTAGAGCCTGATCCAGCGGGTCGTGCTTGAATTCGACGGCCGGCAATACTTCCTGCGCGCGCTTTAGAACTTTCAACGCCATCGCCGCGTCTCCTTTTTGTGGGATGAGTTCGGCGGGATCGTAGGGCGGGAGCTGGTCGACGAAGAAGAAGTCGGCGGCGCTGAGCACTTCGCGGAGCAGTTTGATGCGCTCGCGGATCAGCGGCGTGATGCGCAGCATTTTTTCTGAAGTGATGTTGAATCCGGCGGCGTGCACGATTGGCAGCAGGCGGGCGCTCAGGTCTTCGACGGGCAGGCCGCGGATGTGTTCAGCGTTCAGCCACACTGCTTTCGGATCGAAGGTTTCCTCTGGAGTTGCGGCCGGCTCCTTGAAGTTCACCACCGCGTTCGAGCGGTTGATGCCTTCGAGCGAAAAGGCGTCCATCAGTTCCTGGAGCGTCATATTCTCGCGGTCGTTTTTCGGCGACCAACCCAAGAGACACAAAAAGTTGATGAAGGCTTCGGGAAGGAATCCTGCGTCGCGATAGGTGGTGACGCTCACGACTGGGCCGTGGCGGCGCTTGGAAAGCTTGGTGCCGTCTGGGGCCACCAGCAGCGGAAGATGCGCGAACCGCGGCGGCGTCGCGCCGGCGGCTTCGAAAATCAGGACGTGTTTGAACGTATTCGTCAGATGGTCCTGGCCGCGGATGATGTGCGTGATGCGCAGGTCGGCGTCGTCGGCGCACGAGGCCAGGTGATAGGTGGGCATGCCGTCGGAACGCAGCAAGGCGAAGTCTTCGATGTCGGCAGCGGATTTTACCTGCTCGCCATAGACCGCGTCGGTAAACCGTACCGGCTGGCCGTTTTCGCGAGGAACGCGGAAACGCAGCGCGAACGGCTCTCCCGCGGCGGCGCGGTGGTCGCTTTCGGCGCGCGAAAGCTCGCGCATGCCAGGATTGAACAGCCACGTCCCCTGCGCGCCGGAGCGTTCGCTGTCCCCGGTGTGAGCGGGAGTGAAATCACGGTAGGCCAGGCCTTTCTCGAAGATCGCTTCGGCCGTCTGGCGGTGAAACGCGCCGCGTTCCGACTGCTTGTATTGCTCGTCCCAGCCGAGACCGAGCCACTTGAGGCCTTCGAAAATTGAGTGGACCGAGGCGTCCGTGTTGCGCTCCACGTCGGTGTCGTCGAGGCGCAGGATCATGGTTCCGGTGTTGTGGCGGGCGTATAACCAGTTGAAAATAAACGTCCTTGCACTGCCCACGTGCAGAAAACCGGTAGGCGAGGGCGCGAAGCGCACGCGCGGCTTCAACGTGGCAGAGGTGTCGCCCGCCGATGCCCCGCCTGGCAAAGGGTTGCTTGAAGAATCAGTCATCAGGAATCTCTTGCGATGTTACGGGCGGTGGAAAACTATCGTCAAGCCGTGAGCCTTGGGAAACGCCGCCTAAATCCAACAGGTCACAGGAGTTCGCAAACTTCTTAGAGTGTACTTAAATCCTGTTGTATCGGGACGCAGCGTATGAAAACATAGAGTTGCCGTTTCCCCCCGAAGATGTCTGGGAGAGTTTTTCCTTGGAACCCTAACCTCGGAAGTCTTCCCTCAGGAGTATTCGTCGGCCACATGGATAATCTTGTCATTCCCGCAGTTGTGATCCCGGGTGTCGTCTCGGTATTGCTGTTTCTCGTCTTTACCTACCTCTACGAACAAAGCCGGCAGCCCTACTTCCGGGCATGGAAGTGGGCGTGGGCGGCTTACTCGCTGCACTACGTTCTGGATGCGTTTTCCTTTTATCGCGCCTCGCCGCCGGCCTTCCTCGCGAGCTCGCTGTTCCTGGTGGCGATGGCGTTGTGTATTTTCGTTTCCACGCGGCTGATGCGCGGCCCTTACCGCTTCCGCTGGTATGACGCCGCTCTGGGAGCCGCTGGTGTGGTTCTGGTAGGCATCAGCTTCCGCGGACACATCATCGGCGGTGTATTTGTTCCCGATGCCCAACCCGCGATCCGGCTCGGCGCGGGACTGGGCCTCGTACTGCTGTATTGCTCCGCAGTGTTTTATCTCAACGGACACCGGCGCGGGTCGCTGGCGTTCAAGGTGCTGGGGCTGGCGCTGGCTTTGTGGGCGGCGCTCATGGGGATGGGGCAGCTGCATAGCCCGTGGGGCGAAACTCTGGGCAGCGCCAGCCGCTTGCTGGGCCCGGTGCCGCAGATGCTGCTGGGCATCGCGATGGTGATGGTGCTGTTCGAAAACCAGCGCAATTCACTGCAGGAAAGTACGCTTGCCCTGTCGACGCTGGGAGCCGATCCGCGCCGCCTGCTGGCCGCAAGCGACCTGACTCCGAATATGCAAACCGCGCTGGAGCGCCTGGTGAGCGCGCTCTCGATGCCGCGCGCGGCCATCTGCATTGCACAACGCTGGCGCGGTCTGTTGCCCTCGGTGCAGCATGGCTTCTCGGCGGAATTCCTGCAGGAAATCGAGGCCAGCGGGGCCGCCGATTACATTTGCCAGGTTGCCTACCGGCAAAGCGGCATCTTCACTGTCTACGATTTGGCGCAGATGAACGAGCCGCTGCTGGCGGGGCCGGTGGGAACGTTCGCCGATTTCAAGCGAGTTTTCACGCAGGCTGGCATTCGCAATCTGACCGCCGTAAGTTTGCAGACACGCGAGCACAATTTCGGGGTGATTGTGTTTCCGCATGCGGAACGTGCAGGGTTTGGCGTCTCCGGTCCGCGTCTGATGGTGGGGCTGGCGCTGCAGTTGGCGCTTACGCTGGAAAACTATGTTGTCACCCACGATGCCCACCGCCGCACCCAGGAGTACGAACTGCTCACCGAGATCGGACAGGCCATCAGTTCGCGTCTCGACCAGGACGAGATTCTGCGCACCATTCAGATCGAGCTGGGGCAGATTTTTGATACCAGCGACTTCTACATCGCGTTCCAGGAAGGCGACCGCATCCACTTCGAACTGGAAGTGGAGGGCCACCGCGTGTGCCCCAAGCGCTCGCGCAAACTGGAGAATGCGTTTACGGAATATGTAATTCACAGCGGGCAGCCGCTGATCGTCCGCGGCGATCTGGAGGCGGTGCGCTCGCGCCTGGGAGTAACTCACATTCCACCGCATCCGGCGAAATGCCTGATTGCAGCGCCGGTTTTTCTCGGCAACAAGCCGGCGGGTGTGATGGTGGCGATGAACCGGGAACGAGAAAATGTTTTTGAACAGCGCGATCTCGACGTGCTCATGACAGCCGCCGGCCAGGTTTCGGTCGCGATGGAAAATGCCCGGTTGTTTGCCGAGGAACAGCGGCGGTCGCGGCAACTGGCATTTCTCAACAACGTGTCGCGCACGGCGATTTCCAGCGAAGACCCCGTCCACATGCTGGGCCAGATCGCAAGCGAGATCCAGAAGAACTTCAGCTTCGATCACATCGGCATCGGGCTGCTCGATTACGGCACCAAGGAAATCGAGATTAAGGCCGAGGCTGGCGTCACCACCCACGCCATGGGCCAGCGCATTCCTCTGGGCACCGGCATCCTGGGACGCGTGGCTCGCACCGGCGAGAGGGCTTTGGTGCAGAACGCCAGCCAGGGCCAGCTTTCGGGAATTCTGCCGGACGCGCGCGCCGTGCTTTGCATTCCCATCACCTACGGCGAAAACCTGCTGGGAGCGCTCAACATCGAAAGCCGCAACGAAAACGCGTTCGCTCCGCAGGACGTGCTGATTCTCAACACTCTCGCCGACCTGCTGGCCACGGCGCTGCATAACGCCTTCGTGTTCCAGAAGCTGCAGCAGCAATCTATTACCGACGGCTTGACCGGGATCAAGACGCGCCGCTTTTTCTGGGAAGCGCTCTCCGCCGAGTGGAAGCGGGCTTCGCGGTCGGGACGTCCGTTCTCGGTGGTGCTCATCGATCTCGACAAGTTCAAGGAAGTCAACGACACCATGGGACATTTCGAGGGCGACCTGGTGCTGGCGCGGCTGGGCCGGTTGCTGGAGCAAAAGTCCCGCCAGCAAAACGTGGTGGCCCGCTATGGCGGCGATGAATTTATTGTGCTGATGCCGGAAACCGGTCCCGATCAGGCCATTGTCCTTGCGGAACGCCTGCGGCAGTGGATTGCCAGCGATCCCATGCTGAGCGAACACAAAATTACCGGAAGTTTTGGAGTCGCGAGTTTCCCCATGCACGGCTTTTCCATCGAAGACATTATTCGCGTGGCGGACGCGGGCATGTATGTTTCGAAGCGATCGGGCGGGAATCGCGTGTCAACGGCGGAAGAATTCGCCGAAGGTCAGGATTTTGCCCGGCAGCGGCAACAGATTTCCGCCTACATCGAAGGCTTCCTGCAGCGCGAGCACACCGGCTTTGAGCACGTCGAAGAGCTGACCACAACTTTGCGCAAACTCTGCGGCGGAGATCAGGAGACCAATCTGGCGTTGCTTCGGGAATCGATCGAGATTCTCAGCCGCGCCGTGGAATCGCGCGAACTGCGCACGGCCGGACACGGCGACCTGGTGGCTCGTTACACCGAAATCATCGCGCGCGCGCTGCGCCTGCCGGCGGAAGAAACCGCCGACCTGGTCTATGCCGCGCGTGTGCACGACGTGGGCAAAATCTTCGTGCCCGAACGCATCCTGAACAAGCCCGGCCCGCTCACGGATCAGGAGTTCACGAGAGTCCGGAGGCACGCCGAGGTGGGCGCCGAGATTGTCGGCATGCTTCCGCGCAGCGAGAACATGTGCGCCGCGATTGCCCACCACCACCAGCGCTTCGACGGGTCTGGTTATCCCGATGGCCTGATCGGCGAACAGATTCCGGTGTGGGCACGCATCATCGGCCTCACCGACGCCTACGCCAACATGCTGACGGAGCAATCCATTTCGGCGGCAAGAACTACGGATCAGGCGTTGGACGAACTGGCCAAAATGAGTGGAACCCGATTTGACGGTATGCTCGTGCGGTTGCTGCTGCGCGAACTGAAGTCGGAGCGGATGTCGTTCCCCAGCTTGGGAGGGTAGTAGCTTCTAGCTTCTAGCTTCTAGCTTCTAGCTTCTAGCTTCTAGCCTCTAGCTTTTAGCTTTTAGCTTCTCGTCTCCGGTTCCTTGCCTCTCCACTTCCCCCACTTGCAACTGGAAACCGGAAACTGGACACTAGCTGCCATGTCTATTCCTCTTTCTCTTTCTGGCAAGGTGGCTCTCATTTCCGGTGGGTCGCGTGGCATTGGAGCGGCGACCGTGCGGATGTTCGCAGCCGCGGGCGCCAAGGTTGTGTTCAGTTATCAGAAGGCGCGGTCTCAGGCGGAGGCGCTGGCTCGGGAATGTGGCGCGGCGAATTGTCACCCTGTCGCTTGCAATCTGGATAGTCCGGAAGCGGCCCGCGCTTTGATTGCCGAAACCGTTAAACATTTCGGGCGGCTCGACATTCTGGTGGCCAACCATGGCGTCTGGCCGCCGGAGGATGTCGCCATCGAGCGCATGTCTGATGAGCAGTGGCGGACCACGATGTCGATCAATCTGGATGCGGTTTTTGGGCTGGTGAAACACGGCGTCGCGCAGATGAAGTCGCAACCGCGGGCCGGGATCACGGCGGGGCACGACATGTCGAGCCGCGACATGTCGTCGCACGCCATATCCGGGCCCGGCGTTTCCGGTCCCGCCGCCGGGCACGTCGCTGCCGGGCACATCGTGCTGATCAGTTCCACCAGCGGACAGCGCGGCGAGGCGTTCCATTGCGACTATTCCGCGACCAAGGGCGCGCTTATCAGCATGACGAAGAGCCTTTCCGCTGAACTGGCGGCGGCCGGCATTTACGTGAATTGCGTTGCCCCGGGGTGGGTCGATACCGACATGTCGAAACCGGCCCTGGACGATCCAAAGGTTGGCGAAGAGATTCGCCGTGAAATTCCGCTGGGCCGCGCTGGCCGACCGGAGGAGATTGCTGCTCCGGTGTTGTTCCTGTGCACCGAACTCGCCGGATTCATCACCGGAGAAGTCTTCAACGTGAATGGGGGCGCGGTCCTGGCGGGGTAGGGCACGTCGGAGGGGTAGGCGCACTGGCTGAGCGCAATCGGTGAGCGCAATGCCACAGACGGAGAAGATCGCGACAAAAATGCTTTTCGGGCTCCGCCTGCGGGCTTGTTCGTGCATCCAAGAACTGAGGATATTCGCAGCTGCGAGCGGGAATTCCACGCGAAACGCTACAATTCTGTTTGCAGGTATCGACCCCATCAACCTGGATGAAACGGCTTCTTATTTTGTTTCTGGCGATCCCGTCGCTGGCAATCGCGTTTCCGACGATCGTCTTTTCGGCGGTCGTCTTTTCGCAGACCCCTGCCTGGGGACAGTCGCCGGCTGAGGCTCCGTCCGCCACGCAGTCTTCTCCGCCTTCGAATGCACCGAGCGCCGCCCCGGCGAGCACGCAGAGTCCGAACATTCCCATGGACTTGGAGAATGCGCGGAAGGCGAAGGATTTGCTGAATCAGGCGATCCAGGCGCTGGGCGGACAGGCTTATCTCACCATCCACGATAAAGAAATGCAGGGGCGCGGGTACAACTTCTATCATGGCCGCCCCACCAGCACGGGCGTGCTGTTCTGGAGCTTTTTCGAGTTTCCCGACAAGGAGCGCGACGAACTCAGCAAGGAACGCGACGTGGCCGAGGTTTACGTCGGAAACAGGGGATACGAAATCACCTACAAAGGTGTGCATCCCATGGACGAAAAAGATCTTACCCCTTACCTGCGGCGGCGCAGGTTCTCGCTCGACAATCTCCTGCGCACCTGGATCAACGATCCGAAAGTGGCGCTCTTCTATGAAGGCAACGCCATCGCTGCCGAAAAGCCAGCCCTCAAAGTGACGCTGATCAACGACAAGGATGAGGCCGTCAGCTTGTATGTCGATGCCGACACGCATCTTCCGCTGAAAAAAACATTCCGCTGGCGCGACCCGGTCGACAAGCAGCCAAATCTGGAGGAAGAAATCTACGATAACTATCGCCCGGTGCAGGGGATCATGACGCCCTTCAGCCTGACGCGGTATTTCAACGAAGATATGGCGGGCCAGCGCTTTCTCAGTGGAGCGACCTACAACCAGAATCTGGACCAAACCATGTTCGATCCGCATTCCGGGTACGATCCCAACAAAGTCCCGAATAAACGGTCGTCCAAGCACTAGTGGGGACGAGGCGTCGCGGTCCTGCTGCTTTCACGCTGTTAACTCATAGAACCGACAGGGTTTGCGTTTCCAGCGGGGCAGATACCAAGTTGGTTCCAAGTCCATGATCTGCCACGGAGTGTGGCTTTTTTGCCACACACAGATTTCCTCGCCGGGCAGTAATCTAGTAATTCGCCGAAACATAACAGGTTTCTTATCTGATGCAGGAGCAGACAATCCGCACTGCCGTGGAGTGCACGGGCATTGGCCTGCACAGCGGCGCTCCGGTTTCTTTGCGCATGCTCCCGGCTTCGCCCGCGACGGGCATTCGCTTTCGCCGCACCGATCTGGACGGTTTTGAAGTCGAGGCCGTGGGCCTCAACGTCGCGCGCGTGAGTTACGCGACCAGCCTGATGAAAAAAGGCGTGCTCATCTCCACGACCGAACATATTCTTTCCGCCTTCATCGGCATGGGCATCGACAACGCGATCGTGGAGCTGGACAACCTGGAGTTGCCCATCCTCGACGGCAGCGCTCGGCCGTTTGTGGAAATGATTCAGAAGGCGGGCATCCGCAAGCAGAGGCGGCCGCGCAAGTATCTGAGGATCAAGCGCGAGCTGGAAATGCGAGAAGGCAATAAGTTTATTGCGGTGTATCCCGCCGAGACTTATTCAGTTTCCTACTCCATCAATTTTCCCCATCCGCTCATCGGCAAAGAAACTTTTCAGGTGGAACTCTCGAACGGCAATTATCTGCGGCACATTGCGGGGGCGCGCACGTTCGGTTCGCGGGAGGATGAGCGGGCGATGCGGAATATGGGCCTGATTCGAGGCGCGTCGCGCGAAAACTGTATTGTCCTGACCAAGGACAGCGTGGAGAACGGGCCGCTGCGTTTTGCCGACGAATTCGTGCGGCACAAGGTGCTGGACCTGGTGGGCGACCTGGCTTTGCTGGGGAAGCAGATTCTGGGCAAGGTGGTGGCCGACCGCGCGGGTCATGCCATGCACACGGCGCTGGTCTCGCGCATCCTGCGCGATAAGACGCTGTGGGAGGAAGTTACGCTCGATCAGGAAGAGGCTGCGAGCGTGCACCGGGCGGTGGCGCATGCTTCGGCGGGGTCTGTTTTTTAGCGGGAAACCTTCTGTTAAAGCGATTTCAGATTGTTGATTTTAGATTGCAGATTGAAAGCCATAAGATTTTGACTTTTAATCTGCAATCTGAAATCTGCAATGTTCGGCGGTGGCCAGGAGCGAAACCTCAGAGGCTAAAGCCATGATCTCTATTGACTCTTCACGACACGGCTGAAGCCGTGCCCTTCCTAAAACCAGTTATGCGATGACTCCTAGTCTGCGGGTTCGCAGGGAGATTGCTCGGGATGGCGGGCTTCTTCGGGCTGCTGCTGTAGCAGGCGTTCCAGTTCCGCGCGGGTCTGGTGAATTAGAGCGGCGGCGAACTGGCGGGCGGATTCCTGGCGCTCGGCTGAAAGTTCCTTCACTCGCAGGTCGAGCAGCGGCATGTCTTCTTCAAACCAGCGCAGGGTTTTTTGCACGCGGGCAATGCGAAAGTCGTTGGTCAGCATTTGGATGGCTCTCCCGTAAACGTCTAGATTGCCATGTTGGCGGGGAGGCGCAAGTCTTAAGGTGGATACTGCTGAATGCAGAAG
>Ga0302324_100009590_pt1 | contig 20189 bp, 15 predicted proteins | sample Palsa_T0_1_FD_201949 | JGI IMG/M metagenome (GOLD analysis project Ga0302324, IMG submission 201949) | Peat permafrost microbial communities from Stordalen Mire near Abisko, Sweden - Palsa_T0_1 | ecosystem: Environmental > Terrestrial > Soil > Palsa > Peat permafrost | place: Sweden: Abisko...
CGCGGCACGTACCGATTTCCAGTCGAGCGCTACGCTGAGCGGCTCGTCGGATCAAGACCTTAGCCCTAGCACTTGTGCGATGCAGCAGAGTAACCGCTACTTTCTGCACGAAAAGTACGCGACCCCCTTCTCACCAATCTCCTCGATTGCTATGAGAAATTTCTTGAGCGGACCGATGCGCCCGAGGCGATTCTTTTGGAGCAGATAGCCCACGCTGAGACTCGTCAAATGATGTTCGAATCCGCTGCCGCTTTCGGGAAACTTATGTTCGATGCGGTCGAACAAGTTGGGGGCCGATCGGACTTCCATCGAATGCTCGTTGTTTAAAGGGCCATCCTCCGAACGAACGTCGATCATTCCTCGCGAACTTGCCAGGTGATTCTGTCAGGTAACGACGTCCGCCTCGCGCCAGCGCACGGCCGCGGGTCCGAAGCAAGGTTTCCATTCAATTGAACGGAAACAGAAAACCGCGGGCCCTCCGGTTAGTCATCATCGTCGAGGTCCTCGTCGACATCGGTATCCTCCCGCTCGGGGAATGTCTCGCCCGACGCTTCCAGCGCAATCTTCCTCGGCAAGTAACCATCGTGGTGGAGGAGTCGAGAGAGGGTGCCTTTTAAGGCATGGTGGAGGAAATAGGCGATGCCTCGCGTCGCCGTTGGCGACGCATTGTATCTACCGCGATGCCGCCAAATCGATGTTTACGGGCGTTCGTGGCAGAAGAAGACTGTATGATTTCGCATGGAGTCTAGGAATTGCAGAGCCCAGCGTTCGCGGCAGCACTTGGAGAGCTCGTCGTTGGCTAGCAGTGAGTGCAGCGTGGTAGAACACGTCTGGATTGATAGCGCGTGACTCCTGACCAGTTCATAAAGAAGTGGATGGCAGCGCACCTCTCGGAGCGATCAGCCGCCCAGCAGCATTTTCTGGACCTCTGCCAACTGCTCGGCGAGCCAACGCCGGCGGAAGCCGATCCGACAGGCGAGACCTTTACCTTTGAGAAGGGTGGCACGACTGCCACGGGCGGGCACGGTTGGGCGGATGTGTGGAAGAAGGGCGCCTTTGCTTGGGAGTACAAGGGCCCCGGAAAGGACCTCAATGCGGCGTATATGCAGCTCAAGAAATACGCCGACATGTTGGAGAATCCGCCGCTCCTAATCACGAGCGATACCAAAAGAATTGAAATCCATACTAATTTCACCAACACGGTCAAGACGGTTCACGTCTTGGAGCTCACCGACCTAGCTGACACGGCAAAGCGTGAGATCCTGCGCGCAGCGTTTACCCAGCCCGAGAAGTTGCGCCCTGGGGTCACGCGACAGCAAGTTACTAAGGACGCTGCGGAGCGCTTTAGTCAGCTCGCCCACCACCTGCAGGGCAAAGGCTATGAACCCCAGCGGGTCGCACACTTCCTAAATCGCCTAATCTTTTGCATGTTTGCAGAGGACGTGGGTTTGCTGCCGAACAGGATATTCACAAAGCTCGCCACCGCGTCGGTTGCTCACCCAGAGGCTTTTGAAGCCCACGCCAAGCAGCTGTTTGCCGGTATGGCCAAGGGCGGGACCGTAGCGTTCGAGGTGATTGATTGGTTTGATGGCGGACTGTTTGACGACGACGCCACGTTGCCGCTCGATGCAGCGGACCTGAAGCTCGTTCTGCTGTGTGCCGAGTTGGACTGGTCGAACATCGAACCGTCGATATTTGGAACGCTGTTCGAGCGTGGCCTTGATCCGGACAAACGGTCTCAACAGGGCACTCACTACACCGATCCAGAAACGATCATGAAGATCGTGCGACCTGTAGTATTGGAGCCGTGGGGGCGCGAATGGGAGGCCGAAAAGACAATACTGGAAAAGCAGACCGATAGAGCGACAAAAAACGTGTCCGAGGCGGCCAAACAGCGTTATTACGCATTCTTGGAGCGCCTTGCGAACTTCAAGGTTCTCGATCCAGCGTGCGGCTCGGGCAATTTTCTCTATTTGGCCTTGCGAGGATTGAAGGATTTTGAGAAGCGAGTAATACACGAAGCCGAGACTCTCGGCCTGCCTTCCCAGTTTCCTCGCGTGGGACCGGAGGCTGTTCTTGGGATTGAAGTCAACCCGTACGCCGCGGAGCTGTCGCGAGTTACGATTTGGATCGGCGAACTTCAATGGATGATCGAGAATGGTTTTGGCGCAGCAAAGAATCCGATCCTCAAGCCGCTCGATCAAATCGAATGCCGAGATGCAATTCTAAATGCGGACGGCACTGAACCAGGGTGGCCAAGAGCCGATGTGATCGTGGGAAATCCACCGTTTCTCGGCGACAAGAGAATGATCGGAGAGCTTGGTAAAGCCTACGTCGCCACGCTCCGGGCAGCATACGCTGGAGCAGTGACTGCATCCGCGGATCTCGTTTGCTATTGGTTTGAGAAAGCACGACAGGAGGTAGCGGAAGGAAGGGTTACGGTTGCAGGGCTAGTTGCCACACGTGCACTTAAGCAGCAGAAAAATAGAGAGGTTCTCGATCGCATTGCCGCCACCTGCGAGCTATTTGATGTATGGCCCGACGAACCATGGATCAATGAAGGCGCAGCCGTGCGGGTCTGTATCGTCTGCTGGACAGCAAAGGAGGTAGCGTTCCCCAAAAGCATTTCTGGATCCGCCGTGGACGCCATTCGGGCTGACTTGACTCCCGCGGCAGGCGAAGGCAGTGGCCCGGACCTCACAACCGTCAAACAACTTCAAACAAACCTGGGCAAATCCTTTTTTGGACTCTGTCTCGCCGGAGCTTTCGTTGTGGATGGTCCAACTGCGCGTCAGTGGCTAGTGGCGGTTGGAAACCCAAACGGTGCAGCGAATTCGGATGTATTGCGCCCGCTACTAAATGGCTTCGATGTAACTACCAAGCGTTTCCAGGACCGCTGGGTCATCGATTTTGGTACGTCAATGCCGGAGGTTATTGCGTCACGTTATGAAGCGCCGTTTCAGTACGTCGTGGAGCATGTTAAGCCGCTACGGCTGAGCAATAATAGAAAAGCGCGCGCGACGCGCTGGTGGATTCATGGAGAGTCGCGTCCCGGACTCCGACAAGCGTTGAAAGGCTTGAGTCATTATATTGCGACTCCGGAGCGGGCCAAGCATCGTTACTTCCTGAGGATTCCTGTGCGGGTAGCCCCGGAGCATAGACTGGTGGTGTTCCCTCGGGACGACTTCGCAAGTTTTGGCATCTTATCCTCGACGATTCATGTCCGATGGGCTTTAGAGCTTGGCAGCCGACTTGAAGATCGTCCTGGTTACAACACAAAAGTCTGCTACAACACGTTCCCGTTCCCCACCGGCTTGGGACCGGAAATAAAACCCAGCGAATATGACCGCGATCCGCGTGCGCAAAACATTGTGGCCGCGGCGAAGCAACTAACTGATCTACGCGAGAAATGGTTGAACCCGCCGGAGCTGCTTGATCGGATTCCGGAGGTTGTACCCGGATATCCAGATCGGCTGCAGCCGAAGAATGAGACAGCAGCGAGTGAGCTCAAGAAGCGAACGCTGACCAAACTCTATAACGTAAATCCAGCTTGGCTGCAGCATGCACACCGCGAACTGGATGAGGCCGTGGCGGCCGCGTATGGCTGGGAGTGGCCGCTGCTGGACGATGAGATTATCAAGCGGCTATTTAAGTTGAATCAGGAGCGTGCCGCGCAAGCGTAGGAAAATGGAGGTCAGTCAATCTTTGCTAAGGCAGCGCAAAAAAAGAGTTCGCCGGGGGCACAACGACTTCTTTAGCTACGTGACCTGCGCAATCCGGGGCAGATCGCAGTAAGGAAGCGAAACCGAGCAACATAGTAAATGGACAAGCCGCTAACCGCGAGCATGCTGTACTCGCATTTGTCGTGTCCGCATCGGGTGTGGCTCGATACGTTCGGGGACTACGCTGCCCGTGATCCCGTCAGTCCGTTTCTCCAACTGCTCTGGGAGCGAGGAGCGGCGCATGAAAAGGATGTTATTGCTGCCCTGGGGCAACCCTTCCTCGATCTTTCCACTCTCTCCGGAGACGAAAAGGAAGCTGCGACGCGCGCAGCAATAGCCAGGAATGAGGCCCTGATCTACGGCGGGCGTCTTTCCATCGAAGAGCTCTTAGGCGAGCCGGATCTTCTCCGTTGGGAGGGCTCGGGGTATGCCGCAATAGACATCAAGTCCGGCGCTGGGGAGGAGGGGGGCGACGAGGAGGAGGGCGAGGATGGCAAGCCGAAGAAAACGTACGGTGTTCAGATTGCCCTTTATACCGATATTTTAATCCGGCTCGAGGTTTCGGCAGGGCGCCACGGGTACATTTGGGACGTACACGCCCAGGAGAAGCGCTATAGCCTCGATGAGCCGCTCGGGCCTCGGTCTCCGTCGATCTGGGAAATCTACCTAGAGACGCGAGCGAGCGTCACCCGGACTCTGACGGGCGCCGGCGCGACCCGACCTGCGTCGGCTTCTGTGTGCAAGCAGTGCGTTTGGCGATCCTCGTGCCTCAAGGAGCTCAAGGATTGCCAGGACCTGACGCTGTTGCCCGAACTCGGACGCGCTAGACGGGATGCGTTGATCGGCCAGTTTCCTGCGCTCCACAACTTGGCACTCGCCAATGTAGAGCGGTTTATCCATGGCAAGAAGACGGATTTTCCGGGGGTTGGGCCGTCGACGCTACGAAAGTTTCGCATTCGGGCCGAGCTGGCGGTGGCGGACAATCCTGTTCCCTTTCTGACCAGGCCGGTCGCCTGGCCGGCCGTAGATGCCGAGCTTTTCTTTGATATCGAGACCGATCCGATGCTAGATCTGTGCTACCTGCACGGGTTCGTGATTCGGGAGGGCGGACGGACGGAGGAGGAGCGTTTCGAAGGAATCTATGCCGAGGACTTGTCGCCGGCGGCCGAAAAGGCGGCGTTCACTGCGGCAATGGCCATCTTTCGTGCGCACCCGACGGCACTCGTCGTTCATTACTCCAAATACGAGCGCACCGAGTATCGAAAGCTCCAGAGAAAGTATCCTGACGTCGCGACGGCGGAAGAAATCGAGGATCTGTTTGCGTCGCCTCGAGCCTTGGATCTCTACTACGATGTGGTCAAACCGGGCACAGAGTGGCCGACGCTGGATTTCTCAATCAAAAGCATCGCAAAGGTCTGCGGATTCGCTTGGCGCGATGCTGACCCGTCGGGCGCGGCATCAATCGAGTGGTTTGACCAATGGGCGAAGACCCGTGATCCCGCGCTGCGGCAACGCTTGCTGGAATATAACGAGGACGATTGCCGGGCGATGCGGGTGTTGCTTGATCGGATGAAGATGATGGAGGTACGGGTATATGGCGATTGACGCCATTACGATTATCAGAGCTCGCGTATTAACCTTATGGGCGGCCATCGTCGCGGGACGGCTGGGATTCACGCATGACGAAGCCCTGACACTAGGTCGAGCTGTAGCGGGGCTCAATGCCTATTCGAAGGGGTGGGCGCTCGGCACCTTCAAGCCGGCTCCAAAGGACGTTCGCGCGAAGCGGGAGGCGAAGGCGAACAGGTGCTTCAGGCCGAGCTGTTGCACCGGGAGGTGCCGGTGGTGCAAACGCTCGAGGGTCTGCGCGGGCTCAGCAAGAAGCAGCCTGTCAAGCCGGCGAGCGTCGCAGCATGCGGCTCGATAGGGAAGGGGAGGCGAGCACGCGCGCCGGCGCGCATGATGTGCTTTCGTATCGTCGCGGGCATATCCAAGGAACGATCGAATGACACGGATAAAAAAGCTGCGAGTCAAGAACTTCAAGAAATTTGCAAATCAGCTGTTCGAGTTCAACGACGACATAAACGTAATAGTTGGCGACAACGAATGCGGGAAAAGCACCGTTCTTGAAGCCATCGAACTGTGCCTGAACTTCTGTCATCGTGGCAAAGCACTTGGCCCGGAAGTAATGGCAGAACTCTTCCATAGTGACTGCGTCAACGCGTACATCGGCAGCAACCATGCGCAGACGTTGCTCCCAGAATTGCTCATTGAAGTCTACGTTGAAGGCAACGCGGAACTACGCGGCGACAACAACAGCGAGAAAGCGGACGCCGAGGGCCTGTCGCTCAGGATGTACTTCGACCCCGAGCTGGCTCCTTACTACGAGGCGTTCGTCAAAGCGGGACACGTACTCACTGTCCCGTTCGAGCTCTACAAAATCGACTGGTTCAGCTTTGCCTGGAAACGCCAGACTCAGCTCGTTAAACCCGTCAACTGTCTCTTTGTCGACCCGACGCGCCTGCATCCGACCTTTGGTCGCTCCCGGTACATCAACAGCATCATCAACTCGGCCATCGACAGGAATGCGCGATCGACGCTTAATTTGAACTATCGCCAACTGAAAGTCCGCTTCAATGAAGAGAAAGACGTCAAAACAATAAATACTCAACTAAACACCGGAAAGGAAGTCACCGCGAAGTCGCTGACAATCGTGGCGGACATAGCGCCCTCAAGTAGCTGGGAGAGCAACTTGGCGCTTGCTGTTGATGACATTTCGTTTGCCCATATCGGCAAGGGAGAGCAAAACCAAATTCAGATAAAGGTTGCCATCCAAAACAAGGCGAAGGATGTCGATGTAGTGATGCTAGAAGAGCCGGAAAATCATCTCTCGCACATTAATCTTATTCAGCTCGTTTCCCATATCGAACTGAAGAATCCTGGAAAGCAAATCTTCTTGACGACACACAGCTCGTACGTCCTTAACAGACTGAGCATAGACAAACTCTGCCTCTTGTCGAAGAGCCACATGAAGCTGAAGGACGTCAACCCGGAAACGGTCAAAACACTTAAGCGTCTTCCCGGATACGACACCCTCCGTCTCGTACTTGCCCAGAAAGTCATTTTGGTGGAAGGGCCGTCCGACGAACTCGTTTTGAAAAAAATCTACCGCGAGAAACACAATTGCCTGCCTGAAGAGGACGGCATCGACATCATCGTTGTCCGAGGCATCGGGTTCAAGGTTTACCTCGATATCGCAAAGGCGCTCAATCACCCGGTCCGCGTGGTGAAGGATAACGACGGGGACTATCATAAAAATATCATTAATTGGCGGAACGAGGACTATAAGGACTGCGATTTCATCGAATGCCTGTCGCCCACGGACGACGCGCATCATTCGCTGGAACCGGCCTTGATTGCAGCCAATTGCGGCACGACGGCCGATATGGATGCGCTAGCGAAAATTATGCTGTCCGCCAGGACGTTTAACGAATACAAGGCGTGCGCCGAATTTAGTATGAAGAGGGCCTTCTTCGAAGGGTGGTATGCAGCAAAGGATGCGGGCAGCAAGAAGGTTGATTCCGCGATCCGCATCTTTGATAGCGCGGTCACTATCAACTATCCCGACTATCTGACGAAGGCCGTTGATTTTGGCGCCTAAACTGATACTCGCGAGCGCCGGAGCCGGAAAGTCGGAGCGAATCGCCAAAGACGCACTTGAGCGAGCCGCCGCCGGCGAAAAGGTTCTGCTACTGACCTACACGATCAACAATCAGGCCGAGCTGGTACAGCACATCTGCCGCCTGAACAAGTTTCAGCCGGCCAACATCGTGGTCAAAGGCTGGTTTACTTTCCTTCTCGAAGACATGGTGCGCCCGTACCAGCGTTGCGTGCTGACTGATCGCGTCTCAAGGATTTGTTTCGACTCATCGAACCCACACCTACGGGGTGGGCGATACATTCTAGGCCGGAGCGAAAAAAAGGGCGGCGCATACAATCCTTTGTACTTTGTGACTAAGAAAGACGGCGCCGCGCACACGATGTTCCTGTCGAAACTATCGGCCCGCATTTGTGAAGAATCTAGCGGAAAAAGCGCGCAGCGTCTTGCCGACATGTACAAGGCCATGTTCATCGACGAAGTGCAGGATCTCGTCGGATGGGACTTTGACATCATTCGCGCAATCGTAAAGACAAAGATGCCGGGCTTCGACTGCGTTGGCGACTTCAGGCAAACCGTCTATCGGACTTCTCTAGCGCAGAAGAAACCCGAGTCGGTTGAGGACAAGCTGGAGGCGTTTAAGCAGATGGGCTTCGTGCGTGAGATATCGGCGATAAGTTGGCGCTGCATTCAGAGTATTTGCGACCTGGCTCATCTGATTCACGAGGCGGACGGGCACTATGAGCCGACAAAATCTAAGATCGGTGCCGTTCCAAGTGGCTTCGCTGAGCATCACGGCGTGTTTGCTGTGCCGACATCTCGCATGGCCGATTACGTCGCCCGCTACAAGCCGATGATTCTCAGATGGAACAGGTTATGCGAGCCGGAGTTGTGCAGTAGCAATGGTACGTATAACTTCGGAGAGGCGAAAGGAAGCGGCTTCGACCGGGTTCTTATAATACCTACCGACAAACACGCGAGGTTTCTTTGCGGTGACCGCAATGCGTTCGCCAAAGACGCCTCTGACCAAGCTAGGAACAAACTCTACGTCGGAATCACACGCGCACGGTACAGCGTCGCTTTCCTTCATCGCGGTGGCAGCGTCATCAACGGCGCTGAGATATGGAACCCTTAGAACTTTCGGGCTGCAGAACACGTGGCGTGGCCAAGCACTCCTGAACCTTGGCGATGTCGGCCTAGTGGTCGAGCTCATTCCTCGTCAACGCCGGGGACGGCTGGAAGTGATACTCACCAGTTGACCCCAGCTTCTGGCCCGTGTAATAGAGAATGATAAAGGACGTTATCATACATAAACATGGTGTATCCTTAATCCATGGGAAAGGACCTGGTTCGGTCGCATGGCGCGGGATCGGCGGCTACGGTGCCGGCGCTGTACGCGCCAACGGCAGCCGCGGCCAAGCGGTTCATCGAGTACTTCGCAGCCAATATCAGGAATCCTAACACCCGTCGGGCGTACTTCCATGCGGTGCTGGAGTTCTCGAGCTGGTGTGAGGCGCAGAACTTCACGCAGATCCTCGATATCGAGCCACTGCACGTGGCCGCCTACATCGAACAGCTTGCTGCGCGGCTGGCCAAGCCGTCGGTCAAGCAGCACCTGGCGGCGATTCGGATGCTCTTTGACTGGCTGGTCGTCGGACAAATCATTGCGACCAATCCGGCGGCGCCCGTCAGGGGTCCAAAATACACGGTCAGGAAAGGCAAGACGCCGGTATTGGCCCAAGAGGAAGCGCGCGAGCTGCTGGATTCCTTGGACGCCTCGACAGTGGTGGGATTGCGCGACCGAGCACTGATCGCCACCATGATCTATACCTTCGGCCGCGTCGGCGCAGTGATCAAGATGCGGGTCGAGGACTACTATACCCAGGGCCGCCGCGGCTGGGTCCGGTTACACGAGAAAGGTGGCAAGCGGCATGAGATGCCCTGCAACCACAATCTCGAGGCTTACCTGGACGCCTATATAAACGCTGCAGGCCTCGCCGGTGACCACAAGGGCTATCTATTTCGGACCGTCCGTGGCCGGCGTCGAGTCCTCACTACGAATCCCCTCGCGCAGGCTGATGTGTATCGGATGATTCGGCGACGGGCGTTTGCCGCGGGGATCAAGACCAGGATCGGAAATCACACGTTCCGCGCAACCGGGATTACTCAGTATCTGCGCAATGGTGGCCGCCGTGAACTCGCGCAGCAGATGGCGGCGCATGAATCGCCGCGCACGACGGCGCTCTATGATCGGCGGGATGATGAGGTGGCGGTGGATGAGGTGGAGAGGATTTTGATCTGACGTGCGAGGAAGGGGGAGGTTTGGATCCGACTTGCCTGTCGCGAGCGTCCGATATGGGCAGCCTGAAAACGATCAGATCAACGAACATTGCGTCGGCCGAAGCGTTGTCCTACTTTGCCGCCGCTATCTCGGCATCGACTGCCGCCGGGAAAGCCCCAGGAAACGGCACACTTGCGACGGCGTAATTACCTCCGGCCATAAAAATCTCCATTACCGAGTTCCATCGGTCGCGCCACGCCGAGGCGTAGTTCCTGAACTTGTCGCCTTCCGTCGTGAACGGCGCGGTCTTGGCGTGAGGCGAGTACGCCTTGATCAGTGTGACGATGGCGGTGTTGTTCTCTGCAAGCTGGTCGAGTCGCTGTCTCATGTCCGCATTCTTTGGCACTCCATCGCGCCGAATCTTCGTGAGATACGACTCCAGGATTCCTGAATCCTTTTCAGCGAAGGGTTCTGCCCGCAATTCCGTGATGAGCGCTTGATTCTCCTTGAGCAGCGGCGCGATGGGTTGCAGTTCGCTTGCCAGGACTTGGACGCGCAATTCATCTAGGGCCTCATGCTCGTGGTACCAGAAGCCTATAGCAGTGACCGCTCCGATGAGCGCAGTCGATAAAAGGAGCAAGACTGTTTTATTGTTCATATTGGCTCAGACGGCACTGCAAATTGATGCGGCCTATCTCGTGTGCGTTGATATCGCGGCGACGACAATAAGGCCGCATGGCGAAGGGCCGTCACCGGCTCAGACCTGATGGCGTGAAAGAAGCCGCGCACGCCCTGTTCCAAATACAAACTCCGCTCGTAACTCGGCCTGTATATCGACAAATGTCCGTCCGGGCCATGCTCAAACCTCGCCAGCCCCCCAGCAAGCTGGGGGGCTCGCGCGCCCCCAGACCACTTCAAATAATCAATCGAGCAAATCATTCAATCATCAAGCCACCGATCTCGCGGTACGAAACCGCGCGCGCGAACCAGTAGCCAAGGTTCGCCCGACTGACCCCGGCAGTTAACTCTCGTAACCCATACGAGATCATCCGTCAGTCGGTAAGGAGCAACGTGAACGTAGTGCAGTTTGGGTTTGGAGTAACTGCGCGTACACGCACATATAGGAGCTGGAATTGATTCGGCTGTGTGCAGATAACTGTCGATTGAGAGGTCGCGAATCCACCATCAAATTGAGAGACCAGCCCAACTGCTGGCGAAGTGCCCCCATTGAGACAGTTAGTGTAATATCCCCATGCGCCACCGTTATTGCTCAAGACATCGAACGCATAGGTCACAGAGTCACTTGTCATCGTCATGTGTGGGTGCGCAGCCAAAGGATAGACAACCGTCCCCTCCGGGGTAGTCTGGATTTGTGGCGTCTCTACCGTCACTGTGTACCAAGTCTCAGCGGAGGCCGCGGACGCTGAAGACAGTGGTCCACTAGTAATATCAGCGCTACTTCCTGGGTTTAGCAACCCCACGGCCTGTGCACTGTACGCGGGATTTCCTGAAACCGCCGTGCCGCAACCGTTAGTTCCTGACGGCCCCTGGGGTCCCGTCGCCCCTTGCGGCCCTTGGGCGCCTGTCGAACCCTGTGGCCCCTGCGCTCCCGTCGCGCCTGCCGGCCCCGCCGGCCCCGTGGGGCCTATCGCACCCCCTGCGCCGGCCGGACCCACGGGACCCGTCGGCCCTTGCGGGATTGTGAAATCCAAGATTGCGCTCGATGTGGTGCCGACGTTGGTGACCAGCGCGGGCGAGCCCGGTGCCGACGTCGTCACGCTGCCGATCGCGAGGATGGCCGCGCTTCCGGCTAAACCGTCCGGGCCAGCAGGTCCTGCGGGGCCTGCCGATCCTTGAGCGCCGCCCGCAGCAAAGATCGCCCAGTTGCCGCCCGAGTTACTGACGTCAATGGCCGGATTCACGGCTGAGTTATTCCTCAGCGCGACATAGGACGTGCCATTCTCGGTGACCACGTCGTTGGTGGTGTACGCCGTCGCGCTCGACCACGTATTCTCGTAGGTGAATCCAAACCCGTTGGTGCCATTCGTGCCCGCCGAACCCGCCGCGCCGGCCGCGCCGGCCGCGCCAGTAGCACCCGTCGCGCCGGTCAGACCTTGAGGTCCTTGTGCACCGGTTGCACCCGTCGCTCCCGCCGGTCCAACGGGACCCGCAACCCCTTGAGGCCCTGCAGGACCAGCTGGGCCCGAGGTCCCAGTCGCACCGGTTGCTCCCTGCGGACCCACGGGCCCCTGAGGCCCGGTCGGTCCTTGTGGACCGTTCGCGCCGATGTCGACCGTAAAGATGACCGGCAACTGATTCTTGAATGCCACCGTCAGAAAATACGTGCCCGGCGTAAAGCTCGACGGCGCTTGGCTGTTCGGGAAGTCCGCCACGATCTGCCCGCTGGCAGAGCTGACCGTCGGGAGGGTCAATGTGTCCAGCGTGACGGTCGGAGAACTGCCGAAGTTCTGGCCAGTAATCGTGAGCGTTTTCTGTGTGTAGTTCACGGTGGCGCTGTCCACCAGCGGCAGTCCCAAGATTGCTCCCGCCGCCTGCGCTGGTGAGGAGACTGCGCCGAGCGCGGCGAGTACCCCGCCGATTAGCCACGACCACCTTGAATGCGTGGAACTGCGCATCTTCGAAGCGGTCGACAGGTTGAGCGTACGCGCGAAGATCGCGCTCGACCGCTGCAATGGATTGCGAATGCGCATGTCATCTCCCCGATTTCGGTTGTTGTTTCGTCGGGCCAATTTGAACGCAGCTGCTGGCGGGCGGATTACCCAGCTGGACAAGAGCAGAGAAGCTGCCGTTCCAGTGGGCCATCGAGGTCTCTACGGGCAAATTCCTTTGCCTGAAGGACAACTATCACTGGCAATGTAGGTGACGCTGATCGCCGCATTATTCACGTACGAATTTGAATCGCCGGTGGCGCTGGAGCAATACAGATTCATGACATCTCCCGCGGTGGCGCCCCAATCGTCGACGACCGTGACTTGGGATTGAATTGCGAAAGATTTGTTCTTGGTGTTGTCAAAGCCACCGTAGATCCCGTCGAAAAAGTTGCCGCTATCCCCGTTCGAGACATAGCAGGTCACTTCGTCGCCGGTATCCACTGCTACGAACGCACTCGCGGTCACATAGTAAGAACCGGAATTCGCAAGCGGCTGGGTCGTCGCCACTATGGTTGCGCTCTGGGACAAAGGCTGAACGGCTTTCGTATAGCCGAATGACCCTGCAGCTAAACCCGCCGGACCCTGAGGACCTGCGGCCCCGGTGGCGCCTGCCGCTCCCGCCGGACCTTTCGGGCCAGGAGAACCGGTTGCGCCTGTCGCTCCCGCCGGACCTTGCGGACCTGCCGCACCGGTTGGTCCCGTCGGACCTTGGGCACCCGGCGGCCCTGCAGCGCCCACTGGGCCCTGCGGCCCTGCGGGACCTGCGGGCCCCGCCGGTCCTTCGAGCAGCGTGGACGTGCCGAGCTGACCGGTCGCTGGATTTACGACCACCGGCAGAGCGGTTGCACCCACATTATTTCCGCTGATGCCGGCTATGAAGGTTGCGGTTTGCTGGCCGAGCGTGCCTATGCGGATCGTCGCATTATCGGCCGCGATACCGGAATTGCCGATATCGATATTGTAGCTTCCCGTGGTCAGGTTGAAGCCAGACTGGTAACCCAGTGCGGTGTTGAAGATACCCGACGTGCTCGAGTAGAGCGCATTGTCCCCTACGGCGGTATTTTGAGTACCGGTGGCGTTGTAGTAGAGAGCGCCTGTACCCAGAGCGATGTTGTTTGGATTTGGAGCCGAAGTCATGGTCTCGCCAGTCGATCTGACGGTGTTGCCGCGAAAGAGAAAGGTCACGGTCGCGACGCCGCTGCTAACATATTCCCTAGCTTCAAACGGTGACAGATTCTCGAATGTGTAAGTGACGATCGTGGCGGGTGACGTATCCACCAGCTGCGCGCTTTGAAATGTCTGTGATGTGGCACCCCGAGCGGGAAATATCAGCGCAGTAACAGAGGGATTAGGGTATGGCACGACAATTATCAGGCGGTCTCCAGTCACGGTAAACGAGTTCACGTTGGGAAAGAGCGTCGGTGATCCAACGTTTGGTGCAATCGCGTCGAGTGTAAGTACGTCGCCGGGCGGCAGCTGAGCGAACGCATCGGCCGATAACATGATTACCCCGGCACTAAGCCAAAACAGCCACTTTATTTTTATAGAAGCTATCACGCGAAGCGATGACAGCTGATTTCGATTGGTCATGTCATCTCCCTGATTTCGGTTGTTGTTCGTTGGACCACGCTCCTGCATCGGGGGCATTTCCGGGCGCGCCGAGCTTTATAGCTGCCGCTGGCAGGTCGAACTATTCTTCAAATGGATCAAGCAGCACCTGCATATCAAGGCATTCTTTGGGACTTCCGAGAATGCGGTGAAGGCTAAACGCCACTGGATCATCTTTATCGGACACCACTTACACGGCACTTACAGGAAATGAGATTGCAATAAGTTGTCGTGAGCACCTTAGAGACTTCTTGCAATCACTTCCGCCTTACCCTGCCAATCCAAATGCTTCGGCATCCGGTCTGGTTGTACCCAGGATTCAGCCGCGAGCGTTTTTCTGCCGGTACAACTTGGTGCCCGACGGATCAGGCGATTCGGCTGGCTCAGATCGATGCAGGCGCGTTTTCGGCGCCTCGAGGATGTCTGCCAGCTCGGCTAAGCTTGCAAAACTCGCGCTCAGAGCACCGTCCGGGGTCTCAACCAGTCCTGCGATCTGCCTCGCCCGACCGCTGCTTCTGCGGTAGATGCGCACAATGTAGGTTTCGGGGGTCATGTGTGCGGTGGCCCAAAGCCCTGAGGCAGCGTGCCGTGAACGGCGAAGGGCATTATCTGCAGCCACCGCTTACCGGTGACTTACCGCGCAGAAGACCGAGCGTAAAGACTTCAGAGTTGCCGGATCCGAGAATGCAACTCACGCGTCTCGGGCGAGGGCTCCACGTGCAGGGCGGCCCGCAGTGTGGCGCGGCAGTGACGATACGCCTGCACGGCCTCGGCCTTGCGCTCGAGTGCGATCAGTCCACGGATTACTCCGCGATGAAAAGCTTCCGCCAGTGGATCGAGTTCGATGCCGTGCCGGTTGAGCGCCACGGACGCCTCCATCGCACCCGCCCGCTCCAGCGCTGTCGACAACTCGATCGCCAGATGCACAAAGCGCGCGCGTAGCTGCTCACGCACCCCGATGACCCAGGGCCGCTCCTCGCCGGGCAAGAAATGGCCGGGATAAGCTTCGAGGAGCTGGCTTGCCAGCCCTTCGATCTCAGGCCGTGAGCGCAGGCCGCCGGCCAGCGCCTTGCGAATGTGGCTCGCCACACGTCGAAATGCTTCCACGTCGGCCCAGGCGTCCGCCCAGTTCAGTGCCACCAGCCCGTGATCGATGCGGATCAACGATTCATCTCCCAGAAGTTTTCGCAGCCGATGAATCGCGACGTGGCAGGCGTTGTGGGCCGCCGCACCATCGAGCTCCGGCCACAAGTGCTCTCCCAAGGTGGCCAAACTGATGTCCGCGGCTCCCAGACCGATAAGCGCCTTGAGCAACTCCAAAGGTTTGCGTCCCGCGGATTTTGCGATACGCAGCGGCTGATCCTCGATCCACACGCCAAACCGACCGAGCATGGCCACCCGCAAGCGCACGGGCCAGATCGCGCCGATGCCGATCTCCCGCGGCGGCGCGATCTTACGGTGGCGGATCAGCCGCTTTACATAGTCCGCTTCGATGCCGTGGCGCAGGGCGAGCGCGAGCAGCTTCGCAGTGCGCAGCGGCTGCCAAAGACTCACTCCGCCCCTGAAGTTGCGACGACTCGCCAGGCGCAGCGCCGTCGTCAACCGATCCAACGCCGCGCCATCGGCGCCTCGTTCCAGCTCGACCCCGGCCAGCAGCATGTATCCCTCAAACAGCCACCTATCGCTCGGGAGACGTCCTGCCAGCTCCAGCACCTCCAATCCGCAACGCTCGGCCTCATCGAGCGCACCGCCCTCGAGCAGCCCCGTAGTAAGAAACGCTCTCTCCATCGCGGCCGTTAACGACGAATCCTCAATGCTGGCGGCAATGCGGAGCGCGCGCGCCATGGCGGCACCGGCTTCCGTCTGACCCGCCAATGCCAATTGCATCGCGTGCAACGCGCGAAATAATTGAGTCAGGTGGACTTGGAAAGGCTGCAGACATTGGAATCCTTCTCGCAGGAACGCGCCGGCCTTGCCAAATTCACCGGCACTGAGCGCGCACAGCACCAAGTGAGCCAGAAGGAAGGGCTCCATCAATCCGAATCCAGCCCGCTTGGTGACTTCACGTGCGCGCATCAGCTCTGCAAAACAACGATCGTGCTCGCTCGCGGTCCACAGCAGAATCCCGTGCCAATGCAAGTAGTTCGCACTGCCTACGGAGACTGGCAGGTCATTGATTGGCCCGAGCGCCAATTCGTCGATTAGTGCCCAGGCGGCGCCTTCATCGCCCTGCCAGGTCAGCAATCCGACTGCAACGGCCCCGATTGCGGCGCGCTGGTTCGGATCCGTCATGCGGGGAGCGAGAATGCGCGCTCGCTCGCCAAGATGCCGCGAAAGCACATGTTCCGGGCAATGACCGGTCATCGCGGTGAGCATTGTGATGATCTGCGGCTCGATACTTGCCGGAATCACACCGCCGTGGTCCGCGCGGAGTGCTTCGAACACCTTGACCCAATGCCAGGCGTCCTCGGGAAGGGAGCCCCATCCAAGAAAGTGACTGCAGATAATTGCGGAAAGTGCCAACCAGGGCCCGGACTCCTCCGCTGTCCTGCGAAACTGATGGTAGGCCAGTTCCAGGCTCGCGCGACTGCGCGCCAGATCGCGTACCAAGCACGATTGGCCCAACCAGAACAGTAGCCAACCATTGTCGGCGCGCACCTGCTCCGGTATGGCGAGCAGCCAATGCTCCAGCGTCAGCAGTCGTCCCTGGGCAACGAGCTGCGGGGCCTGCGCCAGAATCAGTCGCACCAGCTGTTGGGGATCATCACACTCCAGCGCAACCAGGGTTGCGGCTTCGAGCTGCCCGCGCGCCTCGAGCGATACCGCCGCACGGGTCTTCATCGCAGCGATCTGCGCTGCCGTCAACGCTCGCGTAAGCCTGTCTTGCAGATAGCTGCGAAACAACGGATGAAACTGATAGGAAGGTCCGCTCGGTAGCATGCGTCGCTCGATGAACAATCGCTCCGTATACAGCTGCGCTAACACTGCGGCAGCATCCTTTCGTCCGGTCAGGTCAGCGACCGTCACCGCGTCCATGTCGGACAGCACTGCGGCTCGCTGTAGAAAATCGCGCAGTTGAGCTGGGATGCGTTCGAGCACTTCCTGGGCGTAGTAGTCAAACAGTCCTTGCGCAGCGACGTCCTCACGTGAAATCAGGCGCTGAAGTTCCTCAGGTTCGGCGCGCAGCAGCAGCTTGACGCCTGCGATCCAACCGCGCACCCAGCGATTGCAGTCGGCCGCGACCTCAACCGCACTCGGCCCGACCGTCTTGGCCAGCTGCAGCGCCTCCTTGTCGGTGAGACTCAAATCTTCCCAGCCCAGCTGCTGAAATCCCGGTTGCATGCTCTGGCGAGTGAGAGTCTGGGGTAGAGCAGTGCGACTCAGACACAACAGCCTGCCGTGCGTGGGCAGCGAGTCCACCAATGCGGGAAGTACGACGCCGCTGAGCGGTGCTTCGGCGGGCACCTCCTGAAAGTTATCCAGCACCACCACGAAGGACTCGGTATACAGGCCAAAGAGCTGCTCGAAAAAGCGCCGGGCATACAGCTCCAATCCGGGCAGGAACTCCGGCGTCAGGGCGGTCAGCTGCACGCGCTTGCGGCCGGCGCGAGCCAGTCCGGCAATAATGAAATAGTGGAAAAAGCTCGCCGGATCGGCGTCCCCGGTATCAAGCTGAATCCACAAGCAGTCATACCGACGCGCCTCGATCCAGCCGGAGGCGAGCGAGGTCTTGCCTGACCCGGCCGGTGCACCGATCCAAGTCCAGCGAGCCGCATCCGGACCATCAAGCTGGGAGAAGAGCCGCTGGCGCGTCAGCAGCGCACTGGCGTGCGGTCGCGTGAGCTTCGCAGGCAGTGCAGAGCGCTTCGGCTTATGTGAACGCGCGGGTCTTGTTGTTGCTGCCGCAGTCTTCTGTGCAGCCTTCTTGGCCATCCCAGTGCGCGCACGGCGAGCCAGCGCCACGGTAGTTTCCTTTGACGTGGAGGATCTTAAAACGAGTGCGACAACCCCGACGACCAAGCTCGATACCCGCTCAAAACGCTATCAAGCGATGTCTGAGCCGAAGGCCGTCGCGACTTCACAACAAGTTTCTAACGCCGATCCTGCACCAATGCAACTGCTGTTTCGTCACATCGTGATGCGACGGTGGCGGTGTGCAACCCGGACGCTGTCCAGGCGGGGAATAGGACACACCGGGGAGACGAATACCTCGCCGATGTCGTGCCTATACCGACTGCGGGCTCAAAGACTTATGGCCTCAAGCTCAAGCCAGCGTTTAGACACATCCAAAAGCGGTTGCATAACGTCGGTTCCAGTTGAACCCAAGCGTCAACGTTGCCGCCATCCGATACTCAATGGCGTTTCAAGTGAGCCACTCGACCAGCTATCGAGTGCCGCCGGATTGAGCCGCTTCCACCTCCTGAGGACGTTCACGAATCAGGTGGGCATACCGCCCCATGCGTACCAGATCCGAGTTCGCATCGAACATGCTCGGCGCCTCTTGCGTATGGGCATGCCTTCAGTTGCCGCAGCGAACGCGGTTGGCTTCGCCGATCAGAGTCACCTTACGCGGCATTTCAAGAGAGTACTATACGAAACACCCGGCGCTTATGCGCGCGGCCGCCCCTGACCGCCTGACCCGCGGGCGGCGAGCTCGTGCGGGCTCACATAACCGAGCTCCGGCTCGTCGAGACCGAGGACGACAGGATTAGCAATGTGTTTCTATCTGGCTCGCAAGGCGTCTGGCGATAGTCGAGTCTTCGATCAGGGCGAGCGCCCGGGGACTGGTCGACCTATCAATAATGAAAAAATATGTTTTCATTATATAAAACCCCTAGACCGGGGTGCCGCGGCTCCCCCGAGGCTGGGGACCGGCCGTCGTGAAAAAATAGGTTATCAATAGTAAGTGGGCTTTGTTGCGGATTACCCCTTGGCGCATCAGTAGGGGTACTCTCGTCCTGAGGGATAGCGCTTCTAACAACCAAAAATAGGAAGGCGAATTATGTCTCCAGCAGAGCTAGGCGGCCTTGTAGCGGCAACATTGATGACGCTCGTCGTCGCAATGATTGTGATCGTTGCCTGCACGCGAGTTAGGGCTGAACGGCAAGGGATTGTTCACGCCATAGGTTACGTCGCGGGTCTAGGCATAGATTTTATCAACGGGGTGAACATGGTTTCGATTCTCGCCGCGCTCATAGTGTTGGCGCTGGTGTATTGGTCATACCGCAGAACAATGCGCCGGAAAGTCGCCAAGGCCGCCGCCAATCCGGCCACGACCTAAAACAATGAACTATCGATTAATGGCGTCTCTGGCGGTGCTGCTGCTTCTTACAGCATGCACCAACGAGGAGAAACAGCGTTGCCAAGCGCGATACGAACAAATAATGAGTGATGGCTACAGTACAGTACCTGAGCAGCATGAGCGAATGACTGGTGAGCTAATGAGCTTCCTCAACGGCCCATGCAAAAAATATCTGCAATGAGATAGCGCGCATTGTCTGGACGAGCCGGCCGCTCAGCTCACGGGCTGACTGCCGACCGGCTCGACTTTCCATTGGTCGAACTCTTTGCCGATACGCACGCGCCACACTGGGGCGTGCCATAGCGTTAAATCAAGGCGAGTTACATTGTAAACGTACTCGCCCGCCTCGACGCTCTGCAGGCCGACGACCCACACGGCGTCGAAGTGCAGCGGCGACGGCAGTTGACCGGCCACCTTATCCGGAAACCACTTAGCGCCATTGCCTCCGTTGAGAAAGACAACAAGCGTTTTCCCCCTGGCATAGGTCGGCCCTTTTTTATGCTTGTGGCCTATCGCCTCCAAAATAAGCGCCTCGACGTCTTTACCGGCATTGGCGGGAAGATTTGGCACCATCACATGCTCGGTGGGCCATGTTTCTTCGGTCACGGTGTCGCGGATGATGCCGTCGTCGTCCAGGGGATCGCTCGTAAAGCTAAGTCGATCGGGCGGCGTCGTTACGGAGTTGACCGCGACACACAGTAGCCAATTGCCTAGGAGCTCGCGGAGATTGAGGCCTATTCTCTCAAACTTTTGTCCCCTCTGAATAAGGTGGCCGTCGCGAATAAACGGCCCCAAATCCTTGAGAACGGCCTGCAGGCTCTTAATGGGGGGTCGCGTACTTTTCGTGCAGAAAGTAGCGGTTTCTCTGCTGCATCGCAGTATTGATGATGCGGTTGCGGGGTCGGGTTGAAGGCGTAGCCTCCGTGTTTTGTTCGCCGGAGGGCTG
>Ga0302324_100009592_pt1 | contig 20189 bp, 20 predicted proteins | sample Palsa_T0_1_FD_201949 | JGI IMG/M metagenome (GOLD analysis project Ga0302324, IMG submission 201949) | Peat permafrost microbial communities from Stordalen Mire near Abisko, Sweden - Palsa_T0_1 | ecosystem: Environmental > Terrestrial > Soil > Palsa > Peat permafrost | place: Sweden: Abisko...
GGTCGCGCTCTGCGGGATCGCTTGTAGGCCGAAGACGGCGTCGATGCCGACGAACAGCCCCCATTCGAATTTGTTGCCGCCGAGCAAGAGCGGCATATGCCCGATCCCTGCCTTCGGCTGCTGCGGGATGTCGAAGCTGCCGGCACTTGGCGACAACGCCTCGAGAGGCAACGTGTTCAGTGCGGCAATTGCGTTCTTGATCGAGAACGTTGGACTTTGCAGACATTGGACCGCAGCTGAGCCGGCCGTCGGACATCCAAGGGCCGCCGCGGCGGCTGCACCGGTTTGTTCGGCCTGTGCGAATGTCTGAAGCGGAGCCTCGCAGGGTCCGCTCTCGACGATTCCACGGACGAACAGCCCCGAGGCCGCTCCGCCCGAAGCCGCGTTTTCATTGAGGATGCAAACGCTCGCGCCACCTGCGGACTCACCGGCGATCGTGACGTTGTTCGGATTCCCGCCGAAGTTGGCGATATTCGTATGCACCCACTTGAGCGCCGCAATCTGATCTTCGATACCGTAGTTGCCCGTCGTTCCGTTCCCTTGCGCGTCGAGCGCCGGGAGGGCCAAGTACCCAAGTATACCGAGACGGTAGTTGATCGTTACGACGACAATGTGACCCGTGTTGACGAGCGAGTCCGCCGGATAGAAAGCACCGCCGCCTTGGCTGTACGCGCCGCCGTGAATCCAGACCATGACCGGAAGGCCGGCGCCGCCGCTCGGAGTGGTTACATTGAGGTTGAGGCAATCTTCATTCGTCTCTTGATCGAATCCGAACGGCGCGACCGGCGGCCCACCCTGCGGGCACGGGCTGCCGAACGATGTCGCGTTCAGCGTCGTTGCCCACGCGGGACGAGGCTGCGGCGGTTCGAAGCGCAGCGTACCGGTCGGCGCAGCTGCGTACGGAATTCCCAGAAACTTGCGGACGCCGTTCACGAACTCGCCGCGAACGGAACCCTTGTCGGTGCTGACCGTCAAGCCGTCACCTTGACCGCCGTTTTGAGCCGGCAGCTTAACGGAAGTGCCGTTGCCACCGCACGCTGCGAGCGTAGACACCAGCAGAATTGGTAACGTGCGCGCTGCAAGAGCGCTCCATCGAAAACGTGCCATGGTTCCTCCAACAGCCAAATAGAGAGACAAAGGCAATGACCATACGGTAAGTCATTTGCTCGCTCGCGTTGTCACTGACGTACGCGCCTTGCGGGGCGACTCCTTCGCTCCGGTACTTTTCTTCATCGGCACTTGAGCGCTGTATCAAAGCGCTAAATGAGCGTACCGAGCCTTACGGCGTCTCAGGAACCTCTGCGAAGACGGTGCGTGCAAGTGCGAAGGCGTGGTTTGCGGCCGGCACACCACAATAGATCGCACTTTGCAAGAGCACTTCGACGATCTGTGAGCGCGTCACACCGTGTTCGAGCGCGGCTCGCAGGTGCAGCATGAACTCTTCGTCGCGTCCGAGCGCGATCGTCATCGCAAGCACGAGCAGACGGCGTGTCGGCTGATCGAGTCCGGGACGCGTCCAGATCTCGCCCCATGCGTAGCGCGTAATCAGCGCCTGGAAATCGGTATTCTCCGGCGTGCGTGCCGCCAAAGCACGATCGACGTGCGCATCGCCGAGTACCGAACGGCGCGTCTTGAGTCCGAGCTGGTAACGCTCGTCCTCCGTCACGCGGTGGTCCGGGCGAGCAGAAAATCGAGTAAGACGGCGGTGAACTCCGCCGGCCGCTCGATGTTTGAGAGGTGGGCGCTGTCGAGACGTGCGAGCCGGGCTCCCGGAATCTTGACGGCGATCGATTCGCCGGCGGCCGGTGGCGTCGACGGATCGCGTTCGCCGACGATCACGAGCGTCGGCGAGGAGATCTCGCCGAGCGCACCACGCGTGTCCAGCTCGCGGATCGCCGCACAGCAACCCGCGTATCCGGCGGGCGGCGTCTCTTCAAGCATCGTGCGCACGCGCGCTACCGCCGCTGGATTGCGTTCGCGGAAATCCGTCGTGAACCAGCGCGCGAGCACGGTGTCGACCACGGCGCCCATGCCGTGTTCCAGCACCGTTGCGATCCGAGCATCCCAGCTTTCCTTCGGCTCCATGATCGGCGCCGAGTTTGCAATGACGAGCCGCTCGAGTCGCGCAGGCGCTTTCGTCCCCAGCGTTTGGCCGACCATGCCTCCGAGCGAAAGGCCGCAGTACGAGCTGCGTTCGATACCGGCCGCGTCGAGGACGGCAAGCGCATCGGCGGCGAGGCGGTCGATCGTGTATTCCCCGGAGGGCGCGTCCGAATCGCCGTGGCCGCGGCTGTCGTAGCGTACGACCCGAAAGCGTTCGCGCAGCGCCGGCATCTGGTCGTCCCACATCGCAAGCGTCGTGCCGAGCGAGTTGGAGAGCAGGAGAGGCGGTGCATCTGCCGGCCCGTCGATCTGGTAGCGCAGCCGGCAGCCGTCGCTGGTAAGGGCGTCTGCCGCCGTCGTGGTCGCGTTCATGTTGCCGCCTCCGTTATGGCCCGGGAAACGAACGTGTCTGCCATCCCGAGATAGCGCTCGGGTACGAACAGAAGGTCGAGTTGATCCGCCGCCAGATGCGCGCTCACCTCGGCGTCGCCGGCCAGCACGTCGCGCAGCGTGCGCCCTTCGCGCAGCGCGCGCCGGCTGGCGGCTTCGACGAGCTCGTGCGCGGGGAGCCGTCCGATCTTTTCGCCGAGTTTCATGACGACGGCTTCGGCGAACACGAGCCCGCGGGTGGTATCGATGTTTACACGCATGCGTTCGCTATCGATCTCGAGGCCCGCAATCGTCTCGCGCATGGCGCGCAGCGAGCCGGACACGATGCAAAAGAGTTCCGGCATGACTTGCCACTCGGCGTGCCAGCCGCCCAGGCCCCGTTCGTGCTCCTGCGGCATCGCGGCTAGGATCGTTGCGACCAATTGCGGCGCGCGAATCGCCGCCGATAGCGCGACCGCGCATGCGACCGGATTGCGTTTGTGGGGCAAGGTGGACGAGCCCCCGCGCCCGGGTGCCGCCGGCTCGAACGCTTCGCCTGTTTCGGTCTGCATCAAAAGTGAGATATCGCGCGCGATCTTTCCGAGGGTTCCCGCAAGAATCCCAAGAGCTGCCGCGAGGTCTGCGACCCGGTCGCGCTCGGAGTGCCATGGCAAACCGGGCAACTCGAGTTTCAAGTCGGCCGCGAGTGCCTGCGCGACGTCGAGACCGCGCTCGCCAAGCGATGCGAGCGTTCCCGCAGCGCCTCCGAATTGCAGCACGCACGCTCCGCGACCGCGTTCGGCCAGGCGCCGCTTTGCCCGCGCGGTTGCCGAGAGCCAACCCGCGGCCTTCAGTCCGAAGGTCGTCGGGAGCGCATGCTGCAGCCAGGTGCGGGCGATCATCGGCGTCGCGCGGTGGCGCTGCGCGAGCTCGCTCAGCCCGCGTACGAGTGTTCGCAGATCGGCCTCGAGCAGCGCAAGCGCGGCGCGCATCTGCAGCACGGCGCCCGTGTCGATGGCATCTTGGCTCGTTGCGCCCCAATGCACGTAGCGCGCAGCCTCCGGATCTCGCGCGGCCACGCTGCCGGTTAATTGCTTTACCATCGGGATGGCGATGTTGCCGGCGGCGACCGCGGCCTCTCCAAGCGCAGCGATGTCGAAAGCGGAGGCCTCCGCCGCCGCGGCAATCGGAGCGGCGGCCGCTGCCGGAATAATGCCGGCCTGAACTTCGGCACGGGCCAGCGCCGCTTCAAAATCGAGCAAGCCTTGCAGGGTGGCGCGGTCATCGAAGCAGCGCGCGACCTCCGGATCCGCGAACGTCGGACCGTAGAGGGACGGGGCTGCGCCGTCGTTCAAAACGCGAAGAAGACGGACTCGTCTTCGCCTTGCAGGACGATGTTGAAGCGGTACACGGCGGCGCCGGCGGGTTCCGTTCGCGCGATGAGGCGTTCGCGCCGCGTCGCGTCGACGAGGCCGAGAATCGGATCGCCGGCATTTTCGGGCGTACTCTCAAAATAGACGCGGGTGATCAGTTTCTGTAGGAGCCCGCGCGCGAAGACGATCAGCATGATGTGCGGGGCTTGCATGCGCCCGCCGGGTGCCGGAACGGCTCCAGGCCGAATCGTGTAAAAGCGATACTGCCCGTCGGCGTCGGTCGCGCAGCGCCCGAAGCCGAGGAAGGCCGGATCCACCAGCGCGTCTTCGCGACGGTCTTCGGGATGCGCATACTTGCCGGCGGCGTTGGCTTGCCAAATCTCGACGAGTGCATCGATGACGGGCAAGCCGTCACCGTCAAGCACTTGTCCGCGGATTTCGATCCGCTCGCCGAGCGTCTCGGGAGAAACGAGCGTGTTGCCTCCGGTCCATGGTAAGCCGATCGCGAAGAACGGTCCGACCGTCTGCGACGGCGTCGTTTCGAGGAGCCGGCTCACGCGCGCTCTTCCAACGGCGTGGCGTCGCGCCCGCGCAGCACGAAATCAAAATGGTAGCCGAGCGCGATATCGGGCAAGGTCGTGTCGAGGTCGAAACGTGACACCATCCGGTCGCGCACCGCCGGCGGCAGTGCGTTTGCGATCGGGTCGATCTCGATCAGCGGGTCGCCGGGAAAATACATCTGCGTGACCAGACGCGTTCCGATCGCAGGACCAAAGAGCGAGTAGTGGATGTGGGCCGGCCGCCAAGCGTTTTCGTGGTTGCGCCAAGGATACGCGCCGGGTTTGATCGTGACGAAGCGATAGCGGCCGTCATCGTCGGTCTCGACGCGCCCCATGCCTACAAAATTCGGATCGAGCGGCGCGGGGTGAACGTCGCGTTCGTGAACGTAGCGGCCGGCCGCGTTCGCTTGCCAAATCTCGATCATCGAGTTGCGTACCGGCCGCGCGTCTTCGTCGAGCACGCGTCCCGAGACGACGATGCGTTCACCGATCGGTTCGCCACGGTGTCCGGCGGTTAAGTCGGCGCAGGCGGGCCCCATCAAGCGCTCCCAGCCGCCGCTCGGCCCCGTCAACTCGGAGAGCGTCGGCGTGATGATGACCGGCGCTGCGAGCGGCGCGCGTTTGACAGTACTGCGGTAGCTCTCGTGCAAGTACGGTGGTTGCGAGCCGGGCTGCTCGGGACGATAACGGGTCACACCCGGCATTTCTCGCCCGTGAAGCGGACTCATTTCGGCCTGGCTCGCTACGAAAACGGTAGACCCACGTAATTTTCCGCCAAGCTTTGTGCGGGTGCGCGCGACGAGGTTACGTAGTCGAGTTCGGCCAGTTGGACGTGCCGCTCGAATGGCGTGTGATCGGGGAAGCGGTGCAGCATGCCCGTCATCCAGGCTGAGAAGCGCTGCGTCTTCCAGACGCGCCGCAAGCACGTGTCGGAGTAGCCGTCGAGCAGCTCGCTGCGGCCGGTATTGTAAAATGCATCGAGCGCGCGGGAAAGCGCGCGCACGTCGGAAAGCGCAAGGTTCATGCCTTTTGCACCGGTCGGTGGAACGATGTGAGCGGAATCGCCGGCCAGAAACAGCCGTTCGTAGCGCATCGGTTCGACGACGAAACTGCGCATCGCGGTCAATCCTTTTTGCAGCACGGTGCCTTCAACGACGTCCGGGCCGCCTTCGTCGCTCCCCAGTCGCGCGCGCAATTCGCTCCAAAAACGATCGTCGGACCAGGCACCGACGTCGTCGTCTGCCGGGGCCTGCACGTAGAGACGCGTGATCGTCGGCGAACGCATCGAAACGAGCGCAAAGCCACGTTCGTGATTGGTATAGATCAGCTCTTCGGAAACCGGTGGCGACTCGGCCAGAATGCCGAGCCACGCGAACGGAAACTCACGCTCGTAAATCTGCAGAGCGTTAGGCGGAATCGCGCCGCGTGAAACGCCATGGAAGCCGTCACAACCCGCAACGAAGTCCGCTTCGATGCGTGCTTCGCCCTCGTTCGGCGTGCGATAGATGACGGTCGGGCGCTCTGTCTCGAGGCCCGTGATGCCGGTGACCTCGGCTTCAAAATGAAGCGCTCCGCCGTAAGCGAGCCGGGCCGCGATCAGATCCTTGACGACCTCTTGCTGCCCGTACACGGTGACGGCCTTGCCGGTCAGTTCGTCGAAGGCGATGCGGTGGCTCTCGCCGTTGAAGCGCAGCGCGACGCCGCGATGGATGAGGCCTTCGCGGTGCATCCGTTCGCCGACGCCCGTCTCATCAAGCAGATCGACCGTACCTTGCTCGAGGACGCCCGCACGAACGCGCCGTTCGACGTATTCGCGGTCGCGCAGCTCCAGCACGATCGATTCGATGCCGGCGCGATGCAAGAGGTGCGCCAGCATGAGACCCGCCGGCCCGGCGCCGGCGATTGCCACCTGCGTTCGGGTAATTTGGCTACTCATGGCAAAACCAAGGCCACTTGGACATACGCCGGCGAAACCGGCCGGTGTAGTGGTGTATTGTATCGATAAGGATTCGACAATTCACATCGAGGGAGCGAGCTCCTTCGGAACATTTTGCTGTTGGAGTTGCCTGTTTTGAGCGACGTTTTCATTTGCGATGCGATCCGCACCCCGATCGGGCGGTTCGGTGGTTCGCTCTCCTCGGTCCGGGCCGACGATCTTGGTGCGATTCCGCTGCGGGCTCTGAGCGAGCGCAATCCGCAGGTCGACTGGACGGCCGTCGACGACGTGTACTTCGGTTGCGCCAATCAAGCCGGTGAAGACAATCGCAACGTCGCCCGCATGTCGCTTTTGCTCGCTGGTCTGCCGGAGTCGGTTCCGGGCGTGACCGTCAACCGTCTTTGCGGTTCGGGAATGGAAGCGGTCGGGCAGGCGGCCCGGGCGATCCGCACCGGTGAAGCGGAACTTGCGATTGCGGGCGGCGTCGAGAGCATGTCGCGCGCTCCGTTCGTGCTGCCCAAGGCGGACGCCGCCTTCTCGCGCAACGCCGAAATCTACGATACGACGATCGGTTGGCGTTTCATCAACCCGCTGCTGAAGGCACAATACGGAACGGATTCGATGCCGGAAACGGGCGAAAACGTCGCGGCGGATTTCAAGGTGAGCCGCGAAGATCAAGATCGCTTCGCCGTGCAAAGCCAGAAGCGCGCCGCCGCCGCGCAAGTCTCCGGCCGTTTTGACTTGGAGATCGTCTCGGTGAAGATCCCCAAGCGTAAAGGCGATCCCGTCGTCGTCGACCGTGACGAGCACGTGCGCGGCGATACGACGCTCGAGGCGCTGGCCAAACTTCCCACGCCGTTTCGCAAGGACGGCACGGTGACCGCCGGCAACGCATCCGGCGTCAACGACGGCGCATGCGCGCTACTGCTCGCTTCCGAAGCTGCCGCGAAACGCTTCGGCTTGACGCCGCGAGCACGCGTCATCGGCATGTCGACGGCCGCAGTGCCGCCGCGGGTCATGGGCATCGGCCCGATTCCGGCCTCGCGCAAGCTGCTCGCGCGCCTCAATCTCTCGATCGATCAAATGGACGTCGTCGAATTGAACGAAGCCTTTGCTTCGCAGTCGCTGGCTGTGTTGCGTGAGCTGGGTCTCGCGCCGGATGCGCAGCACGTCAATCCGAACGGCGGCGCGATTGCGCTCGGCCATCCGCTTGGAATGAGCGGAGCGCGCTTGGTGACGACGGCAACCTACGAGTTGCAAAAGCGCGGGGGCCGCTACGCGCTCTGCACGATGTGCATCGGTGTCGGCCAGGGTATCGCCATGGTCATCGAGCGCGTTTCGTGATGAACGTCGCGGAGCTGGTCGCGATCGACGTACACGTTCACGCCGAGCCGGGCGAGGATGCAAGCGAAGCGGCAAAGGCCGCCAAAGCGTACTTCGGCGCGAGCGACGCACCGCGCGAGATCGATCCGCTCGCCGAGTATTACCGTCAGCGGAAGATGGCCTGCGTGCTCTTCACGGTCGACGAGCGGCTCTCGGGCCGGGCGATGGTCCCGAACGACGAGGTGATCGCCGCGGCTGCGCGCCATCCGGACGTCATCATTCCCTTCGTCAGTATCGATCCGACGCGCGGACCGGCCGCACTCGACGAGGTGACCCGACTTTTTGCGGCCGGCGCGCGCGGCTTCAAACTGCACCCGCCGCTACAACAGTTCTCGCCGAACGATCAGGCGATCTACCCGTTTTACGAAGCCGTGTCGGCCACCCGGTTGCCGGTCATCTTTCACACGGGTCACAGCGGCATCGGAACGGGCGCGCGCGGCGGCGGCGGCATTCGCTTGAAGTACGGCGCTCCGATGCCGATCGACGATGTTGCCGTCGATTTCCCCGACATGCCGATCGTGCTCGCGCATCCTTCGTTCCCCTGGCAAGACGAAGCGATCTCGATCTGCTTACACAAGCCGAATGTGTACATCGATCTGTCGGGCTGGTCTCCGAAATACTTTCCACCGCAATTGGTCCAGTACGCCAACACGCAACTGCGGCGCAAAGTGCTGTTCGGTTCGGATTATCCGTTGATCACGCCGGACAAGTGGCTGGCGGAATTCGAGAAGCTGCCCATTCGTGACGAGGTCCGGCCCTTGATCTTGCGCGAGAACGCGATTGGGCTGCTCGGACTCGCGGCCGCCTAAGCTCCGCTTTCGAAGAACAGATTGAACGAGCGAAAGCGCTGATCGGGAACGTATCCGTGGGCGAGGTAGAGCCGTTGCGCCTCGCGATTCTGGTGCGCGGTCGCAAGCGTCAGGCGTGCGTATCCGCGCTCCCGCGCATAAGCAGAGGCGGCATCGAGTAGCGTGCCGCCGATGCCGGCCTTGCGATATATCTCAGCGACGTAGATGTCTTCGAGAATCCCGATCGGGCGCAGTGATAACGTGTCGAGCGAGGAGAGCAGATGGGCGAATCCGACGAGCGTCCCGGTGGCCGTTCGCGCGACGAAAAAGCGTGAATCGGCGTGCTCGAGACGTTGGCGCACGAAGTGGCGCGCGGCCGGCAGATCCGACGGGCACTCGTAGAATACGCGGTACGCGTCCACGAGCGTGGAGAGTGCTTCGAGGTCCGTCTCCAGGCGCGGCTCCTCGATCGTCGGCAAGCTCATCGTGAGGCGATCGCCTCGAGGGTTGCGAGAAAGGATGCCGTCGCGTCGAGCGTCGCAAGCGTGCGATCGCGGTGCGGCGAGTGGCCACAACTCGTGAGCGCAACGATTCGCGAGCCCGCAATGGAGTGCGCGATCGTTTCATATTGCGCGGCGGTTCCGTATTCGTCGTCCTGGCCTTGAATCACCAGTACCGGAACGCGCACGCCGGAAAGGTAGCGCTCGATATTCCAATTGCGGAAGCGTTCGTCGAGCCAGATGTCGTTCCAGCCCCAGAAGGTTCGCTCGACGTCCCGATGATAGCGAGCCAGTTTCTGTGGGAGGTCCGTTTCGAGAAAAGCGGTTCGGGCCGCCTCGATGCCCGCGATCGTATGGTCCTCGACGAACACGTGCGGCGCTTCGAGCACGAGCGCGGAAACCAGTTGCGGGTGCGAGCCCGCGCAGATCAAGGCGATCGAGGCACCGTCGCTGTGCCCGAAGAGAATCGGGCGCTCGAGCCCGAGCTCGGCGATCACTTGCGGCAGCACAGTCTCCCCTTCGTAGTGCATGTAGTCGACGTCGCGCTTTCCGGCGAGCACGTCGGATTGACCGTGCCCGTAGCGAGAATAGACGGCGACCGGCCTGCCGGTGCGCTCGGCTAGTTGCAGCGGGAACGATTTCCACAGTGCTACCGAGCCAAGCCCTTCATGCAGGAGCACGATCGAAGCTTTGCCGGCCACGGGCGTTCCGTGCAGCGCGACCTCGAGGCGCATGCCGCCGACGATGATCTCACGCTCGAGCAGCACGCAGGTCCGCCTCTTTGCCGCGCAGGATATGGCGCTGAATTTTGCCGGTCGCGGTCTTTGGAAGATCGTCGACGAATTCGATCCAGCGCGGATATTTATATGGTGCCAAACGATCTTTGACGAATGACTGCAGGTCCCGGCTCAATTCGTCGCTGCCGGTAAAGCCGCTGCGCAGCGTGACGTAGGCCTTCGGTTTGACCAAGTCGTTTGCGTCCGGCACCCCGATCACCGCTACTTCGAGCACGGCTTCGTGCGCGATCAACGCGCCTTCGACCTCGCTCGGCGCGACCCAGATGCCGCCGACCTTCATCATGTCGTCGGTGCGCCCGCAATGCACGTACTCGCCGCTGGCCAGTTGATAAAACTTGTCTCCTGTGCGAACCCACTCGCCTTCGATCGTGCGCTCCGTCCGCTCGGGATTTCCCCAGTAAAGTGAGAAGGCGGAGGGTCCCGCGACCAGCAGCTCACCGAGCTCTCCCTGGGGCACGTCGTCGCCTCGTTCGTCGACGAGGCGCACGCGGTAGCCGGGAACGGGCACGCCCGTTACGCCGTAGCGTACGGCCGCGGGTCGCGTCGAGAGAAAGATGTGCAGCATCTCGGTTGACCCGATACCGTCGACGATGTCGACACCGGTCGCCGCGCGCCATGCCTCACCGATGTGTTGTGGGAGCGACTCGCCGGCCGAAACGCACACGCGCAGTGCAAGCGCCGGCTTCTTGCGAAACCCCTCGCTTGCGAGCAAGCTGCTGTAGAGCGTCGGCACGCCGCAGAAGACGGTCGCCTCGTGACGCGCAAGAATGTCGAGGACGGTATCGGGCAGCGGTCTGCCGGCATAGAGAATGCTGGTCGCGCCGGTCGAAAGCGGAAACGTCAGCGCGTTGCCGAGGCCGTAGGCGAAGAAGAGCTTTGCGGCCGAGTACACCGTGTCGCTTTCTTGCAAGCCGAGAACCTGCTGCCCGAACAACTCGGCCGTCTGCATCAAGCTCTCGTGGCGATGAACGGTACCTTTCGGCTTTCCGGTCGAACCTGACGAATAGAGCCAGAAGCAGGTGTCGCCGGCGGCGGTCTTTGCGGCCTCGAAGTTCGAGCTTGCGGCGGCGAGCAGATCATCGAAGTTTGGTTCGCTCGCCGCGCGGCCGTTCGCAACGATGAATCGGCCGCTCCAATCCGCCGAGCGTGCCGCGTCGGCGCACGATGGGTAGAGCGTTTGCGAGACGATCGCCGCCTTCGCCGCGCTGTTCTCGAACACGAACGCATAGTCGGCGACGCGGAACATGGTGTTGATCGGAACCGGCACGATGCCGGCTTTGATCGCGCCGAGAAACGCAACGGGAAAGGCGATGCTGTCGAGCAGCACGAGTAACACCCGGTCGCCGGAACGCAGTCCGAGCGCGAGAAGTGCGTTCGCACAGCGGTTGACGCGCTCGGCGAGCTCTCCGTAGGTGTATGCACCGTCGTCGTCGACGAAAGCGAGCTTTGCGGATCGCCCCGAACGCAGATTGTGGTCGAGGAGCTCTACCGCTGCGTTGTACATAGCCCCACTACACAGCGTTTGCTAGGTAGCTTGGGTCATCCGATATCCAACCCAAAGCCCAGCCGGCGGCGATGTCTTCCGCGAGGGTTCCGCTCCCGGCGTCGTGCTGCAAGACGTCCCCAAGCCGCGTGGCTCCGAGCTCGCGCAACGTCGCATCGAAGCGCAGTCCGCCGTGACAGAAAGTCGCGTTGTAGGTGCGGTCGCCGAGTGCGATGACGCCGAAGGACACGTTGCGCAGGTCCGGCCGCCGTTCTTCCAAATCGGCGAGGAATGCCTGCGCGTTGTCGGGCACGTCGCCATTTCCGTACGTCGATGTGCATATCAGATATACGGAATCAGCCTTGAAGGCAGATGCATCCAGGTCGTCCATCAAGTGGACCGAGACCGCGAGTCCGGCGCCTTCGAGGGTCGTCTGAACCTCGGCGGCGACGAGCTCCGCCGTGCCGGTCATCGTGCCGACGAGAATCGTGACCTTGCCAACCGCAAATGCCCCCGCTGGTCTCAAGTGGCCGGACTCCCTAGTTTTTGATGAGGTCAAGAGGTAGTATAGTGCATGTCTGCAAGAAATTAAAGGCGGAATAATGCATGCATCGGATCTCGACGACGACTTCCTGGGCCGTATCGGCGAGCGGGTCAGGAAGGCGCGAGCGCAGCGCGGGATGACCCGCAAGATCCTGGCTCGCGATTCCGGCGTGTCCGAGCGACACCTTGCGGAACTCGAATCGGGTCGTGGGAACTTTTCGGTCGTGCGCCTGCGGGAGGTGGCCTCGGCGCTCGATGTGTCCGTCGCCTCGCTCGTGGACGACGGGCCGGATCCCCACCCGGCCTTCCAATTGGCAGAAGCCTACTTGCGAACGCTCGGAACCGAGCAGATCCTCGAGGCGCAAGCGCTCCTGCGCCGCCACTTTGAGGCAAGCAATCAGGTAGGTCGCGAGGGTCGCATCGCGCTGATCGGCTTGCGCGGAGCCGGAAAATCGACCCTTGGGAAGCTGCTCGCGCAGAAGCGCCGCGTGCCCTTCGTGGAACTCGACAAAGAGATCGAGAGCGCAAGCGGCCTATCGCTCGGAGAGATCTTCGAACTGTACGGTCAAGGCGGCTTCCGTCGTTTCGAGCGTCAAGCGCTCGAGACGGTGCTCGAGCGCGAACAACGTTTCGTGATGGCGACGAGCGGCAGCATCGTCTCCGAAGCCGATACGTATGGGCGCGTCCTGACCGCCTGTTTCACGGTTTGGCTGCGCGCGACGCCGGGCGAGCACATGCAGCGGGTGATCGCCCAGGGCGACCTGCGGCCGATGGCCGACAATGGCCAGGCGATGGCCGACCTCGAGCAGATATTGGCCAACCGGGAAGGGATGTACGGCCGGGCGGATCTCGCTATCGAGACGTCCGGCCAGGGCGTCAAGGCAACGCTGGGCGAACTGGCGCGGCGCCTCCCGTCCCCAATGTGAGGCAGAATACTGCTTGTGAGGGACGGACAAATGCAGTATGATGCACAAGCGGCGCGCGCCGTGGGCGTTTCTGGTTTGGAGGTTCCGGTGCTTTCACTCGAAGAGGCCGCCGTTGCGGGGGCGCTTCCGCTGGTCACGTTCGTTACCGCACCTGATCGCTACCGGCACTGGTCGCTCGCGGTCGCAGGCCCTGTCGCGACGCTGTCCCTCGACGTCGATGAAGATGCCGGTTTGCGTCCGGGCTACAAGCTCAAGTTGAACTCCTACGATCTCGGAGTCGATATCGAGTTCCACGATGCGCTGAACCGGATTCGCTTCGAACATCCGGACGTCTCCGTCGTAGTCGTCAAGAGCGCAAAGGAGCGCATGTTTTGTGCGGGCGCGAACATCTACATGCTCGGTGCGTCCTCGCACGCCTGGAAAGTGAACTTCTGCAAGTTCACCAACGAAACGCGCAACGGCATGGAAGATTCGAGCCGCTACGACGGTCTGAAGTTTATTGCCGCTTTGAATGGTGCTACGGCCGGCGGCGGATATGAAATTGCGCTCGCCTGCGACGAGATTCTAATGATCGATGATCGCTCGACCACGGTGAGCTTGCCGGAAGTGCCGCTGCTCGGCGTCTTACCCGGAACCGGCGGTCTGACGCGCTTGGTCGACAAGCGCAAGGTGCGGCGCGATCTGGCCGATGTCTTTTGCACGAGCGCCGACGGCGTTCGTGCCGGCCGAGCCAAGGAGTGGGGTCTCGTCGACCACATCGCCGCGCCGGCCCAGTTCACGAGCCTCGTCGACGAGCGTTGTAATGCGCTCGCCGCGGCCGCAATGCCGCCTCCGGACGCGCGCGGTATCGAACTTCGGCCGCTTTCCTGTGCGATCGATGAAGGCGGCTTTCACTACCGCCACGTCGACGTCGTCTTCGACCGGCCAGGCCGCGCCGCCACGCTGACCGTGCGCGCTCCCGAGCGCTCGCTTCCGCAGGGTATCGACGAAATCGTAGCGGAGGGCGATTCGTGGTGGCCGCTCGCGCTCGCTCGCGAACTCGACGATGCGCTGCTCATGCTGCGCACGAACGAACTCGAACTCGGCCTCCTAATCTTGCGCAGCGAGGGCGACGCCGCGGCTGTGTTGGCGGCCGGAAAGCAACTCGAGCAACAGCGCGATCATTGGCTCGTCCGGCGAACGATCGGAATGCTGCGCCGCACCTTCGCGCGTCTCGACGTTTCGTCGCGCAGCCTCTACGCCGTCATCGATCGCGGTTCGTGCTTCACCGGTCTCTTCTTCGAACTGGCGCTGGCCGCCGATCGCAGCTATATGCTCTCGCTGCCGGACGACCCTGATGCGCCTCGAATTGCGCTTGATGCCTGCAATTTCGGGCTTCTGCCGGCCGTCAACGGCAAGACGCGACTGGAGACGCGCTTCCATGGCACGCCGGAGGTTCTGGCGGCGCTCGAAGGCGCGGCCTCCGCGCCGCGCCCGGCCGCCGAAGCATTCGAGCTTGGCCTCGTTACGTTCGCGCCGGACGAACTCGACTGGGACGATGAACTGCGGCTCGCCTTCGAGGAGCGCGCGACGCTTTCGCCCGACGCCCTGACCGGCATGGAAGCGAGCCTGCGCTTTCCCGGCGAGGAAACGATGGATACCAAAATCTTCGCTCGTCTCTCAGCGTGGCAAAACTGGGTGTTCGTGCGTCCGAACGCAACCGGCGAACGCGGCGCGCTCAAGCTCTTCGGTAGCGGTTCGAAGCCCCAATTCGATTGGGAGAGGGTGTAAGACAGACCATGTCGCTGAACTATCAGGATCGCATTCCGAACAACGTCGATCTCGGCTCCGACCGCTCCCTGCAGCGCGCGCTCGAACACTGGCAACCGGAATTCATGAAGTGGTGGCAAGCGATGGGGCCGACCGACTTCCAAGCCTCGGACGTGTATTTGCGTACGGCCACGTCGGTCGACGCAAAGGGTTGGGCGACCTACGGACACGTGCGTATGCCCGACTACCGCTGGGGCATTTTCCTCGCCGAGCGAAACGCGGAACGACGCGTTGGGTTCGGCGACGAGTTCGGCAAAGACGTTTGGCAGCAAGTGCCGGGCGAACATCGCTCGACCTTGCGGCGTTTGATCGTAACGCAAGGCGATACGGAGCCGGCCTCGGTCGAGCAGCAACGGCTGCTCGGACATTCGGCGCCCTCACTCTACGACTTGCGCAATCTCTTTCAAGTGAATGTAGAAGAAGCGCGTCACCTGTGGGCGATGGTGTATCTGCTGCACGGTTATTTCGGGCGTGACGGCCGCGAGGAAGCCGAACAATTGCTCGAGCGTCACTCGGGCAGCATCGACAATCCGCGCATCCTGGGCACCTTCAACGAGCCGATCTCGGACTGGCTCAGCTTTTTCATGTTCACGTACTTCACCGATCGCGACGGAAAGTTTCAGCTTAAATCTCTGGCCGAATCGAGCTTCGATCCGCTCGCCCGCACTTGCCAGTTCATGCTGACCGAGGAAGCGCACCACATGTTCGTCGGCGAGACCGGCATCGGTCGCGTCGTGAAGCGGTGTATCGAGGTGATGACGGAACTCGGTTCCGACGATCCGGTGGCGATACGCGCAGCCGGCGCGATCGATTTGCCCACGGTCCAGCGCTATCTGAACTTCTGGTTCAGCTCGTCGCTCGATCTGTTCGGCGCCGACTCGTCGTCGAATGCGGCGACCTATTTTGCCAGCGGCATCAAAGGACGGCCGGACGAGGGCCGCTACGAAGATCATAGTGAGGTCGGCAAGACTTACGAACTCGAGGTTCCCGGTGGTCAAGGCGGCGCCGTGGTCGAACGCATTCCGATGCGCAACGCGATGAACGAGATCATGCGTAACGCCTACGTCAAAGACTGTGAAATCGGCCTAACCCGCTGGAATCGTTCCGTCGCAAAGGCGGGCTTTTCGGCCACGTTGAGTTTGCCGAGCACGAAGTTCCGGCGTTCGATCGGCAGTTGGGCGAACGTACCAACGGATCCGAGCGGCACGCCGATTTCGCAAGCTGAGTTCGATGCACGGCGCGACGAGTGGTTTCCGACCGAAGGCGATCGCGCTTTTGTGATGAGTCTCATGCAGCCGGTCACCGAGCCCGGCAAGATGGCCGCTTGGATCGCGCCTCCCGATCGGGGCGTCAACAGCCAACCGCTCGAGTACGAGTACGTGCGCCTCGCTTAGATGAGCACGGTTACGCTCGGTAGCCGCCAGGTCGAACGTACCGTGCGCGCGGACGGTAGCGAACTTCTGCGCAACCGTGAACCGCTCGGCGCCTACCCTGTACGCTTGACGGATCGTCTCGAGCAATGGGCGGCCGAGTGCCCCGAGCGCGTGTTTCTTGCCGAGCGTGACGGCGAGCAATGGCGCGAGATCAGTTATGGCCAGACCCTGCGCGCCGTGCGATCGATTGCGCAGGCGCTGCTCGACCGTGGACTCGACCGCGAGCACGGCGTGGCGATCCTCTCGGACAACGGCATCGATCACGGTCTGGTCGGTCTTGCTTGCCAGTACGCCGGCATCTCGTATGCACCGATTTCCGTCGCATATTCGCTCGTTTCGAAAGATTTCGCGCGGCTTCGGGCCGTGCTTGCGAACTTCGAACCGAGCCTCGTCTTCGCCGACGACGGCGAGCGTTTCAGCGACGCCATCGCGCATGCGGTTTCGCCGGGTGTCGCGGTCGTCGTGTCGCGTTCCGCCGAAAGAGCCCACGGCGCGACGCTCCTCGCGGACTTGCTCGGAACGGTGCCCGGCGCATCGCTCGAGCAGGCGCACGCGCTGGTCGATGCCGATACGATTGCGAAGGTACTCTTTACGTCGGGGACGACCGGTTCGCCTAAAGGCGTGACCTGCACGCAACGCATGCTCTGCAGCAATGCGCAGATGTTCCGGCAAACCTTTCCCTTCGTCGAGCGCGAGCCGCCGGTGATTCTCGATTGGCTGCCCTGGAATCACACGTTCGGCGGAAACCACAATTTCGGCCTCATCCTATACAACGGTGGAACGCTGTACGTCAATGACGGGAAACCGACGCCCGCGCTCGCACGGCGAACGGAGCGCAATCTCCGCGAAGTGTCACCGACGATCTATTTCGACGTACCGAAGGGTTTCGAGTTGCTGGCGGCTTCGCTGCGCGCGGATGCGGACTTACGGAGACGATTTTTCGCAAGCGTACGGATGCTTTTCTACGCGGGAGCCGGTCTCTCACGAAACGTATGGGATGCGCTACAAGAGCTTGCGCGCGCATCGATTGGCAGCGAGGTGTTGATCTCGACTAGCCTCGGTTCGACGGAAACAGGACCGATGGCGCTTTCCACGCCATGGCTTGCGGACGGACCTGGGAATGTCGGTGTGCCGGTTCCGGGAGTCGAGGCAAAACTCGTACCAAGCGGCACAAAACTCGAGCTTCGTCTGCGCGGGCCGAACATCACCGAAGGCTACTGGCGCGCGCCGCTCTTGACGGAACAGGCCTTCGACGACGAAGGCTACTACGGGATCGGAGACGCCCTGCGTTATATCGACCCCGAGGATCCTTCGCGCGGTCTCGCGTTCGACGGAAGGCTCTCCGAGGATTTCAAATTGGCCACAGGGACGTGGGTGAGCGCGGGGCCGTTGCGTTTGAGTGTTCTCGCGCACTTCGCGCCGCTCTTTGCCGACGTCGTAGTCTCGGGCGAAAATCGCAATGAGCTAGCGATTCTTGCCTTCCCCGACGTCGAGCGCTGCCGTGCCGTTGCGATCGATGTTGCCGCCGATGCGCCGTTATCCGAAATCCTTTCGAGTCCGCGATTGCACGAGGCCGTTCTGACGCTGCTCGCGGCGCAAGCGAGCGCCGCAACCGGCAGCGCAACGCGCGTCGAACGCATCGTGTTTCTCGAAACGCCACCATCGCTCGATGCGGGCGAAGTCACCGACAAAGGCTCGCTGAACGCGCGCGGCATTCTCCAGAGACGGAGTGAGGCCGTCGAAGCCGCCCACCACCCGGCGCCTCCCTCGCACGTCATCCTCGCGCCTACGTAGCTCACGCGCTGCGCAGCAAGCGCGTCAACAGGTCTTGAATTGCAGCCTTCCCGAGTTTGCTTGCCGCCGGCGGGTCCGGAGCGCGAGCAATAAGCATCGCAACCTCGATCAGGGCGGCGAGCAGTATGTGGGCGTACGTCGGGACGAGCGGCAGCGGAATGAGGCCGTCGGCAGCGACCGCGTCGAGCGCGGCCCGCAGCAGCCCGAAGCCGTGACCGGCGTCGATCGCCCGCCACTTTTCCCAACCGACGACTGAGGGCGCGTCGATGAACACGATCTGTTTCACGGTGCGGTCGCGTGCCAGTTCCAACCATGCATCGCAACCCGCGTGCAAAGCCTCTACGGCGTTCTTGGCCTTGCGGGCGCGTGCCTGAATCCGTCCGGCAACCTGCGCTTCGACCGCTTCGAGCACGGCCTCAAAGAGCGCATCTTTGCCGGGAAAGTGATGATAGAGGGCGCCGCGGCTCACGTTGCAATCGCGTAATACCGCCTCAATCGACGTTCCCGCATAGCCGGCGGTCGTGAAGAGACGGGTGGCTGCTTCGATGATGTGTTGACGCGTCGCCGCGCCCTGCTCGAGCTTCTTGTTCAAGTGCCCCCGGAAGCCATTTGACAAACCGTCAGTCGGTATGATTAAATACCGACTGACGGTCTATTAAATCACAATCTGCCAAGAGAAAGTCTCCTTGCATGATATTGGAAAAGAAACGGGCCGAAACCCGGTTCGGCGAGATCGCATATACGGATCGCGGAGAGGGGCCGGTCGCGTTATTCGTGCACGGCGTGTTCCTGAATAGCTACTTTTGGCGGCACGTCGTCGATCGTGTTTGCGACGCTCGGCGCTGCGTTGCGGTCGATCTGATGTCCCACGGTGATTCGCAGGCTGCCCCCGATCAGGACATCTCATTCCGCGCACAAGCCGAAATGTTGAACGCCTTCTGTGAGAGCCTCGGCTTCGAGCAAGTCGATCTCGTCGCTAACGATACCGGCGGGGCCATCGCGCAAATATTCGCCGCGCGCCATCCGGAGCGGATCCGCAGCCTGACCTTGACGAACTGCGACACGCACGACAACTATCCGCCCAAGGCCTTCGAGGCCACGCTCAATGCCGCGCAGGTAGGCCGTGGCCTCTTTTCAGCGCGACGCGTGCAACTTCTCGCGGACCCCGAGTTGTCACGTCCAAATTTTGCCGGCGCATACGAACACGTCGAGCGTGTTTCCACGGAAACGCTGCGGGCCTATCTTGAGCCGCTCTTTCGCACGGAGGAGGCGACTCGCAATCTGGAGCGCTGGCTGATCGGATCGAGCGATTGTAGTCCAACAACCGAAATCGAACCGCTGCTGCGGGAACTGAACGCGCCGACCTTGATCGTGTGGGGAACGGCAGATGAGTTCTTTCCGCTGAAGTGGGCGTATTGGCTCAAGGAAACGATTCCCGGCGCACGCCGCGTCATCGAGCTGGAAGGCGCCAAACTTTTCTTTCCGGAGGAGCGCCCCGACGCTCTGGCGGACGCTCTCCGCGAGCATTGGTCAACCTTCGCAGTTGTCGCATGAAGGGAGAACGGAGATAGCTTCGATCGTCAAGGAGATTTTGATCGAGGCTCCGGCCGAGAAGGTCTGGGCGGCATTCCGCGACTTCGGTGAAGTGCAACGCGTCGTACCCGGTTTGCTCGCCGGCTGCGAACTCGACGGCGATGCCAGAATCGTGACGTTCTATGACGGCAGGGTAGCTCGGGAATTACTGGTCACCATCGACGACGATTCTCGCCGGCTGGTTTATGCCGAAGTGAACGGAAGGTTTATCACGCGCAACGCGTCCTGGCAGGTCTTCCGGGAAGGCGAGGACAGAAGCCGCTTCGTCTGGATTCAGGACTTGCTGCCGAACGAACTCGCGGGGCTGATCAGCGGCAACATGGATCGTGCGATGCCCGTCATCAAAAGGACGCTCGAGAGTTCACCGGTACCGGACTGACGAAGCAGTGCTCGGCGGCTAGCGCATTTCTCGCCCAGTCGGCTCCGTATCCAAAACCGATTCAACTAACCCTCCGATGATGGCAACCGGATGATCATTTTCATCGACCTGGAAGAGCCGCCACGCAATATCACGTGCCTCCTTCTCAATATTGCCTGGATCATCCAGCAGGTAACACAGCCCGGACAGAGTTTGCCATTGCATTACCCGGACGATTTTCGCTAGGTCGGTTTCCTTCGCGCCCCCGGCCAATAATCCGTCGTTCGCCAAGACGGGTACCATCGATGGGCCTACAGCCCACGACATTGTCCAGGTGCGCGCACAGCTCTTATTCGAGATCCCCTACGCGACGGCCGACGCGAGCGCCTTGAAAGCGTATATCGCGCAAAAGAATGTCGTGAAACCGGACATCTGGGGAGC
>Ga0302324_100009593_pt1 | contig 20188 bp, 15 predicted proteins | sample Palsa_T0_1_FD_201949 | JGI IMG/M metagenome (GOLD analysis project Ga0302324, IMG submission 201949) | Peat permafrost microbial communities from Stordalen Mire near Abisko, Sweden - Palsa_T0_1 | ecosystem: Environmental > Terrestrial > Soil > Palsa > Peat permafrost | place: Sweden: Abisko...
CCTTGCCGAAACCCGAGTTCGATTAGGCGACATTGTCCTGCAAAGACTTTGACTGAGAGTTCTCGACTATATTCTCCAGCCATCGTGCGCTTGAGCGTCTTCATTAATGCAGACGCCATGCTTCCATCGTTGGCAAACTGCTCGCCGCAGTAGTGGACGCGAATCCCGGCTCGCTTCAGAACATATTCGTGATATGCGCTCTCATCTGCATCTTGGAAGCGGCCCCAGCGGCTCACGTCGTATACCAGCACTTCCGTAAAGTTTGCCAGCCCGCTCTCTACATCACTCAGAAGCTGACATAATCCGTCTCGTCCGGCAAGATTGAGTCCACTTCGCCCATGGTCATCGTATGTCTTGACGATGTCCATATTGTGGGTTGCGGCGTACTTCGTGATGGTGTCTGACTGGTTCTGCGGAGAATACTGCTGATGCTCTGTAGACATCCGCACGTATTGCGCAGCGCGACCGGTCGGCATAGGCGGGATTGACGTGGAAGACGGCATCAGGTGAGGCGAGTAGGCATAATCAAGTCAGACCCTACACCCCTAAGATGAACATCAGCTACCGATTCGTAATCTGCCAAGGGAAGCTGCGGATAAATCAGAGAAGGCTATGAAGAGACACTACGAACTCAGCCAAGGCGAATGCCGCGGCGGGAAATTCATTCCTAAGACCGTAATTGAACCTGTCGCTCACCTGGACTTCTCGGTCTCGCGGGTACAGTTACGGTACAGACATCAGCTTTTCTCTGTTAGGACAAACTACCCTAAACTACGGTCGTTCAACTACTTAGTCTTACGCTTAATTACTACACTATTTCCTTTATTTTGTTAGACTTGCAGCGTTAGCGAGCAACTCATAATCCCTTGGTTGGGGGTTCAAATCCCTCCGGGCCCACCAACTCAAATTGACCTACCGCTTGTAAACCATACTGGCGAAGGCAGCTTCAGTGTTTGATCAGCCACATCGCCCAGCTGGCGACGATGGTTCCACCGACAAACAGGGCAAAGCAGAACGCGCCAAACCGAATCATCATCCGCGGTTCAGCCCGTTGCGTGATGCCGAAGACGATCGAGGTGAAGAGAGAGAACAGAAGCACAGCGCCGAAGTGAGATATCGTCACGAGAGCTTCCTTCCCGTCGCCAGCGAGTGGGCGTCGACTGCAGCAATTACGTTCAGCAGACCAGCGACCACCATAAACTTGGTCCCATAGTCCGCCGTAGCAACCTGCACCGAAGACTGGCCCAGATCAAAGATTCGCGCTAGAACATACAGCAGACCAGTGCCAAGATCCCCGGCAAAGTTCAGAATATCCAGCAGGTCACCGGTATTGGGCGAGTAGATCTTGCCCTTCAGTGCGATCCCCAGGCTGAACATTGCCACGACGGACAACAGCAGCAAGGAGCCGCGAATCCATTTGCGCAACATGAAATGCCCGGCACCCGGGATCAGCCAACCGGCTATCAAGACCAGCGTCGGCATCGAGGAAGAACTCCCAGCGACCCGCGCTGGCACTTGAACATTGGTCGTCATTCAGTAGCAATGATACCAGTTCGATCACCCCTAGAGACCTAGATCCGAACTAGTTCGGTCTGCACGCGTCCGGTGACCTCGGCCTTGCCTGTGCGGGCGATCATGTCGATCTCGCTGCGAATGCCGAACTCGCCGGGGAAGTAGATGCCCGGCTCGACCGAAAAGCAGGTGTTGGGTAGCAGAAGCCGCTCGTCGTGGGTCTCAAGATTGTCCAGATGCGCGCCGTTGCCGTGCAGGATTGGACCAATGTTGTGGCCGGTGCGATGCGTGAACCAGTCTCCGAAACCTGCTTTGCGGATGACCTCGCGGGCGGCGTCATCTGCCTGCCATCCGGCGATCGGGGTGTTCGATGCGAAGGCCGCTTGCACGGTTTTGATAGTTGCATCGCGTGCGTCGCGAACAGTGGTGAAGACAAGGTGCTCGCGCTCGGTGGGCTCGCGATCGACTACTCCGGTCCAGGTGATGTCGTACCAGACAGAGTCTGGCTGGTTGGCCAGCTTCGCCCAGATGTCGATGAGCACAAAATCGCCCCTACGAATTGACTTTGAGTTGGCTGCGGTTGGTTCATAGTGCGAATCGGCGCTGTTGGCCCCGGCGCTGACGTTAGGGCCGTGTTCCCAGACGAGCCCCTCGCGGCGCATCGCTTCAGAGAGGAATTCGACGATGGCAAACTCGTCGGTTCTCCCGAAGTGGGCGCGGGTGCCGATCTCCTTCCAGCCAGCCTCCAGGATGGAGTCAATGCGCTTCTGCGCGGCAAAGTGAGTTGCAATCTGCGCGTCTGTAAGCACCGCTTCAAATTGACTGATGAGATCGGCCGAGCTGACGATCTGCTTGCCCATCCCGCGCAGCAGTTCTACCGTGCCAGCGTCGACCAGCGACACGTACATGATGGCATTGCGCGGGGAGTACTGCATGGCGATCTTGGTCTGACCGGCGAGCAGCGCCTCGACCTGCGTTTCGAGCTCTTGCCACGACGAGTAGACCGCCTTTGACCCCGGTAGGGAATCGAGCCTTCCTGACTCAATGCGGTGGACCAGCTTCTTCGGTTCGCCCTCAGCAGGGATGAAGTAGAACCAGCGCCGCGTTACGTGCAGGTCGTCACCAAGCCCGAGGATGCGATAGGCCAGCGGATCGCGGTAGTGGTGGTCGAAAAAAAGCCAGCCATCGAGTTTGGCGTCGCGCAGCGCGGATTGGATGTGGTCAAGGTTCATCGGTTGTTTGTAGTGCCTGCCTCTCCCAGGCAAATTGGTGCAAAGTCTTCAAAAATATAAGCTTAGCCTTGTACTTCCACTGTGCCATCTTGCCAAAGTATTGAAAATAAAGGACCAGAGTCCGTGCTTTAGTGCAAAGTCTTCAAAGCAAATGACTTAATTCCGCTTCTAGTACCTGATGTAAAAACCCGGCGGGTGGCGGGGGCCTTCTTTCGCCTTTTACTCCTTCTTCTATTTTAGTGTAATGAGGCAAACTCATAGGCCATCGTTCCAGGGCTAAATTCCTTTTGTTATGTGCGAGTTGAAAAATAGAGGGCTTGACAACTTTCGCGAAGGAAGAGATTGCTCCAAAGCCATGTCCTGCCGGACGGGCCCGCTACGCGCGGGGCGGCCACTTCGTGGCGTGTTTACCTTGTCTCGCAAAGGCAATCTGTTGTGGTCCTCCCGTTGGTCGGAGATGATGATCCGACCAACGGGAGGGCTATGCCGTTTTATCCTGCCCCGACCGGCAGAACACAGTCAGTTAGGCGTTGACTGAGTTTTCGGCGGTCGCTGCTGCGGCTGCTGCCGCGGCTTCACGTTCCTTCTCGGCCTTCTCCGCTTTTCTGGCAACGGCTGAGTTCAGACCTAGTTCAGCGGCGAGGGTCTCCGTGGTGAAGGTCTCGATGGTATCCCCGGCACGGAGGTCCTTGTGTCCGGCGAGATCGATACCGCATTCGACGCCTTCGCGTACCTCGGAGACGTCTTCCTTGACGCGCTTGAGGGAGGCGATCTTGCCCTTCCAGACCTCGACGCCATCTCGGAGGAGCCGGGCCTGCGCTCCGCGCTTGATGACGCCGTCCGTGACACGGCAGCCGGCGATCTGGCCGACTTTGGTGATCTTGAAGACCTGGAGGATCTCGGCGCGACCGGCGTAGTTCTCCTTGAAGACCGGTTCGAGGAGACCGTACATCGCCTTGGTGATCTCGTCCTGCAGCTCGTAGATGATGGAGTGCAGACGAATCTCGACGTTTTCGCGTTCGGCGATCTCGGCAGACTTTCTGTCGGGCCGCACGTTGAAGCCGATGACGACGGCGTTCGATGCGGAGGCGAGAAGAACGTCCGACTCTGTGATGGCGCCGACACCGGAGTGGAGGACGCGAACGCGAACCTTCTCGGTGGACATGCGCTGGAGCGAGTCGGCCAGGACTTCGACCGAACCCTGCACGTCGCCCTTCAGGATCAGGTTGAGATCCTTCATGCCAGCCTGCTTGATCTGCTCGGCAAGGCCTTCGAGCGAGACGCGAGAGCTCTTGGCGAGTTGCGCCTCGCGCTCCTTCATCTTGCGGTACTGGGCGATGCCCTTGGCCTTGTCGCGATCGGCCATGACCAGGAAGGTGTCGCCGGCGTCCGGCATGCCTTCGAGGCCAAGGATCTCGACCGGGGTCGACGGGCCAGCCTCGGTGATGGAGCGACCGCGATCATCGAACATGGCGCGGATCTTGCCGAAGGTGTTGCCGACGATGTAGCTGTCGCCAAGACGCAGCGTTCCGTTCTGAACGAGGATGCTGGCGACGGCGCCGCGGCCACGATCCAGCTTGGCTTCGATGACGGTACCGACTGCGGGACGGTCTGGCGTTGCCTTTGGCGAGGCGATGTCGGCGACGAGGCAGATCATCTCTTCAAGCAGATCGAGGTTGAGGCGCTTCTTCGCGGAGACATCGACGAAGACGGTACTTCCGCCCCATGCTTCAGGCTGCAGACCGCGATCGGCGAGCTGCTGCTTGACCCGGTCGGGCTGGGCCTCAGGCTTGTCGATCTTGTTGACCGCCACGATGATCGGCACGTTGGCTGCACGGGCGTGATCGATGGCTTCAAGGGTCTGGGGCATGACGCCGTCGTCGGCTGCAACGACCACAACGACGATGTCGGTGATCTTTGCGCCGCGAGCACGCATACGGGTGAAGGCTTCGTGACCAGGAGTGTCGAGGAAGACGATCTCGCGACCGAATGCAGGGGAGTCGGGCTTGGTGACGTGGACCTTGTAGGCACCGATGTGCTGGGTGATTCCACCGGCTTCGCCCGCGGCGACGTCGGTGGAGCGAATGGCGTCGAGCAGCGAGGTTTTACCGTGGTCGACGTGACCCATGACAGTGACGACGGGCGAGCGGTTGATCTCGACCATGCCGGTTGTGTCTTCAAGGAAGCCTTCGATGGCCTCATTTTCCAGCTGCTCTTCGACGGAGATAATCTGAGCGTCGGCGCCGAACTGGCGGGCGACATCCTTGACCAGTTCGCCTTCGAGAGACTGATTTACGGTGACGAAGACACCCTTCATCAGCAGTGTGGCGATGAGGTCCTTGCCGCGGACATCAAGCTTCTCGGCGAGGTCCTTAACGCTGATGCCTTCGGTGACGGTGATGGTGCGGGTGATGGGGACCGGCTCACGCGAGATCTGCTGGCCGCCGTACCGCGGTGGCGGCTGAAAGCCCTTCATCGGGCCTTCTTTGCTCTTCTCGTAACGTTGGCCGCCTCGGCGTTGGCCGGGACGCGCTGCAGGGCGCATGCCCTCGCCCGGACCTGGCATGACACTCGGAGCGCCGCCAGGAGCTCCACCGGGACGTGCACCGAAGCCGGGGCGCGCACCAAAGGCAGGACGAGCACCGCCGGGGGTGAAGCCGGGTCGGCCAGGTGCTCCGCCAGGCGCGCCACCTGGGCCACCAGGAAAGGTGCGGGTGGGGTGCATGGGACGGCGTGCGCCGGGAGCCATGGAGGTGGGACGGGATCCGGGTGCTCCTGGAGCCTGCGGACGTGGCCGCTCGAAGATGGGACGACCGCGCTGGGGTGTTCCCGGTGCGACAGGGGGTGCGGTGTAGATGGGGCGTGGTCCGGTCTGCGGCATGATGACGCGGCGTGCCGGCGGTCCAGCAGGAACGACCGGAGTGGCGGCCGCAGCTTCGACTGGAGCTGAGGTTGTTTCAGGCGCTGAAGTGGGAGGAGACGTTGGTTCTGCCTCCTGAGAGGTGGAAATGGCTACAGGCGCGGATGGGGTTGCGGCGGCGACAGGGGCAGCTTCTGCCGGCGGCGGGACCACAACCGCAGGTTTTGCCGCTACGGGCGCAACGGTAGCAGGGGCAACGGCCGGGCGGTCAGGCGACGCGTGGGAAGGCGTGGCCGCGACAGCAGGCGGGCGGGCGATGACCGGGCCTACGGGAGGCTTGCTGGCAATTGCCGGCGGCGGTGCCGGGGCGACGATATTTGCCTGTTGGCGAGGCAATGGGACGATACGGCGTGGTGCCGGCGATGCTCCCGGAGCTGTTGATGTACCCGCTGACACAGGAGGGGCTGCTGCCGCCGCTGCTTTCGGCGGGGTCGTAACCGCAGATGCAGACGATGGCGGAGCGGCGACAACGAATGAAGGGCGCGGTGGAGGAGCGGACTTGATTGTCGCCTCAGCCTGCTTGCGCTCAAGGATCGCCCTCAGGGCGTCTCCCGGCTTCGAGACCTTGGAGAGGTCAAACTTTGGCTTATTGTCCGCAGCCGGCTTGTTGGCGGTGGAAGAGCGGCCTCCGGCTTTAAAGTAGCCGCGCACCTTTTCGGCCTCATCGGCGTCGATAGAGCTGGAGTGAGTGAGAGGCTTGTCCTTTGAGACGCCCAGTGCCGTCAGCGCGTCCAAGATAGGCTTGGCCTTCATTTCTAGTTCTCGTGCCAGATCGTTGATTCGAACTTTGTTCATCCGTCCCTTTTCGCTTCCTTGCGCCCTTAGCTGTTCATATCAGCCTCATCGAGGTAGGAATCATTATTGTAAGTATTATCCCTGAAGTTGTGGTCTTTGAGACTCAGGGGATGCTGTGGTGCATGGCTCGACCGGCTAGCCACGATCGGGTCCATCGCTATCGATACCTTCGTCGGAGATCTCCTGGCTGTCGTTCACCAGGGAATCCACGCTGTCGTTATCCAATTCGATTTTTTCTTCGCGTGCGTCCGCGTCGCTGAAGGCGTCGTTGTCCGAGGCTTCCTCTTCGGCGTCTGCAATGTCTTCAGTGGAGAGGTCGTTTACCTCTTCCGCTGTTCCGGAACCAGCTTCCTCGGCAAGGATCGCCTCTGGTGTTTTTTCCAATGAATTTACCTCTTCTTTGGCTTCGGCTGCCTCTGCGGCAACTGCCGGCCGTTCTTCGCCTTCTTCGTACTGGCCGAAGTAGTGACGGACGGCGACAGAGATCTTCTCGACGGTCTTTTCGCCTATGCCTGGAACCTCTTCGAGCTGCTCGGGGGTCATGTCGGCGAGGGCCTCAACCGTGGTGATACCGGCAGCGATCAACTTCTCTAGGATGGTCTCGCCAAGCTCGGAGACCTGCTCGATTGGGGTGGAGGGGCCGCCACTCATCGCCTGCATCTGGCTCTCGACCTCCTGACGCTTCTCTTCTTCGCTCTTGATGTCGATCTTCCACTGCAGGAGTTTGGCTGCGAGACGGACGTTCTGGCCCTTTTTGCCGATGGCGAGCGAGAGTTGTGTGTCATCGACGATGACCTCAATCTGCTTGTCGGCCAGATCGACGATAGAGACGCGGCTGACCTTTGCGGGTTGCAAGGCCTTCTCGGCGAAGGTGGTGATCTCCTCGGAGAATTCGATGATGTCGATCTTTTCGCCGCGCAGCTCGCGGATGATGGACTGGACGCGCATGCCCTTCATGCCGACGCAGGCGCCGACCGGGTCGACGTCCTTGTCGCGGCTCATGACGGCGATTTTGGTGCGTTCGCCGGCCTCGCGGGCAATGGCGCGGATGGTGACGGTGCCGTCATAGATCTCTGGGACCTCTGACTGGAAGAGGTTCTGGACGAGCCCGGGCGCGGCGCGGGAGACGATGACCTGCGGGCCCTTGGCGGCGCGGTCCACACGAAGCAGAACGACGCGAACGCGCTCGCCGACGGCGAACTGCTCAAGCCGGGACTGTTCCCGCTTGGGCATGCGAGCCTCTGCTTTGCCGAGGTCGAAGATGACATCCATCGGCTCGAGGCGCTTGACGGTCGCGTTGAGGACCTCGCCGGCGCGATGGTTGTACTCGTTGAATACGGTGTCGCGCTCAGCTTCGCGGACCTTCTGGAAGATGACCTGCTTGGCCATCTGGGCGGCGATGCGGCCGAGGGGGGTGGTGTCTTTGTAGAAGCGGAGTTCGCCGCCGACTTCGACCTCAGGGGCCAGTTCGCGGGCCTGTTCGAGGGTCATCTGATTGATGTCGTCCTCGACCTGCTCGGGGGTTTCGACGACGGTCTTGAAGACATAGGCGCGGATCTCGCCGGTTTCGCGGTCCATCTCGGCGCGCATGTTCTCCTGTGTCTTGTAGTACTTGCGCGTGGCCAGGGCGATAGCATCCTCAACGGCGCCCACGACAACTGCCGGCTCAATTCCTTTGTCCCGGCTTAACGTCTCAATCGATTGGTACAGAATACTTGCCATCGCTCACTCGTCCTTCATTCGTCCTTGCACTTGTTTGCCCGAAGCTGACTTCGGGCCTGTTCTCTGCTTGTTACGCTCTACTACTGCTGTTTATGAAGAAGCGGCTAAATCTCCGCGACCAGGTTCGCCTTTTCGACGTTGGCCAGAGCGATCTCTACGGTCTGCTCGGTCGCGGCTTTTTTTGCCTTTCCCTTCTGCTTGACGGCAGAGAGGTCGATCGTCAGTACGCCATTTGAAAAGCTGGTCAAACGGCCTTGCCACTGCCTGTTGCTGTTGACCGGAGTAAAGGTCTGGAGCTTGATCAGGCTGCCTTGAAAGCGGGTGAAGTCCTCTGGTCGGAACAACTTGCGTTCCAAGCCGGGGGATGAGACCTCAAGGGTGTATTCGGCCCCTGGGATGAGGTCTTCCACGTCGAGTACGGTGCCGAAGTCCTGCGCGAAGACGGCGCAGTCCTCGTGGGTGACGCCGGAGAGTCGTTCTACCGGCACACCCTTCGGCAGCTCTTCTGTGCTGCCTGCTGCTGCTAACTCAGCCAACTTCGCTCGTTCGGCTGCGTCCTTTTCCAGGAAGACCCGCAGTGTGCGAAACTTGGCTCCGCCCTGAAATTCGAGGTCGACCAGCTCCAGATGGTGCGAGGCGGCGACGCGCTGGGCGGTAGCTCGAATTTCGTCTAACTGCACTGCCATAGGTCTTCTTCGATTCTTTTGCTGCATGTGCAGGATGCTTTTTAGAGCAAATAAAAAGTGGGCTTTGGCCCACTCATCTCTTCCGTCAAATCACCGGTGCGGTCACGGTTCTCATTCTTACGACGGAACAAAATCGTCTGCAATTGCCATCATACATCCAGTTTTTTCGGATTTCAATGGGCGAAAAAAAATCCTGAGCGGGGAATGGTGGTTTTGCAGGGGGTTTTGGCGATTCTTGTGGTTTTCATCATGGTAAAACGTGGTGCAGTTGTGGTGAGTTGCGTGGTAAACGTGGTCAGAGAGCAGTCCCCTTTGTGGAGCGTAAAAGTACGCCATGATTTTGAAGTTTATTTTCTGGTGTTTTTTGCGGACTGAGCGGCTGGGGCGCAACATGGTGCTTGATTGACAATAATCTGCCGGTGGGCGTATACAGCGCGTTCGGGGATGTCGATGAACTCCAATGTTGTGGTCGAGGTCGGACTCTCCTGGAGGAAGTCATGCGTTATGCTGCCTTCGTTCTCTCAACACTTATCCTGTCCTTCCCAACACTCATCCTGTCCGCCGGCGTTGCAGTTGCGCAAACTGGATTTTCCACCAAGACTTACCTCGCCGTTCTGCCCGCAACGAGCGATAACACAAAGCTGTTGACCGCCGACCTAAATGGCGATGGCCGGCTGGACCTGCTGTCCTATGGGTCGCGCTCTTCGAGTTCGACCGTGCCTGGGAACGTCTTCATCAATAAGGGCAGCGGCGTATTTTTGGCTCCTGTGGCTTTGCCGGGAAGCGGGATGCTCGCGTCCGCGATGATTGGCGACATGAATGGCGATGGCTTTCCTGACATTGTGGGCTGCCGGAATATTGGAAGCGGACAGACGCAGGCGGTCAGCGTGATTGTCTACCTGAACAATGGGAATGGGACCTTCAAAGCCTTGCCTGCGGCTACCGGAAATGGCGAGTGCAACGCACTGATGTTGGGAGATGTGTATCACAATGGCAATCTGGATGTGGTGACGGTGGGTTATACGAATGGCTCCTATAACCCAGGGGGCACGTTTTTTCCGGGAGACCAAAATTACATCGACGTCTTCAGCAACGATGGGACTGGGAGCGTCACGCTGAAAGAGACAGGCGGCGGAACTCTGGACGATGCCGGCACGAGCAGCACCTTCACCAACTGCGGCGCGATTGATGCGGTGGGAGGAGATTTCCTGCAGAATGGGAGCTTCGACTTAATCCTGACAACAAACTGCCAGCCGTTGGGCCAGCCCCTTGTGGGCTATGCGGGAACGACGTTCTATGCGCCTGAAAGCTCGAACCCCAGTAATGGTGGGGCGTATGACAGCTTCAACCATCTTCAATCGGCCAATGAGATTTATTCCAATGGGGTGGCCACCCTTGACGTCGATGGCGAAGGCCAGTTGGATGCGGTGTTTCTGGGCAGCAAGAATGGCACATCGGGCGATTTGATCAATGCCATGAATGAAGGAAAAGAGAGCTTCACCTTCAACAAGCTATTCAGTTCGACTTATTTTGAGGGCTCGGCGGTCGCTGACTTCAACGGCGATGGTTTGAACGACATTGCTACGACGTACGATCCGAATATTAGCAAGGGCGCGCCTGCAGGGCCGTCGATGTTGACGATTCTCGCTGGTTCGGGGAGTGGAGCGTTTACGAATTCGCAGAGCTTCGCGACCGGAACAGCCACTGACCTGGGCGGTGGAGTGGTAGCGGGGGACTTCAATGGAGACGGGAAGCCGGATCTGGCGACGCTGGTGTATGACACGAGTGCGCATACGACGTCGCTGAATGTTTACACCAACACGCAGGCCGGAAGCAGCAATGCCTGCAGCGCTCCGACGACGCCGAACACGAACATCATCTGTTCGCCGGCGAAGGGTGCGACGCTGAACTCTCCGGTGACGGTCAGTGCGGCTTCGAACGTCACGGAGTTTACGCTCAACCGCCTGTATCTGGACAATGAATCGGTCTATCAGACAACCTCGCAACAGGTGAGCACACCTATCGACGCAGCCACAGGAGACCACACGCTGGTGCTGGTGAGCTACGACAGCTCCGGTAAGGCGTTCACGTCTTCGACCAGCTTTACGGTCGGAGTTGCGACCGGGAGCGGATGTATTCCCTCGTCTGCCGGGGTAAGTATCTGCTCTCCGACGTCGGGCGGGACTTACGAATCGCAGATAACGGTGACGGCTGGTGCGACGGCTGAGAGCGGCAATATCACGGCTATGCGCGTGTATATCGATAACGCCGCGGTGTATACGATCAGCAATCCATCTGCGAGCAAGACGTTCGAGTTCAGCCAGGCGCTGGGAGTTTATTCGGGGAGCCATCACCTGGTTGTGGTTGGCTATGAGAGCACGGGCGGATCGGTAATGAATTCGCTGAACTTCACCGTTCCCTCCGGGCCATGCACTGCGCCTACGCAAGGGACCAGCCTCCGGATCTGCTCTCCAAATGAAACGGTCACGAACTCGTCGCCGATCACGGTGTCGGCCGGGGCCTACACGAGCACGGGGTACATTGCAGCGATGCGCATTTATATCGACAACGTTGCTGTGGCTCTGCTCAACAATCCACAGAAGAGCCCGTCGTTTACGATCAACCAGTCAGAGCCGGTCTCGTCGGGTAAGCACAGTCTTGTGGTCGTCGCGTATCCCAGTACGGGAGGGTCCGCTTCGGGGCAGGAGATCATCACGGTGCAGTAGCTAATTTGGTGTGCAATCAAAACCGAAGAGTGTGGTCTGCGGCGACGAGTACGGATGGCGTCTGGCTGTCATGGAATTTCTTTAAAGGCTGGGAGGATGGTGGAGGTAACGCGGAACTTCTTACACGATTCCACCGTGTAGGTTCGCGTCTCGAGGGAACTCTTCCACAGGATGGTAGCCAGTGTGCCCTCCGGTTGACGGTCGGCGACGGCGATTGTGACCAGGCTGGGCACGTACATTTCGTCGTTGATACGCTTGGCCTGATAGATCAGAGCGGGAAATTGTCCTGGTATGAAGAGTTGATGGGCGTAGATTACGTCGGCCTGTGTGACCCCGCGCATTTGAACGATCGCATGATCTTTTTCATCGATGAGCACATCGCCCTGAAGGTATCCGGCAATCAACTCCAGGATCGATTTAGGATGCCTTTGGCGATTGCCTTGAAAGTGGAAGGAGATGTAGTTGCGGCCATCCTTGACGGTGCGCTGCTCCCCCGTGAAGACGTCGGCCGCGAAGACCGCCTCTTCCAAGGTTTGGGGCCCGGTTGCAGAGATCCTCTTGTGCGGGATGGTTGTGCTGATCTCTTTCTGAAGGCGAACGTCTTCTTCGTCCTTTGCTGCTTCAGACAGCGGACGACCATTGATTGCCTGCAGCCGGTGAATCTCCTTCCCGTTCACGAAGAACGAATCGTAGTCCTCCGACATAGAGGCTTTTGAGTCGGATGATTGCTTTGGTTGAATCACGAGGCTGGTGCGGCATACATAGTTCTGGCGCAGCTCTGCGTATCGGTCTCCCTTTGCAGCCACCTGCTTTAGGAAGTCGGCCTGCTTCGGCAACGGAGCGTCCAGCGTGAGTGGCACAGGGTCGGATTGCAAGGGAGACGCGACGGGTAGCGATGCTTGCGCGAAGCACGAGAACGAGCGACTGATCAGGAAGGCAGTTCCGAGCAGCTTTGCGAATGAGAGTCTTGTCACTTTCCCCCGATGTGTCCTCTATGCATGAGGATGGTATCAAACCGGTGGACGCTCTTCTTCTACGGAGAGTGAGACCATCCGAAATTCCGGATTCAGAACGCTTCAGAAGAAGATAAACGCGACTCTGACGATCATTTGTGTTTGACTAGTGCAAAGCACTGGAGACCTTATGCCGCGTATGCTCCTCCCGCTCTTCTTCCTCGCTGCATCCTGCAATCCGATCTACGCACAGAGCGCCAGTCCCGAAGCATCGGGAGTCACTCTGCATGCGGGCACGCGGCTTGTGGTGGTGGATGTCGTCGTCACCGACAGGAACAAGAATCCGGTGCATAACCTCAAGGCCAGCGACTTCAGGTTGCTGGAAGACAACACAACGCAGAAGATCCAGCACTTCGACGAGCATACTGGTGGCGCTGTGGGCGCCGAGCCCGAGGCTGCACCTGCGATGCCTCCAGGCTACTTCACGAACTACTCTCCAGTGCCTGCCGGCAGCTCCATCAACATCCTTCTACTCGACACCCTGAACACTCCGGTGACCGACCAGGAGTACGTCAAGGACCAGATTCGTAAGTTCCTGAAGGATGCGAAGCCTGGCGCGCCCATCGCTATCTTCGGCCTTACTACACGGCTTAGCCTGTTGCAGAGCTTTACCGCTGACCCTGAGTTGCTGAAGGCCGCCATCAACAAGAAGAACAATGCTTTTTCGGCGCTGCTGGATAATCCGGTGACGGGCGGTCCAGTCGAAAAGCTTTCGGATGATTTTGCAGTGTTTGCTGCCAGCTCGCTGAGCCCGCAGGCGGCCACGGCTAACCTTCCGGCCATACACTTTGTGCAGCAGGGTGAGGCACTGCAGGCAGTGGACAAGGGCAAACTCCGCGCCCAGTACACGCTTGATGCGATCAATCAGCTTGGCCGTTATCTGGCAGGTATGCCGGGTCGAAAGAACCTCATCTGGTTCTCCGGTTCGTTTCCCATCGACATCATGCCTGGCGGCCCTGTGAACGCACCGGCTGGCTCATTCGACAGCCTGGAGCATGAGTTTCGCGAGACTGCGAACTTACTGGCGAAGGGTCAGGTTGCGGTCTACCCGATCGATGCGCGGGGCGCGCTGATCTCCCAGGTAGGGGACGTCTCCCAATCCGGGGCAAAGTACGATCATGATCTGACTGCCTTCGCGCAGGACCAGTTGGGCTTTCATGAGCAGACGATGAGCGAGAACAGCACCATGCTGCGAATGGCTGAAGAGACAGGGGGCAAGGCTTTTCTTGCCAACAATGATCTGGCCGGGGCGGTGACACAGGCTATCGCGACAGGTTCCAACTACTACACCCTTGCGTATACTCCGTCTGACCCGCACTGGAACGGCGGTTTTCGCCAGATTCGGGTGAAGCTTGAGCAGCAGGGCGTTACGCTTGCTTACCGTCGCGGCTACTTCGCCGATGACCCCGCAGCACCATCCAAGAGCGGTCATCCAATCACAGCGGTGATGACTGTTCCGGAGCAGGCGGGCAATCCTATGCACCTGGCGATGATGCGTGGCGCTCCTGACCCGAGCCAGATCACGCTGAAGGTGAGGGTTCTGCCGAATGGCGATAAAGCGGAGGCGAAGCCGGTCAAGGGCAACACTGTCTCCGCCAGCTCGCGGAGCAAGGGACCTTACCGGAGCTATGCGGTCGACATCGCTGCCGATCCGCAAGCGGTCTCCTTCACTAAGGCTGCGGATGGCGTGTATCACAGCTACCTGCAGTTTCTGACGTATGTCTACGATGAGGATGGGCGCCTGATCAATTCGGTCGATAATGTGGTTCGCGCCAATCTGCCGCCAGCGGCTTATGCGCGCGTCCTCGCGGGGGGAGTTCCGTTTCGCCAGGAGGTTAGCGTTCCTGTGAAGGGCGACTACACCCTGCGCATCGGACTGCACGATCTGACTGGGAATCGGGTTGGTGCGGTGGAGGTTCCGGTGGCGACTGTAAGGAATTTGCCCCCAGTGCCTGCGTTGACGGCCACAGCGGGGGAGCTGACGAAGTAGCGTGGCGCGGCTCGGCTTTTCTCGAACAAAGCTCAAACGGATCGATTGCTGCACATTTGCGGGCGTTGATTGGGCGGGGCTTAGGGCGGATTGCCGGGGTGAAACTTTGCGGAGATTGAATCATCCAATTTGCTCTGGGTCGCGGGCGACTCTACAATCAATGAAATCCCGCGAAACTATGGCGTAGTGCAAGCCTGGCCCAATCGCCTGGATTACAAACTATATGATCAGCTCCCCTGTTCCCGAAGCCCTTACTTTTGACGATGTTCTTCTCGTTCCTGCTTATAGCGATGTCGTTCCAACGCAGGTGAGCACACAGACGCAGCTTACGCGCAATATCACCCTGAATACACCGCTGATGTCGGCCGCGATGGATACGGTGACGGAGGCGCGGCTGGCGATTGCGATGGCGCAGCAGGGCGGCCTGGGCGTGGTGCATCGCAACCTGAGCATTGTGCAGCAGGCGGGTGAGATCGATAAGGTGAAGCGGTCGGAGAGCGGGATGATCGTCGACCCGGTGACGATTACGCCGGAGCAGACGATTGCGGATGCGCTGGAGGTGATGCGGCGGTACAAGATCTCCGGTGTGCCGGTGACGAAGAATAAAAAGCTGGTGGGGATTCTGACGAATCGCGATCTGCGATTTGTGTCGCGGACCGATCTGACGATCGATTCGGTGATGACGAAGGAGAATCTAATTACGGTTCCGGTGGGGACGACGCTGGAGCAGGCAGAGAAGATTCTGCATCAGCATCGGGTGGAAAAGCTGCTGGTGGTCAATGACGACTATGAGTTGAAGGGACTGATTACGGTCAAGGACATCCAGAAGAAGCTGAAGTATCCGAATGCGTCGAAGGACAGCCAGGGCCGGCTGCGGGTGGCTGGAGCGATTGGCGCGACTGGGGATTTTCTGGAGCGGGCTGCGGCGCTGGTGGCGGCGCGGGTGGATGCGCTGGCGATCGATTCTGCTCATGGGCATTCGTCACGAGTTCTTGAGGCGGTTACGGCGGTGAAGAAGGCGTTTCCGCACATCGATCTGCTGGCCGGCAATATCGCGACCTATGAAGGCGCGATGGCGTTGATGGACGCGGGGGCCGATGCGATCAAGGTTGGGATTGGGCCGGGCTCGATCTGTACGACACGTATGGTGACGGGTGCGGGGATGCCGCAGATTACGGCCATCTCCGAGGCGTTTCGTGCGGCGCAGTCACGGGGGATTCCTGTGATCGCGGATGGAGGCATCAAGTACTCCGGCGATGTGACGAAGGCGATTGCGGCGGGAGCGAGCGTGGTGATGATGGGATCGCTGTTTGCGGGCGTGGATGAGAGTCCAGGGGAGACGATTCTTTATCAGGGACGATCGTTCAAGGCCTATCGCGGGATGGGATCGCTTTCGGCGATGGCCCAGGGTTCGGGTGAACGGTACTTCCAGGGCAAGGATGATTTGGATGATGCTGCGAGCACGGAGCGGCCATCGCTGACTGCGCGTGAGGGAAGCAGCTCGAACCGGTTGGCCAAGTTTGTTCCTGAGGGCATTGAGGGGCGGGTTCCGCATCGGGGGCCGTTGGAGGGGATGGTCTATCAGCTGGTTGGCGGGCTGCGCTCCGGCATGGGTTACCTGGGCTGCGGGACGATTGCAGAGCTGCAGACGAATGCCCGATTCATTCGGATCTCAAACGCCGGATTGCGCGAGAGCCATGTGCACGATGTGATTATTACGCGTGAGGCTCCGAACTACCACGTCGAATAAGAGCGGTTGCAGCTGGTTTGGGGATGGGGTGCGCGGGCGTAGCTGTCGACAGGGCGGAAGATGTGAAATCGCTCATGGACTTGAACGAAAATCTGGAGCTCTAAATGCCTAGTTATAGAACGGCGGCATCTTACAGTTAGGAGTATTCGTTTCAATGAACTACTTGCAGCCTTCGACAGACGATGCTCAAGGGCCGACGCCCGCAATGGCGTGGCTTCCTGTGCTGTTCGGACTTGCGGTGATTTGTGGTGAGTCGACCAGTACGATGAGCGCTGTGAATACCGGCCATTGGCTGCTCGATCTCTTGCATTCGCTGTGGGGGCAGACGGATGGAAGCACTGTGGACGTGGCGAATCTGTTGTTGCGGAAGCTGGGCCACTTTTGCGGGTACGGTACGTTGGGCGTGTTGTTTTGCAGGGCGTGGTTGATCAGCCTGCGACGGACGTGGCAGGGGCCGCGGAGCCGGCTGCAGTTTTCCGCGTCGGCGCTGGCCGTGCTCTGCACGTTTTGCGTGGCGAGCCTGGATGAGTTGCATCAGCGGTTTTTGATGGGGCGGACGAGCAGCTTTTATGACGTGCTGCTGGATACTGCCGGAGCGATTTTGTTTATCAAGGCGTTTCGCTGGGTTTCTGTGGATCGGTTGCATTCAGCCAGGGAGATATCGGGATAGACCACACGTTGGCGTAGCCGCTAAACCAACCCGAACTCTCCAGACGGTTGAAATCCTGTTGCGCTTGCTCGGGTGAGCGGGGAAAGTGCGCCGTAACGATGCGATCGCTGCTGAAGTAGAGCGTGCGATGATCCGGGGCCAGATGCGGTTCGTCGTCGGTACTGTAGCCGTTTTTATCATCGCCAGCGTAACGGATTGGCACGACCGGCCCCCATCCTTCGGCTTTTCTGAGAACGATAAAGAGATGATCTTTGGGGTCGGCGGGTAACCGTCCGGCACTGCAGAAGACCAGAAACGATCCGTCCGGCGCAATCTCCGGATCGACATCCAGGGTGGTGCCATCGCTGAAGGGAAGGGGCTGAGCCTGTTGGTAGGCGCCATTGATGTATTTGGAAGAGAAGAGACGCTTCGCGCCCTTGTTGTCGATGGAGACAAAGTAGATCGTGCCGTCGGCCGCGATACTTGGCTTCCATATCGATTGACCGACAAGGTTGACCGTATCGGGTAGGCGCGTGGGCTTACTCCAGCCTGCGCCCACGCGATCGACACGCCAAAGGTTGGAGACGATGCCGTGTAGGGGTTCCCCTTCTTTGGGAGGAGAGGTCAGCGGGATCGCAGGGCGGTTCGATTCGAAGACGATATAGGAGCCATCGGGAGACATAGCTGGGGACGAGTCGGGCCACTCGCCGGAGAATGGAGCAAGCGTCGGGTGTGTCCAATGACCATCCACGTTGTGCGCTTCGAGAATCATTCCCCAGTTCGCGGTGCTGCGGGTGAAGAAGATCGACTTGCCATCCGGCGAAGATGCCGGGGAGCCGTCGTTCGCCGGACCGGATACTACGCCGGGGGCGAAGATCTGCGGCGTCGGTGGAGAAAAAGTTGGCGCGACTACGCCCTGAGTTGAGTTGGGCAACGGTGATTGGCCATGAATAAGGGGAGCCAAGAACGTAAGAGAGAGCAGCCAGCAGCTTTTTCTTCTGAGCACCATGTGTGTCCTTTTCATTTGGAATCTTTTTCACTTTGACGAAAGGAATGCCTTCGGGGAAGCACGCTGCGAAGGCACATACGAGTCCACGATTGACTGGAAGGGCTATCGTGAGTGTTGTTCTGTTGTGTCCAGAACCATGGCATCGAATCGATGCCGCGTGAAGAATCCTGATTGCTGGTAGAGCTTGACGGCCTGGTGGTTGGCTTCGGTTACTGTGAGGGTGATGGCGGCGAAGCCTGAGCGCGCGAGATGGTCCAAGCAATGCAACAGCAGGAGTTGTCCGAGACCGTCGCCGCGTTGAGTGGGGGCTACGCAAAGCTGAGTAATGTGCGCGACATCGTCGGCGACACGGGAGCAGAGCACCATGCCGACCAGAGCGCCGTTGTTTCTGTCTCGCAGTACCCAGGATTCGTTCGCGTCGAAGACGCCACAGCCGGGGAAGCGGACGATGTTGTGAAGGAAACGCAGCGAGCCGTGCAGGGAACAGTATTGGTCGTTTATCTGCGCGTCGATGTGTCCGATGTAGGAGTCGTGAATGAGCTCTGCCGCAGCCTGGTAGTGGTCGGCGGACCATGGGAGGAGGTCGATGTGGGGCGGTAGTTTCTTTGCGGAGTGAGCGTTGGACGCGACTGGAGTTGCAGGCGGCAGGAGGTTGTACTCCATGAAGAGCCGGGGATGCATGGTGAAGCCGGAGGCGAGGAAGGTCCCGTCGATGGAGCCTGCGTCGTAGAGCAGGAGCTGAGACTCGACGCGATGGATGCCGGGCGAGTTTTGCAGGAGCTGGAGCAGATGGTGCAGAAGAGTTTTGGCTATGCCGAGTGCGTGGCCGGGATCGTTCGCGATGGCATAGGCGTCCCCGACGACCGCTTTGTGACCCTCGTAGACGCAGAAGGTGAAGCCGCAGATGCGGCCACGGTCCACAGCGACAAAGCCTGGCAGGATCCGCGAATCGAGGTATTGCAGCAGCAGCTCCGTGGAGCTTTGATAGTTCCAGCGCAGACGCTGCTGCCAGTCGCGTGCCTCGGTCTCGAGCAGAGGGCGGAGTTGGCGGGCGGAGAAGTGCCGCAGATCGAGAATCTCGAGTTGGGTCGCTACTGTCATGTCTGCGTAAAAGTCTTCGTTGAGCTTATAGGAATCTGTGAAGGACGGGTTGGCGATTGAGGGACGGCTTAGAACCTGTCCAAGAAATGAAGGCTTAACACGGATTTGCACAGATGAAACGGATTTGAGAACAGGCAAAAGCAAGAGCAACGACGAAATACAGGGATCCTTCCCCATTTGACTACGCTCAGGGGCAGGATGAGGACGTTAAACAAACAACTACAAAAAAACCTTCAGGGCAGTCTTGGCAGGTTCTTAGAGGGGTCATGGGCGGGCGTAGACCCGGTAGACGGCGAGGCCCTGCGATTCGTAGAGGAAGAGAGGCACGTAGACGCGGCCGGTGAGCCAGCGGTCGAGATCGTCCGTATCGCTGGCGGGGATGACGAGGACATGCTCGGCTGCAGGGACGCCGTCGATGCTGTAGTGGATCATCGGCTGATTGCGGTAGAAGGCAAGCCCGTAGTCCATGTCTCGTTTGACGGCTTCGACGGCGACCAGTGGAACATCCGGGGCCTTTTGCTGGATCTCTCGGGCGAGGGGGCGGGCGGAGTAGTTAAGGTCTAACTCCTTGCCATGGAAGCCCAACAGGAAGACCATGATGGCCAGGATGGGAAGGAGGGTTGCGTTGCAGAGCTGAGCAATGCCCCAGCGACGGATGATGAGGAAGACGGCGCCGCCAAAGAGGAGGGCCGCTGCGCCTGCGATCAACAGCCATTGCGTGGAGGGGACGAGAGTTTCGTATTTCATGTGCTGCGGTGCGAGGACCAGAACGAAGACCAGGAGGCCGCAGAAGGCCGCATGGGACCAGAGCAGCCACTTTGGCAGGCCCGCGCGGCGTATGCGGTTGAGGTAGTCGGCGGTGAGGATGGTGAGCGGGGGAATCGAGGGCAGGATGTAGCCGGGAAGCTTCGATCCTGAAAAGGAGAAGAAGAGGATGGGAAAGAGCGCCCAGAGGACGAGAAACTCAGGAAAGGCATCGCCTGAGCGGGTGTGTCCGAGATAACGGAGCGGGTTGTGGCGGACCTTCCACTCGGCGATGGAGACCTCGACGGAGTCTACGAGGGAGCGGATGGAGAGGACGGT
>Ga0302324_100009594_pt1 | contig 20186 bp, 18 predicted proteins | sample Palsa_T0_1_FD_201949 | JGI IMG/M metagenome (GOLD analysis project Ga0302324, IMG submission 201949) | Peat permafrost microbial communities from Stordalen Mire near Abisko, Sweden - Palsa_T0_1 | ecosystem: Environmental > Terrestrial > Soil > Palsa > Peat permafrost | place: Sweden: Abisko...
ATGCTCTCCCGGAGCGAGCTCATGGTGGCCAGCACGGCGCTCGGCTCGTAGCCGCAGTGCGCCATGCAGTTGTCGCAGCGCGGGTCCTTGCCGCGGCCGAAGTTCTCCCAGTCGGTCGTGTCGAGCAATTCGGCGTAGGTCTTGGCGTAGCCGTCGGCCAGCAGGTAGCACGGCCGCTGCCAGCCGAGCAGTGAGTAGGAGGGAACGCCCCACGGCGTGCAGGCGAAGTCCCGCTTGCCCTCGAGGAAGTCCAGGAACAGCGGCGAATGGTTCAGCCGCCACTTCTTCCTGCGTCCCTCGGCGAAGGCGGCCCCGAACAGTTCGCGGGTCTGCTCCACGCCCAGGAACCGGTCCTGGGCCGGGGCCTTCTCGTACGCATAGCCGGGTGAGATCTCCATCCGGTCGACCTTGAGCTCGTCGTTGAGGTAGTTCAGCACGTCGATCACGGCCTGCGGTGAGTCGGTGTTGAAGAACGTGCTGTTGGTGTAGACCTGGAAACCGGCCGCCTTGGCCAGCTTGATCGCGGCCACGGCCTGGTCGAACACGCCTTCCTTGCTGACCGACTCGTCGTGCCGCTCGCGCAGCCCGTCGATGTGCACCATCCAGGCGAAGTTCTTGGACGGCGTGAACTTGTGCAGGTGCTTGGGCAGCAGCACCGCGTTCGTGCACAGCACCACGAACTTGCGGCGCTTGACCAGCTCGTTGACCATCTCGTGGATCTGGGGGTGCATCAGCGGCTCGCCGCCCGCCAGCGACACCATCGGCGCCCCGCACTCCTCGACCGCGGCGACGGCCTGTTCCACCGGCATCCGCCGCTTGAGCTCCGACGCCGGATGCTGGATCTTCCCGCAGCCCACGCACTTGAGGTTGCACGCGAACAGCGGCTCGACCTCCACGATCATGGGGAACTTCTCGACCCCGCGCAGCTTCATCTTCATCAGATGCGTGCCGAGCTTGATCGACAGGTGCAGCGGCAAGCCCATCGTCCACCCCGCTTCATACTCAGTGTTCGCTACATACAGCTTGTATGTAAGACAATACATCCATGAGCCCCACCCGTCGAGATGAGCACGTGGCCGATACGCGTCAGGCCTTGGTCGACGCCGCGCGAGCGCTCTTCACCGAGCAGGGCTACGCCGCCACCGGCACCGAGGAGATCGTGGCCGCCGCCCGCGTGACGCGCGGCGCGCTCTATCACCACTTCCACGACAAGACCGACCTGTTCCGCGCCGTCATGGAGCAGATCGCCCGCGAGGTCGCCGAGCACCTCATTGACGCCGAACTCTCCCGCCCGGCCGCCCCCTCCCAGCCCCCCGCCGACGCCTGGGACGAAGTCCGTGACGGGCTGCGCGCGTTCCTCAACCTGTGCGTGGTCACCGACGACTTTCAGCGCATCGTGCTGGTGGAGGGACCCGCGGTGCTTGGCCACGAGGCCTGGGACGAACTGGTAGCCCGCCACGGCTCGAACCTGCTCGCCGAATGGCTGTCACGCGCCGTCAAGCAGGGCCGCATCGCGGCGGTGCCGATCCAGCCCCTCACCCGCCTGCTGATCGCGATGATCTCCGAGTCCAGCCTCTACATAGCCCGCGCCGACGACCGCTCCGCCGCCCGCGCCGCGATGGGCGCGGTCCTCGACCGCCTCCTAGACGGCCTGGAAGTACCCTCCCGGTAAGGGGGTACGGCGCGGCCGGAGGCGCCGGGCCTGGTCCAGTGCGGCGAGGACCGCGCCCAGCCGGCCGTCGAGCGGTCCGTCGAGTTCTAGCACCGGGATGTCCTCCCAGGCGTTCAGCGGGTCGTCGTGGACCAGTTCCACCAGCGCGTCGTTCATCTCCGACCGGAGCCTGGGCATCTCCGCGGCCGGCAGGACATGCTCCGTCTCCGGCGTGATCACCGTGATGGCCAGCAGGTCCAGGCTCGCGAAAGCCGACTGGAGCGCTGCAGCGCTGGCCTCATCGGCGGGGTCCGCCCCGATCGCGGCCAGATAGGCGAGGTAGTCCAGCGGCGTCCGGTCGAAGACGATCCGGGGCCGCAGTGGCGGCGAGCTCAGGCTCTGCACCGAACAGGCCAGCAGCGTCCGGTAATCCTCAACCGACGGCGGGAACCCGAACTCGTACCCCTCCTCCGCCAGCAGGTAGTACGGCTCCTCCGCCACCACGTGGCCGGGCAGGCGCGCGCACAGCGCCCCCGCCAGCGTCGTCTTCCCCGTCCCGTGCGTCCCGGAGATCCCGACTCTCATCTGCGGTTCCCGCTCTCGGCCGCCCGGCGTGACCACGTGAGATCCCGTAGCGGCACCCCGCGGTTCAGCTGTCCGGACGGTCGGCGCGGGTCACGCTCAGGAAGATGATCAGCACGACGAGCAGTACGGCGATGACTCCTGGTGTTATCGTGCCGGCCCAATTGAAGCCCTGGGCCGGGGGAAGAGGGAGCGATATCCCCTGCCGGGCCGCTATGGCCTGGAGAAACTCACGCTGCGCCAGGGTCGGGCCGCTGCTTATGGCGGCTGACACGGCGGCGGCGGCGAAGCAGGTGGCCGCGACGGATGCGCCGATGACGATCCGGGGAGCGCGGAGGCGCTGGGGTCGTTCCACGGCGGTGGCTCGTACCGCGGGGGCGCGATCTACGGGCGGCAGGTCGGCGAGCGGGACGGTCAGTTCTTTCCCGGTGCGGGCACCCAGGACCTGCGCGGACCGCTGGTCGAATTCGCCGGCGGTGATCCGGCCAGCCTGCCAGGCCTCGCTCAGTTCGGACAGCGCCCGGTCGCGCTCGGCGTCAGATACCCGAAGGTCGCCGGGCGGATAGTAGTCCCTGTCGGCCGTACCCATGATCCGTGCCCCCTCGGCGCCGAGTCCGGCGCATAACCTGATGGTAAGCCTCGGCGTCCGGTAAAGCGCGGGCCGTTCGGGACGAGGTTCCGCGGCTTCCTGCCCGCCGCTCCAGTACGTTCTATGCCACGAAGGTGGGATAGATGTACCATGAATGTATGACCGGCAAGAAGCGCTTGTCCGCCACGGTGGACGCTGAGCTGGTCGAGGCGAGCCAGGCCGCCGTCGCAGCGGGTCGTGCCGAGAGCGTCAGCGCGTGGGTGAATGACGCATTGCGCCTGAAGGTGGAACTGGACCGCAGGCTCCGGGCCCTTGATGACTTCATCGCCAGCTACGAGACCGACCACGGCGAAATCACCGCCGACGAGATGGCCGCGGCCGTCAGGCGCGCCCGGGAGCGCGCGATTGTCGTGCGCGGCGACCCGGGTAACGCTCACGGCCGCGGGGCGGCCTGATGTTGATCCTGGATGCCGGGGCGTTCGTCGCCGTTGAGCGCGGTGACCGCGATGTCGTGGCCCTGGTGAAACGTGAGCGGCTGTCCGGGCGCGCGCCGGTCACTAACGGCGGTGTCGTCGGCCAGGTGTGGCGTGGCGGTAGCGGCAGGCAGGCGCCGCTCGCCCGGCTGATGGCCGGGGTGGACGTCGTCCCGCTCGATGATCTGCTTGGCCGCCGCGCGGGGATGCTGCTGGCGCGCAGCGGGCGAGCGGACGCGATCGACGCAGGGGTCGTCTGCCTGGCGGCGGACGGGGACGACATCCTGACCTCAGATCCCGAAGACCTCCGGGACCTCGCACAGGCCGCCGGGATCCACGTGGAGCTTATCCCCGTCTAAGCGGGCAGCAGAGTTCCCGTGTAGACCCAGCCGCTTCCGCGGACGCGCCGCCCGGCGCATGATTATCTGGCAACAGGTTGCGTGACGTCGACGCCCTCCGCGCCAGCGGCAACCTGATCCGCCTCAACTGAGGGCGACGAAATGACTGGGCAGTGGACTGAAAAGCTACCGAATGAACCACGGTGGCGAGGAACCGCGGTTAGATCGATAGAACCGAGACTTCGTACTTCTGGCAGTTTGAATCCCTGGTTACCAGGGTGAGGTCTTCGCATTTTGCCTGGGCGATCAGCATCCGGTCGAAGGGGTCGCGGTGGATCAGCGGCAGGCGTCCCGCCGTGATGGCGTGCTCAAAGCTGATGGGCAGGGCCGCGAATCCGCTGTCGCGGATCCGCTCGGGCAGGTCAGCCGGCTCTGTGAGCTTGCCGATGGACTGCTTAATGGTAACTTCCCAGATGGTTGCGGCACTGATGTAGATGCCAGGGTCATGGTCGAGCCTGGCCTTGATGTCATCTGGCAGCGCCGGATCGTCGGTCAGCCACCACAGCACGACGTGCGTGTCGAGCAACAGGCTCATGACATGGTGCCGAAGTCGCGGGCGATGGCCTCATTGACCTCATCGGAATCCCAGTCTGCGGTGACGGTGAGCTTGCCGCGCAGAGAGCCGCGCCCCGACCGGTTGATCCGCGGTGTCAGGGGCACAACCTTGGCAATCGGAGTGCCCGCCCGGCTGATGATGATCTCCTCGCCATGCTCAACCCGCTCGAGAATCCGCGACAAGTGCGTCTTGGCGTCGTGGACATTGAACTGAGCGGCCGTGTCGCTGGACATAGATCCTCCTTAGCTAAGAGCCTAGTCCACCCTTGATGTCAGAACCAGCCGGCCGACAGGTCCGCCAGGAGCTGGTCGGCCACGGTCTCTTCGTAGATGGCCCGCCCGGTCGCGCGCATTGCCTCATGCAGCCCGGGTTCCCATGGCGTCGGCACCGGGTCTCCCTTGAGCGTGACCGCCGTATCTCCGGCCCTGACGCCCGACAGGTAATCGGCTGCGGTCATCCGCCAGGGCCGGGCGCCGTGGCGGTCGAGGACCTTCGCCGTGATGGCGACGCCCGGCCAGTCGAAGTCGCCGTGGTAGGCCAGTTCGCTGCCCGCCGCAACGGCGAGCCGAACCAGCTTGTGAAACGCCGTAGAGGGCTGGCCTTCCGCGCAGAGCAGCGGAGGGCACGCCGGACCGAGTTCCGCGCAGGCCCGCCGGAGCACGGCCGGATTCTCGCACGCGAAAATCCGGGCCGGGGCAAGCCGGATCGGGTGGGCGTCGAGTTGCTGCAGCGTCACCTGGAACGGGGTGCCGTAGCGGGCCGCGCCGGTCAGCCATTCGGCCAGGCCGTCTCCTCGCGCGGGAAGGTTGAGGACGAGGACCCGGCTGGCCAGGTCGTCGACGATGACGCTGGAAAGATCCCACAGCTCGCGTCGCTGCGCGGCCGCGGCCGGGCGGGCCGCGCCCTCGCGGAGAGCCAGCGCCCGCATGACCAGCGTCGCGAGCGGGCTGCCGTGATTCAGCGCCTTCGTGTCGCCGGTGATGCGGGCGGCGAGCGCGGGCAACGCGATGGGCGGGGCGTCGGCCGGCCGGGCGGCCAGGAACTCCAGGACCTGGATGGCCTGGCCCAGGGCCGCCGTGTCGCCGGTGTTGGCCAGGCGCGTGATCGTGCCGTCGCCGTTCAGGTCGGTCAGCCAGGTGCGGTACCAGGGACAGGACCCGGTCAGCGGGCTGTCCTGCGCCGCCGCGATCAGGCCAGCGCGGGCGTCAGCCAGGCGAGCGGTCTCGGCGGGCCGGTTGCGCAGGGGTGCGCCAAGACCGGCCAGCAGGCCCGCCAGGCCGAGACCGGTCGCCCGGCTCAGGGCGGCGTCGAGTTCGGCCAGCGGCACGGTCATCCGCCTGGTTCCCGCGGGCTGGTGGACTCCCGTGATGCCGATGATCGCTTTACGCTCGGCGTCGTCCGGTTCCGCGACGCTGATCCGGCCGGTCAGTTCGCCGCCGGTTCGTTCCAGGGATCGGCGCGCCGCAGCCAGGAGCCGCCGGTACTCCGGGCCGCGATACCGATCCAGGCCGGGCTCAGGACCGTCCGAACCGCTCATTCGATGTCGGTGTCCTCATCGAGATCCTCCTCGGCGGCTACGACGAGCGTGCCGCCGGCCTCGGCGGGGACGTGCCGGGTGGGACGGAAGCCGAGCAGTTCAGCGGAGAGCTCCTCGTTGCCCGCGTATCCGGCGTCGGCGTCGATGAGCTGTTCGCCGTCCCAGAGGACGAGCAGGGTCGAGAGCGCGTGAGCGGCCTTGTCGTGCTGCATGTCGTAGTGCGCGATCAACGGAACGGTCGGATAGTTGACCCACAGGTCGTGTCCGGTCATGAACAGGTCGAGGTCGAATTTGACCGTCAGGCCAAGTAGCTCGGGCTTGAACCTGTCATCGATCCCCGCGAACGCCTCATCGAGCGCGACCATGCGCGGGCAGGTCGGCTTGGAGGACAGGTACAGCGCGTTGGCCGCGGCGAACAACGGCATGTGGATCGCGGCGGATTTCTCCCCACCGGACATCTCTGAATGCTTCTTCCTGGTGAGCCGCTGCGCAGGACTGCCGGGGGAGAGCAGCTGAAGTTCGAAGGCGTGCCAGGACCGGTAGTCGAGTACCGCGGCGAGGACCTCCCGGTAGGTATCGCGCGGATTGCCGCCCCGATGGTCGTGGATCATCGCCCGGAGCTGTCCGCGCAGCTCAGCCAGCCCTTCGGGACCAAGGCCGTCGCGGTCGAGCATCCTCGATACCAGGGCCTGCTGCTCGGTACGCTTGTCCGAACGGACCCAGCTGATCCCGATCGCCATGCCCGACGACATCGGCTTGGAGCGGGTGTCGGCGTCCATCGCGGCGACCAGGTCCTTGGCCGCGAGCACCCGGGAGTGGATCTGCCGGGCGAGCGCGGTGAGCAGCGAATCCTCAAGCACCGTCCGTTCGCGCTCTTCCAGCAGGATGCCCTGGTTCTCCACGTCCTCCGCGATCTTGCGGGCGAAGGCGGCTGCCGACTTGCGTCCCTCGTTGGTCGCGACCTCGACGATGAAGGGCGCGCTCCCGGTCAGGTCGGCCTGGTAGCCGTCCTCGCCCGCTTTGAGCGCGTTCTCGAATTCCCGGTACGCGCCCCACATCCGGTCCACGGCGTTCTGCCGTACTCCGTCGGTAGTAGCGCGGCCGCCCCTGGTCGCGACGGTGTAGGCGTCGAGCAGCGCGGTGACGCCGGCCGGCAGGACGGCACGGATCGCCTCGAGGGTGCCTGATTCGGCAGGGTCTGATTCGGCAGGGTCTGCCTCAACGGGGGGCGCCTGGCCGGCGAGGGCGGCGGCTGCTTGCGCGGGAGCAGGCCATGAGCTGGCGCCAGGCCAGGGCGCGGTTTCCGTGACGCCGAGCAGCGGGCGCAGGTCGCCGTGGGCGTACGGCGCGAACACGGCCGCCTGGGCGAACAGCTCGGAAATCGCCACCACCAGCGCCTCGCCGCCTCGCTCCAGGTCTCGCCGCCCGGCCACGAGCTTGTCGTGTTCCGCCGCGGCATTATCGCCAGCGGTCTTCTGCTCCGCTTTCGCCGCGCGCAGGGCACCCTCGGTTTCGGCTATCTCGGCGCTGATCTGCTCGTACTCGGCTCCGCTGGCCTGCTCGAGGACGCGAACTTCCTCCTCGCTGGCCAGGTAACCGGACTGCCTTTCGCCGAGCAGGTCTGCGGTCTCGTCGTTCTCGCGGATGAGGCGGTCGATGCGGTCGCGCCGCCCCTTCAGGTCCGCGCCCAGGTCGGCTGCATCGGCGCGGGCCCGGACGAGATCGGTGGCCGTGCGCTCGAACTCGGCCACGGCCTGCTCCACCGTGCTGACCTCGTCCGGGCTGGCCGGCATGTCCCGGTCGGCCGCGGACCGGCGCAGCCGCCGGGTTCTTGCGTCGAGTTCCGCGATCTTCCCGTCGAGGATCGCCTTCGCATCGTCGAGCCGGTCGCGGGCCGCCGCGAAATGGGCGGCGGCCTCGCTAACCTTCTGCAGCGCATCAAGCACCGGCGCGGTCCGTGGCAGTTCGCGCCGGGCGAGTTCGAAGTTCGCCAGCGCGTCGGCGACGAGGCCAAGTTCCGCCGCGAGCTCATCACGCTGCCGCTTGATCTCGGCGAGCTGCCGGTCGAGCTCGGCCAGGCGAAGGCGGCGCCTGGCCGCCCGGTTGGTCGCTCCGATGAACTCCGGAGCCAGCTTGGGCCGCGCGCCGAGATGCGGGCCGTAGCTGAACTGGGCCTGGGTGGAAACGACAGGACCGGCCAAGGAACCGGCCGGTATCGACTCGGATAGGGCGATCGACGCGAGCACCGCCTCGACCAACCCCGGCGCGACCATGTCCTGCTGCTCGGGGACGAGGACCTCAGCGAGCGTCCGCCCGGCCGGCCGGGCCGCGGCCGGCAGCGCGATCAGGTAACCGTCCGCCTCGGTCGCGCCGACAGCCGCCTTGGTCAGCAACGGATCGGGATGAACCCAGGCGGTAAGCAGGCCGGCGCCGTACAGCGCGCCTTCGATCGCGGCGGCGGTGTCGGCGTCCACCCCGGGACGGAAATCCGCTAGCCGCCACAGGGGTGCCCCGGCTCGTTCGGCTCGACTGGCAGGTCGCAGATCGGACGCCGGCGGTCCGTCGTCTCGCTCGCCCGCTACGGTCTCCCGCTCGCCGGCCAGCCGCGCCGCGGCTTCACCAAGATCGGCGTCGCGGGTCCGCAGCCGCTGGCCCTGAGCGGTCAGCGCACGGCCGCGTTCGGCGGTCAGCGTGCCGAACAGCTCGGCCAGGCTCGGCGCGTCCGGTTCGCCGATCCGGTCCAGCGCCGCCGCGAGCAGTTCGGCCTGGCCGGCGGTGACCGCGGCATACGGCTCGTCGCCGGTCCACCGGCCTGCCCAGGCTTGCAGCCGAGCCGACAGATCCACGCGGGCCGCCGCCAGCCGGCCGTCGGCCTCGCGGCAGGACTTCTCGCAGGTCTCCAGCGCAAGCCGGGCCGTGCCGAGCGAGCTCTCGGCGCCGACCCGGTCCCGTTCCGCGTCGCGGACGAGGGCGATATGGTCGCGGACCTCGCGGATGTCATCGCGGCGAGCCGCGGCCCTGGCCCTGGCCGTGAGCAGCAGATCCGTACCCGTATCAGCCGGTGAACCATCCCGGCTGATGCCGGAGCTGTCCGCGGCCTCGGCGAGTTGTCGCGCGTGCCGGCCGGCCGCTCGCTCGACCTCGGCCAGCCGGTCCGCCAATCGAGCCGCCTCGGCCGACTCCTCTGACACGTTGGCGCGAGCACGGCCCAGCCGGGCCTGCTCGGCCGCCAGGTCCCGTTTCTCCTGCTCCAGGTGGCCGCGCCGAAGCGCGAGCTTCTCGTGGTCCTTGTACCCGTCCCGGTCCCTCAGCGCGAACAGGCGGGCCTGGCCCGTCTCGATGCTGGTCTTCGCGTCGGCTTCGGCCTGCCGCCACCGCTGCTCCCGCGAGCCTGCCCGGGAGACCTCCCGCGCGGCGGTCCCGATCGCCGCCGCCGAACCGGCCGCCGCCGACACCCGTCCGGCCACCTGATCAAGCTCATGCCGTGTGTGGACGCGCAGGTAAGCGACATACTGATCGAGAAAGGCCCGCACCGCGGCGTCCGCGGCGGCGAGGTCGTCGTACTGCTTCTGGACGGCGGCCAGGTTCTCGAAATCCCTGGCCGCCTGCGTGACGAGATCGTCGTCGACCGGGCTCAGGCCGGCCGTGAGCGTCTCGGAGACCTTGCCCGGGTCCAGGTCTTTGGCGAGCAGCGGACGGCGCAGCGCGATCAGCAGGTCGAGCAGCTGGGCGTACCGTTCCCGGCCGAGCCCGAACAGCCGGGCGTCCACGGCATCGGTGTACGCGCCCCGCTTGTCTCCGTAGTACGCATCGCGACCGAGGATCGCGGTCAGCTGCTTGGCCGTCAGAGGCCGGGAATCGGCCGACAGCAGCCCGAAATCGATGCCCATCCGCTTGCCGGTGACATAGAACGCCGGACGAGGGCGGTCCATGTTCTTGTGCACCGACAGGCCGACGACCAGGGTGACGGTCTCGCCCGGTCGCGCGAACTCCATCCACACATAGCCGTGCTCGGAATCCTGCCCCCGGTAGAGCAGGTTCGCCTTCATGGTGCGGTTCTCGCCGCTGAACGGGTCGAGGCGGCGGGCGTCCAGGCTGCCGTCGAGGACGAACGGGAAGAGCACCTCGAGGGCCTTGGTCTTACCCGAGCCGTTGTGGCCGCGCAGCGCGAGTCGGCCGTCGGCGAAGACGAACTCCTCGTCGAAGTAATCCCACAGGTTGATGATCCCGGCGCGGACCGGCTTGAACCGGGTCTCGGTCATGCGGGTCCTCCCGGCCCGGAGAAGTCGAACATGGCCTGGCCGTCGCGGCGGGCACCTTCCGGCAGCGCCGCGGTGATGTTTCGGTAGCGCGTGGCCGCGGGCAGGATCGCCGTCCCGCCGGGCATCCGGCGCAGCAGCCGCAGGTCATCCAGGAGCCGGGTCGCGGCATCGAGCAGCCCGCGCCGGTCGTATTGCCACTGCACGGTGAACGAGGCCGGACCGAAGTGCCCGTACAGTTCGTCGAGCATGTGCTCCAGCCGGGTCCGGTCGATGAAAGGCACCTCGAGCGGGTCGCCCGCACCGTCCCCCAGGGCCGCCACGTCCTGGGTTTCCGAGCCGCCCGGCATCCCGGCGTCGATGCGTTCCAGCAGATCGTGCAGGTCATCGACGGCGGAAGGCACGGGTATCCGCGTCAGTGCCGGCCCGTCGTCTGGATCTTCGATAGCGTCCGCGATCTTCGCGAGCAGCAGCCCGGCGGTCCGGTTGACCGCGCCACCGCGCCCGGGGAACGGCTGGTCCGTGAATCGGCCGGTGGGATCGACGAGCATCACGCCCTCGGCCCGGCGCTCCACCACCAGCCCGGTGAGCCGGGCCAGGTTGTCGGCCAGCTCGGTACCGCGCAGCGCGGCGGCGGTCTCGGCATCGAGAGTTGAGTAATACAGCACCGGGTACTCGACCAGCAGGCGCCGGGCCCGCCGCGCGGCGGCCTCCCGCTGCGCGGACCGCCGGTTACTGATGCCGGGGATGTCGAGCAGCCCGGCGGCCCCGCCAAGCTGCTGGATCGGCCGCGCGGGCCGGAACAGCGAAGCGCACACATCATGGTCGATGTCGTAGAGGGCATCGCCGCGTTCGCTGTCGTGCGCCCAGTTCTCCGCCGAGCCGTCGGAAAGGCGCAACGCGTCGTGGTCGGTCAGCCAGTCCAGGACGTCGACGACGGCGCGCTTGTGCTCGGTGATGGTGGCATCGAAACCGAGACCGTCGATCGCATTGGCCGTCGGCGCGAAGGTGCGGACCAGATCCGCGAGGTTGATCTCGATCCTGGACCGCTGGAAGACGGCGAGCACCAGGCACAGGTAGGAAAGCCGCCGCCGGTCGAACTGCCTGCCGCTCCTGGCCGCGAAGACCGAACGCTGCGTCGCGTCGAGCGTGTCGAGCCGTCGCAGCAGCCGCACCTGGTGTGCGGTCGCGACCAGCGTGTACCCGAGCAACCCGGCGAAATCCCTGGCGATCAGGTCCGCCCAGCGCAGCACCGACGCGAGCGCGCCGGCCCGGGGACGCGTCGCGGTGATCAGATCGTTCGTCAGCACCAGCCGAACGGCGTACTGGTACGAGCCGAGATCGCTCGGCGCGACCCCGTCGGCCGCCCGCGGCTCAGCCATCAGCCACCGCCATCCGGGCCGGCCCCCGGGCCAGCGTCCGCGCGGGCGCGATTTCGAGACGCAGGCCGGGCAGGTGCAAAATGCCATGCACCGTGCGTACGGCGCTGCCGGCGGCCGAGGGCACCAGCCGCAGGGTCATCACGTCGTTCCCGCCCGTCCCGCCGGTGATCCGTCCCGCCACCACCGACCTGGCTTCCAGCGCCCGGGTCAGCAGCTTCAGCAGCACCCTGGTCTCGGCCTCATCAAGCACCCGGTCGCCCGCCCCCGTGCCGAGCAGGTGCTGCGCGGCGTCGCGCTCCGCCGCCCGCTGGCCGGCCTGGCGCCGGCGCAGCTCGGCCCGGATCCCGGCCTGGGCCGCCAGACGCTGCGGCAGGCCCGGGCTGGGCGCCTTGCCCCGGCGGAACAGCGTCATCGCCACCTCCACCCCCGGCGCGTCCTGCCAGGACAGCCGGGGCGAGATCAGGTCGCTGTCGTCGTGCACGCCACCGACGTGCCGCGCCAGCCGCAGGTTGAACGCGGCCGACATCAGCGCCTGAGCGGCATCCTCGTCGGCCGCGTCGAATACCCACTGCGCCAGGTGCCTGAGCTGGGTGGAGCGGTTGACCCCGCCCCGCTGCGACTCCGTGATCTGGCGCAGCAAGGCGATCACGCTGGAGACGCCCGCCCGGGTCGCCGTCGCCAGCTCGGCGGCGCGCGAATGCTCGCCCGCCTCGACCACGAACCACGCGCGGATCGCCGCCCACCGGCGCCGCCAGTCCTCGAGCACCTCGTCGCGGCGCATCAGCGGCCGGTCATCGGCCTCGGCCGCGCGATTCAGCAGCGTCCCGAGGCCGGTCGCCTCGACCTGCTCGACCGCCAGGGCCAAACGCGGCAGGTAGCGGTCGAGTTCGGCCATGAAGTCGCTCATATGCGCCATCAGCGCGTGCTTATAGCGCAGGAACATCTCCGGCGACGCCTCCGTCGAGCGGGTGATGTCACTGAGCGTCAGGTGGAACAGGTCCGACCGGCGCGCCATATCCTCCGTCACCCGGTCGAGGCTGGCCAGGCGGCGCACCACCTCGTCGCCATCGCCGTCGCGGTTCGCCTCCGCGAGGCCGCGCAGGTCGCGCACGATGTCGGAGAACACCAGCCGGGACAGGTTCGCGTCCTGCAGCCGCGCCGCCAGTACGCCCTCGACCGCCGTATAGGCGCGGTGCCCGAGTTCGGTGAACTGATAGACCGACTGCCGGTTCCGGTACCGCGCCAGGCTCCCGGCCCGCGACGCGTCCTCCAGCCGGTGCAGCACCCCGTCGTCGGACAGGTTGTCCAGCCGTTCCCGCAGGTTGCCGACGGATGGCGGGACGCCGTTGTGCGCGGCTTCCAGTTCGTTCAGCACGGCCGCCACGTCATCGGTATGGGACTGCGCCACATGCATCCCGCGCAGCCGGTCCATCGCGCGCAGCACCCACAGGTACGCGAGGGCCTCGTCCCGGCGGGTGAAGTTGAACAGCCGGAACCTATCGCTGACCGCCAGCGCATCAAGATCGTAGGAATCGGCTGAGCCGCCTGCCATCGCCATCGCCACCGCGAAGTTCTTTTCCCTGCCCGCCCGATCGTGATGCTGCCGCTGGTTACCTTACGCCGCTCACGGCGAAGCGGGAACGGCTAAGACACCTACTGCGCCTAAGACACCTACTGGCGGTGCAGCGCGGCGGCGTCCAGCAGCGTGCCCACCCTGCGCGTGGACCGGGAACCACCGCTATCCGGCTCTCCGCGGAACCTGCGCAGCAGTTCCATCTTGGCCCGTGCTCCTTGATCTTGAGCGACCAGCAGGAGAAGCCTTGCCTTCTCATCGTCAGGAAGGCCGGCGATCCAGGCGGCCAGCGCGCCCAGATCGTCCTGGGCAGAAGGCCGGGGCGGACTGGCCTCGGCCGCGACCTCCAGCAGATCGGAATCCAGGCGCAGGAAGTCGGCGAGGGCGCGCTGCGCCGCGGTCAGCGACTGCAGGCCCGCGGGCACCGGCGGTTCGGGTATGTCCTCGTCTTCGGAGTCGAAGGCGTCCTCATCGCGCTCCCACACTCCGTAGGCCGACAGCCACGCCAGGTAGAGCGGCCGCAGGTCTCCGGCGGCGAGTTCGGCGCGGACCCCGATGATCGCCGACAGCGAATCCTCGGTGTCCTCTTCCCATTCGCCCTCCTCGTCCTCGCTGACCATGTCGATGATCACGTGCTCGTCGGTGAGCGTCACGGTCACCTGATCATCGACGGAGTACTGCCTCGCGACCTCGGGCTCAAGAAGGGTCCGCGGCAGCCGGAGCATGATCCGGCGCGTGCCCCAGTTGGCCAGGTACAAATGAGCGTCGTAGTAACGCCGCATCAGGTCGCCGGGATGGCCGCGGAAGTCGCCCCAGTGGTATTCGTTGTGGAAGCTGGTGGCGGTGATCCTGGCCCGGGTGGAGAACTCGCGTACCTCGGCCTGCTCGCCGGCTGTCAGCGGGCGGTCCACCGCGAGGAACTCGTAGTACTGGTATTCGCTCATAATCAGCGCGCCCAGTGCCGGCAGGCCGCGATCGATTCCCGGCCAGCCGGAGGATGGTCGACGATCATCGCGTTCCGCTCGGTCTTGCCTAGCTTCGTCACGGCCGCAAGCGTAGAACACCGGGCAGGCCGCTCGCCTGGCGGGGGGCAACTGCACGCGATCATCATGCAGCCGGGTACACGGAGGCGAAATGCGCCTAATGCCCGGCCTGAAGCGGGCTGGAATGGTGACTACGATCAGCGAGAGCCCGGCCCGCGAAGGCGAGCGGAATTGCTGGTGCGGGCCCGGGCTCTTCTGCGGCCGTCACTACCCCGATGCCCGGTACTGATTGCTGCCGCCGGCGGCTCGAAATTGGCGTCTCCGGGAATTGGACCATACGGTTGTTCCAGCGATCCCCCGAACGCGGTTCAATCTTCAGCTGTAAATGGCAAATCTGATATTTGGTCCGCCTTTCCTATCCAGTATCCGATCTGGTGCCGGAAGCGTTCAAGGACCTAGTGGTTAGTCCGCCAGCGGATCCGCGGGTTCCGCCAGCAGGCGGCGGCGGGAGGAGGATCATGACCGAAGGGCTCCTGCGGGACCTCGTCGCGATTCCGGCGGAGGCGCACGCCCGCGAGGTCGACCCGCGGGCAGACCTGGCGCTGGTCGCCGTCGACACCGAGGGGATTCTCGGCGACGCGCGTCACGCCGACGACGATGCGGCCCGGCGGCGCGTGGTCAAGGATCTGCTCTGGGAAGAGCTCGGCCTGGCCGATCAGGGTACGTCCGTCGCCGTGACCAAGCTGATCTGGCGGGGCACCGGGCGCCGGGTCGAGGTGGTGCTGGAGAACGTCAGGGATAAGGAGCGGCTGCCTCAGGCGGAGTTCGCTCCCGGCGAGGCGGGCACGGTCCGCGTGGTCATGGACTATCCAGTTGACCCCGGCTTCAACCCGTCCGATGCGCTGAACCGCGTCCGCGGCCTGCGTGACGAGCTGAACGGGCCAGCCACGCTGGTGTGGTTCGCGCATCACCTTTCGCAGCCGCGCGAGGCCGACCTGTCCAACCTGGTCGTGGTCAACTACGTGCTGGAACAGGACCGGCTGGCCGACCTGACCCCGAACCTGACCGCCGACGACCGGTACTACGCGCGCGCTCAGCTCGAAACCCGGCGTGACACCCTCGCGGCCCGGCTGCGTGAGGCGCTGACCCGCGCCTACGGGGTGAACAGCGCGGAAGACTCCGACCTCGGGTCTGCCGCCGAGGAGCAGGTGCTCGCCTTCGAGCCGGGGCTCGAGCCGCGGGTCTTGCTCGGCCAGCCGCTGAGGGGAGCTCTGCAGCGTCTCAGCTTTCAGCTTCTGGATCACCTCTACCCTGGCCATCCCGATTTTGACCCGAACGTACGGGGGCAGGAGCTCAAGGTCACCGAACTCGACACCGTGGTGCGGGCGGTCGAGGCGGCTGCGCGGGACAAGGCCGGTCGTTACGAGGTTCCGCAGGCCGACCTCGCCACCCTTAACAAGGTCGCCAGCCCGCTCAAGCTCGGCGTGATGCACGGGGACGCCTTCGTGCTCGGTCAGGAATGGCCGCAGCTGATCGAGCGGAAGGCCGACCGCGCGCCCGAGGCGAGCGTCCGCCAGCTGCGCGAGTGGATCGACTCCGAACAGCCAGGTCTGCCCGGCCCGGTCCGTGATCTCGTCGTGGTCTGCTACGCGATTCAGGCGGACAGGGCCTGGCTCCGGGCGGGCCAGCAGATCAACATGCCCGGCCTGACCATGCTCGCCGACGACATGGTGCTGCGCGACGGAGACAACGGTCCTGTTGAGCCGTCGCGCCCGGACCGCGTGTTCTCGCGGCGCGTCCCGGCCGGTGAGGTAGCCGGGGTCGTCGAAGAGATCTGCGATGCGGCGGACGCCAATCGCGAGGCCGAATTCGAGATCCTCTGGCGGGTCGTGATCCGCTGAGCGTTAGCGGCATCGGAGGCCCGGGCCGGTCATGACGCCGGGTTGGCGCGAGCACCGGGTGCCGCGGCGGGTGATGAGTGGACGCGCAGTGCCGCGAGCGTTTCGGGGGTGAGGTCGTGTTCGGCGGCGTCGACCACCCCGAGATCGGCGCGGACGTGCAGTTCGGCCGCCTTGACGAGCAGGGCCACCACGGGTGATTCCGACGCGGCTTGTCTGGCCTCGGCCAGGCTGCGCAGTTCGGTGAGCAGATGGACCCGCTGGCGCCGCAGCACGGCGGCCAGCGTCGCCGGATCTCCTGCTTGGGCGGCGGCCATCACCTTGAGGAAGAAATCGTCGCGGTAGCCGCGGGTGCGCACACTGGGCTCGTTCAGCCAGCGGTCGAGTTCCTCCCGCCCGGCCTGGGTGATCTGGTGGACCAGCCGGTCCGGCTTGACGGGCTGCGGCTGGCGCTCGGACTCGATCAGGCCGTCGCGGGCGAGGCGGTCGACGATCTGGTAGCGATCGCGCGAATTTTACCGATCTCGTAGACGCCGTAGTCCTCGCCGCAGGCGCAGGCCAATGTCTCCAGGCCCTCGAAAAGGCTGGCGCCCGCCCGCCACCAGTAGCTGATTCCCTCGTCGCAGCCGCCGTCATCAGCAACGGCGTTGAGGTAGCGGTCCAGCGCCCCGACCGCGCGTTCAGCGGTCACCAGGACGTCTTGCGGCCGGTCATCGAGCAGCAGCGACGTTGCCAGCAGGTTGGCGTGGATCCACGGTGTCCAGTTGTTCAGGTCCTTCTTCCGCAGCCCCAGCCACCACCACTGGTCGCTGTCCCGGTAGGGACCGAGCACCCGGGCCCGGACCTCCTCCCGCAGCCGGCTCCGGGCCACGGGGGCGGAAGACTCGATGAGGTCGCCGGCCAGCAGGTCGGTGTAGGCGAGCAGCGCGGCGGTTTCCGCGGCAAACAGGTCGACGCAGGGCTGCGCCGGGTCAGGCAGGGGCTGTCCGGCCCGGCGTGCGAACAGGTCCGCGGCGGGCAGGCACCAGCTGGTCTCCTCGCACAGCAGCCACACGCCATCGATGACATCGTCGATCCGTTCCCGCGTCGGCCCGGCCAGGGCCGCCGCCAGGACGGCGGCGGCCAGCCGGGCGGCGGGCGAAGTAGGGCCGTTCGTAGGCCTGGCGGTCACCGTCCCGGCTGAATCGCCCGTAGTCGGTCGCGGTGAGCACGGGCCAGGGACCGGCCAGGACGCGGGCCGCCTGGCCAAGCAGATGATCGCGGGTCACCGCGGGCACGCCGTCCCAGGCCGCCCGGTCCGTCACCGCCGGGTACGGCCGCCAGGAACCCGGCCGGGGCAGGCGCGCGGCGAGCCGTTCGGGGGAGAAGCAGGCCGCGAGAACTCCCGGCGACGACATGCCGCGGCCCTCGCCGGAGCTCAGGTCTAGGCCTCAGCGGGCTGGGCCGCGGCCGCGGCCGCTGTCGAGGAGCTCTTCGACCGAGCCGAGGCCTTGCGGCTTCTTGTCCTCGTCGGCTTTCGCGGTTCTTCGATCAGCTTGACGACGATGTCGGGGCCGTCGGTTTCGACGATCTGGACGCGGTGCGGGAGCATGGCCAGGAACGCCCGGAAGCTCCGGCACCCGTAGTTGTGCTCGTCGAAGGCCGCGTCCAGCGCGAGCATCTTGCTCTTCAGGCCGCCCGCGGTCAGCGTCTCGGCGTTGGATTCCTCGAACGCCCGGACCAGCAGCTGCTCCGCTTCGCCGATGTCGAAGGCCGCGTTCACCGCGGGCCGCACGTCCGGCTCGACCTCGGCGACCAGCGTGCCCCAGTACTTGTACTCCGAGCAGACCGACACCAGCTTGCGGCTGGCGTTCGCCTCGGTGCCGACACCCACCACCCACTTGCCGAACTCCCGCAGCCGCTGCACCAGAGGCGAGTAGTCCCCGTCCCCGCTCACCAGCACGAACACACTGATGTCGGGGTGAACGATCAGGGTCTCCATGGCGTCGACCGCCATCCTGATGTCGGCGGCATTCTTGTTCTGGAAGCCGACCCGGGCGACCTGGATGAGGTCCACGCCGTTCATCGCCAGGTCTTCCTGGTGACTGCCGAAGCGCGTATTGGCCCAGTCCGCGTACGCCCGCCGCACCGACGCGTTGCCGTACCCGCGGCACAGCCGGGTCAGCGCCTCGTACGGTGCCGGGTTCGCCTGGTCCGGCAGTTCCTTGACCGCGCCGAGGACGAGGTTCTCGAAATCCACGAATACGGCGACTTGCGCCGACCCATCGGGCTCCATCGTCCCCTCCTTCAGCCGCTTAGGGGATCCGGCGGCGTTAACGATCTGTCGACCTGGCGATGAAACGCTATCTCAGCGGCGCTGGGCCTGGACCGGTAACCCGGGTTCCTTCGCAAACGGGTTTACCGGGACGCAACAAATTGTCACAAGCCGTCAACAATGCGGGGCTACCGTGTCTCATCCGCTGTGGCTGACGGCGAGGGGGTGATCGCAAGGCACTAATGGGGCAACGACACCGACATTTCTCCCGCTTACTCCGCGAAATGCGCGGGCCCAAAACGAAGGTCGTACATAAATGGCCGTTTGGGATTGGTTCGAACGGCGATCGTTTCACTACCGGGACTTTGGCGGTTTGGCCAATCCGGGGGAGACGAGGCGCCACCCCTCCATCACGCTGATCCTGCCTACCCGCGAGGTCGCCGGTACCATCGGCCCGATCTTGGACACGGTGGCCAGGCTGAACGAACGAACTGGCCTGGTCGATCAGGTGCTGGTGGTCGACGCGGACTCCTCCGACGGGACCGCGGATATCGCCAGGGCCCACGGGGCCGAGGTCTACTCGGAGAACGAATTGCTGCCCGAGTTCGGGCCTGCCCTGGGCAAGGGCGACGCGATGTGGCGCGGCCTGTCGGCGGCACGCGGCGATATCGTCATGTACGCCGACACCGACACACCTGGTTTCGGCGAGCATTTCATCTACGGCACGGTCGGACCGCTCCTGGCGGTGCCCGGAGTCCAGTTCAGCAAGGCCGCCTACCGGCGCCCTTTCACCAGCGAAAGCCAATCCGTCGTCGACGGCGGCGGCCGGGTGACCGAGCTGATGGCCAAGCCCTTGCTGAACTTCTTCTACCCGGAGCTCGCCGGATTCGTCCAGCCGCTGGCCGGAGAGTTCGCCGGGTACCGCGACCTGCTGTTCCGCACCCCGTTCCTGACCGGATACGGGGTCGAGATCGCGATCTTGATCGACGTGTTCTCCCACGCCGGGCTGTCCGCAATGGCCCAGGTGGACCTCGGCTCGCGACAGAACCGCCACCAGCCGCTCTGGGACCTGACCAGGATGAGCTCGACCGTGCTGCGCGCTCTGGCCCGCCGGGTGCCCGGGCTGGAACAGCAGATGCTCACCCCGCGGGAGCCTGACGTCTGGGAACTCCGCCGCCCCGAGACCTACCTGCACGCGGTCGCCACCGAGGACGGCCTCCGTCTCGACGAGCACCTCAACGAGCTACTCGAGCGTCCGCCCATGACCCAGGTGCGGCCCGCCGTCTCCGAGGAGGTCCCCGCCTATCAAGTGGGCATGTAGCGCGGCAAAACGCCGTGGCCACGGGGCAGCCTAGTGGACGTGGAACCGCCAGTCGCTCGGCACCCGGCCCGCGGGCCCGGGCACCGGCTGGTCAAGCGGATGGTTCTGCGGAGGCGCCAGCGCCGGGCCCTCGTACATTTCCTTGGTTTCGTAGCTGTAGAACCAGTCCTCGTCCGGCTCGAAGCTCCGGATGAACGGGTGCCCGGCCGCGGCGGCGTGGGCGGACGCGTGCTGCGCGGGGGAGGTGTCGCAGCACCCGATGTGCCCGCACTGGGCGCACCGGCGCAGGTGCACCCACCAGCCGGCGACCTCCTCGCACTCCACGCACCCGGTTCCGCTGGGCGGCACCGAAGGGTCGATCCCGGCTATCTCGGTCATTCAGCTCTCCTTAGTAAACGGGCTACCCGCGCCGCCCGCGGCGAGGTGCACGGCGTCCGGGCCGTCCGGTGCCGCTACCGTGTCGTTTTGCGCGGTCAGCGGCAGCCAGACCCGGAAGCGCGTGTCGCCAGGTGACGATTCTAGGTTGATTTCCCCGTGGTGCTTGTTGACCACGATGCGGAAGCTGATATCGAGCCCCAGACCGGTTCCCTCACCCACCGGCTTGGTCGTGAAGAACGGCTCGAATATCCGGTCCTTGATCTCCGGCGGCACCCCCGGCCCGGTATCGCCGAACTCCACGAACACCTGATCGCGGTCCAGCCCGGTGCGCACGGTCAGCGTCCCTGAGTCA
>Ga0302324_100009595_pt1 | contig 20185 bp, 11 predicted proteins | sample Palsa_T0_1_FD_201949 | JGI IMG/M metagenome (GOLD analysis project Ga0302324, IMG submission 201949) | Peat permafrost microbial communities from Stordalen Mire near Abisko, Sweden - Palsa_T0_1 | ecosystem: Environmental > Terrestrial > Soil > Palsa > Peat permafrost | place: Sweden: Abisko...
GCCTACCTGCGTCTCCAACGGCATTCATGCCTATTGCTCGCCCGACAGCTATGCCGGACTACCCAACCTGCTGTATCACAACAATGGCGACGGCACTTTCACGGACGTTTCCGAGTCGTCCGGAATATTCAAACACGTGGGAAAGGGAATGGGCGTAGCTTTTGCCGATTATGATAACGATGGGTTTGTCGATTTCTTCGTCTCCAACGATACCTTCCGCAACTTCCTCTTTCATAACAACGGCAATGGCACTTTCACGGAAGTCGGGTTGCTGAGTGGCGTTGCCTATCCCGAAAACGGCAAGAGTGTGGCGGGTATGGGCGTTGATTTTCGTGATATCGACAATGACGGCCTGCCCGACATCTTCGAGACCGCCATGTATAACGACAATTTTCTCTTGTTCAAGAACAGCGGCAAGGGTGAATTCGATTACGCCTCGATTACATCCAAGATCGGAGCGGCCACCCACCATCTCACCGCCTGGGGAACGGGCATTTTTGATTTTGACAATGATGGCTGGAAGGATGTGTTTACGGCCAATGCCGCGATCCTCGATAACTCCGAAGAAGTGAGCCACACACCCTACCTGCTGCCCAACAGTTTGCTGCGAAACAATCGCGACGGGACCTTCACGGACGTGGCCAAGTTGGCCGGTCCGAGTTTTGGCGTACCGGCGGCCCATCGGGGAGCCGCGTTCGGCGATCTTAATAATGATGGACGAATTGATATCGTCACCAACTGCCTCAACGGTCGGCCCGAAATTCTGATGAATCGTTCGCGGAACTCCAATCATTGGTTACTGATCAATTTAGTCGGAACAATCAGCAACCGGGACGGTCTTGGTTCGCGGATCAAAATCACTACGTCGGCGGGTGTTCAATACAATCACGCAACCACCAGCGTGGGGTATGGCTCTTCGAGCGATAAGCGCGTGCACTTTGGTCTTGGCGCCGCCACCAAAATCGATCAGATCGAAGTGACGTGGCTGAGCGGAATCAAGCAAGTCGTTGCCAACGTTGCCGCCGATCAAATCCTGAGCTTGCGAGAACCACCGCGCAAGGAGTGAGCGGATTCTTACGCCTTCACTCCTCAATCGTGCTCGCCGCCTACTTCTCCACTCCGAACTCCACTTCGTTGGCCCAGTGCTCCTGCCAGTCATCATGAAAGGTGACACTGTTGTACTTGGAAACGCTGCGTCCGGCGGCCAGTTCATGAGCGGCTCCCTGATTGTCGTTGATCCGGCAGGAAAATTTCACCGTCTGACCAGCCTGGACTCGTTTGTGCACTGCGGGAATCTCGCTCCAGGGTACCGCCGCTTCTACGATGCGGGTATTGCCCTCGCGCCGCATCGCCAGCTTGGCATTCGCAACCGGGCCTCCGTCGATTGTGGCTTTCGGCTGCCGCGGAAAGAAGTGCTTGCGAGGCATCCCCGGAGCCAGCAACCGCCACATCTCCGTACCTCCGCCATACTGATCCGCGATCGGGTTGAGAGCGAACTCATAGTCTGTGTCCCAATAGGTGATGAAACGCGGCATCACGCCGGGAGGGTTCGGAAGCCAGGGTTTACGCTGAAGCACATTGAAAGCGATGAGTACATTATCGTGCTCGCCGCTTCCCGACGGTATATCGAAATTTTTCTTATAGGAATAGTGCCGCACAGCAGTCGGCCAAATTAGAGTTTGACCGTCCTGCCCGGTGACCTGGTCCGGATAAAAATAAGCGTTGTCGTCGCGAGCGGCAAAGCGAACCATGCCAGGGTCCAGTGTGCTGTCAGCGATCTTGGCGGCAAAGTAGAAGTAGTCATTGTCGTACGCTAAATAGGCGGTGGCCAGGCCATTGGGCACCGAGGTCCCAAAGTCTTTGAAAGGCAGCCAAGCCTCTTCCGTCAGGTTGGGGCCAAAGGCGATGCCGGGCACCACCTCGGGGAGGACGCCCTGCCAGTCGTCGAGATCGCCGTCAATCTTGATCGTCCGGCGCGCAATGTAGTTCACGCGCACATCTTCTTCGTGGACTATCTTTCCGTCATCTCCGGAGAACTCCGCCGACAAGCGATACATATTGCTGGCGGCCGCTTTGCCACGGGTGACCGTAAAGACGAATTCCCGAGCTTCATTTGGCTTTAGAGCTACTGCCGCACTTAGGGGCCGAACATTGAGATTTTCAACTCGCACTTCGAGGCGTCCACTCACGGCGCGGTTTAACACATTTGTGAGAGTCAGCTTCAAAACCGGATGTTGTGCGATCGGAGCCGTCAGATCGTGGGCGACAATTTCAACCGGGCTATAGCCATCGCTTCGCGCAGCTCGAATGGCGGCAAGCAGCCTGTGGAACGATCCGGGCGCGCCATTCGTCCGTAAAAAGTAGCCCCGACCATTCAGTGGGATCGTGATTGCATTATTTTTAGCGGGGACTGGATTGCCGTAGAAGTCATATAACTGGAATACATTCCCGGACGCCTGAATCGTAAGCTGAGCGTCGCTGCTGACTTCGATGGAGCGGAACAGTGTCCGCTCCGAATCATAGAGTTTTCGCAGGTCGCCCACGATCACCACGGTGCCGTCATCGGGGTTGGCATATCCGGCTCCGGCGTCCTCCAGACCGTCAAAAACAAATACCCAGGGAAGGCCATTCTGAAAGAGCAACTGGCGGAACGACCGCTGCCCGATGAATTTCTGCGTGGCGGCCACCGCTGCCGCCGGAGACCACGCCTGCACCAGAGGATAGACGCGGTCCCCTAGCTTTATGTTCTTGCTTTGGTATACGTTCCCATCGAAGATTCCGGCAGTGCGGCTTTGTCCCTGAGCCCGCATGGAAGCAATCACTCCCGCCACGCGATCCTCTGAGTTGGCTATCCAACTCTCGGTATCCCAGACCCGCACCGGACCATAGGGTCCGACACGGTGCATCCATTCGGGAACCAACGACGGATCCGCCGCCAGCGCCTGGTAGTGGATGCTCACAAAATCCAGCCACTTCAAGAAGTGGTTCGATCCATCAGGAAAAAGTTTGTCGCGGGCATTGGAAGAAGAACAAGTACCTCCAATCAGTACCTGCACGCCGGCTTGTTTTCGCGCCGCCTCAACTCCTTCGGCCATGTGGGTGAATATGTCCCGGTAACGCGGAATGTCCGCGCCCCACCCGGAGATGGAGACGGCCTCCCAGGGCTCATTCCATAGTTCGACCGCATTGAGATTGCCTTTCGGCCAGCCATAGTGGGAGGCAATCTGCTGCACCCACTGCTGAAAATCGTCGTCGTAGGCGGGCAACCAGGCTCGATCATCCTTGGTATCAAGCATTCGGTTGTCGCCATTGAGCCACGGACGCGGTCGTCCCAGAGGCTGATCGCTCCGCCCGCCTCCGTCTCCCAGCGTCAACATCACGGTGACATCGTGCTTCCGGGCCCAGTTCATATAACGGTCAAGGCGAGACATGCTTTGTTCATAATCCGGTTCGCTCTTCGCGTCGTATGCTCCTCCCATGCGCGCGCCTTTGACGCCAAGCTTTTGGAACAAGACAAAAACTCCTTCGTTCATGAACTCGTCCCACGTCATGTCAAGCGCGTAGGTTGGAAATTGCACGCGACCTTCATCCGGTCGAACGGTGCGAACCACAGCCGCCGCAAAGGCCCGCCCCTGTCCTTCAACATCCGCAATCAATGCATACCCGCCGAAGCGTTCAGGAATCTGTGGATGGATCGTGATGTCTTGCGACCCCGACGCCGGCAGGTCAATCTCGATCGGAGTGGAGCCGCCTTCTGCGATCTTGAACACGTGCGGGACCCAAACGTCTCCCGGTGGAACACTGGTACCGTAGCTCACGACTTCTACTCTTCCACTCGCCTTAAGCTCGGACTGGGTTTCGTTGGTGAAATGCAAGATGACGGTCAATGGTTCTCCCGGCCACAGGACGTTGGCCATGGCGCTCGAGCCCGCTTCCACTGCGATTTCTTCGACCTTATAATTGGACGCCAGTTGCGCCTTTTCAAGACCAAAGACTTCCGCGTACCTCGGCATGTCGGACCCGGTCTTCATCTGTGCCCCGCACAGAGTGGTCAGCAATAGGACACAGACCATGCGTGTCTTTCCCATCGCAGCCAGGCACCGTCGCTTCCGAATCGGTGATAAAGGGCACTGACACTTGCGCGCGAATCGCAACCAGCACCTCCGGTATTTTTGTGAGCTCAATCGGATCGATTCTTACTTGGGCGCATCGCTCTTGCCGAGCATTTGTTGCTTCAGCCGCAAGGCATCTGGATCGTCCGGCTGGATGGCCAGGGCGCGACGAAGTTCCCGCCGCGCGTCCGCTGTATCGCCTTGGCGCAGCAGAACGCTCGCCAGCATCACGATCAGCTGAGTATCCTTGGTGTCGCTGGCGGCGCGCAGCGTACGCAGAGATTCTTCTGGCTTCGATTCGTTCAAATATTCGCTGGCCAAAGCCTTGCGCGCCTCATCGAGCGACGGGTCAATTTGCAGCGCCTGCTTCAACTCAGTCACCCCCTCGGGTCCCCGGTTCATTTGCAGCAGCAGCACTCCCAGCGCTGCGTGCCCGTCCCCCGAGACCGGTTGAAATGACAGATACTTCCGCAAGGCAGTTTCGGCGTCGGCAGGCCGGCCGGTCTGGCTGTAACTCATACCTACGCCAAAGTACGCCTCATAGAACGTCGGCACCTTCTTGATCAACTCTTCGTAAGGTGGAATTGCTTCGCTGAAATTCCCCTGGCGCAGGGCGTCTTCGGCAATCCCCAGCAAGCGACGCACCTCTCGTCCGAACGCAGACCGGTCCTGCTCCTCATCCACAAGTTTCTGCGCCAGTTCTGCATACTTCTGCTCTTTCTCGGCATCGTGCTGCTTGCGATAGATGTCGAGCAGCAGCAATGGCCCCTGTTTATCGCGGGGCGCAAGTTCGAAGGCATGGAGCGCGTCCGCTTCAGCGTGCTTGTAATCCTCGATCGCAACATAAGCGCGCGCCCGATTGTAGAGGGCGACGGCGGAGCCAGGATTGTAAGACAGGGCGCGAGTGGTGGCGGCGATGCTCTCCTTCGCACGCCCTTGGCTTAGTAAGTATCGTCCATACAAGTACTGCACGCCGCCTCTGTCCCTGCCAGCTTCGGGCGTATGCGGCGCCGGTTCCGTCATCTTGATGGCTTTGGCGAACGCTTGTTCCGCTGCCGGGTTGTCGCCCGCTTGCGTATAAGCATTGGCCAGACACGCAACCACCAGTGGATCGTGCGGCAGCAGCCGCGACGCCTTCTCGTAGGCCTCAATCGCGTCCTTGGGAGTGGTGTGGTCCAGATAAATATCGCCCAGCGATTTCCAGGCTCGGCCATCATTCGGCGACAACTTCACGACCCGCTCCATTTCGCTTTGAGCCAGGAGGAAGTCGTTGCTGGTGCTGAGCGTGATCACTGCATAGATCTCATGGGCGCGCGCGGCGTCAGGATGGTCGCGCACGTAACTCTGGAGTTCGAGCGCGGCGTCGAAGGGCTGCCCGATCTTAACCAGCGCTTCCGCGTGTGCGACTTCGGCATCGGTGGAATTCGGGTCATGCTGGTGGGCGATGCGAAACTCGCGTTCTGCCGCCGCCCACTGACTGTTCTGCGCCAGCCGCATGCCCTTTTGCAAAGGATCGGAGCCGCGGGGCCGATCCTGCGCCGCCGGGCTAGGTCCTGATGCTGGTCCTTGCGCCAACAACGGCGTGGACAGAAACAAGGCTGACAGCGCGAACCAGCCGGCCGCTTTCCGACAGAGACCTAGCCAACCGCAATTCATCCAAGGATTGTCTCAAAAAAGGATTGTCTCAAAAAAGATAGTCTCAAAAGAAAAAGGGAGCGGGCCACTCCCCTCCCTTTGCCAGCCACGACGGGTTGTCAAAAAACAAACCGCCCGGAAATCTGAACATGCCGCTCGACATTCGCGGCGCTGCTAATCAATCCAAACGTTCTGTCGGTGGCCACGGTATCGTAGTTCCCCAACCCAGGATGATTGAATATATTCTGACCTTCCAGTCGAAGTTGAAAATAGCGGCCCCCGTCTTTACTCCGCACCGGGAACTTTTTCATAATTGATATATCCGTCGTAAAAACGCCGGGCTGCCGGATGAATGTCATCGTCGGCGGTACAGCGCCATAGGTGAAGCTTTGGGCATCTCCACCGTTAGCCAGTGCATTAACGTTGAGAGCCGTCGGGTGCCCAGCAGGAATGTTCGAGGAGCAGGGCAGAGCGCAGACCGTCGAGCTGAGATTGCCATACCCCGAACCTCTGATATCCTTCAGCGTCTCGCCGGGAGCTAAATTACCGGTCGTATAATAAACATCGATATTTTGGTCTACATTTGTGTTATTGAAGCTAACCGCCGCCGGCTGACCACTGTGCCAACCGGTCGTGCCTGAGAACTCCCAGCCTCCAGCCACCGCTTCCAGCACCGACCCGGCTAGATCTCGCGGAGAATTCATCCACCGTCGACCGCGGCCAAACGGTAACTGATAGTTATAGAAGAAGATGATACGGTGGGTCTCATCGGCCGCGGCCGGACCGTAAACGCTGCTGATTGTATTCACCGACTGGAATGTCTTACCGAGGCTGCCTTGCCCTGCCTGACTGGGGACCGAGGTTTGATTCTCACCGCCCACATCGTCGAGAGCTTTCGAATAGGTGTAGTTGAAGAGGAGCTGAAACCCATCCGAGAAGCGCTTCTGAACGCGCAGATTGGCGGCGTTGAAGTTGGATGTGCCGATGTTTGCGTCCTCTAGGTTAACCGGACCGAAATAGGGGTACTCATATTCGAGAGACGCCAGCGGCACCGTGGCTCCGCCAGTGAATCCGCCCGCGGGGATCTGGCCCGCAGTCGGCGATCCAACATAAATCGGGTTGGGTGCACTGAGCGAATATAGGTTCCAGTTGGTGCCGTTCGGACCGCCGTTGTAGAGGCCTTTGGGGAACCGACTGGGATATGCAAGCCCCAGGAGATCACTACTGTGATTACCATTGTAGGTCAGTTCGACAAGCCAGTTGTGGGGCAGTTGATGCTGCACACCCAAGCTCCAGTCAAACTCGTGCGGCATGTGCGAGGTCATGAGGACGCCGCCGGAACCGCTGCCAAACGAGGCGGTTTGCAGATTCGCCACCTGGCTGTTGTGCCCGAATGTGGCCGTCTCAATATTGGGCAAGGGGTAGGGATTGGTGATGGTTTGAAATCCTGGCCCTTGTTCATAGTTGATGGCATTGTTGCCGAACTCCGTGCTCGACGTTGTGGCGTAAGCCACGTTCGGAGTGTCGCCGTAGTTGGTGATGTTATTTCCGATGGGAAGGTAGAAGATCCCAAAGGACCCTCGCACCACCGTGTCTCGCATTGCCTCATAGGCGAAACCCAATCTTGGGGCGAAGTTCCACGGATGATAATCGGTAGCCGTTCGCGTACGGTGCTCCGGGGAGCCTACAAAAACGATCGCCCCAGGGTCGAACGCGCCGTTCGCGGCCCATTCGGGAATCTGGACTTGACTGGCCTGGGCCTGAGTGAGCCCGGCATTCAAAAGCGCCTGATTGAAATTGTAGCCCGGGTTGAGAGTAAACGGAGGGGGAGCCAGCGGATCCCACACAGTGAGATTGTTATGGCGTTCGGTAACCGGCGTTTGCATTTCCCAACGCACGCCCAGGTTGACGGTAAGCTTCTTATTGACCTTGTAATTATCCTGCATGTAGGAAGCGTAGTAGTTCGTAGCCATGGCCCGCGACGTGGCTGCCGTGGCGTGGCTCCATGAGTCCAGGCCCCATAGGAACGTGCCCATGTTATTGGCGTCGTCTTGGGAACTTCCCCAGATATTCCCATCGTCGGCAACGTTCAGAAAACTTCCGGCCCCTGTAATGTAAAAACCATCGCCCGCTGGGCTTGAACCGGCCGCCTGTGTGAAGTTGTCATAGTACCGCCGGGCATCATAACCGAACTTCAAACTGTGGCGATTCAGGATTTTTGTAAGCGAGGCGGAATACGAAAAGTTCGTCGTTGCGAGTGAAGTAATCTGCGGCCCGTTGATGTTGCCGCTTCCGATTGTATTACCCGTGGTTTCATAATCTGTGCCATGGACCTGACCAATGCTCAGCAGAGTATTTCCAATCAGATCGGTAATGCCAGGACCAAAGCCCCAGCCCGCCGTGCTGGCCGCGTTGCCTGTGACGAAGCTGCCGAAACTTGATGGGCTGTAGTTGCCACCAACGTTGAAGTCTAGGATCAGAGTGGGAGAAATTGTGTAATCGTAGTGTAGAGAAGCTCCAAAGCCGCCATGCAGTTCCGTGCCGTAAGCTGCAAAATTCGGATAGGAAGGCTCTGTGCTTTGAGTTTGGCTGTTGTAGGCAAACCGGCCATAGATGCGTTGCTTGTCATTGAGGACGTGGTCCACCCGAGCATCCCATGACAACGTTTTCGTGTTGGTGGGCTGCCGGTACTGATAGTTGCCCCCAATTGGGCCGTACAAGGGAGTACGAATGTTGGCGTGGGGCATCAACGAGACGTAGCGCTCGATTGCGGAATTGACTTCGCTTAAGGGGATATGCCGGGCATCCCCACCGGAAGGAGTCCTGTTTCCATTTGCATCAATCGGTGCCCAAGGGTCGCCTAGCTGCACCCAGGGATACTTCGGGTCGTTCAGAGCAATTCCAATATCGGTTAAATCCGCGCAGTCGCCGGAGGGATTGGGGATGCCGGCGATGGTATTGGCCGGACAAGGGGTCGGGTTCTTGACTGTATTGCCGTTGAACGGATCAGGAATGGTGTCGCGCTCATAGTCAGTAATCGTATCGCCAATGTTGGAGTTGCCCGACGAGCTGTGGCGTACCCACTCGGCGTTCGCAAACCAGAAGGTCTTGTTCTTTCCGTTATACAGATGTGGTATTAAGAGGGGCCCGCCCACCGCAAAGCCAAAATCATTCTGGCGAAAATTCGCCTTGGAGCAGGCGCTCTGGATGCCATCGGCGCATTGGTTATCGTTGGTCCAGTTGTTGGCGTTCAGGAATGCGTCCTGGTGATATTCGAACAGTTGTCCGTGGATCGCGTTGGTACCCGACTTGGTGGATACTTCGACCACGCCGCCCGAGAGACGCCCATACTCAGACGAAATACCGTTGGTGATGACCTTAAATTCTTGAACGTCTTCTTCTGTTGGACTCGCGTTCACCACATTGTGGATGAACCCGCCAGTGGCCGGAACACCGTCCACCAGGTATTCGACCCCGGCCGTTCTTCCGCCATTGATGCGGGTGTCTGCCGGGCCGCTGAAAATCCCACCGCTCAGGCCCAGGTTCCAGCCGGCCTCTTGCCCGCTGCCCTGAACATTTCCCGCCAGAATCAAAAGCTGCAGGGGATCTCGATTCAACTGGGGCAACGTCTCGATCATGCTTTCCGTCACCACTTCGCCTAACTGCGCATCTTCAGTGCGCAACTGAGGCGCTTCCGCGGTCACGGTAACCGTCTCGTTGAAGCTTCCGACTTGCAAACGGAAGTCGAGACCGATGTTGTCTTCGACCTGCACCAGAATATTTGGCCGAAGAGTCTTCTTAAAATTGTTGGCGGACACTTCCACGGAATAGGTTCCGGGAATCAGATTGGGCAATTCGTAAATGCCGGTAGAGTTCGTGGCGGCCGCGGTGCGCACCTGGGTTGCCAGATCGACAGCGACGACCTGAGCGTTCGCAACGGCGGAGCCCGACGGGTCCGTTACATGTCCCGAAATGGTTCCGGTGCCTTCTTGGGCGGATGTTGAAGAGACTGAGAGACAAAGCGATAGAAGAACGACAATTGACGACGTGAGGCGAACATTCATTGGGCTCTCCGGAGCAACTTCTCGGTTCGACCGGATTTCTTAAGCTGAGGCCGGAAACGGACCAAACCTCTTCATCAGTGCGGGATAGTACTTTCAGATGAGTCCTGAATCTGTAACAATCACGGAAAAGTTTCTGACAAAAGGATCGCATCGAGCCTGCCTGTTAACGGAATGAATACTCCCATCAGCGTCTACGCTGGAAAAGGTCTTACGGGAGGAGTGGATGAGCAAGAATCAGGAAGACACTGGCCGACCAGGTGTGGCCGACCAGGTGTAGGCTCCATCGCGCAACCCGGCTCCTGACGGCGCACTGTAGTTTTCGGCGGCCACTGCTTGCCGCCATCCGGCAATAGCGGAGCTTGCGTTCGCGAGCGAATTCGAGTTCTCCGGAGGGCTCGAGGCCATCGGTGATCATCAATGTCGATGGCGCCCAGATTGGTCCGCGCCAGTATCGGTCGGATTCGTAGTAGGGCTTCCCAGCCTCCCGGTGGCCAAACCATTACTGGTCAGGAATGGTCCCGGCTGCTTCAGATCCGCGATCATCTTCGAACGCACGGATTCTGGAAGTTGCTTCCCCAACATGACGGGGAGGGACAGTAAAAGACTGTCCGATTCGACAACGAAGCGGTCCGCGGAACTCTGGGCAACGAAGTAGCCGCGAAAAAACTGCCCATTATGACAGACCGAAAGGATCTGGATCCTTCGCCGCAAAGAAGCAACTGGCAGGGTCGGCGACGCTCGCATTAGGACTCCCTCCCTTACTCTGGCAACTTCAAGGTCCCAGTAATAGAGAACGAAGCATCCAAGGTTGGCGCAACGGTTCCCGGCTGACCGCCACCGACGGTGATTCTATAAGTTCCCGGGGCAACCACGCGATCGCCAGCCGCGTTCACCAGACTGAGGTCGCGTGGACCTAGGGAGAAGTGCACGTGTCTGGATTCGGCCCTGGCAATGTGTACGCGTGTAAACCCGCGCAAGGCGCGGATCGGAACTCCGGGTACAGTTGGGAAAGCCAAATATAATTCCACCACCTCGTCCCCATCCATGGCACCCGTGTTCCGCACGTCCACATCGACTTCCATGGATTCGCCGGCGCTTAAGCCAGGAGCCGAGAGCTTCAGATTGCTGTAGCCAAACTTCGAGTAGCTCAAGCCATATCCGAAGGGATAGAGCGGCTCTCCCTTGAAGTAGCGGTAGGTCCGGTTGGTCATAGAATAATCTTCGAAGGGCGGCAATTGTTGGACGCTTTTGTAAAAAGTAACGGGCAGGCGTCCTGCTGGATTATTCACTCCCGCTAATGTTTCGCCCACCGCGGTTCCGCCTTCCTCGCCGGGATACCATGCCTCCAAAATCGCGTTGGCGTTCTGATTGGCCCAGTTCACGGCCAGGGCGCTTCCGTTCATCAAAACGACGATGAGCGGCTTGCCGGTGGCTTTGAGGCTGCTTAACAAGTCTTGCTCGGGCTGGGGCAAATCGAGACTGGTACGGTCTCCGCCTTTAAATCCCGGCAAGTTCACCCCCATTTCCTCACCTTCAAGGTCCGAGGTGATGCCGACTACCGCGATCACGATGTCGGCTTTTTGGGCCGAAGCCAAAGCCACCTGCAGCGGATCGCCGTGTGGGACGACCCAGATAAGTTGCGCGGAAGCGCCTCCGCTGCCTTGAAAATATTCCAGTTTCAAGGCGTACTTGTGGCCTGCTTCCATCTTCACGCTGGCGACTTGCTGAGAAGGCGCGTGGCTGGTCCAATCTTCCACCAGAAGTTTGCCATCCAGCCATAAGCGGTATCCATCGTCCGCGCTCACGCCAAGTTGGTACGTTCCCGATTCTTTCGGAGTTAGAAAACCGGTCCAGCGGACCGAGAAGTCATTGGGGCCAAGTCCGGGAACTGGGTTCTTCCCGCTGAAATCAAAGTTGATGCTGAGGTCCGTTCTGGCAGCGACGCGAGCGCCTTCGAGTTCCCTGCCCTGAAAATATTCTCCCCTGAGGCCCGGCTCACCGCTCGCGGTGGACAGTGCCGAAGCAGGCACCGGATCATCGCCGCCGCGCAAGAAGATGGTGCCGGGTTCAAAAGTCACAAGGGAACGTGCAAATTGTTTTTGAATGCCCTGCAAAATTGTGGTGGCGCGAGACGGCGTGCCGTGGTAGTTCCCTTCTAGCACCTGGACTTGGTCCGCCAATGGACCGATCACCGCAATACTCTTGGGGTCAATACCCAAGGGAAGGATGCCATCGCTTTTGAGCAGCACGATGCTCTCGCGGGCGGTGTTCAGCGCAAGCTGGCGGTGTGCTTCCGAATCATTCTCTGCGTAGGAAATCTGCGCGTAGGGCACCATCTCGGGCGGATCAAACATGCCGAGCAGGAAGCGGGCTCGAAAGAGGCGGCGCAGGGCAGCATCCATATTTTTTTCGCTGAGCAGGCCCTGCTTGACGGCGTCGAGGTACTTCACGTAGTCGGAGTTATCGGTGATTGTTTCGGTGTAATCGACGCATTCGTTGTCCGTGCCCATCTTGAGGGAAATGGCGGCGGCGTCCTCTTTTGTTCTTGCGTAGTGGTGGCCATCCCAGATGTTCATCACGGCGCCACAGTCTGATACGACGAAGCCGTTGAATCGCCAGGCCCCACGAAGCTCGTCCCGAAGGAGAAACTTGTTGGCGCACGCGGGTTCGCCATTGATGCTGTTGTAGGCGCACATGGTCGAGGCGGCGTGGCCCTCGACGATGGTGGCGCGGAAGGCGGGCAGGTAGGTGTCTTCCTCGTCGTGCTTGGAGATGGACACATCGAACCTGTGGCGCAGGGGCTCAGGTCCGCTGTGGACAGCGAAGTGCTTGGGCGTGGACACGACACGAAGATATTTCGGATCGTCGCCCTGGAGTCCGGTGACAAAGGCAATGCCCATGTGGGCCGTAAGAAACGGATCTTCGCCGTAGGTTTCCTGGCCGCGTCCCCAGCGTGGATCGCGAAAGATGTTGATGTTGGGCGACCAGAAGGTTAGCCCCTCGAAAATGTCGCGGCGGCCCTGGCGAAGAGCTTCGTGGTGCTTGGCGCGAGCTTCGATGCCGATGACAGTGGCCACCTCATGGAGCAGTGGGGCGTCCCAGGTTGCGGCGAGCCCGATGGCTTGCGGAAAGACCGTAGCGGTTCCCGCAAAGCCGACACCGTGAAGAGCTTCGCTCCAGTAGTCACAGGCCGGAACCTGGAGGCGTGGAATCGCGCGAGCCTGATTCACGAGCTGCGAAGCTTTTTCTTCCAGCGTCATTCGCGACACCAGATCGTCCACACGCTGGTCGATCGGCAATTGTGGATTCAGATAAGGCACAGTCGAATCCGGGGCTCCCGTCGGTTGCTGCGCAGCCCCGTCGACCTGAGAAAACATCGTGCCCAAGAAGAGAATCAAAGGCAGGCAGCGGCGCCACATCTTTTTTCGCAGGATCAATGTCTTCTCCACGTATCGATATTTGCTGCTTCGTACAAAGCCTAATCGTCTCTCCATGGACCGCCGAGCCGACCCCTAAAATAACATCATCGATGATGGGGACCGATATGCCTCCTTCCCGATCGTCTCTCACGGTGTGCTAAACTCGGCGGCGAATCGCCGCGGACTCATTGGGTATGTTGAAGTTTAAGTCGAATTCGATGTCCGGAGCGGACGCGAACAATACATCCAATCCCCCTCTACGAAGTATTCGAGTTCATTCCGCCTGGCTGGTTTGCGTGGGCGTCTTGATTGTCTTTGTCCTCCACCAGGCAGTATTGGGGTGGGTTCTTTCCGGGAGCGGCTTAAGTTTGCTGGTTGCCGGTCATTTGTACCCTCCCCTTTCTGGTGCCCTTGAAAAAGTAACCAGGACAATATCCACGCGAGCGGCTTCCGTCCTCGGCTGGATCGTGCTTGCTCCTTTCTATTTACTCTTCTTCTCGGCTGGACACGCGGCCCTGGCTCTGCGCGGGCGAGATCCGCTGCGCTTGAAGTTCCCTTCCGATGAATCTACCGACTGGCTCCCGGCGTCAACGGGCACGGGCGACGGCACCGAAGACTATAAGTCTCCCTACTGACAAATGAACATCCTGGGGATCAGTGCCTTCTATCACGATGCCGCCGCCGCATTGATTCGTGATGGAGAGATCGTGGCCGCCGCTCAGGAAGAACGCTTTACTCGAGTCAAGCACGATGCCAGCTTTCCCTCGAATGCAATCCGGTATTGCCTTTCCGAAGCTACGGAGAACGGAAAATTCCGTTGTGACGCGGTTGCGTTTTATGACAAACCGCTCACCAAGCTTTCTCGAATTCTGACTACCCATCTGGCGATTGCTCCCCGAGGACTGAAGCCGTTCGTGGCGGCTATGCCGGTGTGGATGAAGCACAAACTATGGATTCCGCTCCAGATCGAGAAAGCGATGAAGGAACTGTCGCTGCAGCCTCCCCGGGACATCTTGTTTTTTCAGCACCACCAATCGCACGCGGCAAGCGCATTTTTTCCTTCTCCGTTTCAAAGCGCGGCGATTCTTACCATGGACGGCGTTGGCGAATGGGCAACCACCACGATCGGCCGGGGTCGCGATAACCGTATCGAGATTCTGAAAGAAATCCGGTTTCCGCACTCTCTTGGTCTTCTCTATTCGGCGTTTACGCATTTATGCGGTTTCAAAGTCAATTCCGGCGAATACAAGCTGATGGGACTTGCACCTTACGGCGAGCCTCGATACGAAAAGCTTATTTATGAGCGCCTGTTGCATTGCCGGGCCGATGGATCGTTTCGTCTCAACATGGAGTATTTCGGGTTCATCGACAGCTTGTGCATGACTAACCGGAAATTGCATCAGTTATTGGGCGGCCCGCCTCGGCAACCCGAATCCGAGATCACCCAGCGGGAGATGGACCTTGCGTCCTCAATTCAAAAAGTCACGGAAGACATGGTGGTGCGCCTGGCCAGGCACGCGTATGAAATCACCGGTGAAAAAGTGTTGTGCCTGGCCGGAGGCATCGCGCTAAACTGCGTGGCGAATGGGCGACTGCTTCGGGAGGGGCCCTTCGAAGACTTGTGGATTCAGCCCGCCGCCGGAGACGCGGGAGGAGCATTGGGTGCCGCGTTAATGACCTGGTATCAGGTGCAAGGAAATGTCAGAGAGGTGGATCGCGCGAAGGACGGCATGAAAGGCGCTTACCTGGGACCATCGTATTCCGACAACGCGGTTCGAGATTGGCTCAGCAGCAACGGGTATCCCGCCCGGGAATTGGAACAAGACGAGTGGGCCGGGGAGTTGGCGGCGCTGATCGACGCCGGAAACGTTTTAGGCATATTCTCCGGCCGCATGGAATATGGTCCGCGCGCGCTCGGAGCAAGATCGATCGTGGGCGATGCTCGATCGCCCCAGATGCAATCGCGGATGAATCTGAAGATAAAATTTCGGGAATCGTTCCGTCCCTTCGCGCCAGCATGTCTGGCCGAGCGCTGCGGTGACTATTTTGAATTGGACCGTGCTTCTCCCTACATGTTACTAACGGCGAAAGTGAAAGCCTCACGTTGCATCGAAGTGAGTTGTGAGTCCGCGAGCATGAGCGCACGTGTGAATCAGGTGCGCTCCGACATACCCGCGATCACGCACGTGGACTACTCGGCACGTATCCAGACCGTAAGTAAGGAAACAGCACCGCGCTTTCACCGTCTCATTCGAGCTTTCGAGGAGCGCACCGGCTGCGGCGTCGTCATTAACACATCATTCAATGTGAGGGGCGAACCCATCGTTTGCACGCCGGAGGATGCATACCGCTGCTTTATGCAGACCGGAATGGACTATCTCGCGATCGGAAATTTCCTGCTCGACAAAACCCAGCAACCGGCATGGCAAGATAACAGTGATCGGAGTGAAAGTGACGTATTGGATTGAGCGATTAACGAAAGTACCGCAATGTTGAAACATGCCTGGAAACTCGTGCAGGATCTGTTCGGCTTCGCTCGTCAAAACAAGACTTGGTGGATCGTCCCGCTGGTCGTAGTTCTACTTCTGCTCACCTTGTTCGTGGTGGTGGGTTCGGTCGTGGCACCTTTTCTTTATCCGTTGTATTAGACCGTTCGGAGTAAGGATGAATTCGCGCAAGAAAATGAATTGGGTCAAAACTGAGCGCCCAAAGACTCGCAATACCGAACCAATCAAGGACGACAAACCGCGCTCGGCCGGGCTGGCGATCCAGGGTTGGAAGAAGTGGGTTTTGGGCTTGTGCTTGGCGATTCTGACGCCGGCCATATTTCTCTTGCTCCTCGAGGGCAGCTTGCGCCTGGCCGGCTACGGATACCCGAGTTCATGCTTCTTGAAGAAGGAAGCAGGCGGGCGGACGTTTTTCATCGAGAATTCGAAGTTCGAGTTGCGATTCTTCCCGCCTGCGTTGCTGAGAATTCCAAGCTCCTATACGATACCGGACCACAAGGACTCGAACACCTATCGAATCTTCGTGATCGGCAGCTCGGCGGCGGCCGGGTACCCCCAGCCGGCATACGGATTTTCCAGAATTTTGGAAGTGATTCTTAGGGCAAAGTATCCGGAGAAACACTTTGAAATCGTCAACACGGCAACGACGGCCATCAATTCGAATGTCGACCTGCCCATCGTGGAGGAGGCGGCCAAGCATCAACCCGACCTGTTCATTATTTACGACGGCCATAACGAAGTACTTGGACCATTCGGTCCCGAGACAGTTTTTGTCCCCTACTCCAGAAGTCTGGCTGCGATTCGCTCCACCATCTTCATCAAATCCACCAAGATTGGACAGCTGCTCAACAATGCCCGCCTGCTCGTGACCAAGGAGAAAGTTCCGTTGGAATGGCGGGGTATGGAAATGGTGATCGGGAATCGACTGGTGCGCAACGACCCGCGCCTACGAGTGGTGTACTCGCATTTTCAATCCAATCTGACCGACATGTGCCAGACTGCAAGCCACTCCGGCGCCAAGGTGATCCTCGCCACACTCGGCACGAATCTGAAGGATTCCGCACCGTTTGCGTCTGTACACCGAGGGAATCTGTCGGAGGAACAGCAGCGTCGATGGGAGCAGTTCTATCAGCGCGGTGTGGACGCTCAGTTGGAAAAGAAATATGCGGAGGCTCGCGATTCCTATCTGGATGCTGCCAGAATCGACGATCAGTTTGCCGACTTGCAGTTCAGGCTGGCCCGGTCTTATTTAAGTTTGCAGGATTACCCTTCCGCTTTACAGCATTCCGTCGAAGCGCGCGACGACGATGCTCTGCGATTTCGCGCCGATTCACAAATCAACCAGGTTATTCGCGATGTCGCCTTGTCCCAGCAGGCAAATGGTGTCTCACTGGTGGATATGGAGAAGATAATTCCGATGCGGGCCACGCAAGGGGTTCCGGGTGTGGACCTTTTCTATGACCACGTGCATTTCAATTTCGAGGGCAATTATCTTCTGGCAGACAATATCAGCGAGCAAATCGACCGCTTGTTATCGGGGTCTGTCAAGAGCGCCATTTCAGAAGAAGAATGCGTCGAACGATTGGCTTTCACCGACTGGGATCAGGGACAGATCGCGAAGGACTTGCTTCCTATGTTGCGGCAAGTACCGTTCACCAGCCAGTTGAATCACGACGAGCAGCTCTCCCGCCTCAAGCAGCGAATGCAGGAGTTGCTGGCAAAGGGACCGCCGCAGGTTATCAGTTCATCCCGTCAGATGTACGAGCGAGCGCTGCAAGGTGCGGAAAACGACTGGATGCTGCGAAACCAGTATGGAATTTTTCTGGCAGACACCGGCGATGCCCCGAAAGCGGTCGAGCAGTTCCGCAGAGTTCTGGCGCTGCTTCCGTATCGATCCTGGCCACACGTCGCGTTAGCGCAGGCTCTGGCTAAATCCGGAGAACCCGGGGCGAACAATGAATATCAGGAAGCTCTGCAACTTGATTCGGATTCACGCAACGCACACTTGGGGCTCGGCGCGCTCTTCCTGGCAGAAGGCGATCCCGCGCAAGCGTCGATCCAGTATCAGGCAGCGCTCCGCGTGAATCCGGAAGATGCCAAAGCGCTGGTAGGCGAGGGTTACGTGTGGTTCACGCAAGGAAAAGACACTCAAGCCGCCGAAGCCTACGAACATGCTCTACGTAACAGTCCTTCTATGGTGGAGGCCCATTGTCGACTAGGCGAGCTCTTACTGCGACAGGGCGCCACCGAGAAAGCGGTTTCGCATCTGCGAGAAGCGGTGCAACTTGATTTTGCCTATGTCGATGCCCATGTGAAACTCGGCGAGGCCTACGAAGCACAATCTGAACCAGAACTGGCTCTGGAACAATACATTACGGCGGCAGCCGTCGATCCGGATCAACTGCAGCGCTATTACGGATTGGTTGCGAATCTGCTGAACCGTACTGGCAGACACGGCGCAGCGGAACTAGCTTTAGGGGACGCTTTCTCCACTCAGCACAAATGGAATGAAGCTGCAGCCCATTACGCTGAGGCCGTGAAGACGACTCCTGGAGTCGCCGAATTTCATTTGCGATTGGCCACTGCCCTGCACAATCTGGGCCGGGACCGCCAGGCACAAGCCGAATTGTCTACCGCTATGCGACTGGACCCAAACGTCGCCAGAAAAACAAGAAACCAACTGCCAAACTGAATGGCCCTCCGCCGAACGCGCGGTTTGTTCGCGCAGTTCATTAAGTCAAAGGTCTCCTACTGGACGGTAAAGAACCGATACTGATATTTCCAATTGCGAGTCTTCCCGCGCTCAATCTTCATGCCGACGAATGCTCTAGGCGCAAGCACAGTAGGGATGCACCAAAACACCACTTTGGTTAGAGAGTGATCGCCCGTGATCGTCACGCCTGCCCTTTCCTCCTTGGCGCGCCATCAGGCGAATCAGTGAGTGGAAGGCGCGGAAGCCTCGCCGGTCGCGATGGAGCGCCCAATCCAGGCGAAGGCGAATAGGGTCAGTCCGGCGACCCATGCGCCAAGGCTGAAGGTTCTCGAAAACCAAAGCGCGATCACGACGCCCATTACGATGAGAATTCCCGCGAGGAACAGGAACATGCGCATCCCATAGAGAGTAGCGAACGGCAAATAGTGCGCGCCCAGAAGGATCATGAGAGCCGGAAAAAACCAATTCAAGCGTAGTTGACCTACGGGCACAAGAAGCAGCATCGAAAACGGCAGTACAAATGCGACCTGCATCCCGAGGCTATTGAACGAATTCTCTCGACCCACAGACGCGCGGCGGCCCGACAAACGCAGCAGCATTTGCGTGAGCGGAAAGATGAAAAATCCCCCGATGACGACGGTCAGAATAGACGCTTTTGGATTGACCCAGGTGCCTAGCGTCGCGGACACCAGCCAAATTACGGAACTGACAAGCTGTCCCCAAAAGCCGCCCATGTAGACAGACCGACATTCGCGCTGAGCATCCTGGATCTCCATTCAAACCTCCGAAAGCACGCCGCACATTCTCCCTGGTCATGTGTGCCGCGCTCACCGGAGCGTAGCGGGAATATCGATGGCGAAGAACACAGGCGCAATCTGGGGGACCACTGGCCAAGTCTACCGCAGATGCCCGCCGGAGCCCACGCACGGGCACAACCCGCCACAACCCGCACAACCCGGCAGCTCTTTCCCTTCGCGGATGTGAGGGCGCCCTGCACGAATCGTCGGCCCCTCGGAAGTTGGAGGTCTGGCTCGGACGCAGGCCACCGCAGATTAAGCTTGCCTCGACCGGGGAGTAACACCGTAGAACATAAATGTTCCGGCCCCGTTGGCCGGATTTGAACTGATAACCCTGGGCCGCTTTTCAAGTGATCACTGAGGCCGATGAAATCAAAACATGAACCTGTGCCCGATCGCGATCGTAATCGACATTGTCAATCCATTTGGCTCCCGCTGACTCTTTTCTAGGAATTGCCGAGCGCATTAATTATAGAAGTTTTCCAGCTGCGTCCAATATAAATTCCATACCATGGCATACTTTGGACTTACCACGAGAGTGGCGTTCGTGCCCACTCTGGAGCGTGTTTGAATATCAAAGCGTTGGCACAGTCGAACGCAGCGGGCGCGACTTGGACTCAAATCGAAGGCCCCGACACAGGTCGCGTTGCACGGAGATTAACCACGGGTAAATATTTGAAGGGCATTGTGAGAGGATGTCTACTCCCACTGGTTGTTTGAGCTCAGAAAAGGGATGCACATGCAACGACGCGATTTTTTACGAGGTAGTTTGCTTGCCATTCCTATCCTACCCCGAGCACAACATTTGTTTGTTGCAGCGCCTTCGGAGTCGACTCTCCAGCCACGCCTTGAGGTCTCAGTTAACGGTCAGGCTGAAGGTATCCCGCTTGATCACTTCTGGAGCCGCTGTGTTGGCGCTGGCCGAGCGAACGAAGGAT
>Ga0302324_100009596_pt1 | contig 20184 bp, 16 predicted proteins | sample Palsa_T0_1_FD_201949 | JGI IMG/M metagenome (GOLD analysis project Ga0302324, IMG submission 201949) | Peat permafrost microbial communities from Stordalen Mire near Abisko, Sweden - Palsa_T0_1 | ecosystem: Environmental > Terrestrial > Soil > Palsa > Peat permafrost | place: Sweden: Abisko...
GGCCAGGTGTTCGGAGAGAGCATCGGCCGCCTGATCACCTTCATCGAGGAGCACCCGCTGGTGAAGGCCGGCGACCTCGCCTCGAAGATGCTCGGCGTCACGCCGCCGCCCGAGGGGGTCGCTGTTGCACCCGACGTCCGCGAGAAGGTCATGCGGATGCAGGGAGACCTCATCTGGCTGGTCCGCGAGGGCTACGTGACCGAGTTCATCGACGGGGGCCTCTATGCGCCGCCCGCGATGGTCGAGGCCCGCAAGAAGGAGGTCGAGATGGAGGACGTCGACCCCGAGAATTTCCCGGAGGCCCCGCCCGCCGATGCGCCCGCGCCGGTGGCGGAGTCCGTCGCGCCCGTCGAGGCCGCGCCGATCGCGGAGGCAACCGTGCCGCCGCCGGAGACGTCGGTCGCCTAGCGCCTACCTCAGGCGGACGGTGTGCCGCCCCTGCGCCTCGATCCCCAGGTCCAGGTGAAACGCGCCCTCGGGCAGCCACCCGGTCACCCGCTCGGGCCACTCGACGGCGAGGCACCAGGGGCTCACGAGGAATTCATCGAGGAGCAGGTCCTCGACGTCCGCCTCGCCGCCAAGGCGATAGGCGTCGAGGTGCGCGAGCATGCGCACCGGGCCCCGGTGGATCGTGTAGATGGTGAACGTCGGGCTCGTCACGTGCCCCCTGATCCCGAAGCCCTCCGCCATGCCCTGGACCCAGGTCGTCTTGCCGACGCCGAGGTCGCCATGGAGTGCAACCGTGCAGTCGGCGGGCAGGTCCGCGGCCCACGCGGCGGCGATCCGCCTCGACTCGTCGGCGGAGGCCGTGACGACGCCTTCCCTAAGCCGTGGCGTGGTGCTCATAGCCGCGGTGTTCCGCCAGCGTGACGGCGTCCGGCGGGACGGCCCCCGCCTTCACAAAGCGCCCGAGGCAGGTCAGGCGCGTCCTCGGGAATGCCCTTTTCCATGCGTGCTCGAGCTTGGGCCGCCTGGAGCGCGAGGCCACCGAGAACACGAGCTCATAGTCCTCCCCGTCCCCAAGCGCCTCGGCGAGGCTCGCCCCGTCCCTGCGCGGGACGAGCGCGGCGTAAACCGCGGGCGCCAGGCCGCGCGGCGTCAGGGTCGCAAGGTCCCGCGCGAGGCCGTCGCTCACGTCCATCATCGCCCGCACCTCCGCGCGGCGCGCCAGCCACGCGCCCTCGGCGAGCCGCGGCTCAAAGCCGTGGTGGTGCCCTGTCGGCAGGCTTCGGCCCAGGGCGCCCGTCACGTAGATCCAGTCGCCCGCGCGCGAACCCGAGCGCGTCAGGATGCGGCCGCGCGCCTCGCCCAGGAGGGTCAGCGTCGCGACAAAGGATCCGTCCAGCCGCGTGACGTCCCCGCCGACGATCAGGACCGCGTGCCGGCGTGCCTCGCGGGCGAGGCCCTTGTGGAATGCGGCGAGCCACGCGAGCGAGGTCCGCCCGTCGAGCGCCAGGGCGACGACGGCGACGCGCGGGGTGCCCCCCATCGCCGCGATGTCGCTCAGGTTGCGCTTCAGGAGCTTCGCCCCCGCCTCGCGGGCCGGTGTCCTGTGGTCGAAATGCACGCCGCCGACCAGCGGGTCGACCGTGATCAGCTCGCGGCCCCGGGCGGGCCGGACCACCGCGCAGTCGTCGCCGATGCCGCGCGGGGAGGGCGGGCTGCTCCGGCCGAGCCACCGGCGGATCGAGCGGATGAGTGCGCCCTCGCCTGACGAGGAGACCGTCCCGCGGCGCGTCGGCAGGAAGAGCGGGGAGGCGCTCATTGCCCCAGTCCCGCCACCACGATGATGAAGGTGTTCAGGTTGAAGAGCGCGTGGGCGACCATCGTCGTCCGGATGGAGCCCGTCCGCTCGTAGGCCAGGCAGAAGAGGACCGCGAGCACGGTCAGGGGCGCGAAGCTGGACCAGGACATGTGGAGGGCGCCGAAGAGGACGGAGGTGAGGAGGACGGCCGCCCAGCGCGGCACGCGCGTCCGGAAATACCGGAAGAGGCCCGCGCGGAAGACGAGCTCCTCCGTGACGGGGACCAGGAGCGTCGCCACCGCCACCAGCGCCAGGATGAGTCCCTTGGAATGGCTGTCCTCGAGGATCTGCACCATGTCCTGCTTGTCGTCGGGAAGCCCGAGCTTGGTGACGACGTAGTCCCACGCGATGCTTGTGGCCGCCACGATCGGCACGCCGATGAGGAACGTGGCGAGCCCGCTCAGGAGGTCGGCGCGCAGGCCGCTGTCGCCGGCGAGCGGTCTCTGGCGCGCGCCGTAGGCCGCGAAGAACCCGGCGACGCCTACCAGGATGCCGATGTGCATCACGGCACCCCCGGCGACCATGGACTGGTCTTCGCTCAGGTGCGCGTGCTTGAGGAGGTAGGACGCCGCGGCGCTGACGGCCGTCGCCCCGACGAAGGCGAAGCAGAGAAAGCACGCGAAGTCGATCGGGGGTATGTCCCAAGGCGCGAGCCTTTGCGGGCGACCGGCGGGGCCCGCGGGCGCGAGCACGCATTTCCACGTCAGCCAGAGGCCGCAGAGGACCAGGACGACCTCGTAGGCCGACGCGGCGAGCGCGGCCGGCGACATGTGGTCCGGGGCGCTCACGGCGCCGGTATCGGGAAGACGATCCGGCCGTCGACGATCGTGGTCCTGACTTTTCCCCTGAGGGCGCGGCCGCTCCAGGGGGAGTTGACGGACTTGCTCTGGCCGGCCGACGCCGTGTAGGTCCAGTCCTCGTCCGGGTCGAAGAGGCAGATGTCCGCGGCGGCCCCAGGTGCGAGCGTGCCGGCCTCCAGGCCGAGGACACCCGCGGGCCTCCTCGTCATCAGGTCGACCACATGGGAGAGCTTGAACCGGCTCCTGCGGACCAGCACGTCGAGGACGACTGCGAGCGCGGTCTCGAGGCCGAGGATCCCGTTCGGCGCATAGTCGAACTCCTTGTCCTTCTCATAGTCGGTGTGCGGCGCGTGGTCGGTCGCGATGCAGTCGATTGTCCCGTCGCGCAGGCCGGCGATGATCGCCCTCCTGTCCTCCTCCGTCCGCAGCGGCGGGTTCATCTTGAAATTGGTGTCGTAGGACGCGAGCGCGTCGTCCGTCAGGGCGATGTGGTGAGGCGTGGCCTCCGCCGTCACGCGCACGCCGTCCGCCTTCGCCCGGCGCAGGATGTCGACCGACATCGCCGACGAGATGTGCTGCATGTGGATGTGGGCGCCCGTGTACGCCGAGAGGATGACGTTGCGCGAGACGATGAGGTCCTCGGCCGCGTTGGGCCAGCCGCGCAGGCCGAGGCGGATCGACGTGTCTCCCTCGTTCATCACGGCGCCCTCCGTCATCGACTGGTCCTGGCAGTGGTCCATGACGGGCAGCCCGAACATCTTCGCGTACTCGATGCCCCGGCGCATGAGCTCGTTGGACTGGACGCAGTCCCCGTCGTCCGTGATCGCGACGACGCCCGCGCGCTTGAGGGAGCCGATCGGCGCCAGCGTCTCGCCCTTCATGCCGATCGTGATGCAGCCGGTCGGCAGCACCTTGACGAGGGAGTCGCGCCTGACGGCGTCGAGGATGTACTGGATCGTCCCCGCGTTGTCGGCCGGGGGCGTCGTGTTGGGCATGCAGACGACGGTCGTGAAGCCGCCCGCCGCCGCCGCCCGGGAGCCCGTCGCGATCGTCTCCTTGTGCGTCTGGCCGGGCTCGCGGAAATGGACGTGGATGTCGACGAGGCCGGGCGAGGCGACCAGGCCCCTGGCGTCGATCACCTTCGCCCGCCTGCGCTGCGCGGGGGTCAGGCGGGCGACGAGCCTGCCGTCGACCGCAAAGACGTCGCCGACCGCGTCGCGCTTCGCGGCGGGGTCGATGACTCGGGCCTTCTTTATCCAGAGGGGGCGCATGGGGCTACGGCTGGGTCGAGGCGATGACGTCCTCGGGCTGGTGGCCGGCGCACAGGTAGAGGACGGCCATTCTCACCGCTATGCCGTTGGTGACCTGCTCCAGGATGACGCTGCGGTCGCCATCGGCCAGCTCGCTGTCGATCTCGACGCCGCGGTTGATCGGCCCCGGGTGCATGATGATCGCCTGCGGGTTGAGCCACGAGGCGCGGGTCTTGTTCAGGCCGAAGACGCTCGTGTACTCGCCGAGGGAGGGGAAATGCCGGTGGCCCTGGCGCTCGTGCTGGATGCGCAGCAGCATGACGACGTCGGCGTCGGCGAGCGCGGACTTCAGGTCGTGCGAGACCTGGGCCCCGAGCGTCGTGAACCCGTGGGGCACGAGGGTCGACGGGCCGACGAGCGTCACGGCCGCGCCCATCTTCGTCAGGGCGTGGATGTTCGAGCGCGCGACGCGGCTAAAGAGGATGTCGCCCAGGATCGCGACCTTGCGCCCCTTGAGCGAGCCCAGGTGCTCCTTCATCGTGAACGTGTCGAGCAGCCCCTGCGTCGGGTGCTCGTGGGCCCCGTCGCCGGCGTTGATGACGGGGATGTCGAGGATCTTGCTGAGGTAGAGCGGGGAGCCCGCGGCCGCGTGGCGGATCACGATCATGTCCGCGTTCAGCGCCTGGATGTTCTCGGCCGTGTCGCGCAGGGTCTCGCCCTTCTGCGTCGACGAGCTCGCCGCGTCGAAGGCGATGACATCGGCGCTCAGCCTTTTGGCGGCCATGTCGAAGGCCATCCTCGTGCGCGTGCTCGGCTCAAGGAACAGGTTGACGATCGTCTTGCCGCGCAGCGCCGGCACCTTCTTGACGCTCCGGGTCAGGATCTTCTTGAAGGCCGAGGCCGTCGCGTGGATCTGCTCAATTTCCGAAAGGCTCAGCTCCTCGATCGTGATCAGATGGCGGCGGGTCCAGGTCATCGAAGGGCGGCGGCGCGCGGCGTCCTTGCCTTGCGGGGGCATATGTCAATCCGGTCCCTCGAGGGGTGCTCGTCGAGCGAAACGATCACGTCCTCGTCGTCGGATGCCGAGATGGTCGTGCCGGCGAAGTTGGCGACGACCGGGAGCTTGCGGCTGCCGCGGTCGACCAGGACGGCGAGCTCCACCGTGGCCGGCCTGCCATGGTCGAAGAGCTCGTCGAGCGCGGCCTTCACGGTGCGGCCCGTGTAAAGGACGTCGTCCACCAGCAGGACCGAGGCCCCGTTCACGTCGCCCGGCAGCAGCGTCACCGCGAATTCCTTCGGGATCGGGTGCTTTCCTATGTCGTCCCGGTGAAAGGAGATATCGAGGTCGCCGACCCGCTTGATGCCCAGGCGTGCGGCGAGGCGCCGCGCCAGCATGATGCCCCCATTGGCTATCCCGAGGACCAGCATGGACTTGGACCCGCCAGGCCTCTTCTCAATGGCCGCCGCGAGCCGTTCTATGGCGGCGTGAACCTCTCGTGAGCCGATGGTCTTGGGCGGGGCCACTGCGCCAAGTACTGCAGGCCGCCGGAGCATCGGTAAAGCGAAATTGGTCCTCAGGGGCCCGAGCCGAGCCACGCGGCAAGGTCGTTGTCGTCGAGGATGCGCCGGCCCGACTGGTACTCGGGCGCGAGCAGGCGCTCGTAGCCCTCCTCGGCAAACCGGCGGCAATGGAGCAGGACGCGCGCGCTCTGGCCGGGCGCCCGGACGAGCCGGCCGAGCGCCTGGTTCACCTTCTGCATGCCCGGGATCCGGTAGACGCGGTCAAAGGCCACGTCGCGCCCGAGCTCGGCGAACGCCGCAAGGCGGGCGCGCTGGACGGCGTTCACCTCGGGCAGGGCGGGCCCGACGACCATGGCGTGGGACACGCGGCCCCCGAGCAGGTCGATTCCCTCGGCGAATCCGGAGCCAAGGACAAGGAACAGGGCCCGGCCCTCGTCCAGGTTCCGGGCGATCCATGCGTTCTGTGCCGCGAGGTCGCTCTTGCGCGGCTGGAGGGACGCCGAGGGGACCTCGCGCGCCACGGCCTCGGCGTAGGCGAAGCTGGGAAAGAAGACGGCGATGGCCGCTCCGTCCGGCGCCGAGGCATGGAAGGCCGTCACGGTCTCGGCCGTCGTGCCCATGTGGCGCTGGCGCTGCTGGAACGTCGTGTCGACGCGCAGGTCCACCGCCACCTCGTAGGCGTTGTCCCTCCACGGCGTGCCGGCGACGATGCGCGTCAGGGACGCGCACCCGCAGCTCTCCGCGAAGCGGTCGGCCGGGCCGGGCGTCGCCGTGGCGAAGACGACGCCCCCGAACTCGCCGACCGTGGCGCCGATGGCGGCCGCCGCGTCGAGGCACGTGATGTTGAGGACGCCGTCCTCGGGGCTCCACCAGAGCCTCGGGAGCTCGATTGCGGCCAGCTGGTCGGCCGCGGAGGGGATTCTCCAGATCAGGCCGGAGACCTGCGGCCCGAGCGCGGCATAATCCAGGGGAAACGTGCCGGCGTCCTCGGCGAGCCGGGAGAGCTGCCCGCGCGCGTCGTCCCGAACCTCCTCGGCATGGGCCGGGGACCGGACGAGGGACGCCAGGAACCGGGCCCACGCCTCCCACCGGGCCACCCAGTCCGTCGGCGCGTCGATGGCGGGCAGCGCGTCGCAGACGCTCCTCGCGTCGTGCCACGAGAAGACGTGGGAGTGGGAGTCGGCGGCGCGCGACGGCAGGTTGTGGGCCTCGTCGACCACCACCAGCGTGCGCGCGGGGTCGAAGCCGGGCCTCTCGTAGAAGAGGCCACGGCTGTCCGGCGAGAAGACATAGTTGTAGTCGCCGATCCAGATCTCGTTGAAGGGAAGGGAGGCCCTCGTGATCTCGTAGGGGCAGATGCGCGCGCCGATGCCCGCGCTGCGCAGGGAGGCCAGGTCCCGCGGCTGGTTGTCGAGCAGGTAGAACCGCGACAGGCCGCTCGAGGGCCAGCGCTTCTCCGCGCCGTCCAGGTAGGCGCACGCCTCGCGGACGCACTGGAACACCGAGTTGACGCAGTGCTCGAGCTTGTTGCGCACGTGCCAGATCGCGACGGGGGCGCTCCCGATGAGGCCGTCGCCCGGGCGCGTCATCGACCTGAGGGTTTCCACGACCTGGAGCTGGCCCGTCGATTTTCCCGTCAGGTAGAGCACCCGCTCGAAGGCCCCGGCCTGGAGCTCGCCGAGCGCGGCGTCCAGGAGGACACCCGTCTTGCCAAAGCCCGTCGGCGCCTCGAGCAGGACGGCCGCCTGCCCGTTCTCGAGTCCGTCCTTAAGCTCGGCCGCGGCCTGCTCCTGGCCCTCCCTCGGCACGGCGAAGGCGGGGCGGAACTGGAGCGCGCTCAGGCGCTCCCTCGCCCTCAGGCGCAGGTCGAGGAACTCGGCGACGCGGTCGAGCTGGAGCTCCAGGAGCGCCGCGTCGGACGGGCTGAGGCGCACCGTCTGCGCGAGGCCGGAGTCGGCTTCGACAAAGATGAGCTCCCCGCGCTCGCCCGCGCCGCGCAGGGCCGAGTAGGCGGCGAGTTGGACGAAGTACTCGGGGTAGACCGAGCGCAGCTCGGCCTCGTCCGCGGGGAGCGGGCGCATCACGGTCTTCACCTCGCGCAGCACCGTCTCGCCGTCCGCCCTCACGACCTGGTCCATCCTTCCGTTGAGCTCGATCAGCCAGCCGCGCCGCGCCAGCTGCCCCGTCACCGGCACCTCGAACTCAGCCTCGAGGCCCTCGGAGACCGCCTGGGCCCGGAGCTCGTTGTGCCAGTGCGTGCCGAGCTGGGCGCGCCAGATGCCGCCGCCGCCGCCGAGCGACCCCTTGGGCCCGATGGAAAAGTCGGAGAGCGTGCCGACGCTCAGCTGGATGCTGCGCCGGTCGAGGTCGAAGTTCACGGGATGATGATCTCGGTGTTCGCGCCGAGGTAGGACTCGAGGCTGGACCGGAGCCTCGCGACATCCGCGGGCGCCAGCTCCTGCTCGCCGATCCTCCGGTTCAGGACCGACGTCGCGCCGGCCTGGTCCTCGACGTCGAGGGAGGGGAGCCACTCCTGCTTCACCGGGTAGCCCTCGTCCCGCGCGAAGAGGTACAGGCTCTTCAGGTGCACGACGTCGGGGCGCACGCCCGAGGCGAACGCGTCGAGCGCCGTCGCAAGGAGCCTGCCGACGCCGGGGCGGCTCTCCTCGTGGACCGGATTGCGGCCGATGACGGCGGCGAGCGCCGAGGCGTGCAGGAGCGCGTCATAGCTGGAGCCGATGCCGGAGCGGCGGACGGCGATGCGCACCTCCCTGAAGAACCAGGTGCGGCCCTGGTTGGACGATTCGAGCATCGCGGTCAGCTCGTCGAACAGGTCGGGCGCGACATGCGTCGCCGAGGGCTTCCTCGGCACCCGCTGCAGCGCGGTGAGGTTGCCGTGCTCGGGCGAGAAGAGGATGAAAGTCTGGAACGCGTCCGCAGGCGGGCGCTTGTCGATCACGAACGCGTCCGTTGTCAGGGTCCGTCCGGGCACCGGGGTCGGGGCGGCCTAGCTCGCCGCGCGGTTCCTCGGCGCGTCGACGGCGGGCCAGGGCGGGACGACGGCGCCCCCGGAAATGATCATCTTCATCCCTTCGCCGACGGGCATGTCGAGCTCGACGACGTCGGCCCGGGGGAGCATCAGCAGGAAGCCGCTCGTCGGGTTGGGCGTCGTCGGCACGAAGACGGTCCACACCTCCGTGCCCGCGCCGCTCTGGGCCTCGCCCTGCACCGTGTTGGTCAGGAACCCGATCGTCCAGCAGCCCTTCCTCGGGAACTCGACCAGCACCACCTTGTTGAACATGTGCCGGCTCTGGGTGCTGAAGGTGTTCACGATCTGGCGGACCGTGTTGTACACCGCGCTGACGCCGGGGATGCTCTGCATGAACCGGTCGCCAATGCTGAAGAAGAACTTGCCGAAGACGTAGCGCGACACGTAGCCAAGGAGCGTGACGAGGGCCACGACGATGACCGTGGCGACGATGCTCCAGACAGCGTCGAGCCCGGGCCGGTCCCTGAAGGCGCCGGGCACGAAGACGAGGAAGAGCGGCTTGAACGTGCCGCCGACGAAGGCGACGATCCAGCTGAAGACCCAGATCGTCAGGCACAGCGGCGCGACCAGGATCACGCCGGAAAAGAAAGCGTTCCTCAGCGAGACATAGCGCGATTGCTTCAATGCGGGATTTTCCATGGGTCGGCTGTCAGGTCGTAGCCGCGCCCGGGCGACTAGGCCAGCATGAAGCGGGGAAACAGGCGCGATGCCCGCAAGAGGCGCAGCGCGCGCGCCTCGGCGAGGCGCATCCGCCTCTTGGCCGCGGGGCGCAGGTCGTCGTAGCCCGCGAGGTGGAGCCATCCATGCACGACGTAGAGGGTGAGCTCGGCGGAGAGCCTGGGCGCCGAGCGGCCGCCCTGGCGCACGGCGGCGTCCGCGGAAATGCAGATCTCACCTGCCGCGCCGGCGCCGCCGGGGAAGGTGATGACGTCCGTCGGCGACGGATCGTTGAGGAACCTGCCGTGCAGCGCCGCGAGCTCCCGGTCGGTCATGAAGACGAGGGACAGCCCGCCCGCCGGGCAGCCCCCGCCGAACCTGGCCGCGCGGGCGTCGAGCAGGGCCAGCGCCGCGGCGACCGCCCTGCGGTCGACCTTGAGGCGGGGGTGGCGAACGGCGATCTCCAGGGGGCGCCCAGCGCCGCTCATGCCTTCGCCGCGGCGGGCGGCTCGCCCGCCGACTCGTACACCACCCGCGAATGCAGCATGTTCAGGAGCGTGAACGTGAAGCTGTTCTTGATCTTCGCCAGGTCCTCGAAGGTGAGCGGCGCCTCGTCCAGCTGGCCGTCGGCGACGCGCTCGGCGATCATGCGCTCGATCAGGGCTCCGAGCTTCTCCGCGGTGATCGTCCTGACGGACCGCGTGACGGCCTCCACGCCGTCGGCGAGGGAGACGACCGCGCTCTCCTTGAACTGGGGCTTGGGCCCCTCGTAGCGGAAGGGCGTGTCGGGGACCTTGGGCGGCTCGACGCCGGGGAAGGGCGACTGGGACAGCGCTAGGGCGCGGTCGTAGAAGAACCTCACGAGCGTCGTGCCGTGGTGCTGGCGGATGACGTCCACGACGGCGCGCGGCAGGTGGTGGCGGCCGGCCAGCTCCACGCCGTCGGCCACGTGCGCGCGGATGATGCCGGCGGAGATGGCCGGGTCCTTCTCGTTGTGGGGGTTGCCGCCGTCGCGCTGGTTCTCCGTGAAGTAGGCCGGGTTCGCGGCCTTGCCGATGTCATGGAAGAGGGCGCAGGCCCGGGCCAGGAGCGAGTTTGCCGCGATCGCGTTGCACGCATTCTCGGAGAGCTGGGCGACGACGAGGGAGTGGTGGTACGTGCCGGGCGCCTCGAGCTGCATGCGGCGCAGGAGCGGGTGGTTGAAGTCCGTCAGCTCGAGGAGCGTGATGTCCGTCGTCCTCTTGAAGAGCGCCTCGAGGACGGGCAGGAGGCCGACGACGGCGACGCCCGTCAGGAGGCCCGTGAAGAGCCCGGCGCCCATCTGCCAGAGGAGCGTCTCGTAGGGCGTCTGCTGCGCGATGCCGATCAGCGCCGCGAAAGCCGCGACGGTGAGTCCGCCCATGCCGGCCGCGCGCACGACCCTGCCGCGCCGGCGCGCGTCGCGGCAGCCGAAGATGGCCACCATCGAGGCGAGGAAGGTGAGGACCAGCAGGTCGAGGCGGTTGCCGTAGATGACGCCCGTGAAGATGGAGATGAGCAGGGCCATGAAGATCGCCGAGCCGGCGTCGATCAGGATGGCGACGATCAGGGGGGCGAGCGCGGTCGGCGCCAGGTAGGGCAGGGCGGAGGCCCAGGTCGAGTCGCGCAGGAACAGCTCCGCCCCGCCGACCGAGTACACGGCGCGCACGAGGGCGAGGTTGAAGATGACCACGAGGGCCAGCAGGCCCAGGCGCACGTTGCTCGCCATGGTCTCGGGGTCCTCGAGGCGCACGTAGAGGATCGCGGCGACGACCATCGCAAGGACGAGGAGAACGCGACCGAAGAGCTCGAGCCCGTCGTCGATCTCCGCGGAGCCTCCCTCGAGGACGGCCCGCCTGTATGCGGTGGCCATCTCGTACTGGTCCTCGGTGACGCGGTCGCCCGCGTCGACGATCGTCTTTCCCGGCGGCACGTTGACCGTCACGGGCTTCACCTTGGCGAGGACATCCGCCTCGCGGGCCGCGGCGGCCGCCCGGTCGAAGACGAGGTTCGACTGCACGCCGTCGCGGAAGAAGCGAAAGAGCGCGTGGGCGGCGTCCTTCGGGACGCCCTCGGACGAGAGGCTGACGCGCAGGAACGTGAGGGAGTCCTCCATCGACTGCACGGAGCGCGAGGAGACGCCGCCCGTCGGGCGCACGACCTCAAAGACCTCGACGGAGTCCTGGCCCCCCGCGGAGGACGACGTGTCGTGGACGCCCTCGCTGTAGATCTGGCGCAGGGCGGCAAAGCCGTTCTCAAAGAGCGCCGCGCGGACCGTCGCGTCCCCCGCCTCGAGGAGGGAGCCGAGGTCGTCCGCGTTCGTCTGGTAGGCGCCCCTGGCGTTGAAGTCGTCGGCGATCGCCGTGAGCGCCTTCCTGCGGTCGAAGAACATCTCCGAGGGGCTGGGATGGGAGGCCTCGAAGGCGGCGAGCTTGCCCAGGAGGTCCCGCGCGGCCGACTCGAACTGCTCCTCGGGGGCCATGTCCAGGCGGTAGATGGGGGGCAGGCGGCTCAGGCGCTGCTCGCGGTCGGACTGCGTCCGCGACGGGCTCACGTAGGAGAACGGCACGCCGGACACGATCCGCACCGGGGCGATCTGGTTGGGGAGCACGGGCAGATCGAGGACCCGCATGCCGGCGGAGCTCACGAGCACGATCGCGGCCACGGTGACGACGAAGATGAGGCCGGCGATGAGGCGGCTCTGGTCCAGGAAGTCGCGGAAGCCCGAGCTGCGCGCGGACGCGGCCGCCTCGCTGCGGCGCGCGGAGAGGCCGCCCATCAGGAGCTTCAGCTGGTTGCGGACGGACATGGTCAGGAGGGCGCGCCGGGCGCCGGGTTGCGGTGCCGGTCGTAGGCCTCGATGATGCGCTGGACGAGCGGGTGGCGCACGACGTCCGCGCCCGAGAACGTGTGAAAGACGATGCCGGGCACGTCCCTGAGGATCTCCCGGACCTGGAGCAGGCCGGAGACCTTGGCGCGGGGAAGGTCGATCTGCGTGACGTCGCCCGTCACCACCATCCGCGAGTCCTCGCCCAGGCGCGTCAGGAACATCATCATCTGCTCGGGGGTCGTGTTCTGGGCCTCGTCGAGGACCACGAAGGCGCGGGAGAGGGTCCTGCCGCGCATGTACGCGAGCGGTGCGATCTCGATGACGCCCTTTTCCGTCAGCTTCACGACTTCCTCGGGGTCGAGCATGTCGTGGAGCGCGTCGTAAAGAGGTCTGAGGTAAGGCAGGATCTTCTCACGGAGGTCTCCGGGGAGAAACCCGAGGGCCTCGCCCGCTTCGACCGCCGGTCTTGTGAGCACAATTCGTTCCACCTCGTGGTTCAGGAGCGCCGAAACCGCGGCCGCCATGGCGAGGTAGGTCTTGCCCGTGCCGGCGGGCCCGATCCCGAAGACAATGGGCTCCTTGAGGACCGACTGGAGGTATTCCTTCTGGCCGAGGGTCTTTGGGACGACGCTGCGCCGGTTGGTCGCGATGACGAGGGGCTCGTCGAGGAGCGCCTGCCACTTGCCGGCCTCGCCCCGGGCGAAGGAGTCCACGATCCGGGCAAAGTCGGGCGTGCGGATGCTCATGCCCTGGGTCCGGGCCGCGTCCAGGAACGCGAAGAACTCCTCGGCGAGCGCGAGCGGCTCGTGCGGCGCCTCGATCTTGAGCCAGTCCTCGCGGGTCACGAGCTTGACGCCCAGGGCCGTCTCCGCGTGGGCGAGGTTCTCGGCCTTGCCGGCGTAGAGCTGGCTCAGGTGGCGCGGGCTCTGGAAATGAAGGGTCTTTGCGGGCACCGGGTTGGGGTCAGGCGGCGGGGGCGAGCTTGCCCACGATCGCCGCCAGGCGGTCCCAGGTCGCCTCGAGCGACTGGGGCAGGACGCGGGTCTGCCCGATGACGGGCATGAAGTTGTTGTCGCCGTTCCACCTGGGGACGACGTGGGCGTGCAGGTGGGCGATGCTGCCGCCCGCCGCGGACCCCAGGTTGAACCCGACATTGACCCCGTCGGGCTTCATGGCCTCGCCCAGGAGCCTGCGCGCGAACACGATCTCCTCCATGAGGTCCGCGCGCTCGTCCGTCGACAGCTCATCGAGGTCGATGACCTCGCGGAACGGCACCGCGAGCAGGTGGCCGGGGTTGTAGGGGAAGCGGTTGAGGACAAGGTAGGACAATCGGGAGCGGTGGACAATGAGCGCGGCGCGGTCGTCCCCCATCAGGGGCAGGTCCGTAAACGGGCGCTTCATCGTTGCGGGATAGCGCGGCGCCTCAATGTAATCCATGCGCCAGTAGGCGTGAAGCTGCTGCATCGTTTAGGGCCGGACAGAGGATCACACGGGGGGGCCAAAGTCAAAGTCTTGCCTCTCGGGCCGTCTGGCATGTGATTTAGGGCCTATGCCTCCCTCACCGTCCCCCCGCAGGGTAGCCGTCACCGGCATGGGCGCCGTAACGCCCGTGGGGCTCTCTGCGGCCGCCACCTGGGCCTCGCTCATCGCCGGCCAGAGCGGTATTGGACCAATAACCCATTTTGATCCAACGGGATGCACAGCGCGGATTGCCGGGGAGGTGAGGGGATTCGACCCGACGGCGCCCACAAAGCCGGTCCATCCAAGGGGAGCGTCCACCGAGGCGGTCAAGGCCGCGCTTTCGCCGAAGGACGTGCGTAAACTCGGACGATTCAGCCACTTGGGTGTGGCCGCGGGCCTGGAAGCCTATATTGACTCCGGCCTGGACGCCCACCGGGCGGACCTGCCCTCCGAGAGGATCGGCATCAACGTGGGCGTCGGCCTGGGGGGCCTGCCCGAGATCGTCGCGATGCACGAGACATGGCGGACCGGGGGCTTCCGCAAGATATCGCCGTTCTTCATCCTCCAGTCCGCCCCCAATATCCTGGCCGGCCAGCTGGCGATCGTCCTGAACTGCCGCGGCGCCAACATGAGCGTGGCCTCGGCCTGCGCCACGAGCGGCCACGCGCTCGGCGAGTCGGCCCGCGCGATCCGCCGGGGCGACGCCGATGTCATGATCGCCGGCGGCGCCGAGGCCGTGATCACCCCGGTCGCGGTGGGCGCGTTCGCGCAGATGAAGGCCCTGTCGACACGCAACGAGGAGCCCGCCCGCGCCTCGCGCCCCTACGACGCGGACCGCGACGGCTTCGTGATCGGGGAGGGCGCCGTCGTCTTCGTCCTCGAGGAGATGGAGTTTGCGCGCAGGCGCGGGGCGAGGATCTACGCCGAGCTCCTCGGCTACGGCGCCACGGCCGACGCCTTTCACCTCTCGTCGCTGGCCCCCGAGGCCGAGGGCTCGCGCCGGTCCATGCAGCTCGCGCTGGGCGATGCCGGGCTCGACCCGTCGGCCGTCGGCTACGTCTCGGCCCACGCCACGTCGACCCCGGGCGGGGACGGGGAGGAATCCGCGGCGGTCGCGGCGGTGTTCGCCGGGTCCAAGGCGTCGCTCCACGTCAGCGCCGTCAAGTCGATGACCGGCCACCTGCTCGGCGCGGCGGGCGCCCTCGGCGCCTTTGCGGCCGTCCAGGCGATCGACAAGGGCGTCATTCCGCCGACCATCAACCTGGAGAACCTCGACCCGGCCTGCGCGGCGCTGGCGCTCAATTTCACGGCGAACGCGGCCGTGCAGAAGCGCGTCGACGCCTCCCTCGCCAACAGCTTCGGCTTTGGCGGGACGAACGCCTCCCTCGTCTTCGGGCGGGCTTGAGGGCCCCGGCCGGCTACATGCCGTCCGGGGGCGGTGTCGGCGCGGGCGCCACCGGCTTGAGCATCATCGGGCTGTTGACCGGCACCAGGTACGGCTTGATGACGACCTTCGAGGCGCTCGCCGGGTCGAAGTAGAGCTTCGCCAGCGCGTTGAGCTCCTCCTTGGTGATGGCCGCAAAGTCCGCGTGTCTCGTGCGCGCCCAGTCGAGGACCTCGGGGTCCTCCTGGGCCTTGCCGAGCACGGTCATCCAGTAGGTGTTGGTGCGCTCGCTCTCGCCGATCGCCTTCATGGCGGGGTTCTTCATGCGGTCGAGCTCGTCCTGGGTGACCCCGCCCGTGCGGATGTCGTTCGCGACGCCGAGGACCACGTCCTCGATCGCCGCGGTGTTCGCAGGCTCGACGACCATCATGGCCGTGATGTACCCGTAGCCCGGGAAGATGTCGCTCGCGGTGCTCCCGACGATCGGGGCATAGGTGCTCCCCAGCTGCTCGCGCACCTTGACGCGCAGGCGGTCCGACAGGACCTCGGCCAGCATGTTCAGGCGCCGCTGGCGGTGGATGTCGAGGCCGTCGGTCGTCGGCCAGTACACGGCGACGATGCCCTTCGGGATCTTGGTGTCGAGGCCGTACTCCTTCTGGAAGGGCAGCGCCGGGAAGGCCACCTTGTGGCGGTCCTCGAGGGCGGGGCGCGGGTCGCGCTGCGGCAGCGTGCCCAGGGTCTTCGCGGCGGCGGCGATGACGGCGTCGATGTCGATGTCGCCGGCGACGGACACCTCCAGGGCGCCCGAGGCGAGCTGCGGCGCGAGCCACGCCTTCTCCTCGGAGAGCGTGCGCGACATCATCTCGGTTTCCGAGGGCAGGCCGAACCGCGGGTCGCCGCTCGCGAGGATCGCGGCGACGTGGAGGGAGAGGGGCCCGCGCTCGGTGTGCTCAAAGGTCCTGTAGGCGGCGCTGATCCGCTTTCGTGCGACGCGCATCGCCTCCGGCCGGTAGCCGGGGTCCTTGATCGTCGCCGTGAGCAGCTGGAACTCGAGCGGGAGGTCCTCCTTGTTCGTGTCGCCGATGATCGAGAACGAATCGGGTGTCGACGAGAACAGGGCGCCCACGGTCCTGCCGGCGAGGACCCGCTCGATGTCGTCGAGGCTGTGCTTGCCCAGGCCCCCGGCGCTGAAGGTGATGGACGTGAAGACGGAGAGGCCGGGCTCGGTCTGCGCGGGCTCGGTCAGCTGCCCCGTCCCGAGGCGCGCGGAGACATGGATCGTGTTCGCCTCGAAGTCCGTCTTCTTGAGGTTCAGGCGCACGCCGTTCGCAAAGGTGACCTCGGTGATGTCCAGGTCATCGATGTGCGTGCGCGTCGCCACCGCGCCCGCGGGCCCGAAGTCGGTGTACGCCCAGGCGATGTTGCCCGCGGCATTGGTGGGGGAGACGTTGGTCTGCTCGGAGGCCTTGTAGGCCTCGGCCACGACCGCGTCGCCGTTCGTGGGCAGGTTGAGGTTGCCGGCGACAAAGACGTAGCGGCCCGCCCCGGACCAGGCCTGCCTCAGCGCGGCGACGCAGTCGGCGGCCGTCACGCGGTTCAGGGCCGCCCCGTAGAGCGCCAGGTCGTCGGCGGGCGACGTGAAGACGTTGCGCTCAATGACCGTGTCCGCGATCTCGCCGGCCAGGTCGTCGGACAGGCGGGTGGACGCCGTCTTCGCGGCCTGCTCGATGCCGTTGCGGAAGTTGGCCACCGCCTGCTTCATCTCGTCGGGCCTGAAGCCGAAGGCCAGGGCGCGCCGCAGCTCCTGGTCGCCGAGGGTCATGGCCTTCGTCCACTGGTCCTGCTTGCAGGACACCTCGATCGACGCCTCGCGGAAGAGGTCGAAGGACTCCTCGACGTCGGCGCTGGCCTTGATGAACGGGGCGCCGTCCTTCTTGGAGAGAATGTCAAAGCGCTGGTTGAGCATGTCCATCGCCAGGTAGCGGGGCAGGTACTTGATGCGGTTGGCCGTGTCGTCCGCCTCGTGCGCGTAGGGGGTGATGTTCGCGATGATGATCTGCGTCTCGGGCGCCTCGGCCTCATGGTGGTATAGCGTCCGGGTGCCCTCGAAGACGGCGACCTTGCCGAGGTCGACCGGAACGGGGTCCGGGCTGCGCGCGGCCAGGGGCGTGAAGAGGTCGACGATCTGCTTCTGGACGGCCGCCGGGTCGAAGTCGCCCACGGCGATGACCACCATGTTCTCGGGGCGATACCAGGTGTTGTAGAAGTCGACGAACGGGTCGCGGGTCGACTTCTCGATGACGTCGGCCAGTCCGATGGGCAAACGCTCGGGCACGCGCGTGCCCTGCTCCATGAACTCGGCCCCGGCCACGTAGGTGCGGTAGGCGACGGAGTCGCGCGTGCGCTTCTCGCTCATGATGATGCCGCGCTCCTTGTCGACCATCGCCTGCTTGAGCAGCAGGCCGCCGCTGTAGTCATCGAGGATCTGCAGGCCCTCCCCCAGGGTCGCAGGCAGGGCGTCGGGCAATTCAAGCTGGTAGAGGGTGTGGTCGAACGAGGTCGACGCGTTGGTGTCGGCCCCGAAGGCCATGCCCATGCGCTGGAGCTTCTCGACCAGGGTGCCCGGGGCGTAGTGCGTGCTCCCGTTGAAGGCCATGTGCTCGAGGAAGTGGGCGAGCCCGCGCTGCTCCTCCTTCTCGTCGAACGAGCCGGCGAGGACCAGGAGGCGAAGCGACGCGCGGTTCTTCGGCTCGTGGTTCGGCATGACGACGTAGCGCACGCCGTTCGGCAGGGTGCCGAAGGTGGCCGTCGAGTCGGCATGCAGGTCGCTCTCGGCCTGGGCAAAGGGGGTGGGGGCGCCTGCGGAGAGGGTGGTCGCGAGCAAGAGTGCCAGCGCGGCGAGGAGGGGAGGGCGGCTCGTCATAAGAAGGGTCAGCCTACCCCCGACGCGCCCCGGGCGACAGCAAAAAAGGCCCTTGCCGGAAACTTGTTGTGGCATTGCCGCACGGTTTCGGTGTTTGTCTTGGGGTTACCGACCGTCGCCCGACAAATGATTTGGATCTACCGGCTGCTGTTCCCCTTCGTCATGCTGGCCCTGGCGCCGTATTACCTGCTCCGCATGCGCCGCAGGGGCGGGTACGGGAGCGGGTTCGCCCAGCGCTTCGGCGCGTCGCCCGGCCTTGCGCCGCGCCGGCCCGGCGTGCGCCGGGTGTGGCTCCAGGCCGTGAGCGTCGGCGAGATCCTGGCCGTGGAGCCCATCCTGAGGGCCCTCAAGGCGGACGGGACCGAGGTCGTCCTCACCACCACGACCAGCACCGGGTACCACCTGGCCAGGGAGCGGGTGGCCGGCCTCGTGCTGGCGGTGGGGTATTTCCCGATAGACTGGCTCCCGTTCTCCTCCCGGGCCTGGTCCGCGATCGCGCCCGACCTCGCGGTCGTGACCGAGGGCGAGCGCTGGCCGGAGCATTTGCGCCAGGCGAAGAAACGCGGCGTGGGCGTCCTCTGCATCAACGCCCGCATCTCGGACCGCAGCTACCAGCGCCTGAGCGTCTGGCCGGCGTCCGCGCATTTTGTCCTCGAGGGCATGACGAGGCTGCTCGCGAGCTCGCAGCAGGACGCGGAGCGCTTTGAGGCGCTCGGCGTGCCGGCGGACCGGATCTCCGTCACGGGCAACATCAAGCTCGACGTCGACATCCCGAGGCTGGACGCGGCGGCCCTCCGGGGGCTGCGCGGGGAGCTCGGCCTCGCCAGGGAGCCGCTGGTGCTCCTCGGCTCCTCGACGTGGCCCGGAGAGGAGGAGGCGCTTCTCGGCGCCCTCGTCGCCGCGCGCGCCGCAGGGGTCTCCTGCAGCCTCCTCATCGTGCCGCGCCACGCGGAGCGCCGCGGCGAAGTCGAGAGGGCGGTGAAGGCGAGCGGCTTCTCGTACCACCTGCGCTCGCAGGGCCCGGCGCCCGGCGCCGTCGATGTCGCCATCGGCGACACGACCGGCGAGCTCCGCAGGATGACGCAGCTGGCCGACCTGGTCTTCGTCGGCAAGAGCCTGGCGCCGCACTCCGAGGGCCAGACGCCGGTCGAGGCGGCGACGCTGGGCCGGGCCATCCTGTTCGGCCCCGGCATGGCCAACTTCCGCGCCATCGAGCAGGATCTGCTGGACCGGGGCGCGGCCCTTACCGTGGCGACGCCCGCGGACCTGGCGCGCGAGGCCGCCAGGCTCCTCTCCGACGCGCCCGCCCGCGGGGCGCTGTCGGCGGCCGCGGCCGCCTGGAGCGCCGACAATGGCGGGGGCGTCGGGCGCACGGTCGCCGCCATCCGCGACGAGCTCGCATCCGCATCCCTGTCATAACCCGGCGGGCCCCCAAGGAACGCCCTTGCTTTCGCGCGCGCGGTTCGTTGATTTGAGCGTTCCTGCACGCACGCCTCACACGCGTCCGCGCACTCCACCACCACACCACCGCATCCTCACACTCCCATGGCTGTCAAAGTAGCTATCAATGGTTTCGGCCGCATCGGCCGACTGGTATTCAGGGCCCTCGTCGAGCAGGGCCTCCTCGGCTCCACCTTCGACGTCGTCGCTGTCGGCGACATCGTCCCGGCCGACAACCTGGCCTACCTGGTCAAGTATGACTCCACCCAGGGGAAGTTCGAGGGAACGGTGACCTCGAAGAAGTCGGCGCCTGACAAGGCCGAGGACGACGTCCTCGTCGTCAACGGCCACGACATCAAGGTGGTGAGCGCGAAGACGCCGGCGGAGCTCCCGTGGGGCGCCCTGGGCGTGCAGATCGTCATCGAGTCGACGGGCCTCTTCACGGAAGCCGAGAAGGCCAAGGGCCACCTCGCCGCGGGCGCCAGGAAGGTCATCATCTCCGCCCCCGCGAAGGGCGAGGACATCACGCTCGTCATGGGCGTGAACGACGAGAAGCTCGACCTCGCCAAGCACTCGATCATCTCGAACGCGTCCTGCACGACGAACTGCCTCGCGCCGCTCGTCCACGTGCTCCTGAAGGAGGGCTTCGGCATCGAGGAGGGCCTGATGACGACCATACACTCCTACACGGCGACGCAGAAGACCGTGGACGGCCCGTCCAAGAAGGACTGGAAGGGCGGCCGGTCCGCGGCCATCAACATCATCCCGTCTACGACGGGCGCGGCGAAGGCCGTCGGCCTCGTGTGCCCCGAGGTGAAGGGCAAGCTGACCGGCATGTCGTTCCGCGTGCCGACGCCGACCGTCTCGGTCGTCGACCTCACCGTGAAGACCGTGAAGGAGACCTCCTACAAGGAGATCTGCGAGGCGATGAAGCGCGCCAGCGAGACCTACCTCAAGGGCATCCTCGCCTACACGGCGGACGAGGTCGCCTCGAGCGACTTCATCCATGACAAGAGCTCGTCAATCTTCGACGCGGGCTCGGGCATG
>Ga0302324_100009597_pt1 | contig 20183 bp, 12 predicted proteins | sample Palsa_T0_1_FD_201949 | JGI IMG/M metagenome (GOLD analysis project Ga0302324, IMG submission 201949) | Peat permafrost microbial communities from Stordalen Mire near Abisko, Sweden - Palsa_T0_1 | ecosystem: Environmental > Terrestrial > Soil > Palsa > Peat permafrost | place: Sweden: Abisko...
ATGCAAGGCATCGTTCTCCCAGCAACGCATAAAGGATTATCGCCTGAGCAACGAGCGGCTGCCTTTGAGGCCTGGTCTGCTAATCACCGCGTGACCCCTCCCCTATCCGATTACGCCGTTAGCCGCGAAGCCATCTACAATGACCGCGACCGCTGATGCGCTTCCTCGTTGACGCCAATATTCTGCTGCGCAGCTCTTTGGAAGTTTGGCCCTCAGTAAATCTTCTACGGCAACTCGGCCTGGCGGAGCGCTCGTAGCACCGCGCGGAACACTTCGTCGAATTCCGGGAGCGTCGTCATCTGATACCCAAGACGACTTGCCCATAGTGCTCTCAGACGCGCCTCCTTGTTTCGGATGGCTTCTGCAATGCCCTCGCACGGCTTCCCGCGAAACTCAAGCTTCTGCCGCATCGCATCCGCGAGTGCGCCAAGCTCGATTCTCTCGTTCGTCGTGAGATGCCAAAGATCGTAGAGGTCTCGTGGTTCATTGCGCGCTCGATCCGATAGCGCGAGCGTTTTCTCGGTCGCGATTTCATCCAGTGAATAGACCCGCAAAAGCCGGTTCTCTGGAACGTCCTCGAATTCATCGTAGCCGCGGAGAATAGCGCGCTCCGGGAGCGGATAAACCAATCGCTCGCGAAGCGTGATGTCCACTTTGACATCACTGCTTCTGGGCAAGGGACCCTCGTAGCGGAGATAGAAAGTGTAGGTGTTCTCGTGCTTCTGGCGATCGTCACGATCGAAACTGAAGACGATTCCCGAGGCTTCGCGTACAGCCGCGTACACCGGATCAAGTCGCCCGATCAGCTCTTCAAACGCGATTGGCTCGGTCAAAGTGAAATCGAGATCCTCTGAAAAGCGATAGTCGGCAAAATAGCATCGCTTCAGCGCGGTGCCACCTTTGAAGGCCAGCATCGGCTTGAGGTCCGATTCCGCGAGAGTGGAGAGGAACCACGCAAGGCAGTAGTCACGTTCGAGCACGCTCTCGGGAATGCGGCGTCCGCCTTCCTCTGCGAGCCTGTTTGCGAGAAGCGAAAGGTTTCGCTGCGGGATCATTCAGCTTGTCCGGACGGTTTCGAGTTCCTGGGGCGTGACGTTAAGTTGAAGACGCCAACGACGCAAGTGGGAACCTTCCTTCGGGAGCATAGGGTCGAGCGGAACATAAGTTGCCGTGAGAGCTTTGCGCAGCCTCGTCAGTTCGCCTTCCGGCGCGATCGAGTACAGTTCAAGCAGGTACCCAAGGCGGCGTATGACCGCTCCGATCCCAAGACGCAGCGCATAGTCCACGAGCTTTGTCGCCTGCATGTCCTGATGGCGCATCCACAGGCCTTTGGCGACTTCCGTCACGCCGCCACAGTACTCAGGCTGGCGGAGGCCGTCGATGATGGTGCGTTCAAGATCGCTAATTTCTACGGACTCCTGCTTCGTGACCCAATGTTTCGTAGTGCCGAAATAGTGCTCAGGTCGGATGAAGATGAAGCGGAATTCGATTCCGTGTACCGTACGGCCTGGCAGCCGCTTGGTGCTGGAGGCGAAGACAGCTAGCTGAGGCTGAGTCACCATTCGATGTATCTCCATCGCGGATGCGTGGGAGATGAAACACGGCGCGCTCCCTGCCAGCTTTCGGGCCGTGAGGTAGGGATCGCCCGCGTATTCGGCGGTGCTCCCAAGTTCCGGGGGAACGATAACAAACACACCTGGTTTCAGTCGCGATACAAGTCCGCGCCGCACTGCCTTGTGAAGCAGACTGCTGGCTAGATTTGGGCTCAAGCCGGTAATCTTCTCAGCATCCGCGAGCGTAAAGGTCGATTGCGAGCGGTCATAGAGCCCAGCTAGAAGGCTCGCCGCCCGGCGACCGACAGTCTTCGGGATGTTATGTTTTGTGTCTGGTTTCTTGCTTGCAGGGCGATTCATAACACATGAAACATAACAGGTGTTATGTTCTATGTCAATAAGAATGCCTGCTGGGCGATCTTCCACACATGAAACATATCATCAACGCTTCCACAACGAAGCTACCTTTGGCTAACGCCGGCACATTTCGCGCCTAAGGATATCCGGTAGCCAACCGAATTCCGAAGGCTATCGAGTTTCCATCAGCTATCGGATAGCTTTCCGAACCACGAAGGCTAACCAGTAGCCATCAGGCATCCGAAAGCTACCAGGTATCGTCCGCATATACGAAAGCTAACCGATAGCATTCCGATTTCACTTGAGTATCGAGTAGCTATCGGATAGGGTGCCTTACCAGATTTTGTATTCAGCAGAGACCCTATATGCCAACCATTGTGTTCGCAAGTCCAAAAGGAGGCGTTGGTAAATCAACCGCAGCCGTCTTGCTCGCGACCGAGCTGGCAAGTCACGGCGGCTCCGTCACCATGATCGACGCTGATCCTAACCGCCCACTCACGCAGTGGGCCAACCGTCCAGGAAAGCCTGAAAAACTCAAAGTGATCGCCACGACGACGGAAGAGTCCATCATAGACACCATCGAAAATGCGGCGCTCTTGACGACATTCGTCATCGTGGACTTGGAAGGCACCGCGTCCATGATGGCGGGCTACGCCATGAGCCGCGCCGACCTCGTCATCATTCCCGCGCAAGGTTCCCATCTTGACGCAACCGAGGCGGTGAAAGCCATAAAGCTCGTTAAAGGTCAGGAGAAGGCTTTCCAGAGGAGAATTCCTTTTGCCATCCTCTTCACGCGCACGAGTGCAGCCATCCGCCCGCGCACTCTGCAAAGCATTGAGGCGGAATTTGCGCAAAACCAGATCCCGATGTTCGGGTGTCAGATTCACGAACGCGAGGCTTACCGCGCGGTGTTCGCATTCGGGGGCACGCTTGCCGGACTCGATCCGGCACAGGTGGCCAACCTTCCCGCCGCTCGATCGAACGCAACCCTGTTTGCGGGCGAGGTCATCGAGACCCTGAAAGCCAATGCACCTGCCAAGCAACACGAAGAGGTCGCATGATGTCCAAACCGCGCGCCAGTATCTTCGAAGAAGTTCAGGAGCTTGACGTGGGGAGCTTTGCCCCCAAGTCGGCGATCGACGCCAAAGCGCCACGACCGGAGCAGGTTAGGGCCGTTACCCAGGCTGCACATTTCCGAAGCCGCGAAGCGACAACTCCAAAACCTGAGATGCCAGCTAAGCGACCTGCGCGCCAATACCGGACCGGACGCAACGTCCAGTTCAACGTCAAGGCCCTGAAAGAAACCGTGGACGCCTTTTATGCGATCTCCGAAGCGCAGGGTTGGGTACTGGGCTATACGCTTGAGCGTGCCATCGAAGCCTTGAAACGCGAACTCAAGGACCCCGCATGAGCAAGGCCCGCTTTTACAATCCCCAGTTTGACCTGTTCCTTCCGACTATCGTCGATCTGCGCTTCCGTGACCAGAAGGATACGATGGAACGGCCCTTCTTCTCGCTGTCGAAATCCAAGCGCATGAAGCCCATCGAGTACGTCAACGAGAATGACGGCATCTTCGTCACGGTCCAGCCGCACCAGGACTACGGTATGGCGACCATCTGGGACGCCGACATCCTCATCTGGGCGGCATCGGTCCTTTGCGACATGAAGAACCGAGGCACAAACGACATTCCGCGCGAGCTCAAGTTCCAGCCGCATGACCTACTCAAAGCCATTGCGCGCTCGACGGGCGGCAGGGACTACGCCCAGCTTCGTGACTCCTTAGAGCGTTTAAAAACGACGGTCGTCACAACGAACATACGCGTCAAGCGAAGTCAGAAGACAACCATGTTCAGTTGGATTGACCAGTGGGATGATCTCATAGATGCTTCAACCCGAGAGAGCAGGGGCCTTACGCTCACAGTCTCCGACTGGTTTTACCGGGGTGTGACAGAGGATGGCGGCGTGCTTTCCATTGACCCCGCGTACTTCTCCATTACCGGCGGCCGGGAGCGTTGGCTTTACCGGGTAGCCCGTAAGCATGCCGGGGGCAACGGTGCCGATGGGTTCGCCATTTCCATGCCGGTCCTCTTTGAGAAATCCGGCGCCGAAGGCACCTACCGCCGTTTCAAATTCGAAATCCTGCGCATCATTCAGAGCAATGATCTTCCGGGATTCTCCCTCTCTGTCCGATCCGAAACCGGAGGCGAACCGCTCGTTCACATGCTGCGGCGCGAATTCGCAGGGGAGGGGGACCAACAGACCTGGAAACCTGCCCCAAGGCAGGCGCCTCGGCCACGGCAGACGGCGCAGAATGAAACGACGCGAACGCACGACCTACCGCTTCTGAACCCGATCATCCGGACTCTATCCGAGCGGGCGATTGCCCAGATTCGCAAAGAATTCCCCGGATGGGATGTTTACGCGCTGCAAGCTGCCTTTGACGATTGGATCAACGAGGACCCCACCAGAACGCCCTCGAACTACGACGCCGCGTTCTATGGATGGGTACGGCAGCACCATTCCCGCAACCGCGCCCAGGTTTCTTGAGAAGCCGTTCCCGATAACCCGTTAGAACCGCCTCTCGCAAAACACCTATTGATGGATTTCAACAGCTTATCCAATGGTCGTCGGGGTATCAGGAACGCCATACTGAATGAGCGTCCATTGAGTGTCACTAACCTGTGGATAACTCTGGCGATACTGACGCATACGACGGGAATCAGGAACAGAATCACGGGGTATCGAGAACTTTTCATCGGGGCATTGGGAACGTTCATTCGGGGTATCAGGAACAGGCTAGCCGGGCATCCCATTGATCTTCAGACGCAATAATCGTGTACCCAACCTTCTAACTTCCTTAACTTAAGATATTTAACTTATCTAACAAAGAAACCGTTCCCGATAACCCGACAAACCAACAATTCTGATAGAACATTTGGAAGCTCAAGGCTATCGAAGCCTCTCGCTTCCCCAGGAAGGGGACACCCCTTCCTGGAACCTTCCCCATGAAACATGGCGGGGGGCGTGATGGGCGTCTATTAGTGGTGCAAAGCTATGCACCGCTTGCATTGCTCGTTGTGTGCCGCTAGTGTGTCTCCCGTTGCGTCCTGCTGTTGGCCTCGACCCTTTGCGGGAGGCCAACAGCAGGAGGAACCTCGATGAACAGTCTCGACGAAGCGCTCAGGATGCTCGACATATTTGCGAGCGTGGGAGCCACCGGGTTCTACGTCACGAAAACCGGCCTGCTTGAGAACAAGACGCGGGCCTGGCCGGCAAGTCCCGAACGGCTCCGTCAGACGCTGCCTGCCATCCTGAGAGCCGCCGCTGCCCGCAAGCCCTGCCACATCACAGACGGGCTAACCGTCATGGCGGGCGAGAACGTCATTGTCCGGCCGATGAGCGATGCCACGACGTTCATCCAGCTTGACGACCTGTCAGCAACCGCCCTGGACCGGGTCCGCTCCGGGGCCTTCCTGACGCTGGCCACCAGCCCCGGCAATCACCAGGCATGGCTGGCCGTATCGGGCCTGAGCGAATTGCCCAAGGATCAGGTGAAGGACTTTGTTCGCCGGGTGAAGAACGGCATCGGCGATAAATCCGCCTCCGGCGCCGTCCGCCTCGCCGGCACGGAAAACTTCAAGCTCAAATACCAACCGGATTTTCCGAGGGTGGCGATTGTCGATGCCACACCCGGCCGCACCGTCACCAGGGAACAGCTCGAAGCCCTGGGACTCGTCGCTCCATCCGAGCCCCCAAAGGAACCGCTTACCCCCATTCGTGCTTCCGGCAGAGGCCGCGCCAAAGCATGGCCGAGCTATGAGCGCTGCGTTGCCGGCGCTCCTGCCGCCAGCCATCACAAGGGCCATGACCGCAGCATGGCCGATTTCGTATTCTGCATGACCGCTATCGACTGGGGCTTCGGCATCGAAGCCACAGCTGAAAAACTCCTGGAGGAGAGCAGCCGGGCCCGCGGGAAAGGCCGCGATTACGCCTTGCTCACCGCCCGCAACGCCCGCCTTGCGGTTGAGAAGAACCGGGGAGGGCAGGGGCGGAGCAGATGACACGGGGAGAATGCCAAAGGTGAAGAGCCATCACCGGCGACGAAAAAGAGTGCACGCGTTAACGCTTTCTAAAGCCTTTCTTCCACATAATGCACATGTGGCAAACCGCGCAGGGGAGGGGACACATTTGCATAGGGCACGTCAGCGAGGCTTCACACTGATCGAACTTTCGATCGTACTGGTCGTTATCGGCCTCATCGTCGGCGGCGTGCTGGTCGGCAAAGACCTCGTCGGCGCCGCCGCAGTACGCGCGCAGGTTACGCAGATTGAGCGGTTCAATACGGCGGCCAACACATTTCAGACCGTATACAACTGCCTACCCGGTGACTGCTCGAATGCAACGGCCCTCGGTTTTGTAGCAAGGGCGGGAACGCGGGGCCGTGGCGACGGCAATGGCCTGATCGAAGGATACAACTACCCTTATGCATCGGTTACACCAACGGTCCAAAGTGGAGAGCCTCTATTCTTCTGGGAGGATTTATCCTCCGCGCAGTTGATTGATGGTTCTTTTAATACCGCTGGCGATTGGGGTATCGGAACCACAAATCTTGCACCCTATCTGCCTGCGGCAAAACTGGGAAACAGTAATTTCGTATATGTTTATAGCGGAGGAATGTGCACTTACTGCAGCGGGACAACTCTTACCGGCGGTGATAACACAAACTACTTCGGACTTTCCGCTCCGACTAGTATAACCGCCTCCACTAACGTAATGGTCTCGAATCCAGGAATCACGGTGAGCCAAGCGTACGCGATTGATACAAAGGTCGATGATGGCTTGCCCACGTCTGGCAGAGTCACGGCAAAGTATGTCTATTACTGGGCCGGCAGCAACGACGGTGTAATTTGGGCGGCGGGCGGCACGTTCGGTGCCACAGGAACAGCTCCTGGCAACGCGGCGACCGGGTCCTCGACCACATGCTACGACAATGGCAATAACGCGGCCAACCCGATGCAATACTCCACGGAAATAAGTAACGGCACGGGCATGAACTGCGCACTCTCGTTTCAGATGCAAGGCGCAGCAAGGTGATCCCACGCCTTCAGTGATGCGCGGAAGCAACGCCCGCTGAAGCAAGACGCAGGCGATGCATCTTATGGTTGCAAATTAATGCGATCTGTATATACTCCTACGTGCCTCTCACGTGCATTTTCTTAACAACCTTAACGGAGGAAACTATGTCTGAGTCCACAGCATACCTTGCAGAATCCGGCGAAACCACGGCGCGGCGTCCGGAATTCACAGTCAAGGTCGGCAATGTCGAGATCGCGGGTTGGCGGAATAAGGGGATCAATGGTGAGTTCTACACCACCTCTTCGCCCACGATCCGGTACAAGGACGATAAGAGCGACGAATGGAAAGACGGCAGCAGCTACGGCGCGCTCGATTTGCTCTCGCTGGCGGAAGCCGCCCGCGAGGCGAGCGCGAAGATTCGCGAGCTGTCGAAGGGCAGGGGCTTAAGCCGCTAGCGCTCCAGGCAATGGCGCATCGGTAACGCGCCAGGGGGCGGTTAGGCCCGCCTCAAGTACCGCCCCCCGCCATGCTTCTCCAACGGAACAAAGTTCCACTCCGCCACTCATGAACGACATTGCCAGGTTAGAGAAGGAACCACGCCAGCTTCAGCGCCTTGCCGCGCAGCGGCAGCTCTATTCGACGGCGAAGAGAATATTTGGAGCACAGTTGCTGCTCGGCGGCCCCGTTGCAGTCGGCTGGGCGCTGGCCGTGGTCGCTTCGCCGGAGCTGAGAGGATACGCAGCCGCATGGGGCGCGTTCGTGTCCTTCTGCGATGTTCTGTGGCTCACGCCCTGGCAGAAACGGCTCAGGGAACAGGCTGCGAAAATTCAAGAGGCGTTTGACTGCGATGTGCTCCAGCTCCCCTGGAACGACATCAAGGCCGGCAGGCCTCCGGACCCGGAACTGGTCAAGGAACAGGCCGACAAGTATCGGCAGGCCCCGGCGGGCTTGCCGCCACTGAGCAACTGGTACGCGCCGGTGGTGAGCGACCTGCCCCTAGAGGTGGGCCGCGTGATCTGCCAGAGAGCGAATTGCTGGTGGGATTCCCACCAAAGGCGGCGGTACGCTGCCTGGGTCATCGCGAGCGCGATTGTCCTAACGCTGTTGATGGCCGGCCTTGGGCTTGTCGGCGGCTTAACGGTCGGTAAGCTGTTCCTGGCCGTCCTTCTGCCCCTTTCTCCGGCGTTGATACTTGGCGTCCGCCAGGTCGCAGAGCAAACCGAAGCCGCAAACCGGCTCGACAAGCTAAGAGATCACGCAGAGCGCCTCTGGTCGGATTCGTGCAACGGCGCTGCGTGCGCAAGGCTGACAAGCAGATCGCGTGCGCTCCAGGATGAGATCTTCGAGAATCGCAAGCGCAGTCCGCTGGTGTTTGACTGGATCTTCCGCAAGCTGAGGAACGACTACAACGCGCAGGTGAATCATGGGGCAGCGGAGCTTGCCGCGGAGGCAAAACTGAGACTGGGGATTACGAGTTCGCCGATTCGAGGATAATAGGAGCCGGATCACTTCGGGATTGCCGACCGTTCCAACTATAGATGGCCTCAGCTTTGGCTTTGATGGCGCAACGGGCAAGTAAGGCGACGTAGACGGTGCCACCCGCGATACCCAGAGCGGCCGATAATTGTGCCTGACACGGAAAAGTTGCTCTGATAGATAGAGGTTTCCAATAAAAGCCCCAATGGCAAAGAGAAATGCGTTGCGATCAGTGCGAACGGGAACCTTAATTTAATGCAGCCTGAAGAACTCAAACAAAACGTCACGGTTTACGGCCCGCTGTTTCCGGAGCCCGTACAAATCATCATCGCCGTGCCGATGGGCAGCTCGGTCAAGCTGATAGGCAAGGGCATTCGGTCGAACACGGTTTATGAACCAATCCTGAGCGCTGAACAGCTCGCGCAGCTTCATGCCTCACCCGCCCAGGAGCCTTTCGATGGTGATGCCGGCAAGTTCCGGCTTGGGGTCGAGGCCATGCGCCTGGGGCTCGCCTACGAATACGATCCCTACTTTTCTCTTTCCATTGCTCGCGTTGACCCGCTTCCTCACCAGTTGGAAGCGGTTTACGACTATTTCATTAAACTGCCGCGCATCCGCTTTCTCCTGGCCGACGATCCGGGCGCCGGAAAAACCATCATGGCGGGCCTTCTTATCAAAGAACTCAAGATACGCGGACTGGTGAAGCGAACGCTCATCGTGACACCGGCCAACCTGTCGTTCCAATGGCAACGGGAGCTCAAGGACAAATTCCGCGAGAGTTTTGAGGTTGTCCGCAGCGATGTGCTCCGCGCCAATTACGGCATGAATCCGTGGCAGGAGAAGAATCAGGTCATCACTTCCGTCTCATGGGTTTCGCGCGTCGAGGATGCGAAGGAATCGCTGCTGCGAAGCAATTGGGACCTGATTATCGTGGACGAAGCTCACAAGATGAGCGCTTACAGCGCGGACAAGAAAACGCTCGCCTATCAGCTCGGCGAGGCCTTGTCCCAGATGACGGATCACTACCTCCTGATGACGGCAACGCCGCATAAGGGCGATCCGGAGAACTTTTGCCTTTTCCTCTCGCTGCTCGACAAAGACGTTTACGGCAACATAAAAAGCCTCGACGAGGCCATGGCAAAACATGAAGCGCCATTCTATCTTCGCCGCCTCAAGGAAGCCCTTGTCAGTTTTCCGGACCCCGAGACCGGAGTAGTAAAGGCGCTATTCACCAAGCGAATCGTCCATACCACTCCGTTCCAGATCAGCGACGAAGAGCTAGACCTCTACGACCAGCTCACCCGGTACGTGGAGGATCAGTCCATTAAGGCGGCAAGGGAAGACTCGGCCCGCGGTCGTGCCGTCGGATTCACGATGGCCATGCTCCAACGGCGATTCGCCTCCAGTATCTATGCCGTACGCAGGACTCTGGAGCGCATGAAGGAGAAGCGCGAGAAAATCCTTGAAGACCCTATCAAATATCGTCAGGAACAAATCACCAAGCGGCTGCCCGAGGATTTCGAGGATCTGACTGACGAAGAGCGGCAGGAAATACTGGCTGACCTCGAAGAGGCCGTAGCTTCCTTCGACCCGAACGACCTTCGGCTTGAGATAGCCGATCTGGAAAAACTCATCCGCCAGGCCAAGATACTCGAGAAGCAGGAAGCAGAAGTCAAAGTCAGACGCCTCAAGGATCTACTTACAGAAGAGGGGCTCTTCTCCGATCCGACGATGAAGCTCCTGCTTTTCACGGAGCACAAGGACACACTCGATTTTCTTGTGGGCGATGGCAGAGACGGCCGGCCCCTTGGCAAATTGCGCGAGTGGGGACTAACCGTCACCCAGATCCACGGCGGGATGAAAATCGGAGACCGTGACACACCAGGCACGAGAATCTATGCCGAACGCGAATTCCGCGAGTCATGTCAGGTACTTGTCGCCACCGAGGCCGCGGGCGAAGGCATTAACCTTCAGTTCTGTTGGCTCATGATCAACTACGACATTCCGTGGAACCCGGTTCGCCTTGAGCAGCGCATGGGCCGCATCCACCGTTACGGGCAGGAAAAGGACTGCCTGATCTTCAATTTCGTCACCACGAACACCCGCGAAGGAAGGGTGCTCCAGAAGCTATTCGAACGCATCGCGGAGATTGAAAAAGACCTCGATCCCAAGCGCACCGGCAAGGTGTTCAATGTGCTGGGAGAGGTTTTCCCGGCAAACCAGCTCGAAAAGATGCTGCGGGACATGTATGCGCATAATCAGATGACCGAAGAGCTAATTAAACAACGCATCGTCGAGCAGGTAGATCCCGAGCACTTCCGAAGCATTACGAATTCCACGCTTGAGGGACTGGCAAAACGAGAGCTCAATCTCTCCGCCATCGTCGGCAAGTCCGCCGAAGCTAAGGAGCGCCGTCTCATCCCTGAAGTCATCGAGGACTTCTTCCTGCAGGCTGCCCCGGTGACCGGGGTTGAAGTGAGCGAGCAGGGCAAGGGGCAGCACACATATAGGGTCCCTCGCGTGCCCCGCCACCTTTGGCCCATTGGGGAGCGGCTGGAGCCCAGATTCGGGAAGTTGGGCCGCGAATACAAACAGGTTGTCTTTGACAAGGAAATCCTCAAGAAACTTCCCACCTACGATTGGGTCACGCCTGGCCATCCTTTATTCGAGGTGGTCCGCGAAGATGTTCTCGAAAACGTCCGCACGGATATGGAGAAGGGAGCGGTCTTCTTTGACGTGCACCGAAGTGTACCGGCCCGCCTCACGGTATATTCCACCGCCATCCGGGATGGCCTGGGGCACGTGCTGCATCGCCGCCTATTCATAGTCCAGGAGGAAATCAACGGCACCCTTACGGTGCGCCAGCCCACGCTACTGCTGGACTTGATGCCGGCACCCACAGGCACGCATGTTCCGGGCGAGACCGGGAAAGACCAGACTTCCCTTGAACACTTCCTCGTGCAGGAAGCGCTCGAACCCTTTCTGGCTGAGGTTGCTGCACAGCGCGACAAAGAAACCCAGACGGTAGCACATCACCTGGAGATCAGCCTTAACGAGCTGATTCATCGTCAGAATCTACGACTCGCTGACCTTATTGGGCAGCAGCAGACAGGGGACACCAGCCCTCTCCTTGCCGCGAACACCAAACAGGCGGAAGACCGTCTGGACGAACTAAACGGCAGGCTCGAAGGGCGCCAGCGGGAGCTACAGAAAGAGTGCAACTGCACCATCAGCGATATTCAGCGCCACGGCACTGCCTGGGTCCTGCCGCATCCCGAGCGCGCCGCACCGAATGTGGCTGCTCTCGTCCGCGACGATGAAATCGAGCGCATTGCCGTTGATGTCGTAATCGCGTATGAGCGGGCCCGCGGCTGGGAGGTTGAAAGCGTCGAAAAAGACAATCGGGGATTCGACCTCATTTCACGACGACCGCATCCCGAAGACCCGAAGACTGCGATGGATGTTCGCTTCATAGAAGTGAAGGGTCGTTCTACGGTCGCCGAGATTGCATTGACAACCAATGAATACAAAACTGCCCAACGTCTCAAAAATGACTACTGGTTATATGTTGTCTTCGACTGTGCGGGCAAACCTGGGATCAACATAGTTAGGGACCCGGCGCAGCTCGATTGGCAGCCCATCGTGAAGATCGAGCACTACCAGGTTAGGCCACAAGCCATTCTCGACGTGGCGACGCAATAGAAAATACGGCAAACAGATGACTCAACAGTATCCGAAGCGCCTGATCGAAGTCGATCTTCCCATCAAGCGCATTTCGGCGCATTCCAGGCGGGAGAAGTCCATTCGTCATGGGCATATCTCGACCCTGCACATCTGGTGGGCACGGAGACCGCTTGCCGCCTGCCGTGCGGTGATCTGTGCGGCCCTCTGGCCTGATCCCGCTGACCCGCTGTGCCCGCAGGATTTTCGGGACAAAGCCTCAAAGCTAATCACCGGATTCGCTAACGCTGCCGTTACTGATCGTGCGCTAGGCGAGAGCTGCGATCACCATACGTGGGTCAAATGGCAAGCGTTGGTAAAGAGTGGCGGTCTTGATAGTCGGAAGGAAGCACAGTGGAACGTGCTGCGCTTCGCCCTGCTGGACTTCATTGCCGACTTCGCAAATTGGGACAATTCAACCGTACAGGAATACCTCGATACAAGCCGCGCCCTAACGCAGGCCGCCCACGAGGCGCTAGGCGGCGCGGCTGGCACCCGCCCTCTCGTTGTGGACCCGTTTGCCGGGGGCGGCTCCATTCCGCTCGAAGCCTTGCGCGTCGGCGCGGACGCGTTCGCCAGTGACCTTAACCCAGTGCCGGTGCTGCTCAACAAGGTTGTCCTCGAATACATCCCTAAATACGGCCAGCGTCTCGCCGATGAAGTCTGCAAATGGGGCGAGTGGATTACGCGAGAAGCCGAAAAAGAACTGTCCGGGCTCTATCCCAAGGACGCTGATGGCACAACGCCCATCGCCTATCTCTGGGCGCGGACGATTCAATGCGAAGGCCCTGGCTGTGGCGCGGAAGTCCCTCTATTCAATTCTCCGTGCCTTGCTCAAAGCGGAAAGCGTTCCGTCTACCTCAAGCTCAACTGCGACAAAGCAAGAAAGCATATTGATTTTGAGATCATCTCAGGTGCTCCACCAACGAACGAGCTTGCAGGCGTGCTTCGCAGAAGCTCCGTGACGTGCCCAATCTGCGGATATACTACGCCAGCGGCAAATGTTCGGTCTCAGTTCAAAGGTAGAAAGGGCGGCGCTGGGGACGCACGTTTGCTGGCCGTTGTTACAACGCGAGCAGATCAAGGCGGTCGCTCCTACGGGTTACCACAGCCGCACGATCTTGAAATAGCTAAGGAAGCCGCTCGTCAGCTGGATTCGATTCGCGTAAATCAGCCCGAAGATCTCCCAGATGAGACTCTCCCTTATTTGCGAAGCATTTTTAACATCCAACTCCTCGATGCCACAAAGTGGAGTTACTTGTTTTCGCCGCGTCAGCTGTTGTCTTTGATAAAACTTGTTCGGATCATCCGAAAGCTAGGAAGTCATCTTGAAAGCTCAAATATGGAAGCTGACCTTCAAACAGCAATCTGCACATGTCTTGCCATGGCGGTGGATAGGGTCGCATCTCAATTCAGTACCCTGACGCGGTGGCAGCCCAACGGAGAGTTTTCAGTCGGAACATTTGGCAGACAGGCATTGGGAATCGTTTGGGATTTTGTCGAAATACGACCAGTCAACGGTGCTTCGGGTGATTTAAATGGCGCTATCGAATGGATTCATCGCGTTATCGATTCGGTGATTCCAGCAGGTGGTGTTCAAGGTGTCGTTCAAATGGCATCTGCAACTGCGCACCCGCTTCCTGATGATTCTGCCGCGGCACTCGTTACTGATCCGCCGTACTACGATGCGGTTCCCTACGCAGACTTATCCGACTTTTTCTATGTGTTTCTCAAGCGGATGCTCAAGAAGCAACACCCTTCGCTTTTTGAGACGGAATTATCCCCCAAGCAGGGCGAGATCGTCCAGCTCGCCGAGCGGAATCCCATCTACGTATACAAAACGAAGGAGTATTTCGAGAAGGGAATGCAGGAGGCACTTGCAGAGGGCAGGCGAGTCACGGTCCCGAGCGGTGTGGCCGTCGTCGTCTTCGCCCACAAGACAACTCAAGGATGGGAGGTGATGCTTTCCTCGGTGATTAATGCGGGTTGGATAGTCACTGCCTCTTGGCCGATTGACACCGAGCGGTCTGTTCGTCCTCGTGCCAGCAACTCTGCCGCACTTGGTTCATCAGTCCATCTCGTTTGCCGCCCGCGCGAAAATCCAGACGGGATGATGCGTACAGACGAAATCGGCGATTGGCGAGACGTGTTACATGAGTTACCCAGCCGCATCCATGAATGGATGCCGCGTCTAGCGGATGAAGGCGTTGTGGGTGCAGACGCCATCTTTGCTTGTCTCGGCCCGGCTCTCGAGATCTTCTCCCGTTATTCGCGGGTGGAGAAAGGCAGCGGCGAAGGTGTCACGCTCAAAGAATATCTGGAGCATGTTTGGGCATCAGTTGCCAAAGAAGCGCTCGCCATGGTCTTCAAGGGTGCCGACGCTACCGGCTTCGAGGCCGACGCGCGCTTGACTGCGATGTGGCTGTGGACACTCAAGTCGCCGGATACGAACGGCAATACCGAAGACAGCGATGAGGAGGGGGAAACTGAAGATGACTCCGAAACGAAGAAGGCGAAAACCGGCGGCTTCGCGCTTGAGTACGACGCGGCGCGCAAGATCGCCCAAGGTCTTGGGGCAGATCTGGAGAGCCTCGGCCATTTAGTGGAGATAGCTGGCGACCAAGCGCGTTTGCTGCCGGTATCGGAACGCACAAGGCATCTCTTCGGGAAGGATGAAGATGAACCGGCTCGTAAGATCGGTAGAAGGAAGAAATCAGAACAGCTTGATATGTTTGCCGAGTTGACGGCATCCGAGGATGCCGAAGCGGCTTGGAGAGAGAAGACCGTGAAACGGGTAGGGGAGACCACCCTCGACCGCGTGCATCAGGGAATGATTCTTTTCGCAGCCGGACGAGGAGAGGCACTCAAGCGGTTCGTCGTTGAAGATGGCGTCGGGAGAGACGGCAAATTCTGGCGGCTTGCCCAGGCACTTTCTGCGCTCTATCCTTCAGGCTCAGACGAAAAACGCTGGGTGGACGGAGTGCTCGCCCGCAAGAAGCAGCTCGGGTTCTAAATATGGAAATGACCCACGAGGAGATGTCAGAGTATGGCGCTCAAACCCTGGTATAAAGTCGTCACGCCGAGGGAGGACCTAAGAGATGGGAAACCCCTCGATGCGTCAGAGTTTGCCGTTCACCTTGATCAGGTCAGGGACGGACGCGCCCCGGCGGTCTATCAGGACCCGGAGCGGTTTTTGGAGCGTACCTTTCTGACCAAAGGGCTTACCGGCGTAGCCGCGGAGGTTCTGCGCCGGTTGTCCGGCGAGAAGACCGAGACGTCAGCTGTGTTCAATATGACGACACAGTTTGGGGGAGGCAAGACCCACTCGCTTACTTTGCTCTATCACCTCGCCAATAACGGCTCGAAAGCGAAGGAATGGCCGGGCGTTTCCAGATTGCTCCAAGTCGCCGGAGTCAACGGGGTGCCTACAGCCAAGGTCGCGGTATTTGTCGGCACAGAATTCGACCCCATTGCTGGCCGTGGCGGTTCCGATGGAACTCCGGTGAGGAGAACACCCTGGGGTGAAATTGCTTTTCAGATTGGCGGCGAAAAAGCCCTTGCGGTTCTCGCGGAACATGAGAAGCAGGCGGTTGCACCCGGCGGCGATGTCATCCGTGCATTCCTGCCCAAAGAGCAGCCCGTCCTAATCCTGATGGACGAGCTGATGAATTTTGTCAGCCGCAGTCGCAAAAGCGGAATGGCCTCCCAGCTTTACAGTTTTCTTCACAATTTGAGCGAGGAGGCGCGCGGTCGCGACAACATGGTGCTTGCTGTTTCGATTCCGGCATCAGAGCTCGAAATGAGCGCCGACGACCAATCCGACTACGAACGCTTCAAAAAGCTTCTCGACCGTGTTGGCAAGGCTGTGATTATGTCGGCGGAGTCGGAAACCTCCGAGATCATCCGTCGCAGGCTTTTCGAGTGGGAGGAAAATGCGGTCACGAGTGACGGGCGGGTTCTGCTCAATCGGGATGCTCTGGGCGCCTGCAATGAATTCGGGGACTGGGTGAAGGACCATCGCCAACAGGTGCCAGAGCAATTCCCGTTCGATTCTGCACGCGACGCCTTTGCAGCGACCTATCCGTTTCATCCCAGCGTTCTGTCTGTGTTTGAAAGAAAATGGCAGGGCTTGCCTCGATTTCAGCAAACCCGCGGCATCCTCCGGCTCTTAGCCCTCTGGGTTTCTCACGCCTACCAGGATGGATTCAAAGGCGGCCATCGCGACCCTATGATCGGACTTGGCACCGCACCCCTGGACGACCCCCAGTTTCGCGCGGCCATGTTCGAGCAACTCGGAGAACACCGGCTTGAAGCAGCGGTCACAACAGACATTTGCGGGAAGAAGGACTCTCATGCCGTTCGCCTGGACAATGAGGCGGTAGAAGCGATTCGCAAGGCCAGGCTCCACCGCAAAGTGGCGACGACCATATTCTTTGAATCGAATGGCGGGATGACGCGTGCGGAGGCGACGAGTCCTGAAGTCCGTCTGGCAGTCGCCGAGCCGGACATCGACATTGGCCATGTGGAAACCGTGTTGGAGGCCCTTACCGACGCCTGCTATTACTTGACCGTTGAGCGAAATCGCTATCACTTCAGTTTCAAGGAAAACCTGAATAAGAGATACGCTGATCGCCGGGCGAACATCAAAGACAACGCGATAAATGAATGCGTCCGCTTGGAGATTGCCAGAGTGTTTTCCGCGAGCAACGGAATCGAGCCGGTCCTCTACCCCGAAAAAAGCGGTCAAGTCCCGGACAAGCCCCTTCTGACCTTGGTGGTTTTGTCCCCCGAGCAGAGCATGGAGGATGAAAAGCGAACCAAGTCTTTCATTGAGGGGGTGATACGAGAGCACGGGGCCTCGGCAAGAACTTACAAGAGTGGGCTTGTATTCGCTGTCGCGCAGTCCGCTGGCCCGCTTTACGAAGACGCTCGCCGCGCTTTAGCCTGGGAAGAAATTCAGAAGGAGCTGCCCGGCATTAGTGTAGACAAGACCCAGATCACGCAGCTGGAAGACAATATCAAGAAGTCTCGCCGGGACCTCAAAGAAAATGTCTGGCGAAGCTACAACAATGTCGCCCTGCTCGGCAAGAATAACGAGGTCAGGTTCATCGATCTCGGAAATATGCACTCCAGCGCGGCATCCACGCTGATTCAGTTCATCGTCAACGAACTCGTCCACGTCGATGAAATCCAGAGCGGCATCAGCCCGAATCTGCTCGTCCGCAACTGGCCGCCGGCGTTTCAAGAGTGGAGCACCAAAGCTGTGCGGGATGCCTTCTACGCTTCGCCTCTGTTTCCGCGCCTGCTCAACCCGGATGCCATAAAGGAGACGATCGCGCGCGGCGTGTCTAACGGGCAGCTTGCCTATGTTGGCAAGACCCCAGGCGGAAAATACCATCCATTTAGCTTCGAACGAACAATCAGTACTGCGGATGTCGAAATCTCTGAAGAGATGTTTGTCATTACTAAAGAGATCGCCGAGGCGTATCGCAAGGACGCAACGCGGCCTGGAGGAGCGACACAAACGCCACCCTCGACCCAACCGGGCGAGACCGGGGAGCTGACGAGGCCAACGCCGGGCGAGACAAGCACGTCGCTCGTAGCTGACGGCGGCCCAACTGGCCCACAAACCCCTCAGCAGAAGTCAGGGCTGACATGGTCCGGCGAGATACCATCCCAGAAATGGATGAATTTCTACACCAAGATTCTGACGAAGCTGGGTGTCAGCAGCGGCCTCACACTCACCGTAACAGTCGACTGTACCCCTGACGACGGAATTTCGCCTCAGAAAGTAGAAGAAATTAAGAGTGCATTGCGGGAACTAGGTTTGAATGACAGGATTGACTGATAGCCCGGCGCCATAGGCTGGATGGGCGGATGGCCCTAATGATCTGAAACGATAAGGTGAATTCATGCCGCAGTTTCGAAAGAACGTGCTCTCGCAGTACTTGCGGACCAAGTGCGACAAACAGTTGCGCCTATCGTTGTATGCGCCGCCTGAATTGAAGGCGCTGGGATGGCCCGTCCCGCTTGAGGCTCGACCCGCCGTTCAAATCCTGCGCGATCGGGGAAAGGAATGGGAGCAGGCCAAGATGCAGGATTTGGAACTCGCATTCGGGCCTCATCTCAGGGGAATAAAGGAGGACGGAAAGTTCAAGAGAATCGAACTCGGACTAGTCCTCGCCTCAAATCCGGCTAGTCCTACGATCGTTGCACAGGCGCGGTTCGAGCACGCAGATCTGCGGCCTACATTTCTGGCAAATATCGGCATGACGCCTGGCGAGATTGCAGCGATTCCATCCTTCGGCGCATTTGAACCGGACATCGTCCTTATACGGACTCCGGCCGACGACGAGATAGAGATTCTTCCGAACGGAGATACAGCCCCGATTGCCCCAGGAAACCAGCGGAAAGCGCTACTCGTTTCCGACATAAAACATGCGGGAGAAGCAAACTCAAGCTACAGTTCCGAAGTGGCATTGTACGCGGTTCTGCTTGCGAACTGGCTTCGTCTGAATCATCTGGAAGGTAGTTTCTTCGTGGCTGACCACCTTGGGCTCTGGACCCGCGCCAAAGAAGTCTCCGACTTAGCCAAACTTATTAGCACCAATCCCGGTGCAGGGATCACGGAAAGGCTGCAGTCTTTCCTGAACGACCTCGAACGGGTCGATTTCCAGATTTTTTTCCAGGCGGTAAGCCATTTCTTCAAGCAGGATCTTCCCAGGGTGCTCGCGCTTACGGACTGGGCGGCACTCGACTGGCATGTCGATTCGAGGTGCTCGGCATGTGATTTTCTAGGCCATCGAAACTGGCTGCGGGCGACGGATCGCGCGGTTCTGGACGCTAACCGGAGCCACTACTGCGTGACGGCGGCAGAGGATAGTGAGCATCTGAGCCGGCTAGCGACGATCACCCGCGGAAGCCGCAAAACTCTTTACCAGGCAGGACACACCAGCGTGACTGCAGTATCGACCATTGCGGCCGCTGATCCAGTTTTCGACCTACATAATGCCCTCAAAGCCGACAGAAACCATCTTCCTCACCGGGCAACTGCTTTGATCTCGGGCGATCTCACGGTCGCACCCAACACGACGACCATCGATTTTCCAAAATATGCAGACCTGCAGGTTTTCGTGACGGTCAACTTTGATCCGGGCACAGGACTGTTGTGCGCTCTGGGCTCGGAGGCTCGCTTTCGGCAACGCGTGCCTTTCGGGCAAACCTCCACCGTCCAGCGCACATGGCCTTCGGAAGCGCAGACGCTCCTTACGCCGACGATAGAGGAGGAGCGCAACATAGTCATTTCCTTCCTTTCCCGGTTGGCCGAAGTATTCTCGTTCGTTCACGACAGTTCCGCCGACAAAGGCGGCGCCCTTGCGGAAAAAACGACGGTTCAGGTCTATTTCTGGGATACGAACCAGTTCGAAGAATTGGCCAAGGCCATCGGCAGGCACCTGAACTCAATCGTCATGCCGCAAACCGAGAAATACTTGCGCGGCCTCGCGTGGCTCTTCCCTCCCGAGGAGCTTTTGGAAGAAGACGAGATCACTCTCGCCAATCCGATAACGTTCATGAAGTCGGTCGTTCAGCGCGATCTTCGACTACCCGTTCCGCACTGTCTGACCTTGTTCAACGTAGCCGAGGCGTATCACAGCCCGCAGTTTACACCATCGATTCCCGGCTCTTTCTACCGCGATCCCTTTTCCGATATGATTCCGCGAGAGCGAATTTACGAGATCTGGTCCCAAGAGCCTCTTGTTCAGATTGGAACCACCCAACGGGCGCGGTCACAATGCATCGCGGATTACAGCGACGCGGTGAAACGGCAGGTCGCTGCGCTCCGATCAGTAGTCTGGAAATTCGCGGCGGATATGGCGGGACGATTGAATTTCGCGGCCCGGCCTCTGAAGATCGGCGTCCCGTTTAACTTTCAGAGCATTAGCGAGGACGGCCGGCTTTGGTACGGGTGGGCGCTCCTTGAAGAGGCATGTAAGGTGGTCG